>OBUV01000003.1_pt1 | contig 358092 bp, 317 predicted proteins | sample 1475971 | NCBI WGS metagenome assembly OBUV01 (sample SAMEA2579962, study PRJEB22360) | human gut metagenome | biome: human gut; feature: human-associated habitat; material: faeces | place: Denmark | collected 2008/2010
TGACCCCATGCCGAACTCAGAAGTGAAACGCCGTAGCGCCGATGGTAGTGTGGGGGCTCCCCATGCGAGAGTAGGGAACTGCCAGGCATCAAATTTAGCGTGCTGATATGGCTCAGTTGGTAGAGCGCACCCTTGGTAAGGGTGAGGTCCCCAGTTCGACTCTGGGTATCAGCACCACTTTTTAGGTTAAAGTTCGGCAGGTTAGAAAAGAATTTGTCTGGCGGCAGTAGCGCGGTGGTCCCACCTGACCCCATGCCGAACTCAGAAGTGAAACGCCGTAGCGCCGATGGTAGTGTGGGGTCTCCCCATGCGAGAGTAGGGAACTGCCAGACATCAAATAAAGCAGAAGGCCATCCGGAAGGATGGCCTTTTTGCATTTTGAAACCATATCCAATTTAATGGATTACCTGCGATAAAAACGCCTGTGTGCGTTCCGATTTCGGATGTGCAAAAAACTCATCCGGCGCGGCCTGCTCAACAATCTCTCCGCGATCCATAAAAATGACCTTGTCAGCAACAGTGCGGGCAAATCCCATCTCATGCGTTACACACAGCATTGTCATACCCGACTGTGCCAGTCCAATCATCGTATCCAGCACTTCTTTCACCATCTCCGGATCGAGCGCCGACGTGGGTTCATCAAACAACATGATCTTGGGTTTCATGCAGAGTGAACGAGCTATGGCAACGCGTTGCTGCTGACCACCGGATATCTGTCCGGGAAACTTCTGTGCATGTTCGGCAATTCGTACTCTCTCAAGGTAATGCATCGCCAGAGCTTCAGCCTCTTTCTTCGGCATCTTGCGTACCCAAATCGGCGCCAGGGTACAGTTCTGTAAAACGGTCAGATGTGGGAAGAGATTGAAATGCTGAAAGACCATTCCTACTTCTTGCCTGACACGCTCAATATTGCGGATATCTTCGTTAAGTTCGATGCCATCCACTACGATTCTTCCCTGTTGATGTTCTTCCAGGTGATTAATACAACGGATGGTTGTCGATTTCCCGGAACCAGAAGGGCCACACAGAACGATTCGTTCCCCCGGTTGCACGATTAAATTTATATTCTTCAGGACATGGAATTGCCCATACCATTTGTTAACATTTTCCAGCGTAATCATCGCGTTAGCAGGTTGCAGTAAAATTTGGCTCATAGTGTCCTCAATGCGGTGTACGCTCGGTGTTAAAACGTTTTTCCAGATGTTGGCTATAACGCGACATACTGAAACAGAAGATCCAATAGATCAGTGCCGCGAAGACGTACCCTTCGGTCGACATGCCCAACCAGGCGGGATCAACGGTTGCCTGCTGAACGCTACTGAAAAGATCGAACAACCCGATAATGATCACCAGACTGGTATCTTTGAATAGTGCGATGATGGTGTTTACCAGCCCTGGAATAACCAGTTTCAGTGCCTGTGGCAGAATAACCAGCCCCTGGGTTTTCCAGTAACCCAACGCCAGCGACTCTGCAGCTTCATATTGACCTTTGGGGAGCGCCTGCAATCCACCTCGCACCACTTCCGCAACATAAGCGGACTGGAACAGGATCACTCCGACTAATGCACGGATCAGTTTGTCGATGCTGGTGCCTTCTGCCATAAATAACGGCAGCATCACTGACGACATAAACAACACGGTGATCAGCGGTACGCCACGCCAGAACTCGATAAAAATGACGGATAAGATACGCACAATCGGCATATGAGAACGGCGGCCTAACGCCAATAAAATCCCCCACGGCAGCGCCCCTGCAATCCCAACTGATGCAATAATCAAAGTAAGTGTTAGCCCACCCCATTGCCGGGTTTCAACTCGCTCAAGACCAAGAAAACCACCATACATTAGCCACCAGACAATAAGCGGGTAAATCACCGCCCATACCGCAATATAGCGACCGCGATGCGGGAGTATTTTCCAGAACATTGGTGCAATCGAAATCAGGCCAATCAGTAATGCCAGATTAATTCGCCAGCGTTGGTCGTGTGGGTAAAGCCCATACATAAACTGGCCAAATCGCTCGTGGATGAAGACCCAGCAGGCACCTGCTTTTGTACAGTCTGCGCGGGTTGACCCAACCCAGTTAGCCTGCAAAAAAGCCCAGTTCAGCAACGGTGGAATCAATTCCCACATCAGCCACAGGCAACCAATGGTCAGCAGACTATTACTCCAGCTTGAGAACAGATTTTTGCGCGCCCAAACTATAACGCGGCTTGGGTTATGGTTCGCCGGGCGCGGGGGATGAGACAGCAATACTTTCGTCATCATGACTCCTTAGCGTTCAACGATTGCGATACGGCGGTTATAGATATTCATCAGCAGTGAGATAGTCAGGCTGATAATCAGATAGACCGACATGGTCATGGCTATCGTCTCGATGGCCTGCCCGGTCTGGTTAAGCACGGTGCCGGCAAACAGTGAAACCATATCCGGATAGCCAATAGCGGCGGCAAGAGAAGAGTTTTTGACGATGTTGAGATACTGGCTGGTTAACGGAGGAATAATCACCCGCAGCGCCTGCGGAATAATCACCTGACGTAGTGTGACAGTATTGGGTAATCCCAGCGATCGGGCTGCTTCGTGTTGGCCATAAGGCACAGCCTGAATCCCTGCGCGGATAATCTCAGCGATAAATGCAGAGGTATAGACCGAAAGCGCCAACGTTAAGGCAGCCAGTTCAGGGATCAGCACCATACCACCGCGGAAGTTAAACCCTTGTAGGGCTGGAATGTTCCAGTGAAGTGCTGTGCCAAAAAGCCATTGCGCCAGCAAAGGTAAACCAATGATCATCACAGCGGCGACAGGCCATGTGCGACGTAGTTGACCGGTTTTTATCTGGTACGTTTTGTTGAAGCGAAATAGCCCAACAGAAATGGCTATAGCCATCACAACGGTCACGATAAACGCAAGAAATCCATCTCCCAGTTGCGGTGAGGGAATGTAAAGCCCGCGATTGCTCAAAAAGGCCAGATCAAACGCACTCACTGCCTGTCGCGGTCCGGGCAAATTGCGCAACACGGCAAAGTACCAGAAGAAGATTTGCAACAGCGGCGGAATATTACGGAAGATCTCAATATAAATTGTGGATAACTTTCGCAGTAACCAGTTCTCTGAAAGTCTCGCTAATCCAATAAAGAAGCCCAGAACAGAAGCGAACACAATACACAATGCTGAAACCAGTAGCGTATTGAGCAAACCGACAATAAAAACGCGTCCGTAGGTATCGCCCTGCTGGTAATCGATCAAATGCTGGACGATACCGAAGCCAGCGCCACGATCAAGAAAGGCAAACCCTGATGTAATGCCACGATTGCTTAGATTCGTCACGGTATTGTGAAATAGCCAACTAATAATGCCGACGACGGCAACAACGGCAAGGATTTGGAATAACCAGGCGCGAACCACAGGGTTGGCAAAGGAGAGTGAGCCTTTAACAGTTGGGCGGCGATGAGACATAGAAACCTCGAAAACCATAACGCTAAAGAGAGCGCCGCTGTAGCGACGCTCGTTACCTCACACTTACTTAACGCACGGGCGGTGCATATTGGATGCCACCGTTATTCCAGAGGTTATTTTGACCCCGTTTAATTTTCAGCGGACTTTCGGAGCCGACGTTGCGCTCAAAAATTTCCGAGTAATTACCTACCTGTTTGATGATGTTGTAGGCCCACTTGTTATCCAGTTTCAGATCCTTACCGTAATCGCCTTCTTTACCCAGCAGGTGCGCCATATCTGGTGTTGCCGGATTTGCTGCTTTTTCATCGACGTTCTGTGAATTAACGCCCATCTCTTCAGCATTCAGCATGGCGAACAGGGTCCAGCGCACAATAGAAAACCATTCGTCATCGCCACGACGAACCACCGGGCCAAGCGGTTCTTTAGAGATAACTTCCGGCAGAACAATCCATTCGGCAGGGTTACTTAATTTGATACGCAAGGCATACAGTTGTGATTGATCCGAAGCCAGAGTATCGCAGCGACCAGACTCTAGTGCCTTCGCGGATTCGTCAGAGCGATCGAAAGTCACTGGCGTGTACTTCATATTGTTTGCCTTGAAGTAATCGGCAACGTTGAGTTCGGTATCCGTACCCGCCTGAATACAGACAGTTGCGCCATCAAGTTCCTTCGCGCTTTTTAACCCTGCTTTGTCATGTGTCAGGAAACCAATGCCGTCGTAATAAGTGACGCCAGTAAATACCATTCCCATGCCTGCGTCGCGAGATGAAGTCCAGGTCGTATTACGGGAGAGTAAGTCCACTTCTCCGGATTGCAATGCAGTAAAGCGTTCTTTTGCGGTGAGCGGCGTATATTTCACTTTCGTGTCGTCGCCAAATACAGCAGCGGCAACACCACGACAAACATCAACATCAATACCAGAAAACTTACCGTCTGCATCAGCATAAGAGAACCCCGGTAATCCGTCGCTGATCCCGCATTGCACAAAACCTTTTTTCTTTACAGCATCGAGCGTCGCGCCAGCATGCGCCTGATTTGCAACGGCAAGCAGCACGCTGGCGGCAGCCAGTGTGGCTATCATCATCTTTTTCATAATGCTTCCTGTAAGGCGAAAATTATCGTTATAGAACGTTTGGGAAACGTTTTTTACCTGTCTGTGGCCATCCTCTTATAAGCAAAAGTAGTGCCAGTTTTTGCGCACGATTCCGCGACGCAATAAGCAGAGTGTAGACAGGAAATAATAGAAACAGCGCCCCGCAATGGTGCGAAAATGAAACATGCGCCACATTTTGGCGCAAAATATTTACGCGTATTTTACTAAGCAGAATAATGATTATTAGCGTGAGTATCAGAAGGGATGATGTTATTGAAAAATAAATTCATGCGTTATTTCGATAGAAAGGCAAGCGACGAGATAAAATGCTTAATTAAAAGGGAATTAGCCAGCGGAATATAGCAATGTTTAACGTATAGAAAGATTCTGTATCGTTAAACAGAGCGCGGAAGTCCGCGCTCTGTTCAGTTATTTTGACAGAGCAATAATCCCCATTGTCAGGCCAGCGACAGCCGCTGCCCCGCCAGCAATAGCTCCGGCAGTTTCCCAGTTATCCTGCGTCGTACCTTTCATACAGGTATTGGTGTGAACCAGACGGCCCTGATCGTCATAAACCGGAACGCAAGGGGAATCGTGAGCACAACCCGCCAGCAATGCGGTGAGCAATGCCACAGAAATTAATCTTTTCATGATGTTACCTCAATAATAACGCTATCGCTTAATAAGTGAATTCTCTTATTAACGATCTGGATATTATTTTATCATTGGTAGTTATAATTCTTTTAGGATGAATAATGACAAATTATGTGAATTGTAAAAATAGTGAAGGGAGAAGGTGCAAATGAGTTGCTGGTTATAGGAAAAATAATGCTTATCCTATTAATTATTCTCATTTTTCCAGAAAATTTAAAAGGCGTCGAAGACGCCTTTATGTTTCTGATTTACCCTTTGAAGCAACGGCGGATCACGACAAAGAACACCGGCACGAAGAAAATAGCCAGCAATGTTGCAGAGACCATGCCACCCATTACACCGATACCCACTGCGTTTTGAGCGCCGCTCCCGGCACCGTTACTGATAGCCAGCGGCAACACGCCGAGTATAAATGCGAGGGATGTCATCAGGATAGGTCGCAGACGCATGCGCACCGCCATTAGCGTTGCTTCGATAACGCCTTTACTTTCTTTCTCCATCAGGTCTTTGGCGAACTCAACAATCAAAATGGCGTTTTTGGCTGATAAGCCAATTGTCGTTAACAAGCCCACCATAAAATAAACGTCATTTTTCTGATTAAAGAGTGTTGCAGCCAGCAGTACGCCGACAATCCCTAATGGCACGACCAGCATAACCGAGACGGGAATTGACCAGCTTTCATAGAGCGCCGCAAGGCACAGGAAAACCACCAGGAAGGAGATTGCTACCAGGGCAGGAGCCTGGTTACCCGATAAGCGTTCCTGATACGACATCCCCGTCCAGTCATAACCAATGCCGGCAGGTAATTTTGACGCAAGATTTTCCATCAGCGCCATCGCATCACCGGAGCTGGTTCCTGGCGTGGCTTCCCCCTGAATCTCCATTGAAGGCAGGCCGTTGTAGCGTTCCAGTCGCGGAGAACCATACACCCAATGTGCAGTGGTAAAGGCAGAGAATGGCACCATTTCACCGTTGGCGCTGCGGACATAAAGTTTATCGACATCTTCTGGCAGCATACGGAATTTTGCATCAGCCTGAACGTACACTTTTTTTACCCGTCCACGGTCGATGAAGTCGTTAACGTAAGTTCCGCCCAACGCCGTAGAAATGGTCTGATTGATATCAGAAAGCGAAACGCCTAATGCCTGTGCCTTTTCCTGGTCAACTTCAAGTTTGAACTGCGCGGTATCTTCCAGACCATTGGGACGTACACTGACTAAGCTGTCAGGATGTTGCGCCGCCATACCAAGCAACTGGTTGCGGGCCTGGGTTAGGGCATCGTGCCCCAGACCGGCCTGATCGATTAACTCAAAGTCGAATCCCGTTGCTGTGCCCAGTTCAACAATGGCTGGCATATTGAACGGAATGACAAAACCGTCGCGGATCTTGCCCAGCTCCATTTTGGCACGGTGGATAACTGCTTCCGCGCTGTTTTCATCGCCACCACGCTTTTCCCACGGTTTCAGGCTGACGAAGGCCATCCCGGCGTTTTGTGCCTGACCGCTGAAGCTAAATCCGTTAACCGTAAAGACGCTTTCAACGTTCGCTTTCTCGTTCTTCAGATAGTAATCCGTCACTTGATCCAACACTTTTTGCGTCCGCTCTTGCGTCGCGCCAGCAGGAAGTTGAATCATGGTCAGAAAGACCCCCTGATCTTCTTCCGGCAAAAAGGAAGAAGGGAGACGTAAAAACAACACTACCATTCCGGCAACTATCAGCGCATAGATCAGTAAATATCGCCCTGTGGAACCGAGGATTTTGCCAACGCTATTGGTATAGTGGTTAACGCTATGATCGAAAGTGGTATTAAACCAGCCGAAGAAACCGCTCTTTTTATCGTGATGTTCGGCAGAGACTGGTTTGAGTAGCGTTGCGCATAATGCAGGGGTGAGAATCAATGCCACCAGTACGGAAAGCGCCATTGCCGAAACAATGGTGATAGAAAACTGGCGATAAATTGCCCCTGTGGAACCGCCGAAGAATGCCATCGGAATAAAAACCGCTGACAGCACCATCGCAATACCCACCAGTGCGCCCTGAATTTGCGACATCGATTTTTCCGTCGCTTCTTTTGGCGGGAGATTATCCTCCATCATCACGCGCTCGACGTTCTCTACCACCACTATCGCATCATCGACGAGCAGCCCGATGGCAAGCACCATTCCAAACATTGTTAGTGTGTTGATGGAGTAACCAAAAGCGGCGAGGATGGCAAACGTCCCTAACAGCACTACGGGCACAGCAATGGTGGGGATCAGCGTTGCTCGCATATTCTGCAAGAACAGATACATCACCAGAAACACCAGGATAATGGCTTCAACCAGCGTTTTTACCACTTCGTGAATAGAAAGCTGGACGAATGGCGTGGTGTCATAAGGGTAGAGAACCTTCATTCCCTGCGGGAAGAATGGCTGTAATTCTGCCAGTTTCGCCTTAATGGCTTTCGCCGTATCGAGGGCGTTCGCACCAGTGGCTAGTTTAATACCCAGACCCGCTGCCGGTTTACCGTTGATACGGGCGATGACGTTATAGTTTTCACCACCAAGCTCAACACGGGCGACATCTTTCAGGCGAACCACTGAACCGTCGCTGTTCACGCGCAGGGTGACTTTGCTGAACTCTTCCGGATTTTTTAATCGGGTCTGAGCAATAATCGAGGCGTTCAACTGTTGCCCAGGCAACGCTGGTGTTCCGCCCAGTTGCCCGGCAGCTATCTGATCGTTCTGCACTTTCAACTGGTTAATCACATCAACCGGTGTCAGTTTATATTTGTTTAGCAGGTCGGCGTCCAGCCAGATACGCATCGCATACTGTGCGCCAAAGAGTTGCACGTCACCAACGCCATTCAGGCGGCTAAGCGTATCTTTAACGTTAGAGGCCACATAGTCCGAGATATCGTCCTGAGTGGTACTGGGATTATCAGAGACAAAACCTGCCACCATCAAATAACTGCTACTGGACTTTTCAACGCTAATCCCCTGTTGTTGAACTTCCTGCGGCAGCAACGGCGTGGCAAGTTGGAGTTTGTTCTGCACCTGGACTTGCGCGATATCTGGATCTGTCCCTGACTGGAAAGTGAGGGTAATTGTTACGCTACCGGCGGAATCGCTGGTGGAGGACATATACATCAGGTTATCGATACCATTCATATTCTGTTCGATAACCTGCGTCACCGTATCCTGTACGGTCTGTGCATCAGCACCCGGATAGTTTGCCGAAACAGAAACCGCAGGCGGCGCAATGGTTGGGTATTGGGCGATAGGTAATTGTAGGATCGCCAGTACGCCTGCCATCATCAGAATAATGGCCAGCACCCATGCAAATATCGGTCGTCGAATAAAAAAGTTTGCCATGTCTGATTGCCTTACTTCGACGCAGTATCTGCGGGGGTATCGGTCGTGGTTTTAACCTGTTCTCCCGGACGCGCTTTTTGCAGACCGCTGACAATGACTTGATCGCCAGATTTCAGCCCTTCGCTAATTAACCATTTATCGCCAATCGCCTGGCTGGCAACGACTGGACGCGCTTCAACCTGACTTTTCTCATTCACAATCAGCACGGTTGCATCGCCACGCGGTGTGCGGCTGACGCCTTGTTGCGGAATAAGAATGGCATCAGGTTGTACACCTTCATCAATCCGGGCGCGCACAAACATACCCGGCAGAAGCGTATGCTGTGGGTTAGGGAAAACCGCACGTAGGGTTATGGAACCAGTGCTTTCATCCACGGTCACATCGGAGAATTGCAGTGTGCCTTTCAGGGGATAAGTTTGACCGTTTTCCATGACCAGCTCTACGTTGCTGGTGGTGTTTTCCTTATGTAAATTTCCTTGCTCTACGGACTGCTTCAGTCTCATGAAATCGTTGCTTGATTGGGTCACATCGACGTAGATAGGATCGAGTTGCTGGACAGTCGCCAGTTCAGTCGTTTGCCCGTTAGTGACGAGAGCACCTTCGGTCACAGTCGATTTGCCGATACGTCCGCTAATTGGCGCGGTTACTTTGGTATAAGCGAGATTGATGCGGGCGCTTTCGACCGTGGCTTTTGCGGCAATCACGGCGGCATCGGCCTGGCGGGCATCAGCAATGGCCTGATCGTACTCCTGCTGACTGATGTATTTTGTGCCCACGAGCGGAACGTAACGTTTTACCGTCAAATGCGCGATGGAAGCGGCGGCTTCACTTTTCGCCAGTTCACCTTTCGCACTGTCATAACTTGCCTGATAGGTCGCTGGATCAATCTGGTACAGGGACTGACCTGCTTGCACATCGCTGCCTTCAGTGAAATTACGATTTAGTACGATCCCGTTAACCTGTGGGCGAACTTCGGCAATACGGAAAGCGTTGGTACGGCCAGGTAATTCAGTTTTAACTTCTAACGGGGCAGTTTTCACAACATGAACGGTAACCTGCGGTTCACCGACGTGAACTTTCTCTTCTCCCTTATCGTTGCAACCCGCGATTAACGCTGCGGAGATCATGATAAAGGGGGGCAGGAGGAAAAACCTGGCATATTTCGTCATTACTATTCCTCAAAAAAACAAAAGCGCGTTATTTGCCAGAAAAAGGCAACGCGTTAACTCGCAGAAATAAAAATACAGTTCGCTATCCTACAAATTATCGTCCGGCGATGTAATAAATAGTTATGAATACTGGCCTCTCAAGGCACATAAACACAAAAATAGATTCGTGTTCTAATGTTTTGTTTTGATGTGAATTGAAGGGAGAGGAATTGTTTTGACGCAAATTGAAACGTACATTCATTAAATAAATGTATTCTACGTCAATAATGGATTTTGTTTATTTGACGATTTATAGCAGGTGAATTTTAGCCTCTCGTATAAATAAATATTGGGTGATACATTACCTTTCATTATTTCCTTTATGTCTAATGTATTTATTTCCTGAATAATTAATCATGGCAAAAAGAACCAAAGCTGAAGCTCTGAAGACCCGGCAAGAACTGATTGAAACCGCCATCGCCCAGTTTGCGCAGCATGGTGTAAGCAAGACGACGCTCAATGATATCGCTGATGCTGCCAACGTCACGCGTGGCGCTATCTACTGGCATTTCGAAAACAAGACCCAACTGTTTAATGAGATGTGGCTGCAACAGCCTTCATTGCGGGAGTTAATTCAGGAGCGGTTGACGGCAGGGGCAGAGCATAACCCGTTTCAGCAATTGCGTGAAAAACTGATTGTTGGCTTGCAATATATTGCCGAAATTCCACGCCAACAAGCATTACTGCAAATTTTATATCACAAATGTGAATTTAATGATGAGATGCTGGCAGAGGCCGTAATACGCGAGAAGATGGGTTTTAATCCGCAGATTCTGCGCGAAATATTGCAGGCATGTCAGCAACAAGGCTGTGTGGAAAATAATCTCGATTTAGATGTAGTGATGATTATTATTGAGGGTGCTTTCTGCGGAATTGTCAAAAACTGGTTAATGAATATGGCGGGTTACGATCTTTATAAACACGCACCCGCCTTAGTCGATAACGTATTAAGAATGTTCATACCAGATAAAAATGTAGCAAAACTAATTCATAAAACAAATGAATTAGATATCGTATAAGCTTACATTCTGTTGTAGAAATCCAGTTCGTCACAGTTAACCAGCTTAAGTGGATTAACCGAATTCATATTGCGGCATTTGTCTGTTTCTGTAGCCAACAGCTCAATCCATTGCATCAGTAAAGTATCAAACAGAAAAACGGAGACAGCGAAAACGACGAGCCACCAATACTTGCGAATCATTACCTGAGCCTGTGCATGTTTAACCAAGTCTGGCAGGAAATATACACGAAATGAATAATCTGAAAACCAGGCTTACACTTCCTTTACTTTGCAATGAGATCGGGGTCAACTTCGCTGACCCGGCATCGTTTTGACAGGTTGCCGGTCTTTCTTTTTTTTACTTTCGCCAGCTCTTCCACGGAGTAATGTGACGCGATACCCAGTCGTCGGAGCCCCATCTTGATGTACTCGCTGTTAATCTCAATACCAATGAATTTTCGCCCGGTTGTGACGGCGACCGCGCCGGTGGTAAAACTGCCCGCAAACGGGTCGAGAACGATATCTCCAGGGTTTGAAGAGGCGAGAATAATGCGTTTCAGCAATGCTTCCGGCTTTTGCGTCGGATGGTTTTCATATTCATCCATCAAATAACGCACGCGCGGAAAATCCCAGACGTTGCCCGGTACTTTTTGATTATTGTAAGGCTGCGGAGGATTTTTACGATAATCGATCAACGCGCGCTGCGATCCGGTTTTGGCTTCTACCAGAATAGCATCGCTGTTAAATGTGTAGTTCTTTGCGTCTTTCACCATCATCAGGATAGGTTCGTACATGGAGCCGTAGTGTTTCTTCGCCTGTACCCCAGAACTGTCATATGACCAGACGATGCGACTTTTGATGGTAAAAAGTTTGCGACACTGGATATCGATAAAGGGCATGTTTTCGGTGCTGTTCATGATGTACATGCAGCCCTGTTTTTTAAGGATGCGGTGGCACTCTGCAATCACTTCAAATAGCCAGTTAATAAACAGATCTTCTTTCCATGCTTCGATCAGACCATCAAAATTTTTGCCGATGTTATAAGGCGGGTCGGCAAAGATCAGATCGATGCTCCCGGTGGGGATTTTTTTTAGCTCGGCTAATGCATCACCCTGAATGATCGTTTTTGTTTCATCGCCAAACCGGGTGGGTTCACATCCTGTTCTCATGGTCACTCCCTTTGTGACGCCTATAAAAAAGGCGCTTCCCCATGCCGAGTAGCGCCTTTTTAATCAAGCATTTAGCTAACCTGAATTAGTTCATGCCGTACTTTTTCAGTTTTTTACGCAGTGTACCACGGTTGATGCCCATCATCAGCGCAGCACGGGTCTGATTACCACGGGTGTATTGCATCACCATGTCCAACAGGGGCTGTTCTACTTCAGCCAGTACCAGCTCATAGAGGTCATTAACATCCTGACCATTCAGTTGAGCAAAATAGTTCTTCAGTGCCTGTTTAACCGAGTCACGCAGGGGTTTTTGGGTTACCTGATCCTGAGAGTTAACGGTAGAAACGGTCAGTACGTCAGAATTTACGCGTTGTTCGAACATAGTTCTGTCAGCTCTTTATTTCTGTTTACGCAAAATTTTCGAAGTATGCCTCCAACGCCTCCAGCTGTTCGCTGGCATCCTCAATGGCGTTGAATGTGCGCCGAAACTGGTCATTTGGAGCGTGTTCCTGGAGATACCAGGAAACGTGTTTACGTGCAATTCGGTAACCTTTCGCCGGACCATAAAAGTCATGCAGTTCCCGAACATGCGCGCAAAGCAAGCGCTTAACCTCTGCCAAAGGCAGCGGGGGCAGCAACTCCCCAGTGTCCAGATAATGCTGGATTTCCCGAAAGATCCAGGGTCTTCCCTGAGCTGCGCGGCCTATCATCAGGGCATCCGCCCCTGTATAGTCGAGCACAGCTCTGGCTTTAAGCGGGTCAGTAATGTCGCCATTCGCGATAACCGGAATGGAAACTTTCTGCTTAACTGCCCGAATACTGTCGTATTCAGCTTCTCCATTGAACAAACAGGCGCGTGTACGACCATGAATGGTCAGAGCCTGAATGCCACAGTCTTCAGCCAGTTGGGCAATCTCTTCGCAGTTACGGTGTTCCGGCGCCCAACCGGTGCGAATCTTCAGAGTGACAGGAACGTCCACTGCATTGACGACCTCGGTAAGGATCGATTTAACGACATCCGGGTACTGCAAGAGGGCTGAGCCTGCGAGCTTGCGATTCACTTTTTTAGCCGGGCAACCCATATTGATATCAATGATTTGGGCACCGCTTTCCACGTTAATACGTGCAGCATCCGCCATTTCTTTCGGATCGCTACCGGCAATTTGCACGGTGCGAATACCGGGTTCATCAATGTGCACCATCCGTAAACGAGATTTGTCGCTTTCCCAAACCTGAGGGTTAGAAGACATCATCTCGGATACTGTCAATCCGGCTCCCATCTCGTAGCACAACGTCCGAAAAGGTCTGTCTGTAATGCCAGCCATGGGCGCTGCGATCAGGCGATTTCTGAGCTGATATTGTCCGATGCGCATGAGTTAAGAAATGACCATACTGTGACTGCAAGGCGGCGTATATTACGCATTTTTTGCACGAGATGAAAGGCCAAACTTTGACCAATCCTCTGAGATGGATCAAAGAATTGCATTTAAAATGAACGCCGCGGAATAATTAGTCATAAAAATCATCACATTAGAAACAAGTGGCTAAAATTTGCACTCAAAGAAATTTGAGTAAGTTCTCAATTTTTCTTTATGAATGAAAATTCAGGCACGTGAATTTGCTCAGATAATCAGCAAATTCACGTGCCTTTTGTGATGTTGCTCGCACTTCGCGCTACACCACTATGCCGCATTGTGAAGGTTAATTCTTACGACCGGTAATGCGACACCACTCTTCTTTTTCCACAACCAGGTCGAGCGTGAAGCTATCGGCATACGCGTCACAAACGCTCTCTGCCTGGCTTGCCAGGATACCGGAAAGGCCCAGTAAACCGCCTGAAACCGGCAGGACGCTGATTAACGGTGCCAGTTCACGTAACGGGCCTGCGAGAATGTTAGCGACCACCACGTCGGCCTTCATTGCTTCAGGCTGATCTTTCGGGAGATAGAGTTCCAGTCGATCAGAAACACCATTACGTTCAGCATTGTCGCGGCTGGCCTGAATGGCCTGTGGGTCGATATCAATACCAATAGCTTTTGCTGCGCCCAACTTCAGCGCCGCGATAGCCAGAATGCCGGAACCACAGCCAAAGTCGATGACCGTTTTACCGGTTAAATCGAGGCTGTCGAGCCATTGCAGGCACAGAGAGGTGGTTGGATGAGTGCCCGTACCAAACGCCAGACCCGGATCTAACATCACGTTGACAGCATTTTCGTCTGGTACATCGCGCCAGCTTGGACAGATCCACAGACGTTCGCCAAAGCGCATCGGGAGGAAATTATCCATCCACTCGCGTTCCCAGTCTTTATCCTCCAGTTGCTCGATTTTATGCGCGAAGCCCGCGCCGAGTAGCGGATGGTTTTCCAGAATCGCCACGACTTCATTCATGTCTGTTTCTGCGTCAAACAGACCAATCACATCGGTGTCGCCCCACAGGCGAGTTTCGCCCGGCAGTGGCTCAAACACTGGCGTATCGTGGGTATCCTGAAAAGTGATAGAAACGGCACCGGCTTCCATCAGCGCATCGCTAAGATCTTCTGCATTCGCGCCGGTGGTGTTCAGTTTCAGTTGGATCCAAGGCATGGCAAAACTCTTTATTTATCAGTAGTCAAAACGGTAGCTTGCGGGACGGATGTACCGAAACGGTTTCCGACCAGGAAAGCCAGCAAACTTAGCAGTAACGAGGGCACGATAGGGTGGAAGCCCAGGTACTGAATATTCAGGGTTGCAAGTACGGCATACAGCACGCCGCCGACGATCATCGCGCTTAGCGCGCCTTTGGCGTTAGCGCGTTCCCAGTAAAGGCCCAGCACCAATGGCCACAGGAAGACGGCTTCAAGACCACCGAAGGCCAGCAAATTTAACCAGATGATCATTTCTGGCGGCTTCCAGGCGGCAAGCAGCAGCAACGCGCCGAGAACCAACGTAATCACCGCCGACATCCGCTTCAGACGCGTCTCGTTTTGCATTTGTTCCGGACGGATATTCAGATAGAGATCTTTAATGATCGTAGCGGAACTTTGCAGCAATTGGGCATTGATCGTCGACATAATCGCGGCCATTGGGGCGGCAAGGAAGATCCCGGCAGCAAACGGCGGCAACACTTTTACCATCAACGTTGGGATCACCAGATCCGGCACGGTGAGATCAGGGATCACCGCGCGGCCTAACGCGCCAGCCAGATGCATACCAAACATCAGGATCGCCACCACAATTGTACCGATGATGATCCCCCGATGTACCGCTTTGCTGTCTTTATAAGAGATACAGCGCACCGCGGTATGCGGCAGGCCAATCACCCCAAAGCACACCAGAACCCAGAACGAAGTCATGAAGGCAGGCGACAGAATATCATCAGCGCCTTGTGGTGTTACCAGTTGCGGATCAATGGATTGTAGCGTCTCTACTGCGTTGCTTAAGCCGCCAGCAGCATGGACCACGCCGACCAGTAGCACAATGGTGCCAATCAGCATCACCAGCCCTTGCATAGTGTCGTTCAGCACACTGGCGCGAAAGCCACCAAAGGCGGTATACAACGCAATACTGATGCCGAAAATCAGCAGGCCGGTTTCATAAGGAATGCCAGCAGCGGTTTCCAGTAGACGCGCACCGCCGATAAACTGCACGGTCATTGCACCAACGAATGCTACCAGCAAACTCAAACTCGCCAGCCACACCAGCAAACGGCTCTGGTAGCGGGCAAACAGCATATCGTTCAGCGTTACCGCATTGTAGCGGCGCGCGAGAATAGCGAACTTCTTGCCGAGAATACCGAGCGAAAGCCAGACAGCAGGTAGCTGAATCATCGCCAGCAATACCCAGCCCAGCCCGTATTTATAAGCAGCGCCGGGTCCGCCGATAAACGAACTGGCGCTGATATAGGTTGCGGTGAGCGTCATCGCCAGCACAATACCGCCCATAGAGCGGCTGCCGAGGAAATACTCATTCAGGAAAGTGCCCGTGTTCCGTTTACGCATCGCATAAACCGAAATCCCGAACACCACCACCAGATAGGCGACCAGCGGTAGAATCACTTCAAGCTGCATCGTCATCCTCCAGCGGAATATCGCGATAGATAAATTTCACCATCGCCCAGCACAGTCCAATAAACAGCAGCGGCGTCAGGATGCAGGCCATCTCAAACCAGCGCGGAAAACCGGTAAAACCGGGGGCAACGCCAGGTAAGTAAGCAGCTACTAACCAAACAAGCAGATACAAAAGGGTCAGCCCCAGCGCCCAGCGCGCCTCTTTATGGGCCTGAACAAAACGAGTGTCCATTTTTTGTCCCTGATGGGTGAAGAAAGCGGGGATTGTACCTTATGGGGCTTGCCGATCCCCAGAAATAAAAAAGGCCGGAAAATCCGGCCTTTTGACGCTGTTGCAGTCTTATTTTTCCTGAAGACCGAGTTTTTTCTCCAGATAGTGGATGTTAGTGCCACCATGCTGGAAGTTCTCGTCGTTCATGATGCGGATCTGCAGATCAACGTTGGTTTTGATACCGTCGATGATTAGCTCCTGCAGCGCATTCTTCATGCGTGCAATCGCCACATCACGGTTTTCACCGTAGCAAATCAGTTTGCCGATCATTGAGTCATAGTACGGCGGCACGGTGTAGCCAGCGTAGATATGAGACTCCCAACGCACGCCAAAACCGCCAGGTGCGTGGAAACGGGTGATTTTGCCCGGGCTTGGCAGGAAGGTGTTTGGATCTTCGGCATTGATACGGCATTCCACCGCATGGCCGCGAACATGAACTTCTTCTTGCTTGATCGACAGCGGTTGACCGGCAGCGATACGCAACTGCTCTTTGATCAGGTCAACGCCGGTGATCATTTCAGTAACCGGGTGTTCTACCTGAATACGGGTGTTCATTTCGATGAAATAGAATTCGCCGTTTTCAAACAGGAATTCGAAAGTACCTGCTCCGCGATAGCCGATATCAACACACGCTTTGGCACAACGTTCGCCAATGTAGCGACGCAGTTCCGGGGTAATGCCCGGTGCTGGCGCTTCTTCGACCACTTTCTGGTGACGGCGCTGCATGGAGCAGTCACGTTCAGCCAGATAGATAGCGTTGCCCTGGCCGTCCGCCAGTACCTGAATCTCGACGTGGCGAGGATTTTCCAGGTATTTCTCCATGTAAACCATATCGTTGCTGAAAGCAGCTTTCGCTTCCGCACGCGTCATGGAGATGGATTGCGCCAGTTCAGCGTCGCTGCGCACTACGCGCATACCGCGACCGCCGCCGCCGCCGGAAGCTTTGATAATTACCGGGTAACCAATGCGTTTAGCAATGGCGCGGTTTTTATCCATATCGTCGCCCAGCGGGCCGTCAGACCCCGGTACACAAGGGACGCCAGCTTTTTTCATCGCGGCAATTGCCGACACTTTGTCACCCATCAGGCGAATGGTGTCTGCTTTCGGGCCGATGAAGATAAAGCCAGAGCGTTCAACCTGCTCAGCAAAATTGGCGTTTTCGGAAAGGAAGCCGTAACCCGGATGGATTGCTACTGCGCCAGTGATTTCAGCGGCGCTGATGATTGCCGGGATGTTCAGATAGCTTTTTACTGACGGAGCAGGGCCAATACAGACCGTTTCATCTGCCAGTAATACGTGTTTTAGGTCGCGATCCGCGCTGGAGTGCACTGCGACAGTCTTGATGCCCAGTTCTTTACAGGCACGAAGAATACGCAATGCAATCTCGCCACGGTTGGCAATAACAATTTTATCCAGCATGTTCGCCTCGTTACTCGATGACGACCAGCGGCTCGTCAAATTCTACCGGTTGTCCACTTTCGACCAGAATTGCTTTCACAGTACCGGATTTGTCTGCTTCGATCTGGTTCATCATTTTCATGGCTTCAACGATGCACAGGGTATCGCCCACGTTCACTTTCTGACCCACTTCGATGAACGCTTTCGCGTCCGGGCTTGGGGTGCGGTAGAAAGTACCAACCATTGGGGAACGTACGATGTGACCACTGATTTCCGCTGCTGCTGGCGCTTCCATGGAAGGAACGGTCGCCGGAGCGGCTGCGTTAGACTGAGCTGGCTGCTGCATCATTGGTGCAGCGTAAGCTTGTTGCATCATCGGGAAACTTGCGGCAGGTGCTGCACGGCTGATGCGTACTGACTCTTCGCCTTCAGAAATTTCCAGTTCAGAGATGCCTGATTCTTCAACCAGCTCGATCAGTTTTTTAATCTTACGAATATCCATGAGTGGGTTCCGTACTCTTTGTTTAGTGTGATTGTGACAGGCGTTTCACCGCCGTCTGTAAAGCGTATGCCCCGACAGTAGCTGTATGCATAGCGATAAATTCCAGCCAGCCGGGACGCCGGTCTATTTTGCCCCAGAGTGTCAATGTGAGACTTGACGGACATTGTGCAGCGATCTGCTGCCATTCTCCGGCAAAAAACAAAATATACCTTCGTTTCGCCATTGTCACCTTTTCCGCAGCTCAAAAACTGCGTCAGGGAGAACGAGGTCGCACATTATAACGATTTCGTAGCAAATGGCAGCTAAATACTGGTCTTATCAGGGAAGATAATCAACAGCTAACATGTAAATAACTTTCAACGCCGCGTATTTTGCAACAAGCCGCACAGTTCATGAAATTAGCGCCACCATTGACGGAACTTCTTATAACGTAAGGCTAAAAGCAGTAAAGCCAGCCCAGCGTAGATGATTGGCTGTGGTGAGATAATCTTTACTGACCACAGATAATGTATGGGGGCCAGGATCGCGACAAGATAGACGAAGTTATGCAATTGTTGCCAGCGTTTGCCTAAGTTTCGCTGCATCGCCTGCGTGGAAGTGAATGTTAAAGCCAGTAAAATCAGCCAACTGATAATTCCGAGCGTTAAATAAGGTCGGGTGATTAATTCCTGACCCAATAACGTCAGATTATTCACTCCCAGCTCCAGCAAGGCATAACTGGTTAAGTGCAGCGTTGCCCAGGCGAAACACCATAAACCCAACAGGCGGCGAGTGCGAATCAATAATGGTTGTTTAGCGTAGCGCGCCAGCGGTGTAACCAACAAGGTCGCCAGCAAGAATTTCAGCGCAGTCCGACCGGTAAAATGCTGAATATCTTTCACCGGATCGGCACTTAATCCACCGTGGTTAATTGCCCACATCAGCCAGACAAACGGCAAAAATCCGGCAAGATGCAGGCAAACTTTCAGCCATGTCACTTGTTTTGCTGTCAGTCGCACTTAGAAATTCTCCCGTAAATCCAGTCCACGATAAAGCGACGCCACTTGATCGGCGTATCCGTTAAACAACAGCGTTGGCTGACGTTGTACATCAAGAATGCCACCTGAACCGATAAACCGTTCGGTAGCCTGCGACCAACGGGGATGATCAACATGTGGATTGACGTTGGCATAAAAGCCGTATTCATCGGGCGCAGCCAGATTCCAGGTGGTTGGCGGACGCTCCCGGGTCAGCTTAATACTGACTATCGATTTAATCCCTTTAAAGCCATATTTCCACGGCACAATCAGCCGTACCGGTGCGCCATTTTGCGGCGGTAACGCCTTGCCATAAACACCAACGGTCATCAGTGTGAGCGGATGCATCGCTTCGTCGAGACGTAATCCTTCTATATAAGGATATTTCAGGCCGCCGCCAATAAACCGGTCCTGCTGGCCTGGCATCTGTTCCGGCGCATAAATGGTTTCGAAGGCGACGTATTTCGCGTTACTGGTCGGTTCTGCCAGTGCCAGCAATTTGTGCAGCGGAAAACCAATCCACGGCACCACCATCGACCATGCTTCTACGCAACGCATACGATAAATCCGCTCTTCCAGCGGGAAACGACGGGTCAGTGCATCATGATCGAGGGTTAACGGTTTAGCGACTTCACCGCTGATTTTCAACGTCCACGGATCAGTTTTCAGACTGCCGGCATTTGCCGCTGGATCGGCTTTATCCAGTCCGAACTCATAGAAGTTGTTATAGCCGGAAACTTTATCTTCCGGCGTCAGTGGCAGGTTATTTTGCCAGGCGGCAGGCCTGCTGAATTCTAATGGCTTTCCGGCTGGTGCGGGCGGGCGATCGTTACCCTTAAACCAGCTAAGCAGGTCGGCATGAGTAGTGGTTGGTAGAGAAAGTGCAGCAGCGCTGATGCCTAACGTTTTCAGAATCTGCCGACGTTGCATAAAAAAAGCCGATTCGGCAGTGACATCGGCTTCTGTAAGTTGACGAATTTTTTTCATAACAGACTCCCGGTATGCTCCTGATTACTATGGCAGGGAGAATGTCAAAGTGCTGCTAAAATTCGTTAACGATATGTAAATTATTTTGTGCGAAATCTTAGCTTATTTTTACCAATGTGCGCCCTTGCACCTGGTTATTAATAATGGCTTCAGCAAACTTCGGAGCATCTGCCAGCGAAATTTCTTTTGCTGCCTGCGAATAGAATGATTCCGGTAGATCTGCGACCAGACGCTGCCAGGCTTGCGCGCGGCGTTCTGGTGGCGTCATGACTGAATCCACCCCTTGTAAACGGACATTACGCAGAATGAACGGCATTACCGTGGTTGGCAGGGCAAAGCCACCCGCCAGACCACAGGCTGCCACACAGCCACCGTAGTTCATTTGTGCCAGTACTTTCGCCAGCACTTTGTCGCCAACAGTATCAATCGCGCCAGCCCAAAGCTGTTTTTCCAGTGGACGGGATTCAGCAAACTCATCGCGCGGCAAAATACGGCTGGCACCTAACCTTTTCAGGTATTCATGGGTACTTTCACGACCAGAAACGGCAACGACCTGATAACCCAACTTATGCAACAGTGCTACGGCCGTACTGCCGACGCCGCCGCTGGCGCCCGTAACGACAATTTCGCCATCCTGCGGATGAATACCGGCATCTTCCAGCGCCATTACGCACAGCATGGCGGTAAACCCGGCAGTACCGATAACCATCGCTTTACGCGCGTCCAGACCTTGCGGCATGGCAACCAGCCAGTCACCTTTCACGCGCGCCTGCTGTGCCAGCCCGCCCCAGTGGTTTTCACCAACGCCCCAACCGGTGAGTAACACTTCCTGACCGGCATGAAAACGAGGATCTTCACTGGCGCGTACGATTCCTGCGAAGTCTATGCCAGGAATCATCGGAAAATTGCGGATGATTTTTCCTTTACCGGTAATCGCCAGCGCATCTTTATAATTCAGGCTCGACCAGTGGACATCGACCGTCACATCGCCTTCCGGCAGGCGACTTGCGTCCAGAGTCTGTACAGATGCGAGGGTTTTGCCGTCCTGCTGTTCTAAAAGTAACGCCTGCATAAGAGGTCCTCATGTGCATGATGGATTGGAAAATAATTTCTGAAGACTATACTCGCTAATGGAAAAGCAAAGCCGATGAAGCGCAATAAATTGCGAGATAAATCTGATTTGCTGGTATGCCCGCGTCCTCACTATCGGAGTTAACACAAGGATGAGATTAACGACGAAATTTTCGGCCTTTGTCACGCTGCTCACCGGGTTAACAATTTTTGTGACTCTGCTGGGCTGCTCGCTTAGTTTCTACAACGCCATTCAGTATAAGTTTAGTCATCGTGTTCAGGCAGTGGCGACGGCGATCGATACCCATCTTGTGTCGAATGACTTCAGCACATTGAGGCCACAAATCAGCGAACTGATGATGTCGGCGGATATCGTTCGCGTGGATCTTTTGCACGATAAAAAACAGGTTTATACCCAGTCCCGCAATGGCAGCTACCGTCCGGTTGGTACTAGCGATCTGTTTCGCGAGCTGACTGTACCGTTGATTAAACATCCGGGGATGTCTCTGCATTTGGTGTATCAGGACCCGATGGGCAACTATTTCCACTCGCTGATGACCACTGCACCGCTCACTGGTGCGATTGGATTTATCATTATTATGCTCTTCCTGGCTGTACGCTGGTTGCAACGGCAACTTGCCGGGCAAGAACTGCTGGAAACCCGCGCCACTCGTATCTTAAACGGTGAGCGCGGCACGAATGTGCTGGGCACCATCTATGAATGGCCGCCAGGGGCCAGCAGTGCACTGGATACGCTGCTTTGCGAAATTCAGAATGCGCGCGAACAGCACAGTCGTCTCGATACGCTGATTCGTTCCTATGCTGCGCAGGATATTAAAACTGGCCTCAATAACCGCCTCTTTTTCGACAACCAACTGGCAACGTTACTGGAAGATCAGGAGAAAGTAGGGACTCACGGGATCGTGATGATGATCCGCCTGCCGGATTTCAATATGTTGAGCGACACCTGGGGGCACAGTCAGGTTGAAGAACAACTCTTTACCCTGACAAATTTGTTATCGACATTTATGATGCGCTATCCGGGGTCGCTGCTGGCACGTTATCACCGTAGCGATTTTGCCGTGCTGTTGCCACACCGGACATTAAAAGAGGCGGAGAGCATTGCCGGGCAATTGATCAAGGCGGTTGATACCTTACCGAGTAATAAAATGCTCGATCGTGATGATATGATTCACATCGGCATCTGTGCCTGGCGTAGTGGGCAGGATACCGAACAGGTGATGGAACATGCTGAATCCGCTACGCGCAATGCGGGATTACAAGGCGGCAACAGTTGGGCCATTTACGATGACTCGTTACCTGAAAAAGGGCGCGGTAACGTTCGTTGGCGTACGCTCATTGAGCAAATGCTTAGCCGCGGCGGCCCGCGTCTTTATCAGAAACCGGCGGTTACCCGTGAGGGGCAGGTTCATCACCGCGAGCTGATGTGCCGCATCTTTGATGGTAATGAAGAGGTCAGCTCGGCGGAATATATGCCGATGGTGTTGCAGTTTGGCTTATCGGAAGAGTATGACCGCCTGCAAGTCAGTCGCCTCATCCCGCTGCTACGCTATTGGCCGCAAGAAAATTTGGCGATTCAGGTCACCGTTGAGTCGTTGATTCGTCCACGTTTCCAGCGTTGGCTACGCGATACGTTGATGCAATGTGAAAAATCGCAACGAAAACGCATAATTATTGAACTTGCAGAGGCTGATGTTGGTCAACATATCGGTCGCTTGCAACCTGTTATTCGTTTAGTGAATGCTTTAGGGGTTCGGGTCGCCGTCAACCAGGCCGGATTGACGCTGGTAAGTACCCGTTGGATCAAAGAACTTAATGTTGAATTACTCAAGCTCCATCCGGGGCTGGTAAGAAACATTGAGAAGCGAACAGAGAATCAATTGTTGGTTCAGAGCATGGTAGAAGCGTGTTCCGGGACCAACACTCAGGTTTACGCTACGGGCGTACGTTCGCGAAGCGAGTGGCAGACCCTGATTCAGCGCGGGGTTTTAGGTGGACAGGGGGATTTTTTCGCGTCCTCACAGCCACTTGATACTAACGTGAAAAAATATTCACAAAGATACTCGGTTTAACCTGCCGTTTGATCCGTTTTCACGTAGAATAATGCGCGCTGCGTTTCACGGGAGCGTGCTTGTCTGTTCGCCAGATTGTTGCAGCACATATGCAGATGAATGACCTTACGCAGTTGCAAACAGGTGAGGAATGCTACTGATGCATTTAGCCTCTCTGGACTCAGGTAGAGATTTGTAACAAAGGAAACAAACTGCACTAATTTTCACCGCAGCAGATGATTTTTGCGCCTTGTCGCTGCTGCGTGTGGTTGGTAAAGTAAGCGGATTTTCTTTTCCGCCCCAGCTTTCAGGATTATCCCTTAGTATGTTGAAAAAATTTCGTGGCATGTTTTCCAATGACTTGTCCATTGACCTGGGTACTGCGAATACCCTTATTTATGTAAAAGGACAAGGCATCGTATTGAATGAGCCTTCCGTGGTGGCCATTCGTCAGGATCGTGCCGGTTCACCGAAAAGCGTAGCTGCAGTAGGTCATGACGCGAAGCAGATGCTGGGCCGCACGCCGGGCAATATCGCTGCCATTCGCCCAATGAAAGATGGCGTTATCGCTGACTTCTTTGTGACTGAAAAGATGCTCCAGCACTTTATCAAACAAGTGCACAGCAACAGCTTTATGCGTCCAAGCCCGCGTGTTCTGGTTTGTGTGCCGGTTGGTGCTACCCAGGTTGAGCGCCGTGCTATTCGTGAATCCGCGCAGGGCGCAGGTGCCCGCGAAGTCTTCCTGATTGAAGAACCGATGGCCGCAGCAATCGGTGCAGGCTTGCCGGTATCTGAAGCAACCGGCTCAATGGTGGTTGATATCGGTGGCGGTACTACTGAAGTTGCCGTTATTTCTCTGAACGGCGTGGTTTACTCCTCTTCTGTACGTATCGGTGGTGACCGCTTCGACGAAGCGATCATCAACTACGTTCGCCGTAACTATGGCTCTTTGATCGGTGAAGCGACCGCAGAACGTATCAAACACGAAATCGGTTCTGCTTATCCGGGCGATGAAGTCCGTGAAATCGAAGTTCGTGGCCGTAACCTGGCAGAAGGTGTGCCACGCGGCTTTACGCTGAACTCCAACGAAATCCTTGAAGCGCTGCAAGAGCCGCTGACCGGCATCGTTAGCGCGGTGATGGTCGCGCTGGAACAGTGTCCGCCGGAACTCGCTTCCGACATCTCCGAGCGCGGAATGGTGCTCACTGGCGGTGGTGCGTTGCTGCGTAACCTTGACCGTTTGTTAATGGAAGAAACCGGCATTCCAGTTGTTGTTGCTGAAGACCCGCTGACCTGTGTGGCGCGTGGTGGCGGCAAGGCGCTGGAAATGATCGACATGCACGGCGGCGACCTGTTCAGCGAAGAGTAATCGGATGCAGGCAGGGGAAGCGTCTGTTTACCCTGCCTGATCTGATACGAGAATACGCATAACTTATGAAGCCAATTTTTAGCCGTGGCCCGTCGCTACAGATTCGCCTTATTCTGGCGGTGCTGGTGGCGCTCGGCGTTATTATTGCCGACAGTCGCCTGGGGACGTTTAGTCAAATCCGTACTTATATGGATACCGCCGTCAGTCCTTTCTACTTTATTTCTAATGCTCCTCGAGAATTGCTGGATGGCGTATCGCAGACGCTGGCCTCGCGCGATCAACTAGAACTTGAAAACCGGGCGTTACGTCAAGAACTTCTGTTGAAAAACAGCGAGCTGCTGATGCTTGGACAATACAAACAGGAGAACGCGCGTCTGCGCGAGCTGCTGGGTTCTCCGCTGCGTCAGGATGAGCAGAAGATGGTGACCCAGGTTATCTCTACGGTTAACGATCCGTACAGCGATCAGGTTGTTATCGACAAAGGCAGCGTTAACGGGGTTTATGAAGGTCAGCCGGTCATCAGCGATAAAGGTGTTGTTGGTCAGGTGGTAGCGGTCGCAAAACTGACCAGCCGCGTGCTGCTGATCTGTGACGCGACCCATGCGCTGCCAATTCAGGTACTTCGTAACGATATCCGCGTAATTGCAGCGGGTAACGGTTGTACTGATGATTTACAACTTGAGCATCTGCCAGCGAATACTGATATTCGTGTTGGTGATGTATTGGTGACATCTGGTCTTGGTGGTCGTTTCCCGGAAGGTTATCCGGTGGCAGTCGTCTCTTCCGTGAAGCTCGATACCCAGCGCGCTTATACCGTGATTCAGGCTCGTCCGACTGCGGGTCTGCAACGTTTGCGTTATCTGTTGCTGCTGTGGGGCGCGGATCGTAACGGCGCTAATCCAATGACGCCGGAAGAAGTGCATCGCGTTGCTAATGAACGCCTGATGCAAATGATGCCGCAGGTGTTGCCTTCGCCAGATGCAATGGGACCAAAACTTCCGGAACCGGCAACGGGAATTACCCAGCCAGATCCGCAGCAACCAGCAACGGGTACTGCCACTAACCGCTCTCCACAAGGGGTTACGCCGCCGCAAAGTGGTGCTCAACCGCCTGCACGTGCGCCGGGAGGGCAATAGTGGCGAGATATCGTAGCCAGGGACGCTGGGTTATCTGGCTCTCTTTCCTCATCGCGTTGTTACTACAAATTATGCCCTGGCCGGATAACCTCATCGTTTTCCGGCCAAACTGGGTATTACTCATTTTATTGTATTGGATCCTGGCCTTGCCCCATCGCGTAAATGTGGGCACAGGTTTTGTGATGGGTGCCATACTGGATCTGATCAGCGGTTCTACGCTCGGTGTACGGGCGTTGTCGATGAGTATCATTGCTTATCTGGTAGCGCTGAAATTCCAGCTTTTCCGCAACCTGGCATTATGGCAGCAGGCGCTGGTCGTCATGTTGCTTTCGCTGGTAGTGGATATTATTGTTTTCTGGTCAGAGTTTTTGGTGATCAACGTCTCTTTCAGACCCGAAGTGTTCTGGAGTAGTGTAGTCAATGGTGTGCTCTGGCCGTGGATTTTCTTGCTGATGCGCAAAATCCGTCAGCAGTTTGCAGTGCAATAAAGGTTTCTATGACTTCTCTGTATTTAGCTTCCGGTTCTCCACGTCGTCAGGAGTTACTTGCGCAACTTGGCCTCACTTTCGAACGTATTGTTACGGGCATTGAGGAGCAGCGTCATCCGCAGGAGAGCGCGCAGCAGTATGTTGTGCGTCTGGCGCGCGAAAAAGCGCAAGCGGGCGTCGAGCAAGCAGCGCAGGATTTGCCGGTGCTGGGGGCGGATACTATCGTGATCCTGAACGGAGAAGTGTTAGAGAAACCGCGCGACGCAGAACATGCGGCGCAGATGTTACGCAAATTATCGGGACAGACCCATCAGGTAATGACAGCAGTGGCGCTGGCCGACAGCCAGCATATTCTCGATTGCCTGGTGGTTACCGATGTGACTTTCAGAACGTTAACAGGTGAAGACATCGCGGGCTATGTCGCCAGCGGTGAACCGTTAGATAAAGCAGGTGCATACGGTATTCAGGGGCTGGGTGGTTGTTTTGTCAGGAAGATAAATGGCAGCTATCACGCCGTAGTCGGCTTACCGCTGGTTGAAACGTATGAATTATTAAGTAATTTTAACGCACTGCGTGAGAAAAGGGATAAACATGACGGCTGAATTGTTGGTAAACGTAACGCCTTCGGAAACGCGAGTGGCGTATATTGATGGCGGCATTCTGCAGGAAATTCATATTGAACGTGAGGCGCGACGCGGAATCGTAGGCAATATCTACAAGGGTCGTGTAAGTCGTGTACTTCCGGGTATGCAGGCGGCTTTTGTAGATATTGGGCTGGAGAAAGCCGCGTTTCTACACGCTTCTGACATTATGCCGCACACCGAATGTGTGGCGGGCGAGGAACAAAAGCAGTTCACGGTACGCGACATTTCGGAACTGGTCCGCCAGGGGCAAGATCTGATGGTACAGGTGGTGAAAGACCCTCTGGGCACCAAAGGCGCGCGCCTGACTACGGATATCACGCTGCCGTCTCGCTATCTGGTGTTTATGCCTGGCGCATCCCACGTTGGGGTTTCCCAACGCATTGAAAGTGAATCCGAACGTGAACGCCTGAAAAAAGTGGTCGCAGAGTATTGTGACGAGCAGGGTGGGTTTATCATCCGTACCGCAGCGGAAGGTGTTGGCGAAGCAGAACTGGCTTCCGATGCCGCTTATTTGAAGCGCGTGTGGACTAAAGTGATGGAGCGTAAAAAGCGCCCACAGACTCGTTATCAACTGTATGGCGAACTGGCGCTGGCACAGCGTGTCCTGCGTGATTTTGCTGATGCCGAACTGGACCGTATTCGCGTTGACTCGCGTCTGACTTACGAAGCATTGCTGGAGTTTACCTCGGAATACATTCCTGAGATGACCAGCAAGCTGGAGCATTACACGGGCCGCCAGCCGATTTTCGATCTCTTTGATGTAGAAAATGAAATTCAGCGGGCGCTGGAGCGCAAAGTTGAGCTGAAGTCCGGTGGCTATCTGATTATCGATCAGACCGAAGCAATGACTACTGTGGATATTAATACCGGGGCGTTTGTCGGTCATCGCAATCTGGACGACACCATTTTCAATACCAATATTGAAGCGACGCAGGCTATTGCTCGCCAGTTACGGTTGCGTAACCTGGGCGGGATTATCATCATTGATTTCATTGACATGAATAATGAAGATCACCGTCGTCGCGTGCTTCATTCACTGGAACAGGCGTTGAGCAAAGACCGGGTAAAAACCAGCGTTAACGGTTTCTCGGCACTGGGACTGGTGGAGATGACGCGTAAGCGAACCCGCGAAAGTATTGAGCACGTACTGTGTAATGAATGCCCAACCTGCCACGGTCGCGGAACGGTGAAAACGGTGGAAACCGTATGTTATGAAATCATGCGAGAAATCGTTCGTGTGCACCATGCTTACGACTCTGACCGTTTCCTGGTCTATGCTTCTCCGGCAGTAGCCGAAGCCTTGAAAGGCGAAGAGTCGCACTCACTGGCGGAAGTGGAAATTTTCGTTGGCAAACAGGTTAAAGTACAAATTGAACCGCTCTATAACCAGGAGCAGTTTGATGTCGTTATGATGTAAACAGATGCTGGGTCGCCATCCGGCAAAGGGTTTTTGAGTCACATTTTTAGCAGACAAGGAGTGACGGGTGAGGCGATTGCCGGGGATTTTACTGCTTACTGGAGCCGCGCTCGTTGTGATCGCTGCGCTGCTGGTCAGCGGCCTGCGTATTGCTTTACCGTACCTCGATGCCTGGCGTCCGGAAATCCTCAACAAAATAGAATCTGCTACCGGAATGCCGGTGGCTGCCAGTCAACTCTCTGCCAGTTGGCAGAATTTTGGTCCGACGCTTGAAGCACGCGACATTCGTGCAGAGCTAAAAGATGGCGGTGAGTTTTCGGTTAAACGCGTCACCCTGGCGCTGGATGTCTGGCAGAGCCTGCTGCATATGCGCTGGCAGTTTCGCGATCTCACTTTCTGGCAACTGCGCTTTCGCACCAATACACCAATTTCCAGCGACAGCGGTAATGACAGCCTGGAAGCCAGCCATATCAGCGATCTTTTTCTACGCCAGTTCGATCACTTCGATCTCCGCGATAGCGACGTCAGCTTTCTGACGCCATCAGGCCAGCGTGCTGAACTGGCGATCCCGCAACTTATCTGGCTTAACGATCCGCGTCGGCACCGTGCGGAAGGCCAGGTAAGTCTCTCCAGCCTTACCGGACAGCACGGCGTGATGCAGGTGCGGATGGATCTGCGTGATGACGAGGGGTTGTTAAGCAACGGTCGCGTATGGCTACAGGCTGATGATATCGACCTGAAACCGTGGCTGGGTAAATGGATGCAGGACAACATTGCGCTGGAAACGGCGCAGTTCTCGCTGGAAGGCTGGATGACGATCGACAAAGGCGATGTGACCGGTGGCGACGTCTGGCTGAAACAGGGCGGCGCAAGCTGGTTGGGTGAGAAGAAAACGCATTCGCTGTCGGTGGATAATCTGACCGCACATATTACGCGTGAAAATCCGGGCTGGCAGTTTTCTATTCCTGATACTCGTATCACTATGGACGGCAAACCCTGGCCAAGCGGGGCATTGACGCTGGCCTGGATACCGGAACAGGACGTTGGTGGGAAAAATAATAAACGCAGTGACGAACTACGTATTCGCGCCAGCAATCTGGAACTGGCTGGGCTGGAAGGCATACGCCCGTTGGCAGCGAAACTTTCACCTGCTTTGGGGGATATCTGGCGTTCCACGCAACCGAGCGGCAAGATCAACACGTTGGCGCTGGATATCCCGCTTCAGGCTGCAGAAAAGACCCGCTTTCAGGCATCGTGGAGCGATCTGGCCTGGAAGCAATGGAAATTACTACCGGGGGCGGAACATTTCTCCGGGACGCTTTCCGGTAGCGTAGAAAATGGTTTGCTTACCGCTTCCATGAAGCAGGCGAAAATGCCTTACGAAACGGTATTTCGTGCGCCGCTGGAAATTGTCGACGGCAAGGCGGCCTTAAGCTGGCTGAATAACGATAAGGGTTTTCAGCTCGATGGCCGCAATATTGATGTCAAAGCCAAAGCCGTCCATGCGCGTGGTGGTTTCCGTTACCTGCAACCGGCTAATGATGAACCCTGGCTGGGCATTCTGGCTGGCATCAGTACCGATGATGGTTCGCAAGCCTGGCGCTATTTCCCGGAAAACCTGATGGGTAAAGACCTGGTTGATTACTTAAGTGGGGCGATTCAGGGTGGTGAGGCGGAGAACGCGACGCTGGTTTATGGCGGCAATCCGCATCTTTTTCCATACAAACACAACGAAGGTCAGTTTGAGGTGTTGGTGCCGCTGCGTAATGCGAAGTTTGCTTTCCAGCCGGACTGGCCAGCATTAACTAATCTCGATATTGAACTGGACTTTATTAACGACGGTTTATGGATGAAAACCGATGGCGTTAATCTGGGTGGCGTGCGTGCCAGCAATCTCACCGCAGTGATCCCTGACTACTCGAAAGAAAAGTTGCTGATTGATGCTGACATAAAAGGTCCGGGCAAAGCTGTTGGCCCTTATTTTGATGAGACGCCGCTGAAGGATTCGCTGGGGGCGACCCTGCAAGAACTCCAGCTCGACGGCGATGTGAATGCTCGCTTACATCTCGATATCCCGCTGGACGGCGAGCTGGTTACAGCGAAAGGCGAAGTGACGCTGCGTAACAACAGTCTGTTTATCAAACCGCTTGATAGCACTCTGAAAAATTTGAGCGGCAAATTCAGCTTTATCAATGGCGATCTACAAAGCGAATCACTAACCGCAAACTGGTTTAACCAGCCACTGAACGTGGATTTTTCCACCAAAGAAGGGGCGAAAGCCTACCAGGTTGCGGTGAATCTCAACGGCAACTGGCAACCAGCGAAAACTGGCGTTCTGCCTGAAGCGCTGAATGAAGCGTTAAGCGGCAGTATGGCATGGGATGGTAAAGTGGGCATTGAGCTACCTTATCAAGCTGGCGCAACGTATAACGTTGAACTGAACGGCGATCTGAAGAATGTGAGCAGTCACTTACCTTCACCGTTAGCCAAACCTGCTGGCGAACCGTTGCCAATTAACGTTAAGGTCAACGGCAATCTCAACAGCTTTGAATTAACCGGACAGGCAGGCGCGGATAACCATTTCAATAGCCGCTGGTTGCTCGGTCAAAAGCTGACGCTCGATCGCGCCATCTGGGCGGCAGACAGCAAAACGCTCCCTCCGTTACCGGAGCAAAGTGGTGTTGAACTCAATATGCCGCCGATGAACGGTGCCGAGTGGCTGGCCTTGTTCCAGAAAGGCGCAACGGAAAAAGTTGGCAGCGCAGCGAGTTTCCCTCAGCACATTACGCTACGTACACCGATGTTGTCGCTGGGAAATCAGCAATGGAATAACCTGAGCATTGTTTCGCAACCGATGGCAAATGGTACGCAGGTCGAGGCGCAAGGGCGTGAAATCAACGCTACGCTGGCGATGCGTAATAACGCACCGTGGTTAGCGAATATCAAATATCTCTATTACAACCCGAGCGTGGCAAAAACTCGTGGTGATTCAACGCCGTCATCACCTTTCCCGACAACGGAGCGTATCAGCTTCCGTGGCTGGCCGGATGCGCAAATACGTTGCGCAGAATGTTGGTTATGGGGGCAAAAATTCGGCCGCATCGACAGTGATATCACCATTTCCGGCGATACGTTAACCCTGACCAACGGGCTGATTGATACCGGTTTCTCGCGGCTCACTGCTGATGGTGAATGGGTTAATAATCCCGGAAATCAACGGACATCGCTGAAAGGAAAACTGCGCGGACAGAAAATTGATGCTGCCGCAGAATTTTTTGGTGTTACGACGCCAATACGCCAGTCATCATTTAATGTGGATTACGATTTGCACTGGCGTAAATCGCCGTGGCAGCCAGACGAGGCGACATTGAACGGCATCATTCATACACAACTGGGCAAAGGTGAAATTACCGAAATTAGCACCGGACATGCCGGACAGTTGCTGCGCTTATTGAGTGTTGATGCCCTGATGCGTAAGCTGCGCTTTGATTTCAGGGATACCTTTGGCGAAGGGTTCTATTTTGACTCCATTCGCAGCACCGCGTGGATTAAAGACGGCGTTATGCACACTGACGACACGCTGGTGGATGGCCTGGAAGCGGATATCGCCATGAAAGGATCGGTAAATCTGGTGCGTCGCGATCTCAATATGGAAGCGGTTGTCGCGCCAGAGATTTCTGCGACAGTGGGCGTGGCTGCGGCCTTTGCGGTTAACCCGATTGTCGGCGCGGCAGTGTTTGCCGCCAGTAAAGTGCTGGGGCCGCTGTGGAGTAAGGTCTCCATTTTGCGCTATCGCATTTCTGGTCCGCTGGATGCTCCGCAAATCAACGAAGTGTTGCGTCAGCCGCGTAAAGAAAAAGCGCAATGATTTGACGAGGGCATGTAATTGCCCCAATCTCATAAGATAATCGTTGTCATAAAACCAACGAACCGGAACAAACCGCAGGCCGGATAAGGCGTTTACGCCGCACCCGGCAGCCGTAAAAAATCCTCTACCGCAGTAACTAACGAGTAGCAAAAACGATGAGTCTGAACCTGGTAAGTGAACAATTGCTAGCGGCGAACGGCCTGAAACATCAGGACTTGTTCGCGATCCTCGGTCAACTGGCCGAACGTCGCCTTGATTATGGCGATCTCTATTTTCAGTCGAGCTATCACGAGTCCTGGGTTTTAGAAGACCGCATTATCAAAGATGGTTCTTACAACATCGATCAGGGTGTTGGTGTGCGTGCAATCAGCGGTGAAAAAACCGGGTTTGCTTACGCAGACCAAATCAGCCTGCTGGCGCTGGAGCAGAGCGCGCAAGCGGCGCGCACCATCGTCCGTGATAGTGGCGATGGCAAAGTACAAACACTGGGCGCGGTAGAGCATAGCCCGCTGTATACCTCGCTTGATCCGCTGCAAAGCATGAGCCGCGAAGAGAAGCTGGATATCCTGCGCCGCGTCGATAAAGTTGCCCGCGAAGCGGACAAGCGCGTACAGGAAGTGACTGCCAGCCTGAGCGGCGTCTATGAATTAATTTTGGTCGCGGCGACTGACGGAACCCTGGCGGCGGATGTCCGCCCTCTGGTGCGTCTTTCCGTGAGCGTTCTGGTCGAAGAAGATGGTAAACGCGAACGTGGTGCCAGCGGCGGCGGCGGTCGTTTCGGTTATGAGTTCTTCCTTGCTGACCTCGATGGTGAAGTTCGCGCTGATGCATGGGCGAAAGAAGCAGTGCGTATGGCACTGGTCAATCTTTCCGCCGTTGCCGCGCCTGCGGGGACTATGCCGGTTGTTCTCGGCGCTGGCTGGCCGGGCGTGTTGTTGCATGAAGCGGTCGGTCACGGCCTGGAAGGCGACTTCAACCGCCGTGGTACATCGGTCTTTAGTGGCCAGCTCGGTGAGCTGGTGGCTTCTGAACTGTGTACCGTGGTTGATGACGGTACGATGGTTGATCGCCGTGGTTCGGTGGCGATTGATGATGAAGGCACACCAGGTCAATACAACGTGTTGATTGAGAACGGGATCCTGAAAGGTTACATGCAGGATAAACTCAATGCGCGTTTAATGGGTATGACGCCGACCGGCAATGGTCGCCGTGAATCTTACGCTCACCTGCCAATGCCGCGTATGACCAACACCTACATGCTGCCGGGTAAATCGACACCGCAGGAAATCATTGAATCCGTTGAGTATGGTATCTATGCGCCGAACTTTGGCGGCGGTCAGGTAGATATCACCTCTGGTAAATTTGTCTTCTCCACCTCAGAAGCGTATCTGATTGAAAACGGTAAAGTGACGAAGCCGGTGAAAGGCGCAACGTTGATTGGTTCTGGTATCGAAACCATGCAGCAGATTTCGATGGTGGGCAACGACCTGAAACTGGATAACGGCGTGGGTGTCTGCGGTAAAGAAGGGCAGAGCCTGCCGGTTGGCGTAGGTCAGCCGACGCTGAAAGTCGATAACCTGACTGTTGGTGGTACAGCGTAATCTGTCCAGGACGGTAAGCGTCGCATCAGGCATCGGTTGCCGGATGCGGCGTGAATGCCTTATTCGACCTGCGCTAAGGAATTACTTCTCTTTCCCACGCCCATGCATCTCCTGAAAAAGTTTTCCTACCTCGACAAAATAATCCGTTAATGAGTTGATCACTACCTGCACCTTTAACGGCAACTTATCTTTTTCGGTATATAGCGCATAAACCGGGCGAGGATCTGACTGGTAACGCGGCAGCAGGATCTCCAGGTCCCCGCGATTGATCTCATTGATCACCCACATCAGCGGCACGTAGGCGATCCCCGCCCCAGCAGTTAGCCAGCGAACCAGCGTCATCGGATCGTTAGTGACAAATCGCCCTTGTGGGATGAGGCGCGTTGAGATCCCTTCCGGAGCGATCAGTTCAAATTCATTGTCCGGGCGCACACTGTATTCAAGCCATGAATGACTACTTAAATCGGCTGGTTTTTCCGGTACGCCATACTGTGTGAGATAGCTTTTGGCGGCGCACACCACCATTGGCATCGCGCCCAGGCGGCGGGAAAACAGGCTGGAATCTTGTAATGCGCCAACGCGGATCACCACGTCAAGGCCATCGGCAATCAGGTCAGGTGCAGGAATGCCCGTGACCAGATTTACGCTTAAGCCCGGGTACTCTTTCAGCATTTTTGCCGTCAGCCCCGCGAGAACATTTTGTGCCATAGTTGAAGAACAGCCAATACGTAGCGTGCCGATGGGCGTGTTATTGAAAGCATACAGTTGCTCATGAACATCCTGCACTTCATGGAGCATTCGGCGACAGCCTTGATAGTAAATTTTACCCGCTTCGGTCAGGCCAATGCTACGCGTGCTGCGGTTTAGTAGCTTAACCTGCAACTCATCTTCCAGTTTAGATACCGTCTGACTGATGGATGATACGCTCATCTGTAACTGCCTGGCGGCGGCGGTAAAAGAGCCAAATTCAACTACTTTGGCAAAAACCGACATGCGTTTTAGTCGTTCCATTATTCACTCTGACTTAAAAGTGATTTAGATCACATAATATAGATAACAGCATAACAGTTACGCTAATATATTAAATATTAATCTACAGCAATGTTGCTCTCGCCCGGCTTTCCATGCCCTTCTCTGCGGCGACAGATGCTGAAAATAATGACGCCTGCTCTCTCTATACAACCAAGGTCAACATGAGTCTGTTTCCCGTTATCGTGGTGTTTGGGCTGTCCTTCCCACCGATATTTTTCGAATTGCTTTTATCACTGGCGATTTTTTGGCTAGTGCGCCGGGTACTTGTGCCAACAGGTATCTACGACTTTGTCTGGCATCCGGCGTTGTTCAACACCGCGCTCTATTGCTGTTTGTTTTATTTGATATCGCGACTGTTCGTTTGAGGTTGAAGTGAAAACACTAATAAGAAAATTCTCCCGTACGGCCATTACGGTCGTATTAGTCATTCTGGCCTTCATCGCAATTTTTAATGCCTGGGTCTATTACACCGAATCTCCGTGGACGCGTGACGCGCGCTTTAGCGCCGACGTGGTGGCAATTGCGCCGGATGTCTCCGGTCTCATTACCCAAGTGAATGTTCATGATAACCAGTTGGTGAAAAAAGGGCAGGTACTGTTCACCATCGACCAGCCGCGCTATCAAAAGGCGCTCGAGGAAGCACAAGCCGACGTTGCTTATTATCAGGTGCTGGCACAGGAAAAGCGCCAGGAGGCCGGACGTCGTAACCGTCTCGGCATACAGGCGATGTCTCGCGAAGAGATCGACCAGGCCAACAACGTGCTGCAAACGGTCCTGCATCAGTTAGCGAAAGCGCAGGCGACCCGCGATCTGGCAAAACTGGATCTTGAACGCACAGTGATCCGCGCGCCAGCAGATGGCTGGGTGACCAACCTCAACGTCTATACCGGTGAATTTATTACGCGGGGATCAACGGCCGTTGCACTGGTGAAACAGAACTCCTTCTATGTGTTGGCCTATATGGAAGAAACCAAACTGGAAGGTGTACATCCAGGATATCGCGCAGAGATCACGCCGCTTGGTAGCAATAAAGTGCTGAAAGGTACGGTCGATAGCGTTGCTGCCGGAGTCACTAACGCCAGCAGCACGCGTGATGACAAAGGTATGGCGACTATCGACTCTAACCTGGAGTGGGTGCGTCTGGCGCAGCGTGTTCCGGTACGTATTCGTCTCGACAACCAGCAAGATAACATCTGGCCTGCCGGGACTACCGCCACTGTGGTGGTTACGGGTAAACAAGATCGCGACGAAAGTCAGGATTCGTTCTTCCGAAAAATGGCTCATCGCCTGCGCGAGTTTGGTTAATCACGATGGGTATTTTCTCCATTGCTAACCAACATATTCGCTTCGCGGTAAAACTGGCGACCGCCATTGTGCTGGCGCTGTTTGTTGGTTTTCATTTTCAGCTTGAAACGCCACGCTGGGCGGTACTGACAGCGGCGATTGTTGCCGCAGGTCCGGCCTTTGCAGCCGGTGGAGAACCGTACTCGGGCGCTATTCGCTATCGCGGCTTTTTGCGCATCATCGGCACATTTATAGGCTGTATTGCCGGGTTGGTGATCATTATTGCGATGATCCGCGCGCCATTGTTGATGATTCTGGTGTGCTGTATCTGGGTCGGTTTTTGTACCTGGATTTCTTCGCTGGTACGAGTAGAAAACTCCTATGCGTGGGGGCTGGCGGGTTACACCGCGCTGATCATTGTGATCACCATTCAGCCGGAACCGCTACTTACGCCGCAGTTTGCTGTTGAACGTTGCAGCGAAATCGTCATGGGTATTGTGTGCGCTATTGTGGCGGATCTGCTCTTTTCTCCGCGATCGATTAAGCAAGAGGTGGATCGTGAACTGGAAAGTTTGCTGGTGGCGCAATATCAGTTAATGCAACTGTGTATCAAACATGGCGATGGTGAAGTCGTCGATAAAGCCTGGGGTGACCTGGTTCGACGCACCACGGCGCTGCAAGGAATGCGCAGCAACCTGAATATGGAATCTTCCCGCTGGGCACGCGCCAATCGACGTTTAAAAGCGATCAATACGCTGTCGCTGACGCTGATCACTCAGTCTTGCGAAACCTGGCTGATTCAGAATTCGCGCCCGGAATTGATCACAGATACTTTCCGCGAATTTTTTGACACGCCGGTAGAAACTGCGCAGGACGTCCATAAGCAGCTAAAGCGCCTGCGGAGAGTTATTGCCTGGACCGGGGAGCGCGAAACGCCCATCACCATTTATAGCTGGGTCGCGGCGGCAACGCGCTATCAGTTGCTCAAGCGAGGCGTCATCAGCAACACCAAAATCAACGCGACCGAAGAAGAGATCCTGCAAGGCGAGCCGGAAGTAAAAGTAGAGTCAGCCGAGCGTCATCATGCGATGGTCAATTTCTGGCGCACAACACTTTCCTGCATTCTGGGGACGCTGTTCTGGCTGTGGACCGGATGGACCTCTGGCAGTGGTGCAATGGTAATGATCGCAGTAGTGACCTCGCTGGCAATGCGTTTGCCTAATCCACGCATGGTAGCGATCGACTTTATCTACGGGACGCTGGCGGCGCTGCCGTTAGGGCTGCTCTACTTTTTGGTGATTATCCCCAATACCCAACAGAGTATGTTGCTGCTTTGCCTTAGTCTGGCGGTGCTGGGATTCTTCCTCGGTATCGAAGTGCAGAAACGGCGGCTGGGATCGATGGGGGCGTTAGCCAGTACCATTAACATTATTGTGCTGGATAACCCGATGACCTTTCAGTTCAGCCAGTTTCTCGACAGCGCGTTGGGGCAAATTGTCGGCTGTGTGCTGGCGTTTATTGTCATTCTTTTAGTGCGGGATAAATCGCGTGATCGAACCGGACGCGTACTGCTTAATCAGTTTGTTTCTGCTGCTGTTTCCGCAATGACCACCAATGTTGCGCGTCGTAAAGAGAACCATCTGCCGGCGCTTTATCAGCAGTTGTTTTTGCTGATGAATAAATTTCCCGGCGATTTACCGAAATTTCGCCTGGCGTTGACGATGATTATCGCACACCAGCGCCTGCGCGATGCGCCGATCCCGGTTAACGATGATTTATCGGCATTCCACCGACAAATGCGACGTACCGCGGACCACGTTATTTCTGCCCGTAGCGATGACAAACGCCGTCGTTACTTCGGGCAGTTGCTGGAAGAACTGGAGATTTACCAGGAAAAGTTACGCATCTGGCAAGCACCGCCGCAAGTTACAGAACCGGTGTATCGGCTTACCAGTATGCTCCATAAGTATCAACATGCGCTGACCGATAGTTAAGTCAAAACCGACGGCAAAAGGTGTCAGTTGATATTGCTGATATACTCCAAATTGCCTGATGCGCTACGCTTATCAGGCCTACAAGGGAATTGCATTATATTGAATTTGCACACCCTGGTAGGCCGGATAAAGCGTTCACGCCGCATCCGACATCAACAACGCGCACTTTGTCAATCATCTGAGCCGACGCCAAAAGCGTCGGTTTTTTCATGGCTATACTTAGCGATGATCGGCAGAACTCGCCGCGAAACGTGATGGTGGCAACAGATGAATATCTATAGCTTTGATTTTGATGAGATTGAGAGTCAGGAGGACTTTTATCGCGACTTTCGCCAAACCTTTGGTCTGGCGAAAGATAAGGTACGCGATCTCGACTCTCTGTGGGATGTGTTAATGAACGATGTCCTGCCACTACCGCTGGAGATTGAGTTTGTTCATCTGGGAGAGAAAACGCGTCGCCGTTTTGGCGCGTTAATACTGTTGTTTGATGAGGCAGAAGAAGAGCTGGAAGGACATTTGCGTTTTAATGTTCGCCATTAGCGCAAAAAAAAGCCTCCGAACCGGAGGCAATCTCGTCGGACAAGACGATGAGGGTTTATTTGTACAGTTCAGCCGTGGCGTGCCAGGTATCACCGCTACGAGCTTCAGTAATCTGGTAGGCCGTTGCGCCCTTCTCTTCCGCTTTTTTGTTCAGCATTTCACGCATATCCATCGGTGAAGAGGCAACGCCACTTACGGATACAGTACCGATAGCTTCACGATTTTGTGCTTGTGCAGCATCAATGGAATCGGCAGCGAATGCACCGAAAGAGAGAACAGAAAGTACGCTTAATGCAGCAACAGTGGTTTTGATTTTCATGATTTTTACCTCGACATAATCTTTTAGTTGGGTCTTTGTTTCGTGACCCATATCACAAAATCAAGTATACACTAATTATTGAGCTAATTAATACCACGCTAACTGTTTCTATTGAATGTAAATTGTTAAAAATTTTAACCTTTATAACAAATTGGAATTAAAAATAGGGTGATTTATAGTAAATGGCATTAATTTCAATAAGATATGTTTTTTTTGCATAATGTGCGTTTTTTACTTTATGTATTCGATGTGTGAATTTTTTGTCTCAAGAAACGCACTATATCGTTAAATAAATGGCAGGGAAAACAAGGGGGACAGGGGACTGCAACATTTTCCCCGCCGCCAGAAGCGACGGGGCAAGAGATTAAAGCTCCTGATCGAACAGCTCTAAGATCGCTTCATACAGGTCTTTGACGGTGAAACCTTTGGCAGGGGTGGTAAAGATGGTGTCATCACCAGCAATGGTGCCAAGAATACCTTCTGCTTTGCCCAAAGAGTCCAGCAGACGCGCAATTAACTGTGCCGCGCCGGGGCTGGTATGAATCACCACAACAGCGTCGTTGTAGTCGATATCCAGCACCAGATTTTTCAGCGGGCTGGACGTGGTTGGTACGCCCAGTTCAGCAGGTAGGCAGTAAACCATTTCCATTTTGGCATTGCGGGTACGTACAGCACCAAACTTGGTCAACATCCGCGAGACTTTAGACTGATTAATATTGTCAAAGCCTTGCTCCTGCAATGCGGCGACGATTTCGCCCTGGGAGCTAAATTTCTCTTCTTTAAGTAACGCTTTAAACGCTTTAACTAATTCTTCTTGCTTAGCCGAGCTTCGCATAAGTCACCCGATATGGTGGTTGATACAACATTATTGTGCATACAGATGAATTTTTATGCAAACAGTCTGCCCTGGAGAAGGCTGAAATAATGTTATGAAAGAGCGGGATTTTATCAAATTTCGTTATTGAGAAACATGCCTGTGTCACGGCGCGTAAATTTCGCTTAAAAGTAAATTAATTGTTATCAAATTGATATTGTTTTGGCTGAACGGTAGGGTATATTGTCACCACCTGTTGGAATGTAGCTCTGATGCATAAGCGGCTGTTAATTACGTAAGTTAGCTCCCTGATTACGTCAATTAAATGCATAAACGCCAAATTTGCGTGACTACACATTCTTGAGAAGTGGTCATTGTAAACTGTGAATTTGTGGATTAAGGTCGCGGCAGCGGAGCAACATATCTTAGTTTATCAATATAATAAGGAGTTTAGGATGAAAGTCGCAGTCCTCGGCGCTGCTGGTGGTATCGGCCAGGCGCTTGCATTACTGTTAAAAACCCAACTGCCTTCAGGTTCAGAACTCTCCCTGTATGATATCGCTCCAGTCACTCCCGGTGTGGCCGTCGATCTGAGCCATATCCCTACTGCTGTGAAAATCAAAGGTTTTTCTGGTGAAGATGCGACTCCGGCGCTGGAAGGTGCGGATGTTGTTCTTATTTCCGCTGGCGTAGCGCGTAAACCGGGTATGGATCGTTCCGACCTGTTTAACGTTAACGCTGGGATCGTGAAAAACCTGGTACAGCAAGTCGCGAAAACCTGCCCGAAAGCGTGCATTGGTATTATCACTAACCCGGTTAATACCACTGTGGCTATCGCTGCAGAAGTGCTGAAAAAAGCCGGTGTTTATGACAAAAACAAGCTGTTTGGCGTCACTACGCTGGATATCATTCGTTCCAACACCTTTGTTGCGGAACTGAAAGGCAAACAACCGGGTGATGTAGAAGTGCCGGTTATTGGCGGTCACTCTGGCGTTACCATTCTGCCGTTGCTGTCGCAGGTTCCTGGCGTCAGCTTTACCGAGCAAGAAGTGGCTGATCTGACCAAACGTATCCAGAACGCGGGTACTGAAGTGGTTGAAGCGAAAGCCGGTGGCGGGTCTGCAACTCTGTCTATGGGCCAGGCGGCTGCACGTTTTGGTCTGTCTCTGGTTCGTGCGCTGCAGGGCGAAAAAGGCGTAGTAGAGTGTGCCTATGTTGAAGGTGACGGTCAGTACGCACGTTTCTTCTCTCAACCGCTGCTGCTGGGTAAAAACGGCGTGGAAGAGCGTAAATCTATCGGCACTCTGAGTGCATTTGAACAGAACGCGCTGGAAGGTATGCTCGATACGCTGAAGAAAGATATCGCTCTGGGCGAAGAGTTCGTTAATAAATAATTGATTAGTAGATAATAAAAAACCGGAGCAACGTCTCCGGTTTTTTGTGCTTAACTCCGGCCTTAATTGGTCGCCGGATATTCCTGAATCGTAACCTGCAACGTTAACTGCTTATCGTCACGCATCACTACAACCGGGATCACCGAACCAGGGCGAATTTCTGCTACCTGATCCATCGTCTCCAGAGCAGAGATAGCCGGTTTGTTATCCACAGAGATAATCAGATCGTTGACCTGGATACCCGCGTTAGCTGCCGGGCCATCAGGTGACACTTCATTAACCACGATCCCTTGCAGTTGATCGATGCCGCCACCCTGGGCGTGCAGAGGAGCAATCTCGCGTCCACCGATACCAATGTAGCCACGGATCACGCGACCATCGCGGATCAACTTATCCATAATTTTGGTCGCTAACTGGAAGGGAATTGCAAAGCCGATACCTTCCGGCGTTTCGCCATCGTTACTCTTATCAAACGACAGCGTGTTGATGCCCATCAATTCGCCCAGCGAGTTAACCAGCGCGCCGCCGGAGTTACCGTGGTTAATGGAGGCATCGGTTTGCAGGAAGTTTTGCCGTCCGGTTGGGTTCAGGCCGATTCGACCCGTGGCGCTGATAATCCCCTGAGTAATGGTTTGTCCGAGGTTGTACGGGTTACCGATCGCCAGCACCACATCGCCAATGTGCGGTACGCGACGAGCATTAATTGGGATAGTGGGTAAACCGCCAGTGGCATTAATTTTAAGCACTGCCAGATCGGTCAGAGAGTCAGATCCCACCAGTAACGCTTCAAAAACACGACCATCCTGTAAGGCGACGATGATCTGATCGGCGTCGTTGATCACGTGTTTGTTGGTGATGATATAACCGCGTTGATCCATGATCACACCAGATCCCAGCGTGCGGATCTCAAGCTGATTGTGTGAGGTCGTATTTAAACCACGGTTATAGACGTTGACTACTGCTGGCGCAGCGCGGCGAACCGCCAGATTATAGCTGGCAGGCGTCTCATCGGTACTGTCGAATTGCGGCGTGGAAAGCGGGTTAATGCTGCGCAGCGAAGGCATGGCAACCAGCAGAATAGCGCCGACAATTAATCCAATCGCAACGGAACGTAAGAGCTTCACAAACATGATGGAGGCGTCGTTAATAAAGGGAACGGCAGCAGCATACCACGAGTTAACCGGACATCACACGTCAGCCTGATGCCCGGTTTGCGACATTAACGCATTAGTAAGTAGATGCTTTCATTGCCGCGTACAATCTGCAGGGCGATGATGGCCGGTTTGGTTGCCAGCACTTTGCGCATTTCAGCAATTGAGTTCACCCGATCGCGGTTTACGCCAATGATCACATCGTCTTTTTGCAAACCAGCCTGGGCGGCAGGGCTACCCTTAACTACTTCATCGATCTTAATGCCTTTGCTGCCATCTTTTAGCTGACCATCGCTCAACGTTGCGCCTTCCAGCGCTGGTGTGATCATCTCAGCACTGGCGGATGATGACGTGCTGGTATCGAGGGTCACTTCCACTTCCAGCGGCTTGCCGTTACGCAGCAGACCGAGCTTCACTTTCGTGCCCGGCTCGGTGGTCGCGATGCGCGAACGCAACTCGGCAAAGCTATTAAGTGGTTTGCCATTGAGGCTGGTAATAATATCACCCGCTTTCACGCCCGCTTTTGCTGAGCCAGAACCTGGTAGCACTTCGCTGACAAATGCTCCGCGTTGTACGTCAAGGTTGAAGGCTTTAGCGATATCGGCACTCATCTCTGTACCTTTGATACCTAACAGGCCGCGTTTGATTTCACCGAAGTCGATAAGTTGCTGTGCCAGGGTGCGGGCCATATTACTCGGAATGGCAAAACCAATCCCGACGCTACCACCGCCAGGAGCAAGGATTGCTGTGTTGATACCAATTAATTCACCGTTAAGGTTTAACAGCGCACCGCCGGAGTTACCACGGTTAATGGAGGCATCGGTCTGGATAAAGTTTTCCAGACCTTCAAGATTCAACCCGCTGCGACCTAATGCGGAAACAATCCCGGAGGTAGCGGTTTGCCCGAGTCCAAACGGGTTACCGACCGCGACGGCAAAATCACCGACGCGCAGTTTATCGGAGTCGGCAATGGCGATCTGCGTTAACTTGCCAGGATTCTGGATTTGCAGCAGGGCAATGTCGCTCTGGTCATCGCCGCCAATCAGCTTCGCATCAAACTCACGCCCGTCATTGAGCTGAATACTGATTTTCTGCGCCTGATTAATGACATGGTTGTTGGTCAGCACATAACCTTTACTGGCATTGATAATGACGCCGGAGCCTAAACCTTCGAAGGGTTGCGCTGGTTGATCCGGTAAATCATCACCAAAAAACTTTTTGAATTCTTCCGGAATTTTCTGCTCCTGGCTGGCGGTTCCTTCGACTCGAACGCTTACTACCGCGGGAAGCACTTTTTCCAGCATCGGGGCCAGACTGGGCAGTGGCGCTTGACCGGCAACCTGAGCGGGAATCGATGCGATGGCCTGAAACGGCGCCGAGAGAGTTAACCCGACACTTAACGCTAATGCACTCAACAGCTGGGTTTGTTTTTTCATTTATTCCTGCTCTCGTACCTGAATGATAAGAAAAAGAGATTCAAAACAGTTTGATGTTATTGAATTTTCAGATGGCTAACAATGAGACATCAAATTAAATGATAGTCGGAGGCGGGAGAAGAGGAGGGCGCAATGGCTGCGCCCGAAAAATAAATTAGTCGCGCTTCGCGCCAGTACGCAGCAGACCGGATGCGCCTTCAGAATAGTCACGCGGCATCTGCACTGGAGCCTGATCGTTGCTGGCTTCAGACTCGGCCAGACGATTGCGGAACGGGTTGGCTTCTGCGGACAGTTCCGGTAGCAGGCTGCTGGAGCTTTTCGCCATGTGTTGATATAGCTGGCGATAGTCGTGCGCCATGGTATCCAGCAATTCCGCACTGCGGGCAAAGTGGTTAACCAGCTCTTCGCGATACTCGTCCAGTTCAGCTTTATTTTTTTCCAGTTCGTACTGTAACGCCTGTTGCTGGCGTAACTTGCGATTACCAAAACGCATGGCCACAGCACCAATAATGATGCCGACGACTAACCCAATTAGCGCATATTCCCAGGTCATGAACATCTCCCGTTGTCTTTTGTTTCCGTAGGGTGTTGGCTTCAGGCTCCATGCCTGCGGCTGATTATGCCACTATAACCGTTAATTCCACAGAAGTGGAATCCCGACTGCATATCGCGTAGTGTAGAACGGCCTTTTTTTCGTCAACCGTGAACAACGGTACACCGATTATTCAAGGAATAACAATAACATCATGCAAAGCGTTACCCCGACATCGCAATACCTGAAGGCGCTCAATGAAGGCAGCCATCAACCCGACGACGTACAAAAAGAGGCTGTCAGTCGCCTGGAAATTATTTATCAGGAACTCATCAGTAGCACGCCGCCAGCCGCCAGGGTGAGCGGGATAATGGCGCGGGTCGGTAAGCTGTGGGGTAAACGTGAAGATACAAGCAACGCGCCGGTGCGTGGCTTATATATGTGGGGCGGTGTAGGACGTGGAAAAACCTGGTTGATGGATCTGTTCTATCAAAGTTTGCCGGGAGAGCGAAAACAGCGCCTGCACTTTCACCGTTTTATGCTACGTGTGCATGAAGAATTAACCACATTGCAGGGGCAGAGCGATCCGCTGGAAATTGTTGCTGATCGTTTCAAAGCTGAAACCGATGTGCTCTGTTTTGACGAATTTTTTGTCTCGGATATTACCGATGCTATGCTGCTGGGCGGCCTGATGAAAGCGTTGTTTGCTCGCGGTATAACGCTGGTGGCGACGTCAAATATTCCGCCGGATGAACTTTATCGAAATGGTTTACAACGTGCGCGTTTTCTTCCAGCTATCGACGCCATTAAACAGCATTGTGATGTGATGAACGTCGATGCTGGCGTTGATTATCGGCTGCGCACGCTCACTCAGGCGCATCTGTGGCTGTCGCCGCTCAATGATGAAACGCGTGAACAGATGGATAAGCTGTGGCTGGCACTGGCAGGTGCAAAACGAGAACAATCCCCCACACTGGAAATCAATCATCGACCGCTGGCGACAATGGGCGTAGAAAACCAGACACTGGCAGTGTCATTTACCACGCTGTGCGTCGATGCCCGTAGCCAGCATGACTATATTGCGCTCTCACGTCTGTTTCACACGGTGATGTTGTTTGATGTGCCTGTCATGACGCGGTTGATGGAGAGCGAAGCGCGGCGTTTTATTGCGCTGGTGGATGAGTTTTACGAGCGCCACGTCAAGCTGGTGGTGAGCGCGGAAGTCCCTTTGTACGAAATTTATCAGGGCGAGCGACTAAAGTTTGAGTTTCAGCGCTGTCTGTCACGTTTGCAGGAAATGCAAAGCGAAGAGTATTTGACGCGTGAGCATTTGGCGTAATTTATGCCATACGTCTTATCCTGACAGCGTACAAACAACCGCGTCATTGCTGATAAAACCTGCCACAAATCACAAAAAGGGGTCGATCTTTGACCCCGACTTCTCTATAATCCTGCGACCCCACGTTACAAGAAAGTTTTTTTCCCAAAACTTTTTGTGTGCTGGCATAGGCTATTCGAAGGGGTAGGTTTGCCGGACTTTGTCGTGTGAACCTCAACAATTGAAGACGTTTGGGTGTTCACCAACGTGTAACTATTTATTGGGTAAGCTTTTAATGAAAACTTTTACAGCTAAACCAGAAACCGTAAAACGCGACTGGTATGTTGTTGACGCGACCGGTAAAACTCTGGGCCGTCTGGCTTCCGAACTGGCTCTGCGCCTGCGCGGTAAGCATAAAGCGGAATACACTCCGCACGTAGATACTGGTGATTACATCATCGTTCTGAACGCTGACAAAGTTGCTGTAACCGGCAACAAGCGTACTGACAAAGTGTACTATCACCACACCGGTCACATCGGTGGTATCAAACAAGCGACCTTTGAAGAGATGATTGCTCGCCGTCCTGAGCGTGTGATTGAAATCGCGGTTAAAGGCATGTTGCCAAAAGGCCCGCTGGGTCGTGCTATGTTCCGTAAACTGAAAGTTTACGCGGGTAACGAGCACAACCACGCGGCACAGCAACCGCAAGTTCTTGACATCTAATCGGGATTATAGGCAATGGCTGAAAATCAATACTACGGCACTGGTCGCCGCAAAAGTTCCGCAGCTCGCGTTTTCATCAAACCGGGCAACGGCAAAATCGTTATCAACCAACGTTCTCTGGAACAGTACTTCGGTCGTGAAACTGCCCGCATGGTAGTTCGTCAGCCGCTGGAACTGGTCGACATGGTTGAGAAACTGGATCTGTACATCACCGTTAAAGGTGGTGGTATCTCTGGTCAGGCTGGTGCGATCCGTCACGGTATCACCCGCGCTCTGATGGAGTACGACGAGTCCCTGCGTTCTGAACTGCGTAAAGCTGGCTTCGTTACTCGTGACGCTCGTCAGGTTGAACGTAAGAAAGTCGGTCTGCGTAAAGCACGTCGTCGTCCGCAGTTCTCCAAACGTTAATTGCTTTCTGCTTCGGCAGAATACAATTTGCGAAAAAACCCGCTCCGGCGGGTTTTTTTATAGCTTAAGTCTGAATCTGTGTAAAAACAGAAAACGTGCTTTTTACTGCCACCCAACAGGTGGTAAAGGCAAAAACAACATCGCTGATAAGGGATTAAGTCAACCATTTCAGGCTAAGGAACATCTCTTTTTCCCCATTTCCGGCATCGACTTACCACAAAGGTCGCAAAATCTGGTAAACTATCATCCAATTTTCTGCCCAAATGTCGAGTATTGCTCATTTTTTGTTTGATTTTCGAACAGTGAAGGCAATTCCTCATTGGGTAACATAACTTCTGACCGGCCACCTGGTGGCTGGTAGCAGTAAAAATTCTGACTATACCTGGAGGTTTTCATGGCTGTCGCTGCCAACAAACGTTCGGTAATGACGCTGTTTTCCGGTCCTACTGACATCTATAGCCATCAGGTCCGCATTGTGCTGGCTGAGAAAGGTGTAAGTTTCGAGATCGAACACGTGGAAAAGGACAATCCGCCTCAGGATCTGATTGACCTCAACCCGAATCAGAGCGTTCCGACCCTGGTGGATCGTGAGCTGACCCTGTGGGAATCTCGCATCATTATGGAATACCTGGATGAGCGTTTCCCGCATCCGCCACTGATGCCTGTTTACCCGGTAGCTCGCGGTGAAAGCCGTCTGTACATGCACCGCATCGAAAAAGACTGGTACACGCTGATGAACACCATCATCAACGGTTCAGCCTCTGAAGCGGATGCCGCACGTAAGCAACTGCGCGAAGAACTGCTGGCCATCGCGCCGGTCTTCGGTCAGAAACCGTACTTCCTGAGCGATGAGTTCAGCTTGGTCGATTGCTACCTTGCTCCGCTGCTGTGGCGTCTGCCGCAACTGGGCATCGAGTTCAGCGGCCCGGGTGCGAAAGAGCTGAAAGGCTATATGACTCGTGTCTTTGAGCGTGACTCTTTCCTTGCTTCTTTAACTGAAGCAGAACGTGAAATGCGTCTGGGCCGGAGTTAATCTGTATGGATTTGTCACAGCTAACACCACGTCGTCCCTATCTGCTGCGTGCATTCTATGAGTGGTTGCTGGATAACCAGCTCACGCCGCACCTGGTGGTGGATGTGACGCTCCCTGGCGTGCAGGTTCCTATGGAATATGCGCGTGACGGGCAAATCGTACTCAATATTGCGCCGCGTGCAGTTGGTAATCTGGAACTGGCGAATGATGAAGTGCGCTTTAACGCGCGCTTTGGTGGCATTCCGCGCCAGGTTTCAGTACCGCTGGCTGCCGTGCTGGCTATCTACGCCCGCGAAAATGGCGCAGGAACGATGTTCGAGCCTGAAGCTGCCTACGACGAAGATGCCAGCATTATGAATGATGATGAAGCATCGGCAGATAATGAAACCGTTATGTCGGTCATTGACGGCGATAAGCCAGATCACGATGATGACCATCATCCTGACGATGAACCTCCGCAGCCCCCCCGCGGTGGTCGCCCGGCATTGCGGGTTGTGAAATAAATGATAAACAGGCCCATGTGGCCTGTTTTGCTATCTACCTTCTTTTCGCCTGATTTTAATACTGTGTTACGATAACTTCGCTATTATCCGTCAACATATTTTCCCAGAAGAGCCCTATGAACGCATTTGATCCGCAAGCAGAAGATTCTCCGGCTACTATCGGTCGTAACTTGCGTCGTCGTCCGCTGGCGCGTAAAAAACTCTCCGAAATGGTGGAAGAAGAGCTGGAGCAGATGATCCGCCGTCGCGAATTTGGCGAAGGTGAGCAACTGCCGTCTGAACGCGAACTTATGGCGTTCTTTAACGTTGGGCGTCCTTCGGTGCGTGAAGCGCTGGCGGCGTTAAAGCGCAAAGGTTTGGTACAAATTAATAACGGCGAACGCGCTCGCGTCTCGCGTCCTTCCGCGGATACCATCATTGGTGAGCTATCCGGTATGGCGAAAGATTTCCTTTCCCATCCTGGTGGGATAGCCCATTTCGAACAACTACGTCTATTCTTTGAGTCCAGCCTGGTGCGTTATGCGGCTGAACATGCCACCGATGAACAAATCGATTTGTTGGCAAAAGCACTGGAAATCAACAGTCAATCTCTGGATAACAACGCTGCGTTCATTCGTTCAGACGTTGATTTCCACCGCGTACTGGCGGAGATCCCTGGCAACCCGATCTTTATGGCGATCCACGTTGCTCTGCTTGACTGGCTGATCGCAGCTCGTCCGACAGTAGCTGACCAGGCGCTACACGAACATAACAACGTTAGTTATCAGCAGCATATTGCGATCGTTGATGCGATCCGGCGTCACGATCCCGACGAAGCCGATCGCGCATTGCAATCGCATCTCAACAGCGTCTCTGCCACCTGGCACGCCTTCGGGCAGACCGCAAACAAAAAGAAATAATGCCACTTTAGTGAAGCAGATCGCATTATAAGCGTTCTGTATGATGTGTTGCTTATTTGATCTGGTATAACAGGTATAAAGGTATATCGTTTTTAACAGGCAAGCATCACTTCAGAGGTATTTATGGCAACGAATTTACGTGGCGTAATGGCCGCACTCCTGACTCCTTTTGACCAACAACAAGCACTGGATAAAGCGAGTCTGCGCCGCCTGGTTCAGTTCAATATTCAGCAGGGCATCGACGGCCTGTACGTAGGTGGTTCAACCGGTGAAGCCTTTGTGCAGAGCCTTTCCGAGCGTGAACAGGTACTGGAGATTGTCGCTGAAGAAGCAAAAGGCAAGATTAAACTCATCGCTCACGTAGGTTGCGTCAGCACTGCGGAAAGCCAGCAACTTGCGGCATCTGCTAAACGTTATGGCTTTGATGCTGTCTCTGCGGTCACGCCGTTCTACTATCCTTTCAGCTTTGAAGAACACTGCGATCACTACCGGGCAATCATTGATTCGGCGGATGGTTTGCCGATGGTGGTGTACAACATTCCGGCACTGAGCGGTGTAAAACTGAGTCTGGATCAGATCAACACCCTGGTTACGCTGCCAGGCGTAGGGGCGTTGAAACAGACCTCTGGCGATCTCTATCAGATGGAACAGATCCGTCGCGAGCATCCGGATCTGGTGCTCTATAACGGTTACGACGAAATCTTCGCCTCCGGCCTGCTGGCGGGCGCAGACGGTGGTATTGGCAGTACTTACAACATTATGGGATGGCGTTATCAAGGCATCGTGAAGGCGCTGAAAGAAGGGGATATCCAGACCGCGCAGAAACTGCAAACCGAATGTAATAAAGTCATTGATTTACTGATTAAAACGGGCGTATTCCGCGGTCTGAAAACCGTTCTGCACTATATGGATGTGGTGTCTGTGCCGCTGTGTCGCAAACCGTTTGGTCCGGTGGATGAAAAATATCTGCCAGAACTGAAGGCGCTGGCCCAGCAGTTGATGCAAGAGCGCGGGTGAGTTCTTTTCCCTCACCCGCCCCTACCGGGTGAGGGGAAATAACCGCATCTGTACCCTACAACTTTCATACCAAAGCGTGTGGGCATCGCCCACCGCGGGAGACTCACAATGAGTACAACGATCCAGAATATCCCGTGGTATCGCCATCTCAACCGCGCACAATGGCGGGCATTTTCCGCTGCCTGGTTGGGATACCTGCTTGATGGTTTTGATTTCGTTTTAATTGCCCTGGTACTTACTGAAGTACAGGGTGAGTTTGGGCTGACGACGGTACAGGCAGCAAGCCTGATCTCCGCAGCCTTCATCTCTCGCTGGTTCGGCGGCCTGATGCTTGGCGCTATGGGCGACCGCTACGGACGTCGACTGGCAATGGTCACCAGTATTGTTCTCTTTTCTGCCGGTACACTGGCTTGCGGCTTTGCGCCTGGCTACATCACTATGTTTATCGCGCGTCTGGTGATCGGTATGGGGATGGCGGGTGAATACGGCTCCAGCGCTACTTATGTAATTGAAAGCTGGCCAAAACACTTGCGCAACAAAGCCAGTGGTTTTCTGATTTCAGGCTTCTCTGTGGGGGCTGTAGTTGCCGCTCAGGTTTACAGTCTGGTGGTTCCGGTCTGGGGCTGGCGTGCGCTGTTCTTTATCGGCATTTTACCCATCATCTTCGCTCTCTGGCTGCGTAAAAACATCCCGGAAGCGGAAGACTGGAAAGAGAAGCACGCAGGTAAAGCGCCGGTACGCACGATGGTGGATATTCTTTATCGCGGTGAACATCGCATCGCCAATATTGTGATGACGCTGGCAGCGGCTACTGCGCTGTGGTTCTGCTTTGCCGGTAACCTGCAAAATGCCGCAATCGTCGCTGTTCTCGGGCTGTTATGTGCTGCGATCTTTATTAGCTTTATGGTTCAGAGTACGGGCAAGCGCTGGCCAACGGGCGTGACGCTGATGGTGGTTGTGTTGTTTGCTTTCCTTTACTCATGGCCGATTCAGGCGCTGCTGCCGACGTATCTGAAAACCGATTTGGCGTATGACCCACATACGGTCGCCAATGTCCTGTTCTTTAGTGGCTTTGGTGCGGCAGTTGGCTGCTGCGTTGGTGGCTTCCTCGGTGACTGGCTGGGAACGCGCAAAGCCTACGTTTGTAGCCTGCTGGCCTCGCAATTGCTGATTATTCCGGTATTTGCGATTGGCGGTGCAAACGTCTGGGTACTCGGTCTGTTACTGTTCTTCCAGCAAATGCTTGGTCAGGGGATCTCCGGGATCTTGCCGAAACTGATCGGCGGTTATTTTGATACCGACCAGCGAGCGGCGGGACTGGGCTTTACCTACAACGTTGGTGCATTGGGTGGTGCACTGGCACCGATCATTGGTGCGCTGATTGCTCAACGCCTGGACCTGGGGACGGCTCTGGGATCGCTCTCGTTCAGCCTGACGTTTGTGGTGATCCTGCTGATTGGTCTGGATATGCCCTCCCGGGTTCAGCGCTGGTTGCGCCCGGAAGCATTGCGTACTCATGACTCCATCGACGGCAAACCATTCAGCGGTGCGGTGCCGTTTGGCAACACCAAAGATGATTTAGTCAAAACCAAAAGTTAATCCTGTAGCCCGGTTCTGAACCGGGCCTTTCGCGAAGGGAAGAAGTATGTCGTTACTTGCACAACTGGATCAAAAAATCGCCGCTAATGGTGGCCTGATTGTCTCCTGCCAGCCGGTTCCTGACAGCCCGCTCGATAAACCCGAAATCGTCGCAGCTATGGCATTAGCGGCAGAGCAGGCCGGTGCGGTTGCTATTCGTATAGAAGGAGTGGCAAACCTGAAAGCCACTCGTGCGGTAGTGAGCGTGCCGATTATCGGGATTGTGAAACGCGATCTGGAGGATTCGCCGGTACGTATTACCGCCTACATTGAAGATGTTGATGCGCTGGCACAGGCGGGCGCGGACATTATCGCGATTGATGGCACCGATCGCCCGCGTCCGGTGCCTGTTGAAACACTGTTGGCACGTATTCACCATCACGGATTGCTGGCGATGACCGACTGCTCAACGCCGGAAGACGGCCTGGCTTGCCAAAAACTGGGTGCTGAGATTATTGGCACGACACTTTCTGGCTATACCACGCCTGAAACCCCGGAAGAGCCTGATCTGGCGCTGGTGAAAACGTTGAGCGATGCCGGATGTCGGGTGATTGCCGAAGGGCGATACAACACGCCAGCGCAGGCGGCAGATGCCATGCGTCATGGCGCATGGGCGGTGACAGTCGGTTCAGCCATTACGCGTCTTGAGCACATTTGCCAGTGGTACAACACAGCGATGAAAAAGGCGGTGCTATGACCATACTGGCGATTGATATCGGCGGTACTAAACTTGCTGCCGCGCTGATTGGTGCTGACAGGCAGATCCGCGATCGCCGTGAACTCCCCACGCCTGCCAGCCAGACACCGGAAGCATTGCGTGAAGCCTTAGCCACATTAGTCGCACCGTTGCAAGCTCATGCGCAGCAGGTGGCCATCGCTTCAACCGGGATAATCCGCAATGGCAGCCTGCTGGCGCTAAATCCACATAATCTCGGCGGATTGCTGCACTTTCCGCTAGTCAAAACGCTGGAACAGCTTACCGACTTGCCGACGATTGCCATTAACGACGCACAGGCCGCAGCGTGGGCAGAGTATCAGGCGCTGGAGAGGGATATTACCGACATGGTGTTTATCACTGTTTCCACTGGTGTTGGCGGTGGGGTAGTCAGCGACGGCAAACTGCTTACTGGCTCAGGCGGCCTGGCGGGGCATATTGGACATACGCTGGCTGATCCTCATGGTCCAGTCTGCGGTTGTGGACGTGTCGGCTGTGTGGAAGCGATTGCTTCCGGTCGTGGCATTGCGGCTGCGGCGCAGGGTGAGCTGGCGGGGGCGAATGCGAAAACCATTTTTACGCGCGCCGGTCAGGGCGACGAACATGCACAGCAACTGATTCACCGCTCCGCACATGCGCTGGCAAGACTGATTGCCGATGTTAAAGCTACGACCGATTGCCAGTGCGTGGTGGTCGGTGGCAGCGTCGGGTTGGCAGAAGGGTATCTGGCGCTGGTGGAAACGTATCTGGCGCAGGAGCCAGCGGCATTTCATGTTGAGTTACTGGCGGCGCACTACCGCCACGATGCAGGCTTACTTGGGGCTGCGTTGTTGGCCCAGGGAGAAAAATTATGATGATGGGTGAAGTACAGTCATTACCATCTGCCGGTTTGCATCCGGTATTGATGGATGCGTTAACGCTGGCGTTAAGCGCCTGCCCACAAGAGAAATCGCCAGGTCGTTATGAACTGCGCGGCGATGATATCTTTATGAATGTGATGACATTTTCTACTCAGCCCGCAGAGAGTAAAAAAGCGGAACTACATACGCAATATGTTGATATTCAGCTTTTACTGAGTGGCGAAGAACGGATTAACTTCGGTGTCGCGGATTCCGCCCGTGCGTGCGAAGAGCTGCATGTGGAAGAGGATTATCAGCTTTGTAACGCCATTGAGAATGAACAAACCATTATCATGAAACCGGGGATGTTCGCCGTGTTTATGCCGGGAGAACCGCATAAGCCCGGGTGTATTGTTGAGTCCGTTGCTGAGATTAAGAAGGTGGTGGTGAAGGTGAATCGCCACATTCTTTAGCGCTATACTTTTAGCCCGGCTGAACCGGGCTTATTACTTTCTCAGGTTTGGGCGGAGCGCGATCACACCCCGACATTTCCGGCCTACAACTCTTCCATCAGATACTGGAAATAGCACTCGGTCGTAAATTGCCCCGTACCCGCCGTATTGACTTCAACCGCAATGTTACTCAGCGTTTGGTCGTACGGCGAACTGTCAGCGACGACCGCCGTGACGTTACTGTTGCCACCCTCGACGTTTGTACATCCCTGGCTTGTGAGTTGGGTCATTTGGCTGACATAGCGACAGTAGCTGCCACGCGTATCATTCAGACTACCGTCACACAATTTGCCGCTTTCCATCAGATAGGTCGGCAGGTTGGCATGAACGACACCCCCCGTTGAGGCGATGTTGAGTAACTTGTCATTCTGGACGCGATCTTTACTCCAGGAAATATCAAATGATGCCACGGGAACGGTGGGGCAGATGGAACCATGAGAGACAGGACCGGCATAGGTACCACTGTACGCATTTGTTGATGTCGCCCAGATGTTGGCTACCCATGGGCAGCCGTAGGAGTCTGTCCCCGTTTCAACTTTAATTTTATACCAGGCGCAGTTCCATCCCTTTGGCAATGAGCCGCCACAAAGAGCGTCATCGACGTTGGAATTATCATAATCAGTAACGGTAATGGTGGGGGTTGGGGGAAGCGGGCCGGGCCCACTGATGAGTCTCCAGGAGGTCAGCTTATAAGGATAATTGGCATAAAATTTCACACCAGGTGCCAAGTCACCGCCAAACAGACCATTTGGCGTCAGGATGTTCATATGGAGCGCGATGTTCGTGACGCCGCTGTCGCCTATGCCATAGTATAATGTTTGACTATTAAAACTGATTTTGAGATTAGGTTTGGCAATGCTGCTGTTAGTCAATCCAATCGCTAATAACAAAAAGAGTAAAAACGAAGATATTTTTTTCATATCAGAAATACTCAAAAGTGGCGGTCATACTGGCGGAGAACTCGCCTGGTACAATCGTGACGCCGGGTTCAACCTGAAGCCAGGCATTGAAGTTGAGCGTGGTATTCGGGGCGGTAAGCGGGAATGTCACTCCCGCTGTGCTATTAACCGGTACGGCGGTTCCGTTACTTGTTTCAATTCCAATACCGACCCCGCTGGCGCGTGAGCCCGAGGCGAGCGCGAGGAAACCCGCCGCCAATAACGGGTCTTCAGTGCCGGAAAATGTCACCTTGACGTTTTGCAGAGAACTTTCACAGTTCGCCAGTTTCAGCGTCACCGGCACGCGCGCCGACTGCCCGCTGGCCTGTAAATCTGCTGCATCTGCGGGCGGAAAGATGATTTCTTCCATCGCAGTTCCGACAATGACCGGCGAACAGGAACCCGCCAGCAGGTTACCCGTGAAGTGGACGTTGTTCGCCGCATGAGCCGACGCCGCTAACATCCCACACAGCGACAGCACCGATACTATTCGTTTCATCATTTCGCTCCCTGCTGTTATTGGTAATCCACGCGTAGCGTCGCCCAGGCCTCGAAATTCTGTTCGCTGAGGTTCGCGCTGACGCTTTTAACGGGGACAGCTTCCAGAACGGGCAAATTTGCCTCATCGACAGTAATGGTGCTGCCTGGCTTAAAGGGCTTACTGTTTTCCCAGATTTTGATCCCTAATCCGTCGGCATTGGTTTTGATGGCGGCGTCGTCAAAGTCCACGACATCTCCTGTTAGTGTCAGGGTCATTGCCATCGAATTATCGCGGACGCTTGAGTCGCAGGTAATTTTGTACTCCAGCGGCTGCCTGTAATTGTTGCCATCGATTCGCGTGATGATCACATCACGGAAATTGACGTCTATTCTGGCGTTGTTGCTGATGGTGCAAACAGGCGGTGTCACCAGGTGGCCAATAAAGGTCAGATTATCGGCATGACACAGGCTGCATGCGGCTAAAAGTATCGCGCATCCGATTGTTTTCATTGATAATCTACCACCAGTGTCGCCCCTGCGGTAAAGTCGCCTGAACTGAGCGTTGTCGCTGAATTTTTTACTGGCGTTGCTTCCAGCGCCGGGCCGCTGCCTGAAAAATTAAAATGGAACCAGGATGTGCTCCCTGGCTCGAGGAGGGTATGTTCATTCACCGTACGGACCCGTATTCCCAGCCCATCCACATTCGTTTTCAGTACCGACTCGCCGTTGATGGTGACAACCGTACCCTGCAACTGCATTTTCAGTGCATTCGCAATTCGCTTATCGCAATTCAGGCTGTAACCCACCGTTTGGGTATAGTTTGTGCCGTCGATTTTGGTCGTGAGCACATCGTTAAAGTTCACCGTTCCGCCGGTGACGGTGCAAGGTGGCGGCGCGTCGACGGCGATACGTAACGTCATTTTTACGCTTTTATTCCCTGCATATACCGATGCACTCAGTAACATCAGAGCGCTCAATGACAGTGAAAGTGGGGCACTGCTTCGCCTTCTCATTAAGCCTCCGAATTATCCTTTACTGCTTCTGGCGTCATCGACATGGCACTCTGCGCCGCTGCACTGGAAATAGAGAGGCAGTCGTCCACCGTAGTCGTTGACATACGTCAGTACCGGCGCGCTTCCCAGATCGGACGCACGGCCTTTCATCTCCTGGCTGGTTGCAGGAGGCATCACCAGCGGTTCAAAGCCTGTGATGGGCTGACCGCCTTTCTGTGTGCTGGCGGAGCTGATAATGACGTAATAACTGGTTGGGTTTTTGACCAGGTAATGATCTCCCTGGCGACTCAGAGTGACCTGATGTTGCCAGGGATGCTCAGGATCGACCTTTTTGGCCAGCGCGGCGGGGCGATAGAACAGTTTGATACGCGTTTGCAGCGCAATTTGCAGCGAATTGGGTTTATCGCTTTTCGGCGGAATTTCTCGCACATTAAAGTAAAACAGCGTCTCTTTATCCTGCGCTAAGGTGCTAATGTCAGGCATTCCCTGCACTTTGACCTGACCTTCCGTTTTCGCCTCTATACGTTGCACGGGCGGCAGAACAGCCAGTGGCGAGGTGATTTTCTCGCCTTTTTCGTTTTCAACCCACGTCTGCGCTAAATAGGGCAGGGTTTGGCTGTCATTTTTGAGCGTCACGCTGATCGATTTCTCGCCGCCTTTATAGACCAGACGCGTGCGGTCTGGCGCAATGGCGGCCTGCGCGCAGGAGGTAAAAAAGAGAATTGCGCTCAGACAAGAAATATTCGTCTTCCACATCCCTGGTGCGTAAATGTTGTTATTTACCATGTTCCCTGTTCCTGAATAATTAATAGGCGTTGTCTGATAATGCTTCTGGTTTAGCCGATGGCGTAATGCGCTGTGTCTGCTCCTGGATAATCGGTTTTATCTCCATGGCAGGGCGCGGTTTATCCGGGTTGGCTAACTGACACGGCAATAACAAACCACTAAATAGGTTTTTCGGTAACGGGTCGGGCAATGAGACGTCACACTGTTTTTCGCCTGACCAGTAAACCTGTAAGTTTTCACCCGCTTTTACGCCAGCGAGATAGACATGCCCGTCGTCATCAACCAACCCGATTTGCTGCTGGTGGCTGTTTTTAACTTCCGCGCCAAAGGGGGGATAGTCGCCATTTTCCATGCGCAGAACGGCCATCGCTTTTTCACCGCTGATCACGCCAAATTCGCGATAGCCAATCGCACCTTCGGTAAGCGTGGCCTGCACAGTAGATTGCGTTGCCTCGGCATCTTCAGGCAATTGATTGATATCAATGCGAATTTGGTTGCGGTAATAGTCATTGACGTCCGTCAGAACGGCCTTACCGAACCTATTGGAATAGACCGGAGAGTTGTAACCGCCGATGGGGACATCAGCGACGCCGCCGGTATCGACCAGAATACGGCTGCCGCCAGAGAGATTCGTGCGGTGCAATGCCCCACCTTTTGCGGTTAACGTTGCGCCGCCACGCATCGTCAGACCCGCAGAGGTGTAATCGCCTTCCTGATAGTTTGCGCTGACGTCAACGTCCGCATAACTCCCTTCATGGCTGTAGAACCCTTCAGCCCGGGTGTTATTGCCGGACTGGCCCAGACTTAATTGATAGTTGCTGCGATCGTTCAGGCGCTGGTAATAACTGACCTGGCTGGAATTGTCGTCGTCGCTAAACATGCCGTTATAGCTGATGGACTTATCGTTGCCCCAGGGGATCATCAGTGAAACATAGACACCATCGTCGGATTCATTGTCATATTCACTGCGATAAGCGGTCAGAGAGAGGCTCATATTCTTCATTGAACCGATATCAAAATAGTGAGAGACCATGAGGTTGTAGTTGTTCTGGTCTCCTCTGTCCCAATATGTCCGGCGGTTCCAGGTCAGGTAAACGTTGAGCGCGGGGTCGCTAAAATTCTGGCTATAGCTGACGGTGTACATCTCTTTATCGTGGCCTGCACGGACGTTGTCATCATGCAGCGCATCGAGATATTCGCTCATCGTCATGTAGTTTTCTTCGGAAAACCGATAACCGGCAAAGGTAAAGCGGCTGTTTAACTGATCAAAATCTTTGGCGTAGCTGATGCGATAGGAGTTCCCCTGGAGAGTACCGTGTCCATATTCGCCCGCTTCCGGGAGTTGAGTTCGTGAATGGGTGACGTCAAGGGCGAGCGCTCCCAGTACCGCCATATCGCGGCCGATACCAATGGCGACGGCCTGATAATGTTCTTCACCCACAGCACCGCCGTACAGCGACCAGCTATTGGCAAAGCCCCATGATGCTTCACCAGCGGCAAACGCGTTACCTTCAGCGTGATGGTTCCAGTCCTGTGGACGCCCCACCGTGCCTTTGTAACGCACCATGCCCTGGCGGGTTAAAAAGGGAATGGAGGCGGTACTGACGTCATATTCCTGCACCTGGCCGCTTTGCTCTTCAATGCGGACATGTAAATCGCCGGATACCGCTTCGTTGATATCCTGAATATGGAATGGGCCAGCAGGAACCTGTGACTCATAAATAACGCGACCTTGCTGCGTTACGGTGACTTTCGCATTGGTACGCGCGACGCCAGAGATGTCCGGTGCATAGCCACGCAGGTTTGGCGGAAGCATTTGATCATCGGTTTGTACGCTGGCACCGAGGTAGTTAAAGGTGTCGAAGATATTCGAGGCAAGAGCGTCTTCACCGAGCGTCAGTTTTGCCCCAAGGCCGGGTAATGCACGCCATGCGTAATAGCGGCTCCATTCCCAGTCACGCAGATCTTGCCCTTCACTGTCGCTGGTATTCAGATAACTGGCCTGCCAGTCAGCACGTAAGCGCCATGCGCCCAGGTTACCGCCAACAGTACCGTTCGCCGTGATGTCATGTTCATCGACGCCATCATTCTGCTGATGGCGAACCTGAGCATTCATGTTGTAATCGAATATCAACCCGGGAATACCTTCATCCCAGCGCGAGGGCGGATCCCATTCTGCGTCGGTATATTCCAGCCAGGCCTGGGGGATCGTCACCTCAAGCTGGGACTGACTTAAATTTGCCTGTATTACCATGCCTTCAATCTGGCCCGGTTGCAGGCATTGGCCGTCTTTAATCCATTGTAATGTTTCGACTAATTCTGGTTTTAGTCCCAGTTTTGATATGACATCGGGAGAAAGACAAGGGAAGCTGTTACTCGGGTCATCCTCTTTAGGATACCAATGAATGTCATTCTCCTCTGCCAGAGGATATTTATTTACGACAACCTGCAAGTTGTAATTTCCCGGAAGGACATAACCTTTATGGGAAAATTTCCCTAAATCAATTTTTGTCCCACCTTTTACGTCAAGAAATTGGGTATTAAATTCAACAGCCTCTTCTGCATTGCTTTTCCCGGAGAGACCGGTCAGCGTCATCATGATTGCCAGACTTAATATTCGTAAGCGGAAAGGGGCATGGTGTTGCATCAGATAAACCGTCCTGATAATAACAATAATGAGTGTTTTTAATTTTTATTAATGCCCTGACATTCCTTGTTCAGGGCATTGCACTTATTACAGCGGGTAAATTACAGGTAGCTAATCTGGAAATTAACCTGGCTATTGAATTCACCAATATCAATTGTGCCAGTTGCGTCGCCTTTCACCCATGCGCTGAAATCGACTTCCTGGTTAGGCAGGCCTTTGGCCGGAGTGTTTCCATCCATCTGCAGTTTGGTTTCTGACGCAGTACCCAGTTTGAGTGCTGCACCTTTGCTGGTTCCGATAACAATACTGGCCCCATTCATTTCACCGCTGGCCCCCATCAGTGCCAGGTTGCCTGGGTTGGCAGTTGATTCGTTACCTGCTGCGCTGAACACCGTGGACATTTTGGTTTCAGTGGTGAATACGCAGTGTTCCAGACGGATTTTGAACGGCACAGCCGTGGAGGATTTGCCACCAGTCAGAGAACCTGTACCGATATGGCCGAGGTTAACGGTCTGATGTTCGTCACCCACCACAATGGAGCACGGAGAGTCTTCAATCGTACCGATAAAATTGACTGTGCCGGTATTGCTGCCCACCGCATTTGCATAAGATGAAAATCCCATAACCATCGCCGTTGCCAGTGCAGCTTTTACTAACTTTTTCATTATTTGTCCTTAAATTTAAATGTGAATAAGCATTGTTTTCCGTTAACAGTTAACGTGAGAGCCGTGCTTGCGCTTTAAATTTTTATAGGGGCTATTAATAAATATATTATTTATTCTTGTATTTGGGTCTAAATAAAATATTGTTTGCTGACTTTTTTGTTGAATAACCCACGCATAAATAATTTACCCGAAGTAAATATTAATGCGGAAAGTCTACGGCGTTATTTAATATTATGGTAAATCTTTTTTTGTGGTTGATTATCAGATTAGTACCTGATTAATGATTTAATATATGTTATTCATGTTGTGAATTTAATTTGTCGTAAGGGTATTCTTAATTGTTGGGAGATAGATGCTTTTTTCGCTTAAAAACCGAACGGCTATTTTGCATTTTAATGTAATCTATACTATTTATTTCTACTTTGAATATGTTGGTATTAATATTTTATTAAAAATTAATGAGAATAACATTCACGCTGTGAATTGTTTTATCAATAATAATGTTTTTTAATTAGGTTTGATTAATGATTTTTTACCACTGTATTTATTACGACTTCATTTATTAAGTGAGATATTCAAATTTATTGTCAGGGGGGGAAATACTTTCAGACACAGAGTGTAATTTTCAGGAGAGAGATGTTTCGGGGGAGGGCTTCAGCCCTATCACCGGCCAGATAAAACGGATGATGATAGAGCCGTGAGAGGTTTTTGTTATACTTCCAGCCAGTTCATGATCCCGTCAGCAGCTTTGCGGCCTTCGGCAATTGCCGTTACCACCAGGTCTGAACCTCGCACAATGTCACCACCGGCGAAGATTTTCGGGTTGCTGGTCTGGAAGGCGTTGTCGCTTCGCTCTGGAGCGATAATGCGGCCCTGGGGATCCAGTTCGACGCTGTGTTGTGCCAGCCATTCCATGCTGTGTGGACGGAAACCAAACGCCATGATCACCGCATCTGCCGGAATGATATGTTCAGAGCCTGCGACAATCTCCGCGCGGCGACGGCCTTTAGCATCGGGTTCGCCCATTTCGGTACGCACCATTTTCACGCCGCTGACTTTGCCGTTGCCATTCACTTCAATACCCAGCGGCTGGACGTTGAATTTGAACTCCACACCTTCTTCCCGCGCGTTTTTCACTTCGCGACGGGAACCCGGCATGTTCTCTTCATCACGACGATAGGCACAGGTGACGTGCTTCGCTCCCTGGCGCACGGAAGTGCGCACGCAGTCCATCGCGGTGTCGCCGCCGCCAAGTACCACTACGCGTTTGCCTTCCATGCTGACGAACGGTTCTTCGTTGGTTTCGCCAAAACCCATTAACTGTTTGGTGTTGGCGATGAGGAACGGTAGCGCCGCGTACACGCCGTCGGCGTCTTCGTTTTCCAGCCCACCGCGCATTGACTGATAGGTCCCGACACCGAGGAACACTGCATCGTAATCGTTCAGTAGATCGTCCAGTTGTACGTCACGACCCACTTCGGTATTGAGTTGGAACTCAATGCCCATGCCGGTGAAGATTTCACGGCGGCGCGTCATCACCTCTTTTTCCAGCTTGAAGGCCGGAATGCCAAAGGTCAGCAGACCGCCGATTTCCGGATGACGGTCGAAGACGACAGCTTTCACACCGTTGCGCGTTAACACATCCGCACACGCCAGCCCCGCCGGACCTGCGCCGATAATCGCCACTTTTTTACCGGTCTGTTTTACGCCAGACATATCCGGACGCCAGCCCATTTCGAACGCTTTATCATTGATATAGCGTTCAATGTTACCGATGGTCACCGCGCCAAATTCATCATTCAGGGTGCAGGAGCCTTCGCACAGGCGATCCTGTGGGCAGACGCGTCCACACACTTCCGGCAGGGTATTAGTTTGATGCGACAGTTCTGCCGCTTCAAAAATCCGCCCCTCGTTGGCGAGCTTCAGCCAGTTCGGGATGTAGTTGTGTACCGGGCATTTCCATTCGCAGTATGGGTTGCCACACGACAGGCAGCGGTCAGCCTGCGCTTTGGCCTGGCCTTCGGAAAACGGCTCGTAAATTTCGACGAACTCAATTTTGCGGATCTTCAGCGGTTTCTTTGGCGGATCAACGCGCTGCAGGTCGATAAATTGATAAACATTCTGACTCATTGTTGCTACCCCTTACTGCGCCTGCACGCGCAACTCTGCTGCACTACGACTACGGTGACCCAGCAGTGCTTTTACATCACTGGACTTCGGTTTAACCAGCGCGAATTTGCTGGCGAAGGTTGACCAGTTAGCCAGGATCTCTTCACCACGCTGGGAACCGGTGTGTTGCACATGCTCGGTGATAAGACCACGCAGATGCTCTTCATGGATCGCCAGGGAGTCAACGCTTAACACTTCCACCAGTTCCGGGTTAACGCGTTTGCGGAAATCACCACTTTCGTCGAGAACGTAAGCGAAGCCCCCGGTCATGCCTGCGCCAAAGTTAACGCCGGTTTTACCCAGAATACAGACGATACCGCCGGTCATATATTCACAACCGTTGTCGCCAATGCCTTCTACCACAGTGATAGCACCAGAGTTACGCACACCGAAACGTTCTCCTGCACGGCCTGCGGCATACAGACGACCACCGGTCGCGCCATACAGGCAGGTGTTGCCGATAATGCTCGCCTCATGGCTGCGGAAGGCCGAACCCACGGGTGGACGAATGGCGATTAAGCCGCCTGCCATGCCTTTACCAACATAGTCGTTAGCATCGCCAGTCAGATACAGCTCCACGCCGCCTGCGTTCCACACGCCGAAGCTCTGACCCGCGGTGCCGTTGAAGTACGCTTTGATAGGATCGGCTGCCAGCCCCTGATCGCCGTGTGTTTGCGCGATGTAGCCAGAGAGTGATGCGCCCACGGAACGGTCGGTGTTGCGAATATCGAACCAGAAGGTTTTGCTCTGGCGCTCATCGACAAACGGTTTCGCCTGTTGCAGCAACTGCGCGTTGAGTATGCCGTTATCAAACGGTGGGTTTTTCTCAGTGCAATAGAGCGCTTTACCCGGATGTGGCTCGGCGGTCTCCAGCAGGCGAGACAGCTCCAGTTTCTGTTGTTTTGCTGTGAAACCATCCAGCTCTTTGAGCAGGTCGGTACGACCAATCAGATCGACCAGACGTGTTACACCCAGTTGCGCCATCAGCTCGCGGGTTTCACGGGCGATAAACTCAAAGTAGTTAGTCACTTTGAACGGTAAGCCGTGATAGTGATTCTTACGCAGTTTTTCGTCCTGAGTTGCTACGCCGGTGGCGCAGTTGTTCAGGTGGCAAATACGCAGGTATTTACAACCCAGCGCCACCATCGGACCGGTGCCAAAGCCAAAGCTTTCCGCGCCGAGAATTGCCGCTTTGATGATATCAACGCCTGTTTTCAGGCCGCCATCAACCTGCAAACGAATTTTATGGCGCAGGCCGTTAGCCACCAGTGCCTGCTGAGTTTCCACCAGACCCAGCTCCCACGGGCAGCCTGCGTATTTCACCGAGGAGAGCGGGCTTGCGCCGGTGCCGCCGTCATAGCCCGCGATGGTGATTAAATCGGCATACGCTTTCGCAACGCCAGTTGCGATAGTTCCGACGCCTGGTTCAGAAACCAGTTTGACGGAGATCATCGCTTTCGGGTTAACCTGTTTCAGGTCGAAAATAAGCTGTGCTAAATCCTCGATAGAGTAGATATCGTGGTGCGGCGGCGGGGAGATCAGCGTTACGCCCGGCACGGAGTAGCGCAGTTTGGCGATATACGGCGTGACTTTATCGCCAGGTAACTGACCACCTTCGCCCGGTTTCGCGCCCTGAGCGACTTTAATCTGAATCACGTCGGCGTTAACCAGATACGCCGGGGTTACGCCGAAGCGGCCAGAAGCGACTTGTTTGATACGTGAGACTTTATTGGTGCCGTAACGCGCCGGATCTTCACCGCCTTCCCCGGAGTTAGAGTTACCGCCGATGCTGTTCATCGCTTCCGCCAGCGCTTCGTGGGCTTCCGGGCTTAATGCGCCGATAGACATCGCTGCGGTATCGAAGCGTTTAAACAGTTCACTGGCTGGTTCAACATCAGCAATGTTGACCGCATCATCACCCGGAGTAATCGCCAGCAGATCGCGCAGTGTCGTTGCCGGACGCTCGTTAACCAGCTTCGCGTATTCCTGATAGTCGCTGTACTCGCCACTCTGAACTGCCTGTTGCAGTGTGCGCACGACGTCCGGGTTGTAGGCGTGGTATTCGCCGCCATGCACGTATTTTAACAAGCCGCCCTGGCTGATGGGTTTACGCGCCAGCCAGGCACGTTTTGAAAGATTCAGCAGATCCTGCTGGAAATCTTCAAAGCTCGCGCCGCCAATGCGGCTGACTGCGCCCTGGAAGCACAGGCTCATCACGTCATCGTGCAGACCGACTGCTTCGAACAGTTTCGAGCAGCGGTAAGAGGCGATGGTGGAGATGCCCATTTTGGACATGATTTTGTACAAGCCTTTGTTGATGCCGTTACGGTAGTTCAGCATCACGGTACGATAGTCTTTGGCAATCGCATGGGTGTCGATTAAGCGTCCCAGCGTTTCATAGGCAAGGTACGGATAAATGGCGGTTGCACCGAAGCCCAGCAGCACAGCGAAGTGGTGCGGATCGCGGGCGCTGGCGGTTTCGACGATGATGTTGGCATCGCAACGCAGGCTTTGATCGACCAGACGGGTCTGGATCGCGCCAACCGCCATCGGAGCCGGAACCGGCAGGCGATCTTTACCGATATTTCGGTCTGAAAGTACCAGTAGCACGGTGCCGCTACGTACCATTTTTTCGGCTTTATCGCACAGCTCTTTAACCGTCGCTTCAAGCGTGGTTTTGCTAACGTCAAAGGTGATATCCAGCGTATCTGCGCGATAGTGCTCCTCTTTCATGGTCGTGAGCTGTTTGAAATCGGAGTAGAGCAGAATTGGCGATTTAAAGCTTAAGCGGTGCGCCTGGCCTTCTGCTTCGCAGAAGACGTTCATTTCACGACCGATGCTGGTGGCGAGCGACATGACATGCGCTTCACGCAGGGGGTCGATTGGCGGGTTAGTCACCTGGGCAAATTGCTGACGGAAGTAGTCGTAAATAATACGCGGCTGGCTGGAGAGCACGGCGAATGGGGTGTCGTCGCCCATCGAACCGACGGCTTCCTGGCCGTTTTCGCCCAGTACGCGGATCACGGAATCCAACTCTTCCGCGCTGTAGTTAAACTGTTTCTGGTAGCTGGCAAGCGTGTCGTCGTCAAGTTCGCGACTCCCCACTTCTTCATCAGGCAAGTCTTCAAACGGCACCAGACGGCGGACGTTTTTCGCCATCCACTCTTTGTACGGATGGCGGCTTTTCAGGTCATCATCGGTTTCCGCCGAGTGCAGAATACGCCCACTGCGAGTGTCGATCACCATCAGCTCACCTGGCCCGACGCGGCCTTTTTCCACCACTTCATCAGGCTGATAATCCCAGATGCCGACTTCAGAGGCGCAGGTGATCAACTTATCTTTGGTGATGACGTAGCGTGCCGGACGCAGACCGTTACGGTCGAGGTTACAGGCGGCGAAACGACCGTCGGACATCACGATGCCCGCTGGACCATCCCACGGCTCCATATGCATGGAGTTAAAGTCGAAGAACGCGCGCAGTTCCGGGTCCATATCCGGGTTGTTCTGCCAGGCAGGTGGCACTAACAGACGCATGGCGCGGATGATATCCATCCCGCCCGCCAACAGCAGTTCCAGCATGTTATCCATCGAGCTGGAGTCGGAGCCGGTTTCGTTCACAAACGGTGCTGCGTCGTGTAAATCGGGGATTAGCGGCGTCTGGAATTTATAAGTACGGGCACGCGCCCACTGACGGTTACCGGTGATGGTGTTGATTTCACCGTTATGTGCGAGGTAACGGAATGGCTGCGCCAGTGGCCAGCGCGGCACGGTGTTGGTGGAGAAGCGTTGATGGAACAGGCAGATAGCTGATTCCAGACGCAGATCCGCAAGATCCAGGTAAAAGCGCGGCAAATCCGCCGGCATACACAGACCTTTATAGATGTTGACCAGATTCGACAGGCTACAGATGTAGAAGTCTTTATCGGATTCGAGACGTTTCTCAATGCGGCGACGGGCGATAAACAGACGGCGTTCCATATCGCGCGGACGCCAGCCAGCCGGAGCGTTAACGAAAATTTGCTCAATGCGTGGCAGAGAGGAGAGGGCAATTTCACCCAGTACGCCTTCGTTGGTGGGGACATCACGCCAGCCCACAATCGACAATGTTTCGCGTTGCAGCTCTTCTTCAACGATGCGGCGTGCGGCAGCGGCGAGTTCGGGATCTTTATTCAGAAAGATCATCCCGACGGCGTAGTTTTTCGCTAAACGCCAGCCGCGTTCTTGCGCAACGATGCGAAAAAAGCGATCCGGTTTTTGTAACAGCAAGCCGCAACCGTCGCCGGTTTTACCATCAGCGAGAATCGCGCCACGGTGCTGCATGCGGGCCAGTGCGTGTATTGCCGTACGCACTACCTTGTGGCTAGGTTCGCCTTCTATGTGGGCGATCAGGCCGAAACCACAGTTGTCCCTCTCAAGGGATTTATCGTACAACATATCGTGAACCTCCCCCAGGCTCTGCGGGAACCCCACTTCCGAACCGTAACGCACGGGCACAGAAAGAGCGTGGCGACGGGGTTTGCGTTTCATACGCTTACCTCGCATTCGCCCCCTTTTTTTGTCCTTTTCGCATCGGTTAATACGGTGAAGAGGGGATCTCAATTACTGCATAAATATGATGAGCAGGCTGCTCATCCAGAAAGCTTCCAGCGGATTTCCAACTTATCGGTAAAGGCGACACAGGTCAAATGGCAAGCTTATTGGTATAGAAATGTGCTTTAGCGCAAAAATATTCATTAATTTATTGAAATTAAATGAAATATCTTATTTTGAATTAAAGTGGGGTGAAAAAGGAAAACGTTGAGTTCCTGACTACTATAGAGGCGTGTTAACCCTTATCCTGCCTTGAACTGACGCTTAAACCAGCATTTTATACTGCATTGAGAGATAAAGGCGTTTCATACTACTGTTTTTGTTTAAAATCCATTAGCGGATAAAAAAATCCGACGCAAGATAAGGAAAAGTAATTAATACGATATTGCATTAAATCTCAGTAATTGTGATTGAATATGCAGTTGGTAAAGGCAGGCCAGTGCGATTGATCCAGGTCATCGCGGAATTGAGCTAAAAATGGCAGGCTTTGGCCTCTTTTCAAGGCGCGGTCTATCAGATTATGCAGTTACAGAAATTAGTCAATATGTTTGGTGGAGATCTTACCCGTCGTTACGGGCAAAAGGTGCATAAACTGACGCTGCATGGTGGTTTTAGCTGCCCGAATCGTGATGGCACCATCGGACGCGGTGGCTGCACATTCTGTAATGTTGCCTCGTTTGCCGACGAAGAACAGCAACATCGTTCTATTGCCGAACAACTGGCGCATCAGGCAAATTTAGTTAATCGCGCGAAACGCTATCTGGCTTACTTTCAGGCTTATACCAGCACCTTTGCGGAAGTTCAGGTACTGCGCTCTATGTATCAGCAGGCGGTGAGTCAGGCCAATATTGTCGGTTTGTGTGTTGGCACCCGCCCGGACTGCGTACCGGATGCTGTGCTGGATCTGCTTTGCGAATATAAAGATCAGGGTTATGAAGTGTGGCTGGAACTGGGACTGCAAACCGCTCATGACAAAACGCTACACCGTATTAACCGTGGCCATGATTTCGCCTGTTATCAGCGCACGACGCAACGGGCACGTGAACGCGGGCTGAAAGTGTGCTCGCACTTAATTGTCGGCCTGCCGGGTGAAGGACGCACTGAATGTCTGCAAACGCTGGAGCAGGTGGTGGAAACCGGTGTTGACGGCATAAAACTGCATCCGCTGCATATCGTGAAAGGCAGCATTATGGCGAAAGCATGGGAAGCGGGGCGTTTGAACGGTATTGAACTGGACGATTACACGCTGACAGCGGGAGAAATGATCCGCCATACACCACCGGAAGTTATCTATCATCGTATTTCCGCCAGCGCCCGTCGCCCGACGCTACTTGCCCCACTGTGGTGTGAAAATCGCTGGACGGGAATGGTCGAGCTGGATCGCTATCTTACTGAACACGGCGTGCAGGGATCGGCGTTGGGACGCCCGTGGATGCCACCTTCCTCGTAGTTAATCTGGGGAATTCCGCATTTCTCACACAATTTTCAGCGTAACTGTCAGAATTGGGTATTATTGTGGCAGGTTGTCGTGAAGGAATTCCTTAAATGAAGCAAATTCGTTTGTTGGCGCAGTACTATGTTGACCTGATGATGAAGTTAGGTCTGGTGCGCTTCTCAATGCTACTGGCGCTGGCGCTGGTGGTGCTCGCCATTGTGGTTCAAATGGCGGTGACCATGGTGCTGCATGGTGAAGTTGAAAGTATTGATGTTATCCGTTCCATCTTCTTTGGTTTGTTGATTACACCGTGGGCGGTTTACTTTCTTTCGGTAGTGGTGGAGCAACTGGAAGAATCACGGCAACGTCTGTCCCGGCTGGTGCAAAAGCTGGAGGAGATGCGCGAGCGCGATCTGAGCCTCAACGTACAACTGAAAGATAATATTACCCAGCTTAATCAGGAAATTGCCGTTCGTGAAAAAGCAGAAGCTGAATTGCAGGAAACCTTCGGTCAGTTGAAAATTGAAATCAAAGAGCGCGAAGAGACGCAGATTCAGCTCGAACAGCAATCCTCATTCTTACGTTCCTTCCTTGATGCTTCACCCGACCTGGTTTTTTATCGTAACGAAGATAAAGAGTTTTCCGGCTGTAATCGCGCGATGGAGCTGCTGACCGGGAAAAGTGAAAAACAACTGGTGCATCTGAAGCCTGCTGATGTTTACTCGCCGGAAGCCGCAGCAAAAGTCATTGAAACCGATGAGAAAGTGTTCCGTCATAATGTGTCGCTGACCTATGAACAGTGGCTGGATTATCCGGACGGGCGCAAAGCCTGCTTTGAAATCCGTAAAGTGCCGTACTACGACCGTGTAGGTAAACGCCACGGTTTGATGGGCTTTGGTCGCGACATTACCGAGCGTAAGCGTTATCAGGATGCGCTCGAACGCGCCAGCCGCGACAAAACTACTTTTATCTCGACAATCAGCCATGAGTTGCGTACGCCGCTGAACGGTATCGTTGGATTAAGTCGTATCTTGCTGGATACGGAACTCACCGCTGAGCAGGAAAAATATCTCAAAACTATCCATGTTTCCGCCGTCACATTGGGGAATATCTTCAACGATATTATCGACATGGATAAGATGGAGCGGCGTAAAGTTCAACTTGATAACCAGCCGGTTGATTTCACCAGCTTTCTTGCCGATCTGGAAAACCTCTCCGCATTACAGGCACAGCAAAAAGGGCTGCGTTTTATTCTGGAACCGACGCTGCCGTTGCCGCATCAGATCATTACCGACGGTACACGTTTACGCCAGATCCTGTGGAACTTAATCAGTAACGCCGTCAAATTCACTCAGAAGGGGCAAGTGACCGTTCGTGTGCGTTATGACGAAGGGGGCATGTTGCATTTTGAAGTGGAAGATTCTGGCATCGGTATTCCGCAGGATGAGCTGGATAAAATTTTTGCTATGTATTACCAGGTGAAAGACAGCCACGGCGGTAAACCTGCCACCGGCACCGGTATTGGTCTGGCGGTTTCTCGTCGGCTGGCGAAAAATATGGGGGGGGATATCACCGTCACCAGCGAACAAGGGAAAGGTTCAACCTTTACTTTGACGATCCATGCACCGTCGGTGGCGGAAGAAGTGGATGATGCGTTTGACGAAGATGATATGCCTTTACCGGCGCTGAATGTGCTGCTGGTAGAAGATATTGAACTGAACGTTATTGTTGCACGCTCGGTGCTGGAAAAGCTCGGCAATACTGTCGACGTAGCGATGACCGGTAAGGCGGCGCTGGAGATGTTTAAACCTGGCGAATACGACCTGGTGTTGCTGGATATTCAGTTACCGGATATGACCGGACTGGATATCTCTCGTGAACTGACGAAGCGTTATCCGCGCGAAGATTTACCGCCGCTGGTGGCTTTAACTGCCAATGTGCTGAAAGATAAACAAGAGTACCTCAATGCCGGAATGGATGATGTGCTGAGTAAGCCGCTTTCTGTGCCGGCGCTAACTGCGATGATCAAGAAATTCTGGGATACCCAGGATGATGAGGAAAGCACGATGACGACAGAAGAGAGCGGTAAATCGGAAGCATTGCTTGATATTCCTATGCTGGAACAGTATCTCGAACTTGTAGGGCCGAAGCTGATCACTGACGGGTTAGCGGTGTTTGAGAAAATGATGCCGGGCTATGTGAGCGTGTTGGAATCGAATCTGACGGCGCAAGATAAAAAAGGCATCGTCGAGGAAGGTCACAAAATTAAAGGTGCGGCGGGGTCAGTGGGGTTACGCCATCTGCAGCAGCTTGGTCAGCAGATCCAGTCTCCCGATCTTCCTGCGTGGGAAGATAATGTTGGTGAATGGATTGAAGAGATGAAAGAAGAGTGGCGTCACGACGTAGAAGTACTGAAAGCGTGGGTTGCGAAAGCTGCTAAAAAATGACCCCGGCTAGACCGGGGTGCGCGAATACTGCGCCAACACCAGGGAAATCTTGGCTGCGCCGTAAATTATTATGATGAGTTACAAGGGCGCAGCACTGTTTTTCAGGCCGCACGCAGTTAAGATAGCAAATCTTAAATGATTTGTTACATGAATCAGTTAAATGTGTGATGCGTAGCATTCTTATTAAAAAGATTAATGTGTTTCAGTCAGTTGCGAAAGGATGATCACAATGAAGAAAATTGGCGTAGTTCTGAGCGGGTGCGGTGTCTATGACGGTTCTGAAATCCATGAAGCGGTTTTGACGTTATTAGCAATTTCACGCAACGGTGCGCAGGCGGTCTGCTTTGCGCCGGATAAGCAGCAGGTTGATGTTATCAACCATTTAACTGGCGAGCCGATGGCGGAAACGCGCAATGTGTTGATTGAAGCAGCACGTATAACGCGTGGTGAGATCCGTCCTCTGGCTCAGGCCGATGCCGCCGAACTGGATGCGTTGATTGTGCCAGGTGGTTTTGGTGCGGCGAAAAATTTAAGCAATTTTGCCAGCCTTGGCAGTGAATGCACCGTTGACCGTGAATTAAAGGCGCTGGCGCAAGCGATGCATCAGGCAGGTAAACCGCTTGGCTTTATGTGCATTGCCCCGGCGATGCTGCCTAAAATTTTCGATTTCCCGCTGCGTTTGACCATTGGCACAGATATCGATACCGCAGAAGTGCTGGAAGAGATGGGCGCAGAGCATGTGCCGTGCCCGGTCGATGATATCGTTGTTGATGAAGACAATAAGATTGTCACTACACCAGCGTATATGCTGGCGCAGAACATTGCGGAAGCGGCGAGCGGCATTGATAAGCTGGTTTCCCGCGTGCTGGTTCTGGCTGAATGAGTAAAAGCCGCTTAACGGCGTTCGGTTTCGTCCGCCGTTTTCTTCTGCGGTTAGTGGTTGCCCTTGCCGTGTTCTGGGGTGGGGGCATCGCGTTGTTTAGCATAGCGCCAGTTCCGTTCTCGGCGGTAATGGCTGAGCGTCAGGTGAGTGCCTGGTTGCATGGTAACTTTCGTTACGTGGCGCATTCTGATTGGGTTAGTCTGGATCAAATCTCGCCGTGGATGGGGCTGGCGGTGATTGCCGCAGAAGATCAGAAATTCCCCGACCATTGGGGTTTTGATGTGGCTTCTATTGAGAAAGCGCTGGCGCACAATGAACGCAATGAAAACCGCGTTCGCGGCGCATCAACAATTTCACAGCAGACAGCCAAAAATCTCTTTTTATGGGATGGGCGTAGTTGGGTACGAAAAGGGCTGGAAGCCGGGTTAACATTGGGGATAGAAACGGTCTGGAGCAAAAAGCGTATCCTGACGGTTTACCTGAATGTAGCCGAATTTGGTGAAGGGGTATTTGGTGTTGAAGCCGCAGCGCAACGTTATTTCCATAAACCTGCCAGCAAACTCACCCAGTCGGAAGCGGCGTTACTGGCCGCAGTACTACCCAACCCACTCCGTTTCAAAGTCTTCGCACCATCAGGCTACGTGCGTAGCCGTCAGGCGTGGATTTTGCGGCAAATGCATCAATTAGGCGGTGAGTCGTTTATGCGACAACACCAACTATATTAAGCTTCGTGCGAAGTGAGTGAGAGTTTCTTGTTCTCACAAGATAGCGTCTCTTTCTGCAGCGCAACAGCTAGCGCGGGTTGCGCGATAAAACGTTGCCACAATCGCTTTTGCTTACGTTGACAACACCACTTCGACCAGGTCGCCAGCGGAATCCACGTGCTTTCACCAATGTTGTCACAGACAACGGGAATAATTTCTGACTCGCTGATACGGTGGCAGAGGATATTCTGCGGCTTCAGCGACATCGTCACGATGCGATTATCCTGCAAATAACGCTTCAGGTGTTTCAGTAACTGGCGCAGTTGCGCGATATCTTCTTCGTAACGGCATTGTTTAGCAAATTCGGTCAATGTAATAGACGGCTTGCCATCAAAATCGGCAATGACATCGTAGACATAACCGGTTCCGCAATCAGTCTCAACTGTACCGTGATAGCGTGGAATACCGCTCCAGTCTTTCAAACGACGACCAAGGTGCGCATAGTACTTTAACTCGCGGCGGATCTCTTTATCGCCACCGTCGCCACGGTGGTAGACAATCTTGATACAGCGTTGGGCATCTTCCGGATGCGCGTAACATTTCCGATGTCTTCCGGTGCCCAGGGGACTTTGTTCAGATAAGCGAATCATGCCATCTCCTGGAAATATTTTCTGACAGTCTCCAGTATGGGGGCTTAACTTAAACGAAACCTAAACAAGGCTTTTTAAGGTTTTCTTAAGGTTTTGTGTGTATGGAAAAGCGCACGAAATGTACAAATGACGTTCATTGATGACGATTTCAGTACGCGCTTTTCTTATTGCCCTGAAGGGCTGAGGAGGGAGAATTTAAATGTCAGAGGGATGAAGATTAATCTTCATCGAAACCGGAATTAAAGAGAGCAATAACCGCAGCCAGCGCTTCGACTTCCTGTGGGCCTGTCGCTTCGACTTCAATCTGTCGTCCTTTGGCAGAGTCCAGCATCAAGAGCGCAATAACGCTGTTGGCTTCAGCCTCGGTGCCTTCGTCATTACGTAACAGCACTTCAGCGTCAAAACCTTGCATTAATTCAAAGAGTTTCATAGCAGGCCGGGCATGCATGCCCAGCTTGTTAGTGATTTCGACAGTTTGCTTGACGGTCATGGTTTGCGTTTTTCCAGCGTGCGATGGCGTGACTGGACGTTTTTACCGCGTGAGCGGAAGTAGTCTGCCAGTTGTTCTGCAATATACACCGAACGGTGCTTCCCGCCAGTACAACCAATGGCGACCGTTAGGTAGCTACGGTTGTTGGTTTCCAGCATAGGTAACCATAGCTCAAGATAGCTGCGCGTCTGGTAGATGAAATTGTGTACTTCTGTGTGACGGTCGAGGAACGCAGCGACAGGTTTATCAAGGCCGGTCATCGGACGCAGTTTCGGGTCCCAGTGCGGGTTCGGCAGGAAACGCACGTCAAAGACATAATCCGCATCAATAGGAATGCCGTGCTTGAAGCCGAAGGACTCAAAGACCATCGTCAGTTCACGCTCGCGTTTACCCAGCAGACGGGTACGCAGCATTTCCGCCAGCTCGTGAACGGACATTTCTGACGTATCGACAATCAAATCCGCCCGCGAACGCAGTGGCTCCAGCAGATCGCTTTCTTTGTCGATAGCGCTCTCCAGCGACAGATTTTTGCTGGAAAGTGGGTGCAGGCGGCGCGTATCGCTGTAACGGCGTATTAACGTGTTACGGTCGGCATCCAGGAACAGCAGTTGCGGTGAGAAAGCATCAGGCAGGTTGCTCATCGCCTGTTCGAATATTTCTGGCGACTCCGGCATATTACGAACATCAATGCTGACGGCGGCAGAAATCTCGCGATCGGCCAGGGTACGGGCCAGATCGGGTAACAACACCACGGGAAGGTTATCCACGCAGTAAAAACCCATATCTTCCAGCGCACGCAGGGCGACAGATTTACCTGAACCCGAACGTCCACTGACGATCATCAGTACCATGTACTGTTTCTCCTCACAACGTCTAAAAGAGACATTACAGAATAACTACGCTTCATCCGGAGTACCTTCGGTATCCGTAATGATTTGATACAGCTCTTCATCGCTTTGGGCTGCGCGTAAACGGCGGCAGATGGTTTTGTCCGCCAGACGTTTCGCCACCAGCGAAAGAGTATGCAGATGCGTTTTGGTTTGGTCAGCCGGTACTAGCAGGGCAAAAAGCAAGTCAACCGGTTGGTTATCGATGGCATCAAAAGCGATAGGCGTTTCGAGCTGAACGAAAACGCCAACAGCACGCAGAGTATCTTCTTCCAGTTTGCCATGCGGAATTGCAATACCATTACCAATACCGGTACTGCCCATTTTTTCCCGCGTCAGGATAGCTTCAAAAACCACCTGAGGCGGCAGGCTAAGTTGTTTCGCCGCCAGTTCGCTGATGATTTCCAGTGCGCGTTTTTTGCTCTGGCAGTGGACGCGGCTTCGCGTACATTCCCTGTTAAGAACACTGCTAAGCTGTAGAGTTGTATCATTATTTATCATAATTTCACCTAAGAGCCTGTCCACTCAAACAGTGGAACAGGCTCGGAGCATTAACCGTACAAATGGCCCGTTGTGCCACACAACAGGCCACCATGCACTTGCTAATCGCCCGGACAATTAGTGTTGTTTCAATTTATCTTTATGTTTGGTCAGTTGGCGTGCCAACTTATCGATTAAGCCATCAATGGCAGCGTACATGTCCTGACCTTCCGCGCTGGCATGAATTTCGCCACCGTTTACATGCAGTGTTGCATCTGAGGTATGGGTGACTTTCTCCACTTTCAGAACAACATAGACCTGGTTGATTCGGTCAAAATATTGCTCAAGTTTGGCAAATTTTGAGGTAACAAATTCTCGCAGGGCCTCGGTGATCTCGACGTTATTTCCGGTAATGTTGAGCTGCATAGTGTCTTCCTTATCGGTTGGGTCAAACGAGCTGTTTACGCTGGTTTGACGGCGGAATGGATAAAGACTCTCGGTACTTCGCAACAGTGCGGCGTGCCACCATGATACCTTGTTCCGACAGCAAAGAAGTTAACTTGCTGTCGCTCAACGGTTTCGCTGGGTTTTCCGCCGCGATTAATTTTTTCACCAGCGCGCGAATCGCCGTGGACGAGGCTTCGCCGCCGCCCTCGGTATTGACGTGACTGGAGAAAAAATACTTCAGTTCAAAAATGCCTCGTGGACTATGCAGGTACTTTTGCGTGGTCACGCGAGAGATCGTCGATTCATGCATTTCGACAGCCTGAGCGATATCAGCCAGTACCATCGGTTTCATATATTCTTCGCCTTGCTTAAAGAAGGCTTGCTGCTGTTCAACGATACAGCGACTCACGCGCAGTAGCGTATCGTTACGGCTTTCCAGACTCTTAATCAACCATTTGGCATCCTGCAGATTGCTGCGGATAAACTGGCTATCGCCATCATTGCGTGTGTTATTACACATTGAGGCGTAGTGCTGGTTAATTTGTAGCCGTGGAATGCTGTCGCTGTTGAGTTCAACCGTCCACTGACCGTTATGCTTGCGTACCAACACATCTGGAATGACATATTCCGGTTCGCCGGTCTGGATCGATTGACCAGGGCGTGGATCGAGCGACTGGATCAAGTTGACGGCTTCTTTCAGCACATCTTCTTTCAGGCGTGTTACGCGCATCAGTGTGCGGAAGTCGTGATTTGCCAGCAGATCGAGGTGATCGCTAATGATGAGTCTGGCCTCTTCCAGCCACGGCGTAGTTTTGTCGAATTGGGAGAGTTGGATCAGCAGACAGTCACGCAGATCTTTCGCTGCCACGCCAACCGGATCAAAGCGTTGGATTCGTTTGAGGACAGCTTCAACTTCATCGATGTCGATCTCTTCATCGCCCATACTTTCGAGAATATCTTCCAGTGGAACGGTGAGATATCCCGTGTCATCAACGGCATCGACAATCGAGGTGGCGATGGCGCGGTCAGTGTCAGAAAATGGCGTCAACTCAACCTGCCACATCAGATAATCCTGCAAGGTCTGCGTCGTTTCGCCCTGATAGACCGGTAGCTCGTCGTCGATGTAGTCACCGCTGGTGCCGGATGGCGTACCGGCGGTGTAGATGGTATCCCAACTGGCATCAAGCGGCAGTTCTTCCGGCATCTCTTTTTGTTCGAGCGCGTCAGCAGTGTCTAACGTTTCGCTGTCTGGCGTTTCGTGAGTGTCGATTTCATCATGAGTGTCGATTTGCTCAAGCAGTGGATTACTTTCCAGCGCCTGCTGCAGCTCCTGTTGAAGTTCCAGCGTGGACAACTGCAACAGACGAATTGCCTGTTGTAGCTGAGGCGTCATCGCCAGTTGCTGGCTAAGCCTGAGTTGCAAACCTTGCTTCATGTTCAGAATCGTACTCTCCTGCTAAAACGTCGCGAGCTTCTACCCTATCAGAGTCTGAAGTCTTCCCCAAGGTATACACGCTTAACATGTTCGTCTTGTAAGATTTCTGTCGGCGTGCCGTGGGCGATTAAATGTCCCTGACTGACGATATAAGCACGTTCACAAACAGCCAGCGTTTCACGCACGTTGTGGTCGGTGATAAGTACACCCAGGCCGCTGTCGCGTAAATGCTCAATGATGCGTTTAATGTCGATGACTGAGATCGGGTCAACCCCGGCAAACGGTTCATCGAGCAGGATAAATTTCGGATTTGCAGCCAGCGCGCGGGCAATTTCTACACGACGGCGTTCACCACCGGAGAGCGATTGACCCATGCTGTCGCGCAGATGCTCAATGTGAAACTCTTCCATCAATTCGTTCGCACGATCTTCACGTTGTTCAGCGGATAAATCGTCACGAATTTGCAGTACTGCCATCAGGTTATCGTAAACGCTAAGACGGCGGAAAATTGAAGCTTCCTGCGGCAGATAGCCGATACCGCGACGCGCGCGCGCATGCAGCGGCAGCAGGCTGATATCGTCATCATCAATAATGATGTTGCCCGCATCGCGCGGCACAATACCGACGACCATATAGAAAGTGGTGGTTTTACCGGCACCGTTTGGCCCCAGCAGCCCGACAATTTCCCCGGAGTTAACGGTCAGGCTGACGTCTTCCACCACGCGGCGACCCTTGTAGGCTTTTGCAAGGTTCTTTGCTGTTAATGTTGCCATAACGAATTAATTACCCTTCTTCTGCGCCGGGGTCTGGCCTTTGTTGTTTTTGTCCTGCAACTGCGACGGCACCAGAACGGTGGTTACGCGCTTGCCTTTATCGCTGAAAGCCTGCATTTTCTGCTCTTTCACCAGATAAGTAATTTTATCGCCCGTTATATTGCTATCGACCTGCTGCAGATAAGCATTACCGGTCAGGATGACAAAATCTTTCGCCAGTTCGTAATGCATCTGGGAAGCGTGACCTTCGACTGGTTTACCGTTGTCCTGCATCTGATAGAACGTTGCCGGTTTACCGTAGCCGTCAATCACTTCTTTACCTTGTTCGCCGCCCGGACGAGTAACGACCACTTTATCGGCATTAATTTTGATGGTGCCCTGGGTAACGATGACATTACCGGTAAAGGTGACCACGTTGCCTTGCATATCAAGAGATTGCTGATCCGACTCAATGTGAATCGGCTGGTCAGTGTCTCCGGTAACGGCAAATGCCGGAATACTGGCGGCCAGAAGTGAGCTGGCAAGCACAAGATTAAGGCTGAGTTTGTTTGTTTTGAATTTCATAGGATGTTCTAACCTTTTCAATCAGCTCGGCGTTCTTGCTGCGTAAGTTGCCGCGCATTTTCAGACCGCTGGAGTTAAATGTTGTTCCGTATAACGTGACGAGGTCTTCAGAGGTAACATCCTGCGTCACCAGATTGATCTGCGCGTTATCCGTCGTGATTCTGCGAAGTTGAGAGTCCGGCACGAGTGCGTTGACTTCAACGTGTCCATATAAATAGAGCATCCGATCATTAGTCAGCTTGGCTTTATCCGCTTTTACCGACCATGTCGGGATTTTATCCTTATCAAACGTGGTAAGTACCGGTTGCGTAAACCACGAAACGGCCTGATCGGAATAATATTCAACGTGTTGAGCAATCAATCGATAGCTTAGCGCCCCTTCTGGGTTATAGACGAGTGTGTCCGTATGCTCGCTTTTATAGGTGGGATCATTGTTGTTGACGACCACCTGGGCGGTATCGTCTTTCTCGGTCATGTTAATGCCGATCATCACCAGAACCGCCAGTGATAACACAATGATAACCCAACGTCTGGCTTTACTCATATCGATTGCCCTTTGGCTTCATCCAGTTTGCCCTGCGCCAGGAGTAATAAGTCGCAAACTTCACGAACTGCGCCACGACCACCAGCAATGCGCGTCACGTAATCAGCGCGCGGAATCAACAGCGGATGTGCATCGGCCACAGCCACGCTTAAGCCTACTTTTTCCATTACTGGCCAGTCGATGAGATCATCCCCAACGTAAGCCACGTTTTCCGGGGCGATCGCCAGTTTTTCCAGCAGATCGCTAAAGGCGATAAGTTTGTTCGACTGCCCCTGATACAAATGGGTAATTCCCAATGTGGCACAACGATCTTCTACCAGTTTAGCCTTTCGCCCGGTAATGATGGCGACTTCAATATCAGAGGTGAGCGCACAACGAATGCCATAACCGTCCCGAACATTGAACGCTTTAAGTTCTTCGCCGTTGTTGCCCATATAAATCAGGCCATCTGACAGCACGCCATCGACGTCGAGAATTAGCAGACGAATGTTCTCCGCTTTTGCCATAACGTCGGCGCTGACAGGGCCGTAACAGGTCTCAAGCGACGTACCTGCTTTGCTCATTGTTGTTTATCCTTGAATCTTTACACTACGCCTGCACGCAGTAAATCATGCATATGTAACACACCGAGTAAATGGTCGCCATCGGCAACCATTACGGAGGTGATATGGCGGGACTGCATTAAGTTCAGTGCCTCAACGGCCAGAATGCCAGGGCGCACGCGGATTCCCCCCGGCGTCATCACATCGGCAATGCTTAATTGACGGACATCCACACCCATATCGAAGACACGGCGTAAATCACCGTCGGTAAAGATGCCTTCAATCATCATATTGTCATCGCAAATGACAGTCATACCAAGATTTTTGCGGGTAATTTCCAGTAATGCATCGCGCAGGCTGGCGGTTTTTTTGACATGCGGGATCTCATCACCCGTATGCATAATATCGCTTACGCGCAGCAGAAGTTTACGACCCAGTGCGCCGCCGGGATGTGAGAGCGCAAAATCTTCGGCGGTAAAGCCGCGCGCTTTTAACAGGGCGACGGCGAGAGCATCGCCCATCACCAGCGTGGCGGTGGTGCTGCTGGTCGGTGCCAGCCCCAACGGACAGGCTTCTTTCGCTACTTTAACACACAGATGCACGTCAGCGGCACGCGCCATGCTACTCTCCGGACGACCGGTAATGCAGATTAACGGCACGTGAAGACGCTTAAGCACCGGAATCAATGCTGCGATTTCACTGGATTCACCCGAATTAGAGATAGCAATCACCACGTCTTGTGGCGTAACCATGCCTAAATCGCCATGCGCGGCTTCGCCAGGATGGACGAAAAATGACGGAGTACCGGTGCTGGCAAAGGTGGCTGCCATTTTGCGCCCGATGTGCCCCGATTTGCCCATCCCCATAACTACGACTTTACCTTTACACCAAAATATCTTTTCACAAGCGAGTGTGAAATTCTGATTGATGTATTGATCAAGCTCCGCCAGGCATTCACGTTCAATCGCCAGGACTTCTTTACCTGCTTGCTGAAAGTCAAAACCCGGTTGCAACTCTACGTGCGACATAATGCGTTTCCAGTTATTCAACGAGTATTGGCGATAACCAGTACAACATCGCCAGCCATACGATAAATCCGCCTGTTAATAATACCCCTACGCCACGGCCAGGTTGAGGGGAGCGCCGCCAGCACAGCAACGCAAAAATAATGCTTACCAACAACATCACGCTGTAGTCACGGCTATACGCCAGTGGGTTAATCTCCCCTGGGGTAATCAGCGCCGGTAGACCCAGCACGATGACGATATTAAAAATATTCGCGCCGATGATATTACCGACGGCGATGTCGTTCTCACCTTTGCGTACACCGGCTATCGCGGTTGCCAGTTCTGGCAGACTCGTGCCGATAGCGATTGCCGTCAGACCAATAGTCAACTCGCTGATGGCAAAGTAATTTGCCAGCACGGTAGCGTTATCAATCACCATCCGCGTTGCTACTGGCATGATGATCAGTGCAATGCCGAGCCATAAAAAAGCAACGGGTAAACCACCTTCACGCGGCAGTTCTGCAAGTTGCTCCCGGGTCAGGCTGTCAGTTCCCTGACGTTCAGCCTGATGTGCAAGTTTAACAATGAACAGCAGCCATAGCACAGCCAGAAAGAGGAGAAAGATACCATCGCTGCGGCTAAGTTGTCCGTCATAGAGTACGGAACCGGCTACAACGCTGACCAATAACATTAAGGGTAATTCACGGCGCAGAACATCAGAATGGACGGTAAAAGGGCGTACCAGCGCGGTCAGACCGAGGATCAGCAAGATATTGATAATGTTTGAGCCAAGCGCCGTACCGACAGCTAAATCTCGTTGTTCGTGCAGCGACGCGGCAAGTGAAACAATAATCTCTGGAAGTGACGTACCAATACTGACTACGGTCATACCAATGATCAGCGGTGGAATGCCAAAAGTGCGACAAAGAATGGAAGCGGCAAATACCAGTCGGTCGGCACTGTATACGACCAAAAGTAAACCAACAATTAACAGTGCCGTAGCTAAAAGCATCTAACGTCCTTTCTTCAGGTATACTCGCCGGTCCGCTGAAGATTTTCAGAAAGCCGTAATGGATTCTTAATTTTGACTTTATGCGGCTAAAAAGTAAAACAAATGCCAGCTTTCGCTAACCACGGCGGGTAATATTCTGTAAATATGTTGGGTTCAAGGTTAAATTGAGCGTCATGCTTAAAAAATCAACGCAAGACGAAGGGTGAATTATGGAGCAGTCTGTGGCGAATTTAGTCGATATGCGCGATGTCAGTTTTACGCGTGGCAATCGCTGCATCTTCGATAATATTTCCCTGACCGTGCCGCGAGGGAAGATCACGGCAATCATGGGGCCATCGGGCATCGGTAAAACGACGCTACTCCGACTGATTGGTGGGCAAATCGCACCTGATCACGGTGAGATCCTTTTTGATGGTGAGAATATTCCGGCGATGTCTCGTTCGCGCCTGTACACGGTGCGTAAACGCATGAGCATGTTGTTTCAGTCCGGGGCGTTGTTCACCGATATGAACGTATTTGACAACGTTGCCTATCCACTGCGCGAACACACCCAGCTCCCCGCACCATTGTTGCATAGTACGGTAATGATGAAGCTGGAAGCGGTGGGGCTGCGTGGAGCGGCTAAACTTATGCCTTCTGAACTTTCCGGCGGGATGGCTCGTCGCGCCGCACTGGCGCGCGCAATTGCCCTGGAGCCAGATCTCATCATGTTTGATGAACCGTTTGTTGGGCAAGATCCCATCACTATGGGCGTACTGGTGAAGCTGATTTCTGAGCTGAACAGCGCGCTGGGCGTCACCTGTGTGGTGGTTTCTCACGATGTGCCGGAAGTCTTAAGTATTGCGGATCACGCCTGGATTCTGGCGGACAAAAAGATTGTTGCTCACGGTAGCGCTCAGGCGTTGCAGGAGAATCCCGATCCGCGTGTCCGTCAGTTTCTGGACGGGATAGCTGACGGGCCTGTTCCGTTCCGCTATCCTGCCGGCGATTATCACGCTGATCTTTTACCAGGGAGTTAAGCCACTCATGCTGTTAAATGCGCTGGCGTCGCTTGGACATAAAGGGATTAAAACCCTGAGAACGTTCGGGCGGGCCGGGTTAATGTTATTCAATGCGCTGGTCGGCAAACCGGAATTTCGTAAACACGCGCCGCTGCTGGTGCGTCAGCTCTATAATGTCGGCGTCCTGTCGATGCTGATTATTGTGGTTTCTGGCGTATTCATCGGAATGGTGCTGGGTCTACAAGGTTATCTGGTTCTGACCACCTATAGTGCGGAAACCAGTCTGGGGATGCTGGTGGCGTTATCGCTGCTGCGTGAACTGGGGCCGGTGGTTGCCGCGTTGCTGTTTGCCGGACGCGCCGGTTCGGCGTTAACTGCTGAAATTGGTTTGATGCGCGCCACAGAACAACTCTCCAGTATGGAGATGATGGCGGTCGATCCGCTGCGTCGGGTTATTTCTCCACGTTTCTGGGCTGGGGTTATTTCATTGCCGCTGCTGACGATTATTTTCGTCGCCGTGGGGATCTGGGGCGGATCATTGGTCGGCGTTAGCTGGAAAGGTATTGATAGCGGATTCTTCTGGTCGGCAATGCAAAACGCCGTCGACTGGCGTATGGATTTGGTCAACTGTCTGATTAAGAGCGTGGTGTTCGCCATTACGGTGACGTGGATTTCGTTGTTTAACGGTTACGACGCTATCCCGACTTCTGCCGGGATTAGCCGGGCAACCACTCGCACCGTTGTCCACTCGTCTCTGGCTGTTCTGGGGCTGGATTTTGTGCTGACCGCATTGATGTTTGGGAATTGAGTTCATGCAAACGAAAAAAAATGAAATTTGGGTGGGAATCTTTTTATTAGCAGCACTGCTGGCGGCGCTGTTTGTTTGCCTGAAGGCGGCAAACGTGACGTCAATACGTACTGAACCAACCTACACGCTCTATGCGACGTTCGATAACATCGGCGGTCTGAAAGCGCGCTCTCCGGTTAGTATTGGTGGCGTTGTAGTCGGTCGGGTGGCAGATATTACGCTGGATCCAAAAACCTATTTGCCACGCGTGACGCTGGAAATTGAACAACGTTATAACCACATTCCTGACACCAGTTCGCTGAGCATTCGTACTTCCGGTCTGCTTGGGGAGCAATATCTGGCGTTAAACGTCGGTTTTGAAGATCCCGAACTGGGTACTGCTATCCTGAAGGATGGCGATACAATTCAGGACACCAAGTCTGCGATGGTGCTGGAAGATCTCATTGGTCAGTTCCTTTACGGTAGTAAAGGTGATGACAATAAGAATAGTGGCGATGCGCCAGCTACTGCGCCAGGTAATAATGAAACCACTGAACCTGTGGGTACAACGAAATAATTTCAGGAGAACCGACGCATGTTTAAACGTTTAATGATGGTCGCTTTGCTGGTGATTGCACCGTTGAGTGCGGCAACCGCGGCAGACCAGACCAATCCGTATAAGCTGATGGACGAGGCGGCGCAGAAAACGTTCGATCGCCTGAAGAATGAGCAACCGCAAATTCGGGCTAACCCGGATTATCTGCGTACTATTGTTGATCAGGAGCTACTGCCGTATGTGCAGGTGAAATACGCTGGTGCACTGGTGCTGGGTCAGTATTACAAGAGTGCTACCCCGGCTCAACGTGACGCGTACTTTGCCGCTTTCCGTGAGTACCTGAAGCAGGCTTACGGTCAGGCACTGGCGATGTATCACGGTCAGACTTACCAGATTGCGCCAGAACAGCCGCTGGGCGACAAAACCATTGTGCCTATTCGCGTCACCATTATTGACCCGAATGGCCGCCCGCCGGTACGTCTGGATTTCCAGTGGCGCAAAAATTCCCAAACTGGCAACTGGCAGGCTTACGACATGATTGCCGAAGGCGTCAGCATGATCACCACTAAACAAAACGAGTGGGGAACGCTGCTGCGTACCAAAGGTATCGACGGCCTGACTGCGCAACTGAAATCGATTTCTCAACAGAAAATCACTCTGGAAGAGAAAAAATAATGAGTGAGTCACTGAGCTGGGTGCAGACGGGTGACACTCTGGCATTAGCTGGAGAGTTGGATCAAGACGTACTGCTACCGCTTTGGGAAGTGCGTGAAGAAGCGATGAAGGGAATTACCTGCATCGATCTCAGTCGCGTGTCCCGCGTTGATACAGGTGGGTTGGCGTTGCTGCTCCACCTTATCAATCTGGCGAAAAAGCAGGGTCACAGCGTGACGCTTCAGGGGGTAAACGATAAAGTCTATACCCTGGCAAAGTTGTATAATTTGCCGTCTGATGTCCTGCCTCGTTAAATTTTTTCAGGCTGGATAAGGCGTTAACCGCCTGTCCAGCAAATCTGCCTGCAAGTTGAGCCTTGTTTGATACATCAGCAAGGCTTTTTGCTTATTTATGACTGCGCAACTTTGCTCTAAGATGTTTCGCTGGCTTATTAACTGATGAATGAAGATCCCATGGAAAATAATGAAATTCAGAGCGTGCTGATGAACGCTCTCTCCCTCCAGGAAGTCCACGTTTCCGGCGATGGCAGCCACTTTCAGGTTATTGCCGTGGGTGAGATGTTTGACGGCATGAGCCGGGTTAAAAAACAGCAGACGGTTTATGGTCCGCTGATGGAATATATTGCGGATAACCGCATTCATGCTGTGTCGATCAAAGCTTATACCCCTGCGGAGTGGGCGCGCGATCGCAAACTGAACGGCTTTTGAGCTATGGGCGATTTGCCGGTAGCAGATATGAATTGTTAACTGAGAACAAACTAAATGGATAAATTTCGTGTTCAGGGGCCAACAAAGCTCCAGGGCGAAGTCACAATTTCCGGCGCTAAAAATGCTGCTCTGCCTATCCTTTTTGCCGCGCTACTGGCGGAAGAGCCAGTAGAGATCCAGAACGTTCCGAAACTGAAAGACGTCGATACGTCAATGAAATTGCTGAGTCAGCTTGGTGCTAAAGTGGAACGTAATGGCTCTGTGCATATTGATGCCCGCGATGTAAATGTGTTCTGCGCGCCTTACGAGCTGGTGAAAACCATGCGCGCTTCTATTTGGGCGCTGGGGCCGCTGGTAGCGCGTTTCGGTCAGGGACAGGTTTCGCTGCCTGGCGGTTGTACAATTGGTGCGCGCCCGGTTGATTTACATATTTCCGGCCTTGAGCAATTAGGCGCGACCATCAAACTGGAAGAAGGTTACGTTAAGGCTTCCGTCGATGGCCGTCTGAAAGGTGCGCATATCGTGATGGATAAAGTCAGCGTTGGAGCAACAGTCACCATCATGTGTGCCGCAACTCTGGCAGAAGGCACTACCGTTATCGAAAACGCGGCGCGTGAACCGGAAATCGTCGATACCGCCAACTTCCTCATTACGCTGGGCGCGAAAATTAGCGGTCAGGGTACTGATCGAATAGTCATCGAAGGTGTGGAACGTTTAGGCGGTGGCGTCTACCGCGTGCTACCGGATCGTATTGAGACCGGCACGTTCCTGGTCGCTGCGGCGATCTCTCGCGGTAAAATTATCTGCCGTAACGCCCAGCCAGATACCCTCGATGCTGTGCTGGCGAAGTTGCGTGACGCCGGGGCGGACATTGAAGTGGGCGAGGACTGGATTAGCCTGGATATGCATGGCAAACGTCCGAAGGCTGTTAATGTGCGTACCGCGCCGCATCCGGCGTTTCCGACCGATATGCAGGCCCAGTTCACGTTGCTGAACCTGGTGGCAGAAGGGACTGGATTCATCACTGAAACTGTGTTTGAAAACCGCTTTATGCACGTGCCAGAACTGAGCCGTATGGGCGCGCATGCCGAGATTGAAAGCAATACCGTTATTTGTCACGGTGTCGAAAAACTTTCCGGCGCACAGGTTATGGCGACCGATCTGCGTGCTTCAGCAAGTCTGGTGCTGGCTGGTTGTATTGCAGAAGGAACTACGGTTGTTGATCGTATTTATCACATCGATCGCGGCTACGAACGCATTGAAGACAAACTGCGTGCCTTAGGTGCGAACATCGAGCGTGTGAAAGGCGAGTAATCGTCTGAAAGCTGGCAGCCCCGTTCGCGGGGCTACCGCCAGCCAACTCATTTTTTCGGTTTGGTGTAGCTGCGCATTAACTGTGTTCTGTCGATAAACGCATGTGTCTGCGGATCGTGATAGCGTGATGGCCAGATTACCCAAGGTTCCGTTCCTAATGCTTTCGCAATAATCATCTCTCCCTTCGGCCAGGGACGTGATAATGCATTTGCCAGCGTCGAAGAACTTAAACCATTTCTGCGAGACTCCGCAGCCATTGATGTTCCTTTTTTCCGCAAACCAGCAATGATGTCGGCAGGATGCCAGTCAATGAAATTATTCTCCATCTTTCCTCACTCCTTAAGTTAGTCGCTTTCATTCAGAACATGCGTTCTGTCGAGCATCACTATACTCCTGATGGCGAATTGCTCTAAAAAGTTCATGTAAATAGCGTGAAGATTCAGAATATATAAAGAAAATGACCTGATTATTCAGAGAGTATTGCGCTGAATAAGTATTTTTATGGAGCTTACTGGAATTATCCCGCGCAATGCGCGGGATACAGGGAAGGGATTAGCGATCGCGTTGAACAGCGATGTGCGCGAGGCCGATTAATGCCTCTCGCCACGGAGTGTCCGGGAGTACCTGTAATGCTTCAATAGCTTTATCTGCTTCTTCCTCGGCACGCTGACGCGTCCATTCGAGAGAACCACAAGCGTTCATTGCTTCCAGAACAGGTTCCAGAAGATGACGCCCGTTGCCTTGCTCAATGGCGGTACGGATCATCTGCGCTTGTTCCGGTGTGCCATGATGCATTGCATGCAGCAGCGGTAACGTTGGTTTACCTTCGTTCAGATCGTCCCCGACGTTTTTACCCAACTGTTCACCGTCGGCATTGTAATCGAGCAAATCGTCGATTAGCTGGAAAGCGGTGCCGAGGTAGCGACCATAATCCTGCAGACCTTTTTCTTCTTCTGGCGTACAACCTGCCAGAATTCCGGAACACTGAGCAGCAGCCTCAAACAGGCGCGCGGTTTTGCTGTAAATAACGCGCATGTAGTTTTCTTCGGTGATGTCCGGGTCGTTAACGTTCATCAGTTGCAGCACTTCACCTTCTGCGATGACGTTTACCGCTTCGGACATCACTTCCAGCACTTTGAGCGAGCCGAGGCTGGTCATCATCTGGAAAGCGCGGGTATAAATAAAATCACCAACCAACACGCTGGCAGCATTGCCAAACGCGGCGTTGGCGGTAGCTTTACCCCTGCGCATATCTGATTCATCCACAACGTCGTCGTGTAGCAGGGTCGCCGTGTGGATAAACTCGATCAGGGCGGCGATAGTGACATGCGCATTCCCCTCATAGCCAACAGCTCGTGCAGCCAGTACAGCAATCATCGGGCGAATGCGTTTACCCCCGCCGCTGACGATGTAATAGCCTAACTGATTGATCAGTTGGACTTCGGAATTAAGCTGCTCGAGAATTGCCGCATTAACACCCGCCATATCTTGCGCGGTTAACTCATTGATTTTTTCTAAATTCATCGCAAAAGCCGGGCTTTTCGCCCCGATTACCTTACTGTGAACAAAGGCAACTTAGGGTTTATGGTTAGGAATATAGGGTGATTGTACTGAAAAAATGGCACAGATAAACGTTACCGTACAAGTTGTGTTTTTTTTCTTCGTGTATTGACTGTAGCACTTGTCAAAGGCGTGCGTTTTGCGTAATATTCGCGCCCTATTGTGAATATTTATAGCGCGCTCTGAATCATTGAAAAGGTGTGCGCGGAAGCGGAGTTTTATATGTACGCGGTTTTCCAAAGTGGTGGTAAACAACACCGAGTAAGCGAAGGTCAGACCGTTCGCCTGGAAAAGCTGGACATCGCAACTGGCGAAACTGTTGAGTTCGCAGAAGTTCTGATGATCGCAAACGGTGAAGAAGTCAAAATCGGCGTTCCTTTCGTTGATGGCGGCGTAATCAAAGCTGAAGTTGTTGCTCACGGTCGTGGCGAGAAAGTTAAAATCGTTAAGTTTCGCCGTCGTAAACACTATCGTAAGCAGCAGGGCCATCGTCAGTGGTTCACTGATGTGAAAATTACTGGCATCAGCGCCTAAGACCTGAGGAGAGATTTCAAATGGCACATAAAAAGGCTGGCGGCTCCACACGTAACGGTCGCGATTCAGAAGCTAAACGCCTGGGCGTTAAGCGTTTCGGTGGCGAATCCGTTCTGGCGGGTAGCATCATCGTTCGTCAACGTGGTACTAAATTCCACGCGGGCACCAACGTAGGTTGCGGTCGTGACCACACTTTGTTTGCTAAAGCAGACGGTAAAGTGAAATTCGAAGTTAAAGGCCCGAAAAACCGTAAGTTTATCAGCATCGAAGCTGAATAAGTTTTTCGCGTCCCGGTAACGGATGAAAGCCCCGCAACGTGTTGCGGGGCTTTTTACATTCGACAACCGGTAAAAATGCGCATCGTGCGGCGTTAATCCGCAAATGCGTTTTGCAGGGAATACGGTATGAAGCAGCAGGCAGGCATTGGCATTCTTTTGGCGCTCACCACAGCAATTTGCTGGGGGGCGTTGCCAATCGCAATGAAGCAGGTGCTGGAGGTGATGGAACCTCCGACAATCGTGTTTTACCGTTTCTTGATGGCGAGTATTGGCCTTGGGGCCATTCTTGCAGTGAAGAAAAAGCTGCCGCCATTACGCGTGTTTCGTAAGCCACGTTGGTTGATATTACTGGCGGTGGCGACTGCCGGACTGTTTGGGAATTTCATCCTGTTCAGCTCATCCTTGCAATACTTGAGTCCTACCGCCTCGCAGGTGATAGGGCAACTCTCGCCGGTTGGCATGATGGTTGCCAGCGTATTTATCCTGAAAGAGAAAATGCGTAGCACTCAGGTAGTGGGAGCATTGATGCTTCTGAGTGGGCTGGTGATGTTCTTTAACACCAGTCTGGTTGAGATTTTTACAAAGCTCACCGATTACACCTGGGGTGTTATCTTTGGTGTCGGTGCTGCAACGGTCTGGGTGAGTTATGGCGTGGCGCAAAAGGTTTTATTGCGTCGGTTGGCATCACCGCAGATCCTGTTTTTGCTGTACACTTTATGTACAATGGCGCTCTTCCCACTGGCGAAACCAGGGGTGATAGCGCAGCTTAGCAACTGGCAACTCGCATGTTTAATTTTTTGCGGGCTGAATACGTTGGTAGGATATGGCGCCCTGGCGGAAGCGATGGCACGCTGGCAGGCAGCGCAGGTGAGCGCGATCATCACGCTTACTCCACTGTTTACGCTGTTTTTTTCAGATCTTTTATCACTGGCCTGGCCCGATTTCTTCGCCAGACCGATGTTAAACCTTTTAGGTTATCTCGGTGCGTTTGTCGTGGTTGCGGGCGCGATGTATTCCGCCATTGGTCATCGTATTTGGGGCGGATTACGTAAGCATACAACGGTGGTATCGCAACCCCGCGCAGGCGAATGATTTACGGAGAATAAAATGAAGTTTGTTGATGAAGCATCGATTCTGGTCGTTGCAGGTGATGGCGGCAATGGTTGTGTGAGCTTCCGCCGCGAAAAATATATTCCGAAAGGCGGCCCGGATGGCGGCGATGGTGGTGACGGCGGCGACGTATGGATGGAAGCCGACGAGAACCTGAACACGCTTATCGATTACCGTTTTGAAAAATCTTTCCGTGCAGAGCGTGGCCAGAACGGTGCAAGCCGCGACTGTACCGGTAAGCGTGGTAAAGACGTGACGATTAAAGTGCCAGTAGGTACGCGTGTTATCGATCAGGGCACTGGTGAAACCATGGGCGATATGACCAAACACGGTCAGCGTCTGCTGGTTGCTAAGGGCGGCTGGCACGGCCTGGGCAACACCCGCTTCAAATCATCGGTTAACCGTACTCCCCGGCAGAAAACCAACGGTACGCCAGGTGATAAGCGTGAGCTGCTGCTGGAGCTGATGCTGCTGGCTGATGTCGGGATGCTGGGGATGCCAAACGCTGGTAAATCGACCTTTATCCGCGCAGTATCTGCGGCTAAACCGAAAGTGGCGGACTATCCGTTTACCACTCTGGTGCCAAGCCTTGGCGTGGTTCGTATGGACAATGAGAAGAGCTTCGTTGTTGCTGATATTCCGGGGCTGATTGAAGGTGCTGCTGAAGGTGCAGGTCTGGGGATCCGCTTCCTGAAGCATCTGGAACGTTGCCGCGTATTGCTGCACCTTATCGATATCGATCCGATTGACGGCACCGATCCGGTTGAGAACGCGCGCATTATTATTAGCGAGCTGGAAAAATACAGCCAGGATCTGGCGGCGAAACCACGCTGGTTAGTCTTCAACAAGATTGACCTGCTGGATAAAGCGGAAGCCGAAGAGAAAGCGAAAGCCATCGCTGAGGCGCTGGGTTGGGAAGATAAATATTATCTGATCTCTGCAGCGAGCGGGCTGGGCGTGAAAGACCTCTGCTGGGATGTGATGACCTTTATCATCGAAAACCCAGTGGTGCAGGCCGAAGAAGCGAAACAGCCAGAGAAAGTCGAATTCATGTGGGATGATTATCACCGTCAGCAGCTTGAAGAGATTGCTGAAGAGGATGATGAAGACTGGGATGACGACTGGGACGAAGACGACGAAGAGGGCGTTGAGTTCATTTACAAGCGTTAATCAGCAAAACCCCGGCACTGCGCCGGGGTTTCTTTTTAACTAATTGTTCTGATAAATATCTTTGTACAAGCGGCTTTCAAAGCGCACCAACGGAATGCGGCGATTACGTTGATCCGCCGGTTCTACCGCATAGCCAGAAAGATATTGTACAAATGCCATCCGTTGCCCACTTGCCGTGGTAATGAATCCCGCCAGGTTATACACGCCTTGTAACGATCCTGTTTTTGCCGAAACTTTGCCATCTACCCCCGCCTGATGCAGACCGGCACGGTACTGTAACGAGCCGTCATAGCCTGCCAGCGGCAGCATGGAGATAAAGTTAAGCTCGTTATCATGCTGGGCAATGTATTGTAGCACTTGCATCATGGTGGCTGGCGCAATCAGGTTATGTCGTGAAAGCCCTGAACCATCGGCAATAATGGTGTTGCCAATATCGACACCGGCTTGCTGACGCAGGATCTGGCGCACGGCATCGGAGCCGGCTCGCCATGTACCAGGCACATTAAAGCGCGCATGACCAATCATTCGAAAGACGGTATCTGCGATCATGTTGTCCGATTTTTTCAGCATAATCTTAAGCAGATCATGCAAAGGGGCCGACTGTTTGCTGGCGACCACCGTTCCCGGCTCATTAACCTGTGTCTGGCGCAGCAGTGTGCCGGTATAGGTGATGCCTGCCTGTTTAAGCTCATCTTTCAGAATCGCCCCAGCATAGCTGGCACCATCCTGTACGGCAAAGGCCAATGGAAGAGGCTCAGAACGTTGTGGCAGGCATCCAGTTAGCGTAAAGCGGTTAAGGTCACCAGGCACGACATCCAGCTCGCAATATTGCGCTTCGGCAGAACCACGGGGGAGGGTGCGTACCTGACTGAACATCGTAACGGGGTAATAAGATGCCACGCGAATAAAAGCCATATCACCGGGCTTTTGTGCGCTGTAGAGCGAGACAGAGAAGCAATTGCGGTCAACGATAGCGGCGGCTGGCGGAGCGCTAAAGCATTGTGTCATGTCGTTCCAAGGCCAGCCGGGAGCCTTATCGTGACTGGCAAAAATGGAGGTATCTATAAGCACGTTGCCATTGATTTGCGTGATGCCAGATTTTTTCAGGGTTGTTACCATATTGCGAATATCCTGACGTTTTAGCGTCGGATCGGCACCAAATCGCGCCACTAAGTCGCCTTTAAGCACACCGTTTTCCACATTACCTTTGGTTTCCAACGTGGTGGTAAAACGAAAGTCGGGGCCGAGTTGAATCAATGCCGCCAGCGCAGTGATGACTTTTTGCGTACTGGCGGGCAGCGCCATCTGCTGACTGTGGTAATCAATAGTGGGGGCAGACGCGCCGACTTTTTGCACCATCAGGGCAAGGTTGGCACCTGCGGGGAGTTGAGTAATGTACTCATCAACATTCGCGGCCTGAACACTGAACGCTATACCGCTGGTCAATCCGATGATAAATCTGGAAAATCGCATAATCTCGCGCTAACAACCTGGAATCGAGCCGTCATACTACGGCGCAACACCCTATAAAGTAAACGATGACCCTTCGGGAACTTCAGGGTAAAATGACCATCAAAATGTGAATTGTAGCTGACCTGGGACCTGTTTCCGGGTCGGTATTTTTTTGCTTCTGGCCCTGGTGAGGAGTTATGCCGGGCTGACCGAACAGCCGGGGTGGGTGGAGACTCGCCCCATCAGGAATATTCAAGAGGTATAACAAATGCAAGCTATTCCGATGACCTTACGCGGCGCTGAAAAATTACGCGAAGAGCTGGATTTTCTGAAATCTGTGCGCCGTCCTGAAATCATTGCTGCTATTGCTGAAGCGCGTGAACATGGCGATCTGAAAGAGAACGCCGAATACCACGCAGCTCGTGAGCAGCAGGGCTTCTGCGAAGGCCGTATTAAAGATATCGAAGCCAAGCTGTCGAACGCTCAGGTAATCGATGTCACCAAAATGCCGAACAATGGTCGCGTTATTTTTGGTGCTACCGTAACGGTGTTGAATCTGGATTCTGATGAAGAGCAGACTTATCGCATCGTAGGTGATGACGAAGCTGACTTTAAACAAAACCTGATTTCTGTAAACTCGCCTATCGCTCGTGGCTTGATCGGCAAAGAAGAAGATGATGTTGTGGTCATCAAAACGCCGGGCGGCGAAGTAGAATTTGAAGTAATTAAGGTGGAATACCTGTAAGAATTACCCAATACTCAAAATGTTGATGTATTGTAAAGAAAGGAAAAAGGCCGCTATGCGGCCTTTTATCAACGAACAGAGCGTGGCATTTTGCTCTCCTGCCTGCGGAAAATCCCTCGTTTTACACAGAAAATGTGTGTAACTTTAGGATAATCTTAGCGTGGCAGCGAGATTTTACGTTCTTTAGTTGGGCGATAAAGCACCAGCGTTTTACCGATGACCTGTACATTACAGGCGCCGGTTTCGCGCACGATAGCTTCCACGATCAAGGTTTTAGTTTCGCGATCTTCTGTTGCGATTTTCACCTTGATGAGTTCATGGTGCTCTAGCGCTTGTTCAATCTCGGCCAGCACCCCTTCGGTCAAACCATTACTGCCAAGCAGAACAACTGGCTTGAGCGGATGTGCCAGACCTTTCAGGTGCTGTTTTTGTTTAGTACTCAGATTCATCGTATTTTTTTGCTTACGTTGGGATTGAAAACGGGTCATTCTACCGCCATCTCCCATATATCACCAAATAGGCGCGTAAAAATTTACGCAATTGGTTACGATGAGTTATCCCAATGGGAAAGTTAAATGACAGGTAAGAAGCGTTCTGCCAGTTCCAGCCGCTGGCTTCAGGAACACTTTAGCGATAAATATGTTCAACAGGCACAGAAAAAGGGGTTACGTTCCCGTGCCTGGTTTAAACTTGATGAAATACAGCAAAGTGACAAACTCTTTAAACCGGGAATGACGGTAGTCGACCTTGGCGCCGCGCCGGGTGGTTGGTCACAATATGTAGTCACCCAAATTGGCGGCAAAGGCCGTATCATCGCTTGTGATCTTTTACCTATGGATCCTATCGTTGGTGTGGACTTTCTTCAGGGCGATTTTCGTGATGAACTGGTCATGAAGGCTCTGCTGGAGCGTGTAGGCGACAGCAAAGTCCAGGTTGTCATGTCAGATATGGCACCAAACATGAGCGGAACACCGGCGGTGGATATCCCCCGTGCCATGTATCTGGTGGAACTGGCGCTAGAAATGTGTCGTGATGTGTTAGCGCCGGGTGGCAGTTTTGTAGTGAAGGTGTTCCAGGGCGAAGGTTTCGATGAGTATCTAAGGGAAATTCGCTCCCTGTTTACGAAGGTTAAAGTTCGTAAGCCGGACTCTTCTCGTGCACGTTCGCGGGAAGTGTATATTGTAGCGACCGGGCGTAAACCCTAACCGGGAGATTTCAGACGAAAGTTTGAAAGATGCTGGATATAGAGTATCCTGACGCTGTTTTTAACACAGTTGTAATAAGAGGTTAATCCCTTGAGTGACATGGCGAAAAACCTAATACTCTGGCTGGTCATTGCCGTTGTGCTGATGTCAGTATTCCAGAGCTTTGGGCCCAGCGAGTCTAATGGCCGTAAGGTGGATTACTCTACCTTCCTACAAGAGGTCAATAACGACCAGGTTCGTGAAGCGCGTATCAACGGACGTGAAATCAACGTTACCAAGAAAGATAGTAACCGTTATACCACTTACATTCCGGTTCAGGATCCAAAACTACTGGATAACCTGTTGACCAAGAACGTCAAGGTTGTCGGTGAACCGCCTGAAGAGCCAAGCCTGCTGGCTTCTATCTTCATCTCTTGGTTCCCGATGCTGTTGCTGATTGGTGTCTGGATCTTCTTCATGCGTCAAATGCAGGGCGGCGGTGGCAAAGGTGCTATGTCGTTCGGTAAGAGCAAAGCACGTATGTTGACGGAAGATCAGATCAAAACGACCTTTGCTGACGTTGCTGGTTGCGACGAAGCAAAAGAAGAAGTTGCTGAGCTGGTTGAGTATCTGCGTGAGCCGAGCCGCTTCCAGAAACTGGGCGGTAAGATCCCGAAAGGGGTTTTGATGGTTGGTCCTCCGGGTACTGGTAAAACGTTGCTGGCGAAAGCCATTGCAGGCGAAGCGAAAGTTCCGTTCTTTACCATTTCTGGTTCTGACTTCGTTGAAATGTTCGTTGGTGTTGGTGCATCTCGTGTACGTGACATGTTCGAACAGGCGAAGAAAGCGGCTCCGTGTATCATCTTTATTGATGAAATCGATGCCGTAGGCCGCCAGCGTGGCGCGGGTCTGGGTGGTGGTCACGATGAACGTGAACAGACACTTAACCAGATGCTGGTTGAGATGGACGGCTTCGAAGGTAACGAAGGTATCATCGTGATCGCTGCGACTAACCGCCCGGACGTTCTCGACCCGGCGTTGCTGCGTCCTGGTCGTTTCGACCGTCAGGTTGTGGTTGGTTTGCCAGATGTTCGTGGTCGTGAGCAGATCCTGAAAGTTCACATGCGTCGCGTACCGCTGGCACCAGATGTTGATGCGGCAATTATCGCCCGTGGTACACCGGGCTTCTCTGGCGCAGATCTGGCTAACCTGGTGAACGAAGCAGCACTGTTCGCTGCACGTGGCAATAAACGTGTTGTTTCGATGGTTGAGTTCGAGAAAGCGAAAGACAAAATCATGATGGGCGCGGAACGTCGCTCCATGGTGATGACGGAAGCGCAGAAAGAGTCCACCGCGTATCACGAAGCAGGCCATGCGATTATCGGTCGCCTGGTGCCGGAACACGATCCGGTACACAAAGTAACGATTATCCCGCGCGGTCGTGCGTTGGGTGTGACCTTCTTCCTGCCTGAAGGCGATGCTATCAGTGCCAGCCGTCAGAAACTGGAAAGCCAGATCAGTACCCTGTACGGCGGTCGTCTGGCAGAAGAGATCATCTACGGACCGGAACATGTTTCTACCGGGGCGTCCAACGACATTAAAGTTGCGACCAACCTGGCGCGTAACATGGTGACCCAGTGGGGCTTCTCTGAGAAACTCGGTCCGCTACTGTATGCGGAAGAAGAAGGTGAAGTTTTCCTCGGTCGTAGCGTGGCCAAAGCTAAACATATGTCCGATGAAACTGCGCGTATCATCGACCAGGAAGTGAAGTCACTGATTGAACGTAACTACAATCGTGCGCGTCAGTTGTTGAACGACAACCTGGATATCCTGCATGCGATGAAAGATGCACTCATGAAATATGAGACCATCGACGCACCGCAGATTGATGACCTGATGGCGCGTCGCGATGTACGTCCGCCTGCAGGTTGGGAAGAGTCGGGAGCATCTAACAATTCTGACAATAATGGCACTCCAAAGGCACCGCGTCCGGTTGATGAACCACGCACGCCAAATCCGGGTAATACCATGTCAGAGCAGTTAGGCGACAAGTAAGTTCCCGCATCAGATGACTGTATTTGTACCGAAAACCCCGGGGCGTGCTCCGGGGTTTTTTCTTATCAATTTATACCAGGGATAACACCATGAAACTCTTTGCCCAGGGCTCTTCACTGGATCTTAGCCATCCTCACGTAATGGGGATCCTCAACGTTACGCCAGATTCTTTCTCTGATGGCGGTACGCATAACTCACTGACTGATGCAGTGAAACATGCGAACCTGATGATCAACGCTGGCGCGACGATCATTGACGTTGGTGGAGAGTCCACGCGTCCAGGGGCAGCGGAAGTGAGTGTTGAAGAAGAGTTGCAGCGTGTTATTCCGGTGGTTGAGGCAATTGCGCAACGATTCGAAGTTTGGATCTCGGTCGATACTTCTAAACCGGAAGTCATCCGGGAATCGGCAAGAGTGGGCGCTCACATCATTAACGATATCCGATCCCTTTCCGAGCCAGGTGCTCTGGAAGCGGCTGCGGAAACCGGTTTACCCGTATGTCTGATGCATATGCAGGGAAATCCAAAGACCATGCAGGAAGCACCGAAATATGATGATGTCTTTGCTGAAGTGAATCGCTACTTTATTGAGCAAATAGCACGTTGTGAACAGGCGGGTATCGCAAAAGAGAAATTGTTGCTCGACCCCGGATTCGGTTTCGGTAAAAATCTCTCCCATAACTATTCATTACTGGCGCGTCTGGCTGAATTTCATCATTTCAATCTGCCGCTGTTGGTGGGTATGTCACGAAAATCGATGATTGGACAGCTACTGAATGTTGGGCCGTCTGAGCGTCTGAGCGGCAGTCTGGCTTGTGCGGTAATTGCCGCAATGCAGGGCGCGCACATTATTCGTGTTCATGACGTCAAAGAAACCGTAGAAGCGATGCGGGTGGTGGAAGCCACTCTGTCTGCAAAGGAAAATAAACGCTATGAGTAATCGTAAATATTTCGGGACCGATGGGATTCGTGGTCGTGTTGGGGATGCGCCGATCACACCTGATTTTGTGCTTAAACTGGGCTGGGCTGCGGGTAAAGTACTGGCGCGGCACGGCTCCCGTAAGATCATTATCGGCAAAGATACCCGTATTTCTGGCTATATGTTGGAGTCGGCGCTGGAAGCCGGCCTGGCGGCAGCGGGCCTTTCCGCGCTCTTCACCGGCCCGATGCCAACACCGGCGGTGGCTTATCTGACACGCACCTTTCGTGCAGAGGCCGGGATTGTGATTTCTGCATCGCATAACCCGTTCTACGATAATGGTATTAAATTCTTTTCCATCGACGGCACTAAACTGCCAGATGCAGTCGAAGAAGCCATTGAAGCTGAAATGGAAAAAGAGATTAGCTGCGTTGATTCGGCAGAACTGGGTAAAGCCAGCCGTATTGTTGATGCTGCGGGTCGCTATATCGAATTTTGCAAAGCCACGTTCCCGAACGAACTTAGCCTCAGTGAACTGAAGATTGTGGTGGATTGCGCAAATGGTGCAACCTATCACATCGCTCCAAATGTACTGCGCGAGCTGGGAGCGAACGTAATCGCCATCGGTTGTGAGCCGAATGGTGTAAACATCAATGCCGAAGTGGGGGCAACTGATGTTCGTGCATTACAGGCGCGTGTACTGGCTGAAAAAGCGGATCTCGGCATTGCCTTTGACGGCGACGGCGACCGCGTCATCATGGTTGACCATGAAGGCAATAAAGTCGATGGCGATCAGATCATGTATATCATCGCGCGTGAAGGTCTTCGTCAGGGGCAGTTGCGTGGTGGCGTAGTGGGCACATTAATGAGCAATATGGGGCTGGAATTGGCGCTGAAACAGCTAGGTATTCCATTTGCTCGCGCAAAAGTGGGCGACCGCTATGTACTGGAAAAAATGCAGGAGAAAGGCTGGCGCATCGGCGCGGAGAACTCCGGTCATGTGATTCTGCTGGATAAAACCACCACCGGTGACGGCATCGTTGCCGGTTTGCAGGTACTGGCGGCGATGGCGCGCAACCACATGAGTCTGCACGACCTTTGCAGTGGCATGAAAATGTTCCCGCAGATTCTGGTTAACGTGCGTTATACCGCAGGCAGCGGCGATCCGCTTGAGCATGAATCAGTTAAAGCCGTGACAGCGGAAGTTGAAGCGGCGCTGGGTAGCCGTGGACGCGTGCTGCTGCGTAAATCTGGCACCGAGCCGTTGATTCGCGTGATGGTCGAAGGTGAAGACGAAGCACAGGTGACTGAATTTGCCCACCGTATCGCTGATGCGGTAAAAGCGGTTTAATGCGATTGCTAACTGGCTAAAAAGGCGGCGATTGTCGCCTTTGTTCTACTTATGTACATCGGTTTTGCTGTTTTTTTCCGCAGTTGATACAATGCAATAAAATTGCCCTTGCGAAGGTCATTCGCTTTGGTTAGTATTCACACCCGCTTCAGTGGGAAAGATTAAATTATCCCGCTTTATTGGTTGAAGCATTGGTACGCGGCAACTCCGCAAGGAACAGGTTGATTATGTACGAAGCTCTTTTAGTAGTTTTCCTTATTGTAGCAATTGGCCTTGTTGGTCTGATCATGCTGCAGCAAGGTAAAGGCGCTGATATGGGAGCCTCCTTCGGAGCAGGCGCTTCCGCTACGCTGTTTGGTTCAAGTGGTTCTGGTAACTTCATGACCCGTATGACGGCTGTGCTGGCAACGTTGTTCTTCATCATCAGTCTGGTGTTGGGTAACATCAACAGTAATAAAACCAATAAAGGTAGCGAATGGGAAAATCTGAGTGCTCCGGCGAAAACCGAACAGACTCAGCCCGCTGCTCCGGCTAAGCCGACCAGCGATATCCCGAACTAAGAGTCGTATCTGTGCTGAGGTGGTGGAATTGGTAGACACGCTACCTTGAGGTGGTAGTGCCCTAACGGGCTTGTGGGTTCGAGTCCCATCCTCAGTACCAATATTCCGAAAGAAAGACGCTGAAAAGCGTCTTTTTTCGTTTTTATAAGTTAAACATTCTGATAGTTATTTCCCCACCCGTAAGTCTGTTTCATCCAGTTTGAAATCTGTAATTTCTAACTTTTGCATTATTAACGGAAGCACCTGGTGAATTATTCTCATACCAGTAAGGATCTCGTTCATGTATATATCAGGATGAATGCGAGATTTATTGAAATCGAAACTTTCGGCTTCTGCTGCAACGCTAAGTTGGTCAGCAGTGTTATAAACCATATCCAGAAGTTCGGCTCTTAACGGGATTCCCGCCCTGAATGCCATCATCTTGAGTTGATTCAACCAATTTTCGTAGTCTTTTTGAACTTTATAACGAAACTGTTTAATGTTTGACGCAATCGGAGTATCAATTTCAATTTTGCATGCGGCAAGTGATATCAATGAACTCTGAATATTGATGGCTTCGCTGGAATAGACATCTAAATCATCATCCTGAACTAACTCATCAACATATGCTATGTAGAATCCATAAACGTCATTCAGAGCATGGTAAATATCATTGATTACGGAACAATGAGCGTTGCTCTCTATGACCTCCCAAAAAGCCTCTTTATGATCAGCATTTTTGCCGTCAATATTAAGTTCTTTGGGAAAGGAAAGAGGTGAAGGAAAACCTATGCGGTTCAACACATCTATTGTTTCTTCAACCAAAAAGCCATCTTCGTCAGTAAGAGGTCGTGTTATATAACCCGTTTCAGAGTCTTCCATAGCTTGTTGAGCAAGAAAATGGATAAGTCGATCCCATTTCTCAGCATTCTCGACTGAGCCCGCCCATTCAACTAGTTGAGGAGAGTAATGCCCTATTTGTGTAATATCTCTGAATTTTTTTTCCATGTCAGTAGACATATGTTCCCCTTTTTTCCACTTGCTAATTTGTGTTGAGGAAACACCTAACTGGTTTGCTAAATCTTTTTGGGTACATTTCAGAGTATGTACAGCGAGGCGTACAAAATATTCACCATTCATTGGTCATTCCTTTTACTGAGCATGAAAGAATAAAGTAAAAATAGAATGGACTGATATTTACTTTATTTCATTTGAATTTTACTTTAACTCCGAAATCGGACATATGAACCCTAAGCGTGGCCACATTCTCTTAGCCGTAAAAAAAGGCCGCAATGGCGGCCTTTAGCACGAACTCTCTGAAATTACTGACCTTTGTTTTCCAGATTCTCAACCTGCGGCACGCCCGAAGCGGCAGAAGAGGAGAGCAGGCCAGTTTTGGCATAACCGAAAAGTTTCTCGCGGGTGTCAGTGATATCCAGGTTACGCATGGTCAGTTGACCAATACGATCGTCTGGTGAGAACACTGAGTCACCTTTTTCCATTGTCAGACGCTCTGGCTTATAAGTCAGGTTGTCAGAGACAGTATTGAGGATGGAGTAGTCGTTACCGCGACGCAGTTCCAGGGTAACTTCACCTGTAATCTGGCTGGCAACCCAGCGTTGCAGGGAGTCTCGTAGCATCAGCGCCTGGGAGTCGAACCAACGCCCCTGATACAGCAGACGTCCCAACTGGCGACCATGCGCGTGATATTGCTCAATGGTGTCTTCGTTGTGAATACCGGTCAGCAGACGTTCATAAGCGATATGCAGCAGAGCCATCCCCGGAGCTTCGTAGATACCACGGCTTTTCGCTTCGATGATACGGTTTTCGATCTGGTCGCTCATGCCCAGGCCGTGACGGCCACCAATGCGGTTGGCTTCAAGCATCATTTCTACATCGTCGCTAAAGGTTTTACCGTTTAGCGCTACCGGATGCCCCAGCTCAAAACGTACCGTGACTTCTTCTGCCGGGATCTTCACGCTCTCGTCCCAGAATTTCACACCCATAATCGGGTTGACGATTTTGACGCTGGAGTTGAGGTATTCCAGATCTTTCGCTTCGTGCGTCGCGCCGAGCATGTTGGAGTCTGTGGAGTAGGCTTTTTCAACCGACATTTTGTAGTCGAAACCGCAAGCAATCATAAATTCAGACATTTCATGACGACCGCCTAACTCATCAATAAAGTCAGTATCAAGCCACGGTTTGTAAATCTGCAATTCGGCGTTGGTAAGCAGGCCGTAACGATAGAAACGTTCGATATCGTTTCCTTTATAGGTGCTGCCATCACCCCAGATGTTAACGCCATCTTCTTTCATCGCAGCAACCAGCATGGTGCCGGTTACGGCGCGGCCCAGTGGCGTGGTGTTAAAATAGGTCAGACCGCCGGTGGTGTTATGGAAAGCACCACACTGAATAGCGGCAATACCTTCAGCCACCAGTTGTTTGCGGCAGTCGATCAGACGAGCGTTCTCCGCGCCGTATTCCATGGCTCGACGAGGGATCGCATCATAATCCTCTTCGTCTGGCTGGCCCAAATTTGCAGTATATGCATAAGGGACAGCTCCCTTTTGTCGCATCCACAGCAGTGCGGCACTGGTGTCCAGACCGCCAGAAAAAGCGATACCAATACGTTGACCTACCGGGAGATGCTTGAGAATCGTCGTCATAAAATAACACCCTGCTTGATTAACTAATGATGAGCCTGTATTTCTGCTCTAACTGAATTTTTATGCAAAATAAATGAGTTTTCATTTAATCATCTTTTATCTGAGACAGGAAGAGTTTAGTGTGTTTTTTGTAAAATAATGCGCTTAAGAGAGGTAAGGAGAGGATGAAAGTATTCAACAAATGAAAGTGAACTGGATATCCATTCACATGATTAGCAATAAATGTTGACAAAATGTGGCGTGGATCACTATAATGGCCGCAGATTTTACGTCCCGTCTCGGTACACCAAATCCCAGCAGTATTTGCATTTTTTACTCAAAACAAGTAGAATTTGCCACATTTCAGGCGCGGGGTGGAGCAGCCTGGTAGCTCGTCGGGCTCATAACCCGAAGGTCGTCGGTTCAAATCCGGCCCCCGCAACCACTTTCCCTTAGAGTTCTTTTTCAAATATACTGTGAAGACTTCGGCCTTCGTAGTGGAATTTGAAAAAATCCTTCTGGAAAGTGCTCCAGACCGCATTTGCGGTTATAGGGTTCAGTTATATAAAGCCCCGATTTATCGGGGTTTTTTGTTATCTGACTACAGAATAACTGGGCTTTAGGCCCTTTTTTTATGTCTTGGGGGTGGGCTTGTCCACATTAGAGCAAAAATTAACAGAGATGATTACTGCGCCAGTTGAGGCCCTGGGTTTTGAACTGGTTGGCATCGAGTTTATTCGCGGTCGCACATCCACACTGCGCATCTATATTGATAGTGAAGATGGCATCAATGTTGATGATTGTGCTGATGTGAGCCACCAGGTAAGTGCTGTGTTGGATGTTGAAGATCCCATCACCGTTGCTTATAACCTGGAAGTCTCCTCACCGGGTCTCGATCGCCCACTGTTCACGGCTGAACACTACGCCCGTTTTGTCGGAGAAGAGGTCACTCTGGTACTCCGTATGGCGGTACAAAACCGTCGTAAATGGCAGGGCGTTATCAAAGCGGTAGACGGTGAAATGATCACAGTTACCGTCGAAGGTAAAGATGAAGTGTTCGCGCTGAGTAATATCCAGAAGGCGAACCTGGTTCCCCACTTTTAATAGTCTGGATGAGGTGAAAACCCCGCGATGAACAAAGAAATTTTGGCTGTAGTTGAAGCCGTCTCCAATGAAAAGGCGCTGCCTCGCGAGAAAATTTTCGAAGCGTTGGAAAGCGCGCTGGCTACAGCAACCAAGAAAAAATATGAACAAGAGATCGACGTCCGCGTACAGATCGATCGCAAAAGCGGTGATTTTGACACCTTCCGTCGTTGGCTGATTGTTGATGAAGTCACTCAGCCAACTAAAGAAATCACCCTTGAAGCCGCGCGTTATGAAGATGAAAGCCTGAACCTGGGCGATTACGTTGAAGATCAGATTGAGTCTGTCACCTTTGACCGTATTACGACCCAGACGGCAAAGCAGGTTATCGTGCAGAAAGTTCGTGAAGCCGAACGTGCGATGGTTGTTGATCAGTTCCGTGAACACGAAGGTGAAATCATCACCGGCGTGGTGAAAAAAGTAAACCGCGATAATATCTCTCTGGATCTGGGCAACAATGCTGAAGCTGTGATCCTGCGTGAAGATATGCTGCCGCGTGAGAACTTCCGTCCAGGTGACCGCGTTCGTGGCGTGCTCTATTCTGTTCGCCCGGAAGCGCGTGGTGCGCAACTTTTCGTTACCCGTTCCAAGCCAGAAATGCTGATCGAACTGTTCCGCATTGAAGTGCCGGAAATTGGCGAAGAAGTTATTGAAATTAAAGCAGCGGCTCGCGATCCGGGATCTCGTGCGAAAATCGCGGTGAAAACCAACGATAAACGTATCGATCCGGTAGGTGCTTGCGTGGGTATGCGTGGTGCACGTGTTCAGGCTGTTTCCACTGAGCTTGGCGGCGAGCGTATCGATATCGTCCTGTGGGATGATAATCCGGCGCAATTCGTTATTAACGCGATGGCACCGGCAGACGTTGCTTCTATCGTAGTGGATGAAGATAAACACACCATGGATATCGCTGTTGAAGCCGGTAACCTGGCGCAGGCGATTGGGCGTAATGGTCAGAACGTGCGTCTGGCTTCGCAGTTGAGTGGTTGGGAACTTAACGTAATGACCGTTGACGACCTGCAAGCTAAACATCAGGCGGAAGCGCACGCAGCGATCGACACCTTCACCCGTTATCTCGACATTGACGAAGACTTCGCCACTGTCCTGGTAGAAGAAGGCTTCTCGACTCTGGAAGAACTGGCCTACGTGCCGATGAAAGAGCTGCTGGAAATTGAAGGCCTTGATGAGCCGACTGTTGAAGCACTGCGCGAGCGTGCTAAAAATGCACTGGCCACCATTGCACAGGCCCAGGAAGAAAGCCTCGGTGATAACAAACCGGCTGACGATCTGCTGAATCTTGAAGGGATGGATCGTGATTTAGCATTCAAACTGGCCGCCCGTGGCGTTTGTACGCTGGAAGATCTCGCCGAACAGGGCATTGATGATCTGGCTGATATCGAAGGGTTGACCGACGAAAAAGCCGGAGCACTGATTATGGCTGCCCGTAATATTTGCTGGTTCGGTGACGAAGCGTAATAAACTGTAGCAGGAAGGAACAGCATGACAGATGTGACGATTAAAACGCTGGCCGCAGAGCGACAGACCTCCGTGGAACGCCTGGTACAGCAATTTGCTGATGCAGGTATCCGGAAGTCTGCTGACGACTCTGTGACCGCACAAGAGAAACAGGCTTTAATTGACCACCTGAATCAGAAAAATTCAGGGCCGGACAAATTAACGCTGCAACGTAAAACACGTAGCACCCTTAACATTCCTGGTACCGGTGGAAAAAGTAAATCGGTACAAATCGAAGTCCGCAAGAAACGCACCTTTGTGAAACGCGATCCGCAAGAGGCTGAACGCCTTGCAGCGGAAGAGCAAGCGCAGCGTGAAGCGGAAGAGCAAGCCCGTCGTGAGGCAGAAGAATCGGCCAAACGCGAGGCGCAACAAAAAGCTGAACGTGAGGCCGCAGAACAAGCGAAACGTGAAACCGCTGAACAAGCAAAACGTGAAGCTGCGGAAAAAGACAAAGTGAGCAATCAACAAGACGATATGACTAAAACCGCCCAGGCTGAAAAAGCCCGCCGTGAGCAGGAAGCTGCAGAGCTTAAGCGCAAAGCTGAAGAAGAAGCACGTCGTAAACTCGAAGAAGAAGCACGTCGCGTTGCTGAAGAAGCACGTCGTATGGCGGAAGAAAACAAATGGACTGATAACGCGGAACCGACTGAAGATTCCAGTGATTATCACGTTACCACCTCTCAACATGCTCGCCAGGCAGAAGACGAAAGCGATCGTGAAGTCGAAGGCGGTCGTGGCCGTGGCCGTAACGCGAAAGCAGCACGTCCGAAGAAAGGCAATAAACATTCTGAATCTAAAGCTGATCGCGAAGAAGCGCGCGCAGCAGTACGTGGTGGTAAAGGCGGAAAACGTAAAGGTTCTTCGCTGCAGCAGAGCTTCCAGAAACCAGCTCAGGCTGTTAACCGTGACGTCGTGATTGGTGAAACCATCACTGTTGGCGAACTGGCTAACAAGATGGCGGTTAAAGGCTCTCAGGTCATCAAAGCGATGATGAAGCTGGGTGCAATGGCAACCATCAACCAGGTCATTGACCAGGAAACCGCACAGTTAGTTGCCGAAGAGATGGGCCACAAAGTTATCCTGCGTCGTGAAAACGAACTGGAAGAAGCGGTAATGAGTGACCGTGATACAGGTGCTGCGGCTGAACCGCGTGCACCGGTTGTGACCATCATGGGACACGTTGACCACGGTAAAACTTCTCTGCTGGACTATATTCGTTCAACGAAAGTGGCTTCTGGTGAAGCGGGTGGCATTACCCAGCACATCGGTGCATACCACGTTGAAACTGAAAACGGCATGATCACCTTCCTGGACACCCCGGGGCACGCCGCGTTTACTTCAATGCGTGCACGTGGTGCGCAGGCAACTGACATCGTAGTTCTGGTTGTTGCTGCAGATGACGGCGTAATGCCGCAGACCATCGAAGCAATCCAGCACGCGAAAGCGGCAGGTGTGCCTGTGGTGGTTGCAGTGAACAAAATCGATAAGCCAGAAGCCGATCCGGATCGCGTTAAAAACGAACTGTCTCAGTACGGCATCCTGCCGGAAGAGTGGGGCGGTGAAAGCCAGTTCGTACACGTATCTGCAAAAGCGGGTACGGGTATCGACGAACTGCTGGATGCGATCCTGCTGCAGGCCGAAGTCCTGGAACTGAAAGCCGTACGTAACGGGATGGCGAGCGGTGCGGTCATCGAATCTTTCCTCGATAAAGGCCGTGGTCCGGTTGCAACTGTACTGGTACGTGAAGGTACTCTGCACAAGGGTGACATCGTTCTGTGTGGCTTCGAATACGGTCGTGTTCGTGCAATGCGTAACGAACTGGGTCAGGAAGTACTGGAAGCAGGTCCGTCCATTCCGGTGGAAATCCTCGGCTTGTCCGGTGTTCCGGCAGCGGGTGATGAAGTTACCGTTGTACGTGACGAGAAGAAAGCACGTGAAGTTGCACTGTATCGTCAGGGCAAATTCCGTGAAGTTAAACTGGCGCGTCAGCAGAAATCTAAACTGGAGAACATGTTCGCCAACATGACTGAAGGCGAAGTTCATGAAGTGAACATCGTTCTGAAGGCTGACGTACAGGGTTCTGTAGAAGCGATTTCCGACTCCTTGCTGAAACTGTCTACTGACGAAGTAAAAGTGAAGATCATCGGTTCTGGTGTAGGTGGTATCACCGAAACCGACGCGACCCTGGCGGCTGCATCCAACGCGATTCTGGTTGGCTTCAACGTCCGTGCTGATGCCTCTGCGCGTAAAGTGATTGAGGCTGAAAGCCTGGATCTGCGTTACTACTCCGTCATCTATAACCTGATCGATGAAGTGAAAGCGGCGATGAGCGGTATGCTCTCTCCGGAACTGAAACAACAGATCATCGGTCTGGCGGAAGTTCGCGATGTGTTCAAATCACCGAAATTTGGTGCCATCGCAGGTTGTATGGTTACCGAAGGTGTGGTTAAACGTCACAACCCGATCCGCGTTCTGCGCGACAACGTGGTTATCTACGAAGGCGAGCTGGAGTCCCTGCGCCGCTTCAAAGATGACGTTAACGAAGTCCGTAACGGTATGGAGTGTGGTATCGGCGTTAAGAACTACAACGACGTGCGCACTGGCGATGTGATCGAAGTGTTCGAAATCATCGAGATTCAGCGTACGATTGCCTAAGGTTGATTGGGTGTAGGCCGGATAAGGCGTTTGCGCCGCATCCGGCAGCCGTTGCCTGACGCGACGCTCGTGCGTCTTATCAGGCCTACGTGAACAGCCCTTCCACCTGAAATTAATTTTAAAAAGGGGCTTATGGCCCCTTTTTTGTCAGGAGAATTTATTATGGCGAAAGAATTTGGTCGCCCGCAGCGCGTAGCGCAGGAAATGCAAAAAGAGATCGCTCTCATCCTGCAACGCGAAATTAAAGATCCTCGTCTGGGCATGATGACCACCGTTTCCGGTGTCGAGATGTCTCGTGACCTGGCCTATGCCAAAGTGTATGTAACTTTCCTCAACGACAAAGATGAAGATGCGGTAAAAGCGGGCATCAAAGCGTTGCAGGAAGCCTCCGGCTTTATCCGCAGCCTGCTTGGTAAAGCGATGCGCCTGCGTATCGTGCCGGAACTGACCTTCTTCTACGACAACTCACTGGTTGAAGGGATGCGTATGTCAAACCTGGTGACCAGTGTGGTTAAGCATGACGAAGAACGTCGTGTTAATCCGGACGACAGCAAGGAGGACTAATGAGTCGTCCTCGTCGTCGCGGCCGCGACATTAACGGCGTTTTGTTGCTGGATAAACCGCAGGGTATGTCCAGCAACGATGCGCTGCAAAAAGTGAAACGCATTTATAACGCCAATCGTGCTGGACATACCGGCGCGCTGGACCCGCTGGCGACCGGCATGTTGCCGATTTGTCTCGGGGAAGCGACGAAGTTTTCCCAGTACCTGCTGGACTCTGATAAACGTTATCGGGTGATTGCGCGTCTTGGACAGCGTACTGATACTTCTGACGCAGACGGACAAATCGTTGAGGAGCGCCCGGTAACCTTTAGTGCAGAGCAACTGGCGGCGGCACTCGATTCATTCCGTGGCGATATTGAACAAATCCCTTCGATGTATTCTGCGCTGAAATATCAGGGTAAAAAACTGTACGAGTACGCGCGTCAGGGCATTGAAGTGCCTCGTGAAGCACGACCGATTACCGTTTATGAGTTGCTGTTTATTCGTCACGAAGGCAATGAACTGGAGCTGGAAATTCATTGCTCAAAAGGCACCTATATCCGCACCATCATTGATGACCTGGGTGAAAAACTTGGCTGTGGCGCACATGTGATTTATCTGCGCCGTCTGGCTGTAAGCAAATATCCGGTTGAACGAATGGTGACTCTGGAACATCTGCGTGAACTTGTCGAGCAAGCCGAACAGCAGGGTATTTCGGCGGCACAATTACTTGATCCATTACTGATGCCAATGGACAGTCCAGCTTCGGACTACCCGGTGGTGAATCTTCCGCTAACGTCTTCTGTTTACTTCAAAAATGGTAACCCGGTTCGTACATCCGGTGCGCCACTGGAAGGACTGGTTCGTGTTACAGAAGGTGAAAACGGTAAGTTTATCGGTATGGGCGAAATTGACGATGAAGGCCGCGTTGCGCCTCGTCGCCTGGTGGTTGAATACCCGGCGTAATGCTATCCATCTTGCGATAACAGGTCGCTACGAGTAGAATACTGCCGCTTAACGTCGCGTAAATTGTTTAACACTTTACGTAACGTACACTGGGATCGCTGAATTAGAGATCGGCGTCCTTTCATTCTATATACTTTGGAGTTTTAAAATGTCTCTAAGTACTGAAGCAACAGCTAAAATCGTTTCTGAGTTTGGTCGTGGTGCAAACGACACCGGTTCTACCGAAGTTCAGGTAGCACTGCTGACTGCACAGATTAACCACCTGCAGGGCCACTTTGCAGAGCACAAAAAAGATCACCACAGCCGTCGTGGTCTGCTGCGCATGGTTTCTCAGCGTCGTAAACTGCTCGACTACCTGAAACGTAAAGACGTAGCACGTTACACCCAGCTCATCGAGCGCCTGGGTCTGCGTCGCTAATTCTTGCGAGTTTCAGAAAAGGGGGCCTGAGTGGCCCCTTTTTTCAAGCTGATGGCAGCAATTCACTGGAAACTAATGTATTGTTGCTATGAATGATCTTCCGTTGCAGAGGTTCGCGCGGCTAATGAGAGGCTTTACCCACATCAGGCTGGGTTAGGGTTGTCATTAGTCGCGAGGATGCGCAGAAGATCGGGTATTAACACCAGTGCCGTTAAGGTGCTGTCTAAGAAAGAGAAAGGATATTACATTGCTTAATCCGATCGTTCGTAAATTCCAGTACGGCCAACATACCGTTACACTGGAAACTGGCATGATGGCGCGTCAAGCCACTGCCGCAGTTATGGTTAGCATGGATGACACCGCGGTATTCGTTACCGTTGTTGGCCAGAAAAAAGCCAAACCAGGTCAGGACTTCTTCCCTCTGACCGTTAACTATCAGGAGCGTACCTACGCTGCTGGTCGTATCCCGGGTAGCTTCTTCCGTCGTGAAGGCCGTCCAAGCGAAGGCGAAACCCTGATCGCGCGTCTGATTGACCGCCCGATTCGCCCGCTGTTCCCGGAAGGCTTCGTCAACGAAGTTCAGGTTATCGCCACCGTGGTTTCTGTTAACCCGCAGGTTAACCCGGATATCGTTGCGATGATTGGTGCTTCCGCAGCACTGTCTCTGTCTGGTATCCCGTTCAATGGTCCGATTGGTGCTGCTCGCGTGGGTTACATCAATGACCAGTATGTACTGAACCCAACTCAGGATGAGCTGAAAGAGAGCAAACTGGATCTGGTTGTTGCCGGTACTGAAGCCGCTGTGCTGATGGTTGAATCTGAAGCAGAACTGCTGAGCGAAGACGTCATGTTGGGCGCAGTGGTGTTCGGTCATGAACAGCAGCAGGTTGTTATTCAGAACATCAATGAACTGGTGAAAGAAGCCGGTAAACCGCGTTGGGACTGGCAGCCGGAGCCGGTAAACGAAGCGCTGAACGCGCGCGTTGCTGCACTGGCTGAAGCTCGTCTGAGCGATGCTTACCGCATCACCGACAAACAAGAGCGTTATGCACAGGTTGATGTCATCAAATCTGAAACCATCGCTACGCTGCTTGCTGAAGACGAAACCCTGGACGAAAACGAACTGGGTGAAATTCTGCACGCTATCGAGAAAAACGTTGTTCGTAGCCGCGTACTGGCAGGCGAACCGCGTATCGACGGTCGTGAAAAAGATATGATCCGTGGTCTGGATGTGCGCACAGGCGTGCTGCCGCGTACTCACGGTTCTGCGCTGTTTACCCGTGGTGAAACTCAGGCGCTGGTTACCGCAACACTGGGTACTGCACGTGACGCACAGGTTCTTGATGAACTGATGGGCGAACGTACTGACACCTTCCTGTTCCACTACAACTTCCCTCCGTACTCCGTAGGCGAAACCGGCATGGTCGGTTCTCCGAAGCGTCGTGAAATTGGTCACGGTCGTCTGGCGAAGCGCGGCGTGCTGGCAGTAATGCCGGATATGGACAAATTCCCGTACACCGTACGTGTTGTGTCTGAAATCACCGAATCCAACGGTTCTTCTTCTATGGCTTCTGTGTGCGGTGCGTCTCTGGCGCTGATGGACGCAGGTGTGCCAATCAAAGCCGCTGTTGCGGGTATCGCAATGGGGCTGGTGAAAGAAGGCGACAACTACGTTGTACTGTCTGACATTCTGGGTGACGAAGACCACCTGGGCGATATGGACTTCAAAGTTGCGGGTTCCCGTGACGGTATCTCTGCACTGCAGATGGATATCAAAATTGAAGGTATTACCAAAGAGATCATGCAGGTTGCGCTGAACCAGGCTAAAGGTGCGCGTCTGCACATCCTGGGCGTAATGGAACAGGCGATCAACGCGCCGCGTGGCGATATCTCTGAGTTCGCTCCGCGTATCCATACCATTAAGATTAACCCGGACAAGATTAAAGACGTTATCGGTAAAGGCGGTTCTGTAATCCGTGCTCTGACTGAAGAAACCGGCACCACTATCGAAATCGAAGATGACGGTACTGTGAAGATCGCCGCGACCGACGGCGAGAAAGCAAAACACGCTATTCGTCGTATCGAAGAGATCACTGCAGAAATCGAAGTGGGTCGCGTCTACAATGGTAAAGTGACCCGTATCGTTGACTTTGGCGCATTTGTTGCCATCGGCGGCGGTAAAGAAGGTCTGGTACACATCTCTCAAATCGCTGACAAGCGTGTTGAGAAAGTGACTGATTACCTGCAGATGGGTCAGGAAGTTCCGGTAAAAGTTCTGGAAGTTGATCGCCAGGGCCGTATCCGTCTGAGCATTAAAGAAGCGACTGAGCAGTCTCAACCTGCTGTAGCACCGGAAGCTCCGGCTGCTGAACAGGGCGAGTAAGGTTGCCATTTGCCCTCCGCGTTGACGGGGGGCTTTTAACCGGGCAGGACGCCTTGTTAGCAACCGGGAACAGGACGTTCATTCAACCGTGGTCTTCGGGAGTGGGAAATGAAGCCTTTTTTGCGCTGGTGTTTCGTTGCGACAGCACTTACGCTTGCAGGATGCAGTAATACTTCCTGGCGTAAAAGTGAAGTCCTCGCAGTACCATTGCAACCGACTTTACAGCAGGAAGTGATTCTGGCACGTATGGAACAGATCCTTGCCAGTCGGGCTTTAACCGATGACGAACGCGCGCAGCTTTTATATGAGCGCGGAGTGTTGTATGATAGTCTCGGTCTGAGGGCATTAGCGCGTAACGATTTTTCGCAAGCGCTGGCAATCCGACCGGATATGCCTGAAGTATTCAATTACTTAGGCATATATTTAACGCAGGCAGGCAATTTTGATGCTGCCTATGAAGCGTTTGATTCTGTACTTGAGCTTGATCCAACTTACAACTACGCGCACTTGAATCGCGGGATCGCATTATATTACGGCGGTCGTGACAAGTTAGCGCAAGATGATCTGCTGGCGTTTTATCAAGACGATCCCAATGATCCTTTCCGTAGTCTGTGGCTTTATCTCGCTGAGCAGAAGCTCGATGAGAAGCAGGCTAAAGAAGTGTTGAAACAGCACTTCGAAAAATCGGACAAGGAACAGTGGGGATGGAACATTGTCGAGTTCTACCTGGGCAACATTAGCGAACAAACGTTAATGGAAAGGCTCAAGGCGGACGCAACGGATAACACCTCGCTCGCTGAGCATCTCAGTGAAACCAACTTCTATTTAGGTAAGTACTACCTAAGTCTGGGGGATTTGGACAGCGCCACGGCACTGTTCAAACTGGCGGTTGCCAACAACGTTCATAACTTTGTTGAGCACCGATACGCATTGTTGGAATTATCGCTCCTGGGCCAGGACCAAGATGACCTGGCAGAATCGGACCAGCAATAGCTGACGTACACATCAGCCCGTAATCTTATTTGATTGCCATCACCTTAACGGGTGAGGGCGTTGTTGTTCGTTAATACACCTACTTTGAGCCGGTTCACACTTTTCAATGAAAATTGCTGATCAATTTCATGATGAGTTATGTAGACTGGCCGCCATTAATTTTGAGGCACACGTACTACATGGCTGAATTCGAAACCACTTTTGCAGATCTGGGCCTGAAGGCTCCTATCCTTGAAGCCCTTAACGATCTGGGTTACGAAAAACCATCTCCAATTCAGGCAGAGTGTATCCCACATCTGCTGAATGGCCGCGACGTTCTGGGTATGGCCCAGACGGGGAGCGGAAAAACTGCAGCATTCTCTTTACCTCTGCTGCAAAATCTTGATCCTGAGCTGAAAGCACCACAGATTCTGGTGTTGGCACCGACCCGCGAACTGGCGGTACAGGTTGCTGAAGCAATGACGGATTTCTCTAAACACATGCGCGGCGTAAACGTGGTTGCCCTTTACGGCGGCCAGCGTTATGACGTGCAATTACGTGCCCTGCGTCAGGGGCCGCAGATCGTTGTCGGTACTCCGGGCCGTCTGCTAGACCACCTGAAACGTGGCACTCTGGATCTCTCTAAACTGAGCGGTCTGGTTCTGGATGAAGCTGACGAAATGCTGCGCATGGGCTTCATCGAAGACGTTGAAACCATTATGGCGCAGATCCCGGAAGGTCATCAGACCGCTCTGTTCTCTGCAACCATGCCGGAAGCGATTCGTCGCATTACCCGCCGCTTTATGAAAGAGCCGCAGGAAGTGCGCATTCAGTCCAGCGTGACTACCCGCCCTGACATCAGCCAGAGCTACTGGACTGTCTGGGGTATGCGCAAAAACGAAGCGCTGGTACGTTTCCTGGAAGCGGAAGATTTTGATGCGGCGATTATCTTCGTTCGTACCAAAAACGCGACTCTGGAAGTGGCTGAAGCCCTTGAGCGCAGCGGTTACAATAGTGCTGCCCTGAACGGTGACATGAACCAGGCACTGCGTGAGCAGACTCTGGAACGTCTGAAAGATGGTCGTCTGGATATCCTGATCGCGACCGACGTTGCGGCCCGTGGCCTGGACGTTGAGCGTATCAGCCTGGTGGTTAACTACGATATCCCGATGGATTCCGAGTCTTACGTTCACCGTATCGGTCGTACCGGTCGTGCGGGTCGTGCGGGTCGTGCGCTGCTGTTCGTTGAGAACCGCGAGCGTCGTCTGCTGCGCAACATTGAACGTACTATGAAGCTGACCATTCCAGAAGTAGAACTGCCGAACGCAGAACTGCTGGGCAAACGCCGTCTGGAAAAATTTGCTGCTAAAGTACAGCAGCAACTGGAAAGCAGCGATCTGGATCAATACCGTGCACTGCTGAGCAAAATTCAGCCGACTGCAGAAGGTGAAGAGCTGGATCTCGAAACTCTGGCTGCCGCACTGCTGAAAATGGCACAGGGCGAACGTACTCTGATCGTGCCGCCAGATGCGCCGATGCGTCCGAAACGTGAGTTCCGTGACCGTGATGATCGTGGTCCGCGCGATCGTAACGACCGTGGCCCGCGTGGTGACCGTGAAGATCGTCCGCGTCGTGAACGTCGCGATGTTGGCGATATGCAGTTGTACCGCATTGAGGTGGGTCGTGATGATGGCGTTGAAGTTCGTCATATCGTTGGCGCAATTGCTAACGAAGGTGACATCAGCAGCCGTTACATCGGTAACATCAAGCTGTTTGCTTCTCACTCCACCATCGAATTGCCGAAAGGTATGCCGGGTGAAGTGCTGCAACACTTTACGCGTACCCGCATCCTCAACAAGCCGATGAACATGCAACTGCTGGGCGATGCACAGCCGCAAACTGAACGTCGTGGTGGTGGTCGTGGTGTCGGTGGCGAGCGTCGTGAAGGCGGTCGCAACTTCAGCGGTGAACGCCGTGAAGGTGGTCGTGGTGATGGTCGTCGCTTCAGTGGCGAACGTCGCGAAGGCCGTGCACCGCGTCGTGAAGAGTCTACCGGTCGTCGTCGTTTCGGTGGCGATGCGTAATTCGCGCTGATCAGCGAATACATTCTGTAAAATAATATATACAGCCCTAATCATATCGATTGGGGCTTTTTTTTATTTCTTTTGTACTCGCGTACTGGTACAGTACAACACATAACAACGCAGTCGCACTATTTTTCACTGGAGAGAAGCCCTTATGGCAACACTAACCACCACCCAAACGTCACCGTCGCTGCTTGGCGGCGTGGTGATTATCGGCGGCACCATTATTGGCGCAGGGATGTTCTCCTTGCCCGTGGTCATGTCCGGGGCGTGGTTTTTCTGGTCAATGGCGGCGCTAATCTTCACCTGGTTTTGTATGCTGCATTCCGGATTGATGATTTTGGAAGCTAACCTGAATTATCGAATCGGTTCGAGCTTTGATACCATCACCAAAGATTTGCTGGGCAAAGGCTGGAATGTCGTCAACGGTATCTCTATTGCCTTTGTGCTCTACATTCTGACCTACGCCTATATTTCTGCCAGCGGTTCTATTTTGCATCACACCTTCGCGGAGATGTCGCTGAATGTTCCGGCCAGAGCGGCAGGTTTTGGTTTTGCACTGTTGGTGGCGTTTGTGGTGTGGTTGAGCACCAAAGCAGTCAGCCGTATGACGGCGATTGTGTTGGGAGCGAAAGTTATTACATTCTTCCTCACCTTCGGTAGCTTGCTGGGGCATGTGCAGCCTGCGACATTGTTCAACGTTGCGGAAAGCAATGCGTCTTATGCACCGTATCTGCTGATGACACTACCGTTCTGTCTGGCGTCGTTTGGTTATCACGGCAACGTACCAAGCCTGATGAAGTATTACGGCAAAGACCCGAAAACCATTGTGAAATGTCTGGTGTACGGTACGTTGATGGCGCTGGCGCTGTATACCATCTGGTTGCTGGCGACGATGGGCAACATTCCGCGTCCGGAGTTTATTGGCATTGCAGAGAAGGGCGGAAATATTGATGTGCTGGTGCAGGCATTAAGCGGTGTGCTGAACAGTCGTAGTCTGGATCTGCTGCTGGTAGTGTTCTCAAACTTTGCGGTAGCGAGTTCGTTCCTCGGCGTAACGCTGGGCCTGTTCGACTATCTGGCGGATCTGTTTGGCTTTGATGATTCGGCATTGGGGCGCTTTAAAACGGCACTGTTGACCTTTGCGCCACCTGTCGTTGGTGGCCTGCTGTTCCCTAACGGATTTCTCTACGCCATTGGTTATGCTGGTTTAGCTGCTACCATCTGGGCGGCAATTGTTCCGGCTCTGCTGGCCCGCGCATCGCGTAAACGCTTTGGCAGCCCGAAATTCCGCGTCTGGGGCGGCAAACCGATGATCGTTCTGATTCTGCTATTTGGTATTGGCAATGCATTGATCCATATTTTATCGAGCTTTAATTTGCTGCCGGTGTATCAGTAATCATCTGTGCCTTATCCGACATTTCTGCTGCCTGCACAATGCCTGATGCGCTTCGGTTATCAGGTCTACGTAGGGCGGCGTTGCCAGGTCGGATAAGGCTTCCCGCCGTATCCGACAAAATAAAACACACTATCCCAGTAAATCTTCCTTCACATCCATCGCCAGTTCAAACGAATGCAGCCGTGCCTGGTGGTCGAAAATCTGCCCGTTAACCATAATCTCATCAGCGTCGGTTTCGCGCAGGATCGACTGTAAACCGTGACGCACTTTCGCTTTATCGCCCACCAGCGACATACTCAGCGCCTGCTGCACGCCATACTGCTCGGACGGCGACCAGAACTGATCCATATTCTGAATCGGTGGTGGCAGTTGCCCGGTTTCACCGCGGCGTAGCTTCACAAAGGCTTGCTGCATCGAGGTAAACAGGAATTCAGCGTCGCGGTTGCTATCAGCGGCGATGATATTGATACACACCATTGCGTACGGTTTCTCCAGTCGTGCGGAGGGTTTGAAGTTGCTGCGATAAAGTTGTAGTGCCTGGAACAGCATATCCGGCGCGAAGTGTGAGGCAAAGGCAAACGGCAGGCCGAGCTGCGCCGCCAGTTGTGCGCTGTAAAGGCTGGAGCCTAATAACCACACCGGGATTTTCTCGCCATAGCCTGGCACCGGGCGTACATGTGGATTGGGATCACGAGCGTCAAACCAGTCCACCAGCTCAGCAACATCGCGGGGGAAATTATCAATATCACCACTCATATGGCGACGCAGCGCCATCATTGTCCGCTGATCGCTACCTGGAGCACGACCCAGCCCCAAATCGATTCGACCCGGATAGAGCGTATTGAGTGTGCCGAACTGTTCTGCAATTACCAACGGTGAATGGTTAGGTAACATCACGCCGCCGGAACCCAGATGCAGCGTGGTGGTATTCGCTGCCAGATAGCCAATCAACACCGATGTCGCCGCACTGGCAATGCCGGTCATATTGTGATGTTCCGCCAGCCAGTAGCGATGATAGCCGCGCTTTTCAGCCAGACGAGCCAGGTCCAGAGAGTGGGAGAACGCTTCTCGCGCCGTTGAACCTTCGGGGATGGGGGCCAGATCGAGTAGCGAAAACGGAATGGTTTTATCAGTCATAACAGCTCACTTTGTTACCGATTAATCTTTAATACTGCATTAAAGAGTAGTTAAAGTTGTTAACAAAGTGAGCTATTTACTTACGCTTGCAGTTCCAGCCCTGCCAGCCGTTTCCAGTAACCGTTGCAGTCGCTATTAGCCGTTAACGGCAGCGGCGCAGCGCCATTTTCATTGGCGCGGAAGGCGTCGAGCATAGCAAAAGTGTCTGTGCCCTGCGGTGACAGGCGAACCACATCGACCAGCCCCTGCATTGACGCCAGCTCGTTACCGAGGTTGTAAACATAGCCGCTCATGGTCTGAATGCCGTTGAGCACAAACACCTGCTGATCTTCCTGTGACAGCACGTTGCGCCCGTTCGGATATTTAATGCAGCAGGTTTCGCACTCATCTTTCGGGCGATCCTCCGAGCGTGCGGTGAAGCAGCGGGCTGAGTACGCCAGTGGCAGATGGCCGTAGCTCAAGACTTCCACTTCAAACTGGTTGCGAATACCCAGTTCATCACACTGATTGAGCAGATTCACCAGCCAGTCGCGGGAAAGTTCTACCGGCATACACCAGCGCATCATGCCCTGTTTGAGCAATATTTTCAGCGTCACTGCGTTGTAGCAGTTCAGCGCATGCCCGGCGACGAACGGGAGTTTGCGTTCGGCGCACATATTCACCACGCCGAGATCGCTGGCTTCAATCAGAAACTCGCCGTTCTCAACATAGCGTTTCAGTTCGCCCAGCTCGGAAGAGGCCTGTACCAGCGCCAGCGTGGAGAGCACAATCTGCTTGCCACTTCCGGCGAGCGATTTTGCCATCTCCAGCCAGTCGCCAACTTTCGTTGCCCGACGCTTGCTGCATACCGCTTCACCAAGATAAATCACGTCGGCGCTGCTGGTGGCGGCCTGCTGATAAAATTCTTCCAGCGTCTCTTTTGGCCAGTACCACAGCACTGGCCCTAAGGAATATTTCATTGCTTTTCTCACTGCCATTTACGGTGATATGCGCCAAGGGTGGTTTGCGTGCCTTCGGACATCGACCCGAGCGTCTCCATCCACGCGTTTTGCGGCACGAAGTTTTGCGGATCGGCCTTACAACGGTCGATAGCCTGACGCCAGACTTTCGCCACCTGGCTGACATACGCCGGGCTACGCTGGCGGCCTTCGATTTTCACCGAAGCAATATTCGCCGCCATTAGCTCAGGCAGCAGTTCCAGGGTATTGAGACTGGTTGGTTCTTCCAGTGCGTGATAGCGCTCGCCGTCCACCAGATAACGCCCTTTACACAGCGTCGGATAACCTGCATTTTCGCCGTCCTGATAACGGTCGATCAGCACCTCGTTAAGGCGGGATTCCAGCCCCTGCGGCGTTTGTTGCCAGCGCACGAAGCGGGCAGGAGAACACGCACCCACGGTGTTGGGCGACTCACCGGTCAGATACGACGACAGATAGCAACGTCCTTCCGACATAATGCACAGGCTGCCGAAAGCAAAGACCTCCAGCGGAACTGGCGTGACCCGTGCCAGTTGTTTCACCTGGTGAATCGACAGTACGCGTGGTAGCACCACGCGGGCGACATCAAAATGGCGATGATAAAAGTTAATTGCCTCTTCATTGGTCGCTGAAGCCTGCACCGACACGTGACGCTCAATATGTGGGTAACGCTCGGCGGCGTACTCCAGCATGGCAAGATCGGCAAGGATCAGCGCGTCGGCACCCAGTTGTGCCGCCATATCCACGGCACGTTGCCAGCGGGCGTAGCCGTCCGGGTGCGCAAAAGTGTTAATCGCGATGTGAAGTTTGCGGCGATGTTGATGGACAAAACTCACCGCTTCCTGCAATTTTTTCTCGGTAAAGTTAAGGCCGGCGAAGTGACGGGCATTGGTATCATCTTTTAGCCCGATATAAACAGCATCTGCGCCGTTTTCGATGGCCGCCTTAAGCGCCGGGAGATTTCCGGCAGGGCAGAGCAGCTCCATAATTTTTCCTGAAGGTTGCGCTATCAAAACGCAAAAATGTTAACGAACTGGGATTTTAGTTAACCTTGCTGCGACAATTTTTGATTTAAGGCAGTTAAAGTTGTATTGGTGGTAGCAGCAATTTCATATGGAATTGTTGATTTATACCGCTATGTTATTTTCCTGATATGGCAAAATAGGATGATTGTTGAAACAGGGAGTAAAACTCGTGTTGGATAAACTGCGTTCCCGTATTGTGCATTTGGGGCCATCTCTGTTGAGTGTACCGGTAAAACTGACGCCATTTGCGCTAAAACGCCAGGTTCTTGAGCAAGTCTTAAGCTGGCAATTCCGCCAGGCGCTGGACGATGGCGAGCTGGAGTTCCTTGAAGGCCGCTGGTTAAGTATTCATGTGCGTGATATTGACCTGCAATGGTTTACCTCGGTGGTGAATGGCAAACTGGTCGTTAGCCAGAACGCGCAAGCAGACGTGAGTTTTAGTGCCGACGCCAGCGATCTGCTGATGATCGCAGCGCGTAAACAGGATCCGGATACACTTTTCTTCCAGCGTCGGCTAGTGATTGAAGGTGATACGGAGCTGGGGCTGTATGTGAAAAACCTGATGGACGCCATTGAACTGGAGCAGATGCCAAAAGCCTTACGCATGATGCTGCTGCAACTGGCGGATTTTGTTGAGGCGGGGATGAAAACCACGCCTGAAACCAAACAGACATCGGTAGGTGAACCATGCTAATTCGAGTAGAAATTCCCATTGATGCGCCGGGTATTGATGCCCTGCTGCGTCGTTCATTCGAAAGCGATGCGGAAGCGAAGCTGGTTCACGATCTGCGTGAAGATGGCTTTCTGACGCTGGGACTGGTGGCGACAGATGACGAAGGCCAGGTCATTGGCTATGTGGCATTCAGTCCGGTAGATGTGCAGGGCGAAGACCTGCAATGGGTTGGCATGGCTCCGCTGGCGGTAGATGAAAAATATCGCGGGCAAGGGCTGGCACGCCAACTGGTCTATGAAGGACTGGATTCGCTTAATGAGTTCGGCTATGCCGCAGTGGTAACGCTGGGCGATCCGGCGCTGTACAGCCGTTTTGGCTTTGAACTGGCGGCGCATCACGATCTGCGTTGCCGCTGGCCGGGCACAGAAAGTGCCTTCCTGGTACATCGTTTAGCGGATGACGCGCTGAATGGTGTAACCGGGCTGGTTGAGTACCACGATCACTTCAATCGCTTTTAACCTCCGGGGTTTGCAGGCTACTTAATAACTCTGCAAACCCAGCGCCTTCCGCAACCAGGCATTCTTTCTGTCGTTTGGTCAGTTGCTTGACGCGATATTCCGCCCGTAATGCCAGCGAACGGTCGCCAACCGGTGCGGAAAATGCCAATGTCAGTTTGCCTTTCCCGCGCAGTGCTTTCGCCCCTTTACCGCTTTGATGCTGCTGATAGCGGCGTTCGACGTCCGTGGTGATCCCGGTATAAAGCTTATTGTCGGCGGTACGAATCAAGTAAAGGAACCAGGGTGTCATCGTCTGTGTCACATGTTAAGGTCTGGCCAACAGTATAAAAGAGAACAGAAATGGAAACACTCACCGCAATTAGCCGTTGGCTGGCAAAACAACATGTTGTCACCTGGTGCGTGCAGCAGGACGGGGAACTGTGGTGCGCCAATGCCTTTTATCTTTTTGATGCGCAGAAAGTTGCATTTTACATTTTGACGGAAGAAAAAACGCGCCATGCGCAGATGAGCGGGCCGCAGGCTCCGGTTGCCGGAACGGTAAATGGTCAGCCGAAAACGGTGGCATTAATTCGTGGCGTGCAGTTTAAAGGTGAGATCCGCAGACTGGAAGGTGAGGAAAGTGACCTCGCACGTCAGGCCTATAATCGCCGCTTCCCGGTTGCCCGGACGCTGTCGGCACCGGTGTGGGAAATCCGCCTCGATGAGATAAAATTCACCGACAACACGCTGGGCTTTGGGAAAAAACTGGTCTGGCAACGGTAACCTATAGTTAAACATGAGTACATATACAGGGCCGGAGGCAATATGAGTCAGGTTTTAATTACAGGCGCAACGGGGCTGGTGGGTGGGCATCTACTGCGGATGTTGATTAATGAACCGAAAGTACAGGCTATTGCCGCGCCGACGCGACGCCCATTAGCAGATATGCCGGGAGTCTATAACCCACACGATCCACAATTGACCGACGCGCTGGCGCAGGTCACCGATCCGATAGACATTGTTTTTTGTTGCCTTGGCACCACGCGGCGGGAGGCGGGCAGTAAAGAGGCATTTATTCACGCTGATTACACGCTGGTGGTGGATACGGCATTAACCGGACGGCGGCTGGGCGCGCAGCATATGCTGGTGGTCAGTGCGATGGGGGCAAACGCGCATTCACCATTTTTTTATAACCGCGTCAAAGGGGAGATGGAAGAGGCGTTAATTGCTCAGAACTGGCCGAAACTGACCATCGCTCGCCCGTCGATGTTGCTGGGCGATCGTAACAAACAGCGGATGAACGAAACCCTTTTTGCGCCACTGTTCCGTTTGCTACCAGGGAACTGGAAATCCATTGATGCGCGAGACGTGGCGCGGGTAATGCTGGCAGAAGCGATGCGGCCAGAGCATGAAGGCGTGACCATTTTAAGCTCTTCAGAATTACGCAAAAGAGCTGAATAATTATTCCCAATAATTGATGGTGAGCGTAATATTCTCGCGCTCAATTATCATAACTTTTTCCTGGGGAATGCTATGGCTGGTCAGTCTTCATCTCAGGCGGCAACGCCCATTCAGTGGTGGAAACCCGCGCTTTTCTTTCTCGTTGTCATTGCCGGACTCTGGTATGTGAAGTGGCAACCCTACTACGGTAAGGCCTTTACCGCCGCCGAAACCCACAGCATCGGTAAATCAATCCTCGCACAGGCGGATGCCAATCCGTGGCAGGCAGCGTTGGATTACGCGATGATCTACTTTCTTGCAGTATGGAAAGCGGCGGTGCTGGGTGTGCTCCTCGGATCGTTGATTCAGGTATTGATCCCTCGTGACTGGTTGTTGCGCACGCTTGGACAATCGCGCTTTCGCGGGACGTTACTGGGAACGCTGTTTTCACTGCCTGGAATGATGTGTACCTGCTGTGCGGCACCGGTCGCGGCGGGGATGCGCCGCCAACAAGTGTCGATGGGAGGGGCGCTGGCATTCTGGATGGGGAATCCGTTGTTAAACCCAGCAACGCTGGTGTTTATGGGCTTTGTTCTCGGCTGGGGTTTTGCGGCGATTCGCCTGGTGGCGGGTCTGGTGATGGTGTTGCTGATTGCAACACTGGTACAAAAATGGGTGCGTGAGACACCGCAAACGCAGGCACCGGTCGAAATCGACATGCCAGAAGTGCAGGGCAGATTTTTTAGCCGCTGGGGCAGGGCGCTGTGGACGCTTTTCTGGAGTACGATCCCGGTTTATATCCTGGCAGTGCTGGCGTTGGGGGCTGCTCGCGTCTGGCTGTTCCCCCATGCCGATGGCGCTGTCGATAATAGCCTGATGTGGGTGATAGCGATGGCGGTAGCGGGATGCTTGTTTGTCATTCCCACGGCGGCAGAAATTCCGATTGTGCAGACGATGATGCTGGCAGGGATGGGAACCGCTCCGGCGCTGGCATTATTGATGACCCTTCCGGCGGTGAGTTTGCCGTCGTTAGTTATGCTGCGCAAAGCGTTTCCGGCGAAGGCATTATGGCTGACGGGAGCGATGGTGGCGGTATCGGGTGTTATTGTCGGCAGTCTGGCGCTGTTGTTCTGATTCGAGGGAAAACATGTCGGATGCGGCGCAAGCGCCTTATCCGACCTGTGGTTTGTGCCATTGTAGGCCTGATAAGACGCGGCAGCGTCACATCAGGCTTTACAAAGAGCTGTTATTTAATAAACGTAAATGCCGTGGTCACACGTTTCACACCACTCACCCGGCTGGCAATATCTGCCGCCGCTTTCGCCTCACGCTCAGTCACCAGCCCCATCAGGAACACTTCGCCGTTTTCGGTGGTTACTTTCACGTTAGACGATTTCACCAGGTCGCTTGCCAGCAACTGCGAGCGAACTTTAGTGGTGATCCACGTATCATTCGACGCTTCGCCCAGACCAATTGGTTGGCCCTGACGAATCTCGTTATACACTTCGTTGGCACCGTCTACGCCCATCGCAATCTGTTTTGCACGAGCCGAAAGTTCGGTGTTTGGTGACTGCCCAACCAGCAGCACTTTGCCCTGATAGGCCGTTACATTAATGCGCGCTTCTTTCTTAATTTGTTCATCTTTCGACAATGCGCTGTTAACGCGCACTTCCAGGGTGCCATCGTCCACCTGGGTGCCGACACTGCGCGGATCGGTCGCTGCTTTAGTTCCCACAGCGGCTGTACCCACTACGGCAGCAGCAACACAACCTTGCAACAGCAGTGCGGAAATAAGGACTGCGATTGGCGATAATGCCTTCATGTATTCTCCTTAATCATCCTGGTGAGGGAAAAGCGTGTTATCGATCAGATCGCACAGGCAATTTACCGTCAGCATGTGCATTTCTTGAATGCGAGCACTACGATGCGAAGGAATACGGATCTCCACGTCTTGCGGCCCTAACAACCCTGCAAGTTCACCGCCGTCATAGCCGGTTAATGCCACAATAGTCATATCACGCGTAACGGCGGCTTCAACTGCTTTAACGATATCGCGGCTGTTACCGCGAGTAGAAATGGCTAACAGCACATCTCCCGCATGTCCCAGCGCCCGTACCTGTTTTGCATATACTTCATCATGCAAGCGATCATTGGCAATCGCCGTTAAGACAACATTATCAGTATTTAGTGCAATGGCGGGTAAGCTGGGCCGCTCCGTTTCGAAACGGTTGATCATGCTGGCAGCAAAATGCTGTGCGTTGGCAGCGGAAGTCCCATTACCACAACAGAGGATTTTGTTGCCATTAAGCAGAGACTGAACCAGCGTCATGGCTGCACGGGAGATGGCATCCGGAAGCGCCTCTGCCGCCGCAATTTGAGTTTGAATGCTTTCAGTGAAGCAAGCTTTTATTCTTTCTAGCACGCTAATCCTTAAACCTTAATTATGAGTGGTCATTAAAGGCATCCTTAATCCACTCAACATCATTCCCGGTGAAGGCTACCACATCGAACCGGCAATCCACAGTATCAAAACTCCCATTATGGCGCGCGAGCCACAAGCGGGCAGTCTGTAATAATTTGTGTTGTTTGCTACGGGTCACACTGGCTGCTGCGCCGCCGTAGAGTGCAGAGCGGCGGTAACGCACCTCGACAAAAACGGTGGTCTGGCCTTCACGCATTATCAAATCGATCTCGCCGCCACGCTCGTTCACGTTGGCGGCGACAAACTGCAGTCCTTTGCCTTCCAGCCAGCGACGCGCTTGTTTTTCCCACGCATCGCCGGTCTGTTTAGTGGTTAACTGGCGGGGACTACCTGACCTTGTTGGTACTGTAGCCATGATAACTTCCTGTTAATCACGCAATCCGGGTTAGCCGTCAGACCTCCGGTATTACCGTTGATTTCAAACCCCTGAACCTGGCGCATTTGCGAGAAATGATTCGCCAGTGACCAGGCATCGACACCCATTGCATACATTCGCGCCAGCGAATAATCGTTGTTCACAGCACTGAGTGCCTGCTGCATTAATGACAGGTTACTCCCTGCCAGCATTGGGATTTCACTGTACTGTAAACCTTCCATCTCCAGGCGGAAATCAGGACCCGCGGAGCCTTGTGCGCTGCGGGAGCTGGCGTACAGCGTTGCGCCGCTCTGGCTGCCGTTACGCATGGTAATCATCGGCTTGATGAAGGCGATTTCGCCTGGCGTTGCTACAATGTATACCGCATCGACACGACCGCCATTATTGGTGAACTGGTCATCGGTTGGCGTGGTTTGCAGCGTTGGGTTGTTTGTGGTCATGCCGGAATCGGTTGTCGTTCTGGGGGTAATCGGACTCCCCGTTAAAGCGATACCTGAACCGCCGTTGACACCCGCGCGTAATTCGCTGGTAGAGCCGAATTTTTGTTGTAGAACGGTGCCGCCGCCCAGTTTCTGCCACTCTTGCGCAAACGCATTTGCTACGCGATCACCCAGCGAACTGCGCGGGATCAGCACCAGCGGCGCTTGTTTGCCCTGGTCACGAATATGACGTGCTGCATCGCGCGCTTCATCTTCCGGCGACAGCGCGAAATAACAGATGTTGGCACGGTTTTCGATATTTTCCGGCTGGTTAAGCGCCAGCACGTTCAGCGGGGTGTTGCTCTTCAGCAACTCTTCAACGTTATTTTTCAGCAGCGGGCCGACCACAATACTCGCGCCGTCCTGCTGTACCTGGTTGAGGATCTGGCTAAGCGGTTGTGAAGAAGTATCGTAGATTTTCAGTTCTGCTGACGGATTTGCTGGTGCGCTTACTGCTGCGGTGGTTGCAGTTGGGGTGTTTACAGGCACCGGCTGTGCCTCGGTTTCTTCACCCGTCAGATCGCTAACAGAGGCCTGTGCCGGGCTGGCAACGCCATCCACGGTTTGCGGTTGGGGCTGTTCTGTGACGTCCGCGGCAGGTGCGGCAGCTACCTGCGCTGCTGCTGGTTGAGTACCGATATTTTTCGCCGCTTCAAATCCTTGCTGAATAGTGCGACCAAACACCGCGGCCTGACCATTCAACGGCAACAGCAGGGCGATTTTATTGGTTGACGCTGGTTTAAACGCTTTTACGTTTACCAACTGCGTTGGCAGCATTTTCGCGCCCGGATTGTTCGGGTAACGTTTCTGCCAGTCGGCAATGCCGGCCTTCATCATGTCGGGATCGTTGCGGTTATCAAACCAGACGCGTTGCAGATCCAGCCAGCCTTGCAGGATATTTTCGTCGGCGTTGATCACCAGCGTATTCGCCTGCTCCTGAGTCATGGAGGAGAGCGCCTGCCAGGTAGCGTCAATATTTTGCTGTTTTTCTTTCGCCCCGAGCAGCGGTTCCTGAGCAATTAAAGCGCGCAATAAATCAATGGAAGGACGCCCCTGGCTGGCATCGATTTTTGCCTGCCAGTAACGTGCCTGCTGGTTTGGCTCTAAATCTGCCGGAGTAATTTTAACCAGCAAGGTTTGCGCGCCAGTAAAATCTTTCTGTGCCAGTTTAATTTCTACTGCCAGCAGAGTTTTCTCGCGACGCTGGGTATCGTTCAGTTCCTGCGGCAGTTGGTTAAATAATTCTACCGCTTGCCCGGTTTTACCTTCTTTCACCAGTGCACGAATGGCGAGTAATTGCCAGTTGATCCTGGTATCATCAGAGCTTTGCTGCATCTGCTGCAGATAAAAGGCAGAATCAGCCTGCGCCGTGCCCTGCATATAGGCAGTGGACTGATCGGGGGTATGGGTGCCACAACCGGCGAAAATCAGGGCTGCCAGAACAACAGGCAGACAACGCGCGGCTTTCAAACGAGAAAATGTTGAGGGTACCATAATGTATCCAGTGATATTTTTTTTACGCAATGCTCAATATTAAATCGGCAATACGGACGACACAATGAAACAACACCAATCGGCGGATAATTCTCAAGGTCAGCTCTACATTGTACCGACGCCAATCGGCAATCTGGCAGATATCACCCAGCGTGCGCTGGAGGTATTGCAGGCCGTTGATCTGATTGCCGCCGAGGATACGCGTCATACCGGTTTACTGCTGCAACATTTTGGGATTAACGCCCGATTGTTCGCCTTGCACGACCATAACGAACAACAGAAAGCAGAAACACTGCTGGCGAAACTGCAAGAGGGGCAAAACATTGCGCTGGTGTCCGATGCCGGAACGCCGCTGATTAACGACCCTGGCTACCATCTGGTGCGCACCTGCCGTGAAGCGGATATTCGCGTGGTGCCGCTACCGGGGCCGTGTGCTGCCATTACAGCATTAAGCGCCGCGGGTTTGCCATCAGATCGTTTTTGTTATGAAGGTTTCCTGCCTGCTAAATCAAAAGGTCGCCGTGATGCGCTAAAAGCCATTGAAACGGAACCGCGCACGCTGATTTTTTATGAATCCACCCACCGTCTGTTAGACAGCCTGGAAGATATTGTCGCGGTGCTGGGCGAATCGCGCTACGTAGTGCTGGCTCGCGAACTGACCAAAACCTGGGAAAACATTCACGGCGCGCCCGTAGGCGAACTGCTGGCGTGGGTAAAAGAAGATGAAAATCGCCGCAAAGGTGAAATGGTGCTGATTGTCGAAGGGCATAAAGCACAGGATGATGATTTGCCCGCCGATGCGCTGCGCACGCTGGCGCTGTTGCAGGCAGAACTGCCGCTGAAAAAAGCGGCGGCGCTGGCAGCAGAAATTCACGGCGTGAAGAAAAACGCGCTGTATAAGTATGCGCTGGAGCAGCAAGGGGAGTGATATATCTCCGGGGCCCCGTTTGAAGAACCCAGGGGCCACTTGCTTTTGCCTGGCTTAGGGGGATGTTAACGATGACGCATCCCATCAATCAAACATGTGAAATGGTTATGTAGCCATAAAAACGAAGCGGGGATAGTGGTGGAGACTGTGGCTGTGAGAAAACGTTCTGTCGCATCCTGCTTTCCTTCGCCAGTCACCAGTAGCAAAACTTCGCGGGCATTGAGAATATCCTTCAAGCCTAAGGTGATCCCCCGGGTCACGGGGTGACCAGCGGTTTTTAACATCTCATGTTGCTGGGTTTTCACATCAAGTTGGCTGATATGGCAGGCCGGTTGCAGGCTTTCTCCCGGTTCGTTCAGTCCCAGATGACCGTTTTTCCCCAATCCGAGAACGCACAAATCGAGACCACCTTTGCGCGCAATTAAATCCGTTACCCGCTCGCACTCTGTCTCGTTTATCTCTTCGGAACGAAAGCTGATGAGCTGGTCTTCACGTAACCCCAGCGGCTGCACGATATGTTGCTGAAGGAAGGTTTCGCAGGAGCCAGGCGCGGTTAATGGTAGATCTACCCATTCGTCGAGCTTCACGAAGGTCAGTTGGCTGGCATCAACGTGCTGCTGGTGGATTTTTTCCACCAGATAACTGTAGGTAAGCACGGGGGTTGCGCCGGTCGCGAGGCAGATGACTGCATTGGGGGTGTTGCGGATTAACGTCAGCAAATGTTCGCTGGCGTGTTCACTGAGCGCAGTGTAGTCATCGAAGTGCTGTAAGGTTTGCATGAGGAGAAATTCCTTGTGTAGAGAGGCACCGTCAGGCGCAGTGCCTCATTCCATTTACAAAATACCGAATGCGGAACAAACGATGGAAAGCACGAACGTGACGGCGATTAACAGCACCGGATGCGCTTTTTTCACCCGTAATAAGTAATACATCAACAGGGTGTAAGCCATCGGCAAAATATTCGGGAAGACTTTATCGAAGAAATCCTGTTGCAGCGCGACGCTGTGAGTACTGTCGATAGCAAACGACGTCACGACGTTAATATGTACATACGAAGCGATCAGCCCGCCGATTACCGTGATCCCGAGGATAGTTGCCGAACGGGCGATCATCTGCGAGTTCTCTCGCACTTTATCAATCGCCTTCACACCGACCGAATAACCAACGTGAGTCCAGCCAACGCGCAGGAAAAAGATAAGCAGGTAAACGGCGAAAAACAGAATCGGCCCCAACAGGTTTCCCTGGCTGGCAAACGATGAGCAAATCCCCGCCATAATCGGCAATAAGGTAAACCAGAAAATCGCATCGCCAATCCCGGCGATTGGGCCAAACAGCGCCACTTTGAGGCCTTTAATGGTGTCGCGATTTTCCCCTTTCTCTTCCATCGAAATGAGTAATCCCATCAGGAATCCGACCAGATTCGGGTGGGTGTTAATAAATTCGAGGTTATCTTTCATCGCCGCGCTTAAGCCCGGTTTGTCGTCCTTATAAATCTTTTTCAGGATCGGCAACATCGCCCAGGTAAATCCCCCCGCCTGCATCCTTTCGTAGTTAAAGCTCGCTTGCAGCAGCGATGAACGAAAGCCCAGACGGGTGATATCTTTTTTACTGATTTCAGATCCCATTGCTGTAGTCCTCTTCTTCATTTTTACTGGCAACGGGCTGCGGTTGCGCTTGCTGCCGGGATTTCGCATTGAAAAATTCATACACCGCAAAACCTGCCCCCAGTACGGCGACCGGTAACAGGTTGCTGACCTGGATGTAGCAAACAAACAGGAAACCGGCGATCAGGTAAGGGATGTATTGCGCTTTGAACATCACGCGCAGCAGCAGACCAAAACCAACGGCAGGTAAAATACCACCGGCCACTTCAAAACCATGAGTCAACCAGGCTGGCATCGCCTTTACCAGCGCCTGCATCGCGCCTTGCGCCAGGTAGGTACAAAGAAACGCAATCACTGCATATGAAGAGGCAACAATCAGCATCGTTATCCAGTTAAGTCGGGAAAACGCGGCCGTATCCGCCTCTTTCGCGCATTTATCCGCTTTGGTCATAAATAATGAGAAAGCGGAATAGAAAAACAGAATGACGTACTGCATTAACAAACTAAACGGCAGGCCAAGACCAATTGCCGTTTTGGCATCCACCCCCGTAGACCACGCAATGACGGTAGTCATCAGACCCGCCATGATAGGGTTGGGCGGTTGAACACCACCGGCAGGGGTTAATCCGGCGAACGCCAGTTCTGTCAGACCACCGGTAATTAAGCCGGTCTGAATATCACCGAGTATTGCTCCAGTAAGGGTACAAACGATTATCGGACGGAATAAAAACAAGGCTTCCAGCCAAAAATCAATCCCCAGAACGAAAACTAATGCCGCCAGGGATAGCCCCTGAATTAGGGTTATTTCATGCATTTTTATTACCTCAAACCAATATTAAGGCGATTTTAGATTTAGTCAGGTATTTGTTCTTTTTGATCACCGGGGACGTCCTGAATAAAAACATTCACGCCGCGTTGCTTAATAAAACGTAAATCAGCGAGATCCTGAAAATCGACATAAACTTTACTGCTGATTTGCTTTTTCCCTTCCGAGAAATGCATATTGCCGACGTTAACGTCTTTCAGTTCTATTCCCCCTTCCACCAATTTACGTACTGTTTGCGGTGTACGGCAAATCAGGAATATCTTCTGATGTGGTGCAGCTTTGCCGATGACGTTAATGGTTTTTTCGACAGTAAAGAAACGAATGCCAAAACCGTAAGTTTCCGCGGTAATGCCCATTAATTTCTGTTGAATATCATCATTAGCGACAACATCATCCACGACCACCAGCAAATTTGCGCCGATGGTGGATGTCCAGGTAACGCCAACCTGGCCATGAACCAGACGATTATCAATACGGGTTAAGAGAATATTTGGACTGCTCATTTTTAATCCTCACCATAAAAGTTGAATAATATAATTTATTTAAATATATTACTATTGCGATATTATATTGGTGTATTTATTAAATTTTAATAATCTCCTTTGCCATTAAGGCACTACCCGATATTAACCGGGCAGCACACTCAAATAAATCGTAAAAAAATCAATAATTACGCGGAAATTCTATTTTCTGAACCACAGACATTAATTTTGTTTCTGACAACTTCTTTCATTGCATCCATGCCGACGCGCATATAATAACGAGGATCATTACCTTGCGGATTTTCCGCAAACCAGGCTTTTACTGCGCCAGCGAAGGCTATTTTTAATTCCGTGGCAACGTTCACTTTTGTGACGCCAAGTTCAATAGTGCGACGGACAAATTCATCCGGGACATCGCTGGCACCATGCAGCACCAGTGGAATATCCACCACTTCACGAATTTCCGCCAGTCGCTGGAAATCAATCTTCGGCGTTTTGCTGTATAACCCGTGCGCCGTACCAATCGCCACCGCCAGGCTGTCGACGCCCGTTAGTTCGACAAAGCGTTTAGCTTCTTGTGGGTCGGTAAGGAACGCGCTTTCGGCGTCAACGCTCATATCATCTTCCACACCGCCCAGGCGACCCAGTTCCGCTTCCACGCTGCAATCCTGCGAGTGGCAGAAGTCGACAACCGATTTCACCAGCTTCACGTTCTCGACAAACGGGAAGTGACTGCCGTCGATCATCGCACTGCGCACGCCGGCGTGGACTTTACGGCGAATATCATCCAGCGATTCGTGGTGGTCGAGATGCAGCGCCAGCGGCATGTTGTAGGTCGTGGAATAGGCGCTACACAGGGCGTAGATCTCTTCCAGGGCGATATGTTTAAAGGTGCCCGGCGTCCCGGCGAGGATCACCGGCGATCGCATTTCACTACATACTTCGAGGATCGCCTGGATCGTCTCGGCGTTATGAATGTTAAAGGCAGGCACTGCGTAACCATTGGCCAGGGCATCCTGTAACAGATATTTGGTGGAGATAATGCTCATAATGCGATCCTCTTATGCCTGCCACGGATGAATAATGACACCTTGCACCACACGGTTAACGGTGCCGCTGGCTGATGGGGTATCCGGCGTATTGCCCATATGCAGCGACTGCATCAGTGCAAACGTCTGAGCGTATATCAGGAAGCAAAATGCCTGCTCAACGTCGATAAAGTGACGGGACGGCGGCAGGATGATATGCGGACCCGCGGTGATAATGTCGTTGCTTTCAGAGGCGATGGCGATCACGCGCATTGCCTGGTTATCGCGGCGTAATTCTGCCAGCAGATCAAGATCATACTGACGGGTATAAGGGTGGCTGGAGACAAACACCACCACCAGCGTTTCGTCATTGACCAGCGATTTCGGGCCATGACGGAATCCGGTTGGGGAATCATAAAAGGCCGCCAGCTTACCCGCAGTCAGTTCCAGTACCTTCAACGCCGACTCGCGTGCCGCGCCTTGTAAGCCACCGCTGCCGAGATAAACGATCCGTTTCCACGGCGCGTAACCAAACACACCTTCGCTGAAATCGCCCAGCGAGGTCAGGATTACCTGGCAACGATCCGCCACGTCACGGAAGGTCTGGCTGTTGATCGTCTCTGGCGCGAAAACCGCGAGGCAACTGGCCATCATGGTGGTAATGCTGCTGGTCATCGCAAAGCCGCGATCGTGCGTTTCTGCTGGCATCAGCAGGGCAAACGCGTTGTCGCTGTTAATCGCGTTTTGATAGAGATCGCCCGCTTCGTTACAAGTGATCGGCAAGTGGTAGCACTCCGGCACAAACTGATTCGCCAGTTCCACGGCAGCGACGCTTTCCGGGCTGTTGCCGGAACGACCGAAGGAGATCAGCAGCAGAGGATGAGCTGGATTCAGGTAATCCATTGGATTAGTGACCAGATCGGTGGTCGGTACGGCGCTGAAGTTTTTTCCAGTCTGGCTGGCGAGCCATGGCGCGATGATGTCACCGATAAATGCCGAGGTTCCGGCTCCGGTCAGGATGATCCGCAGATCCTCTTTGCGCAGTAACGGTTCAAGGAAGTTATCGAGCGCAGAACGTAACGTGTCGATGTTGGTGAGCGAACGGATCCATGCGCGAGGCTGATGGCGGATCTCTTCTTCAGTCCATGTGCCGGTGGTTGCAGCAGCAGGGGTGTAATTTTCTGGCATAACGCAATCCTTAGTCTGATGAACTTGACTTCAGGCGGGTAGCTTTCGCTTGCCTTTCGTTTCATTTCACTTGGTTATTTCTTTCGTTGATTAAAATTTATAGAAAAGAAACTGAAAGTTCAATGGTGAAAAAAGAAATAAAACGAAATTTGTGATCGTTGAAAGAAAAGATAAGGGAAGTGAAAGGGATTGCATGATGGTGTAAATATCAGCACTGATTGCCGGATGCGGCGTAAACGCCTTATCCGCCTGGCTGTCACCAGCCGTAGGTCGGATAAGACATCCGACATTTACGCCGCAACGACGCTCCGTAGGTCGGATAAGACGCGTCAGCGTCGCATCCGACACCGGTGCAAAGGTCAAAACAAAAGAAAGACCTTGCGGGGGGAAGTGAAAGCCAGAAAAGAAACGAAAGTGTAAAACGTCACCCACTGTCTTTTACTAACAGCGGCAGGGCGCTTACCTTATATCCCTTCCTCGACCGGACATTCTTCATGGCAGCGATCCAGCTCGTCCACCAGACTGGTCAGCCCACGGTGTCCGCACTCCAACGCCTGCACGCGAAACTCTTCGCTACTTAACCCTTCACGTTCCAGCACCATCTCCAGTAACAGTTGCAAATTGGTGCCGGTGATCACTTCACAGCCCGGTTTTTGCATCGCCAGCGTTGAAGCCACGCGAAACGGCGTGCCGCCGAGCAAATCCGTCAGAAAAACAATGCCGTCTTCACAATCCAGTTGGGCGATGGCTTCTTCAAGCTGCGATGTAAGCAGCGCGGTGCTTGAGGTTTCCGGAAAATCGATGGCGATAAACTGCGATTGCTCACCGAGAATTTGTTTCATCGCTTTTTCCATGCCGCTGGCAAATCCGCCATGCCCTGTCAAAATAATACTTAACATCTATTACCTCATTGTATTTAAAGGAAATGGCAAAATTTACCGACGATGCCGAGAACCACCGTGATTGCAATCAGGCGCAACGGACTCCAGCCGCGACGTACCAGCCAGAACATGGTCAGGGTATAGACCAGCGGTAAGAAGGCAGGCATCAGTTTGTCGATAACGTCAGCCTGCAACTTAACCACTGCGTCGCCCGCCGTGATTTCCAGAGTGGTGCTTAAACGGACATAGGTTGCAACCAGCGCGCCGATTACCGTCATCCCGACGATAGACGCCGCATGGCCGACTTTTTTGGTATTCGCTTTAATCAGCGGGATCGCCGCGACGCCCATGCGATAAGCGTAATGCGCAAGGCCAAAACGCAGACCGAGATGCACCACGTTGAACAGAACAATAAATACGACAGCGCCGAGAATAGATCCTTGCAACGCCAGACTGGCACCAATCCCGCCACAAATTGGTAGCAACGTCAGCCAGAACATCGCATCGCCAATCCCGCCCAGCGGCGCACCGACAGCAATCTTGGTGCTCTGAATACTGTTAACGTCCTGCTTGGAACGCTCCATCGCGAGGATAATGCCAATAACAAACGTCACCAGAAACGGGTGAGTATTGAAGAAACCCATATGCCCTTTCATGGCGCGCGCCAGGTCGCGTTTATTGGTGTGGATCTTTTTCAGTGCAGGTAACAGACCGTACAGCCAACCGGAAGCCTGCATACGTTCGTAGTTGAAAGAAGCCTGTAACAGCATGGAACGCCATGCGACGCGATTGATATCTTTTTTCGTTAGCTCTGCGCCAATGCTCTGATCTTCATATACGTTTTCATTGACGCCGTTCAGCAGTGTTTCTTCATTTTCGCTGACGTTCGGCAGGGTCGTTTGATTAGATGCCATCTTCAAATTCCTCTTTCTGTGCCGCAGGTTGAGTCGGTTCAGGAGATTTACGCAGCAGGTCGATCAGCGCCATCGCCAGCGCGGCGGCGGCAATAGCCAACACCGGTAACTTGAGCCAGGCGGCGGCAACGAACCCCAGGATGAAGTAAGGGATATAGACGTTTTTCATCATGATTTTCAGTAGTACGGCAAAACCGATTGCTGGCATGATGCCGCCCGCGACGCCGAGGCCGTCGATTAACCGTTGCGGCAGGACATCAATGATGGTTTTGGCATGTTCCGCACCGAAGTAAATTGGCAGGAAAGCGCAGAGAAAATAGAAGGTGCCGAGCGCCAGTAGCGCCAGATAGTTTACGCGCTCAATACCGCGCGTATCGGCATTCTCCGCCATTCGGTCGCAGCGGGACATCACACCAGACATCACCGAGAACAGGAAGGTAATCCCCATTTGTACCGCGACCGCGAAAGGTACGGCGACGCCGACCGCTACATCCGGTTTCACGCCGGTAGTGATGGCAAATGCCGTGCCGACGATAGTGCCGATAATCACGTTAGGTGGCTGTGCGCCCGCCAGTGGAGCCAGCCCCATCCACACCAGTTCCAGTGTACCGCCAGTTAAAATACCGGTATGCAGATCGCCAAGTACCAGCCCGACCAACGGCCCGAGAACCACCGGGCGGTGTATATGGGTTAAGCCGTTAAACATATCCAGGCCAGCGATAAAGGCGATAATGCCCAACGCGAATGCCTGCAACAGACTGATTTCCATGATGAATCCCTCAAAGTAATTTAAAGAGGTCCACAGCAGGTTCTGTCGGGACGCCCTGAACGAAGCATTCCACCCCTGCGGATTTCAGGTCGTTAAATGCCGCGATATCGCCCGCATCCACAGAAACCGTTTTGGCGATTTGCTGTTTGCCATTGGCGTAGTGCATATTGCCAACGTTAATGCGGTTAACCGGAACGCCACCTTTAACCAGCGTCAGGAAATCGGCTGGTGTTTTACAAACCAGCAAGATTTTCTGCCGATCAGCAGCGCGGTGGATGTTGTCGATCACTTTTTGTAGTGTCCAGAAACGCACGGCGATCCCTTCTGCCAGCACCATTTCCATCAGGTTTTGTTGTACCGGATCTTCGGCAACCTCATCATTGGCTACCAGAACCAGATTTGCCCCCGCAAATCCAACCCACTGAACGCCGACCTGACCGTGAATCAAGCGTTCATCAATCCGGCTTAAAACAATATTTGGCATAGCGTGTTCCTCGTTTTTGTTATGGCTTACTGGCCTTCACAGGCAGCGTGGTACTGCGCCAGGATGTCCTGAATATGGTTAATAATGAGTGCCCGTGGCGTTGGCTGTAGCTCGCCGGAGCGAACTTTTACGTATTGCAGCGGCAGGTACTGGCTGATGAGTGGCTGCGGAATTGGCGCATCTGCCAGGTTGCGGACCAGGTGGGCGAAAGCATCATCAATCTGCCGGTCTGGCCAGTAATAACGCACGCGATCCGAGTAACTGTAGCCGCGTGCCAGACGACGCGCGTTCCCGTCCCCGTGGTAATGGCTTTGCCAGTATTCCGGACGGTCGAGCATCACGTTTTCCAGTACCTGACGCAGACCAGAACAGGCTTTTGCTGGCACCAGTTCTTCTTCGATAGCCGCCAGAGAAAACAGGGCTTCACGTAGGGCGAAGGTCAGCGCCGGGCCAACTTTCAGAATGGCAAAGTGGTCAATGACCAACTGGCGCAGCGATTGCGGTGTTTGATAATCGGTAGAATGAGCTTCGAAAATCAGTGTTTCGTAGTTTTCGACCATCTGACTTAAGGCGATCGCTTTTGCAGGCTGATAATCAATAACGTTGGTGTGATCGAATTCGACGCCGGGTTGTACCACCAGCGCAATAATACGTGGCCAGATGGCATTCAGACCTTGCTTTTCAAAAGCATGACGATGGGCTTCCAGCGTGGTGCGGGCGGCATCCGGTGTAGTCACTGCCAGTTCGCTTAAGGTTTCATGTGCGCCGCCAGGAACCGGAACTTCAGTTCCAATGACATACACCAGATCGGCCTCGCCAAAGTGTTCACGGCAGGTTTCTTCCGCCACTTTCGCCAGGCGAGCGGCGCGTTCAGCAACGATGTCATCGGTTAAGGGGATCGGATCGCCCTGACAGGACATGCTGCAATCAAGGTGAATTTTTTTGAATCCCGCCGTGACGTAGCTTTTTATCAAATCATCGGCATTAGCCATCGCCTGGGTTGCGGGCAGGTTTTGCCAGCGGTTAGGTCCCAGATGATCGCCACCGAGAATTAGCATGTCTTGTGGGAAATTCAGCGAGTCGGCAAGCTGGCAAACAAAGCCGCGAAAATCGGCAGGCGTCATTCCGGTATAACCGCCGAACTGATCCACCTGATTGGACGTTGCTTCAATCAGTAGTGGCGTTTGGTTTGAGAAGGCGTAGCGGATGGCAGCTTCCAGCACCAGCGGATGTGCGGAACAAACGGCATAAATCCCATTTGTTTTGCCCCCTTTGTGCTGCCTCACCATTTCTGTCAGATGTTTCACTTTCCTCTCCAGTTTAGATTACTGCAACCTTGATCTTTCGTTTTGTTTCAATTGATACTGCGTCATGGTGAGATAAAAATAAAACGAAAGATAATAGTTTTCTGATCTGATTCACAAAAGAAACATAATGAAAGCTTCTGAAACGAGGGGCGCTTGCGTCAATGGGCAATGTGGGCTTGCATTTGGTTAATAGAAAGGCGTTAATAAGCAAAACGAAATGAAACGAAAGTTTTACGAAAGGACTTACTATGAGTAATACCGACGCTTCAGGCGAGAAGCGAGTAACAGGCACCAGTGAGAGACGAGAACAGATCATTCAGCGCCTGCGGCAGCAAGGAAGTGTGCAAGTTAATGATCTATCGGCATTGTACGGCGTTTCTACGGTGACGATCCGTAACGATCTGGCATTTCTGGAAAAGCAGGGGATCGCCGTGCGTGCTTATGGTGGCGCGTTGATCTGCGATAGCACGACACCGTCAGTCGAACCTTCGGTGGAAGATAAAAGTGCGCTCAACACTGCGATGAAACGCAGCGTTGCGAAAGCTGCTGTTGAGCTGATTAAGCCTGGCCATCGCGTGATCCTCGACTCCGGAACCACAACCTTTGAGATTGCCCGTCTGATGCGCAAGCATACTGACGTGATTGCGATGACCAACGGTATGAACGTGGCTAATGCTTTGCTGGAAGCTGAAGGCGTTGAGCTACTGATGACCGGCGGGCATTTGCGCCGTCAGTCACAATCTTTTTATGGCGATCAGGCTGAACAATCGCTGCAAAATTACCACTTCGACATGCTGTTTCTCGGTGTAGATGCTATCGATCTGGAGCGCGGCGTCAGTACGCACAATGAAGATGAAGCCCGTTTGAACCGCCGGATGTGCGAAGTTGCGGAACGGATCATCGTGGTCACTGATTCCAGTAAGTTCAATCGCTCCAGTTTACATAAGATCATTGATACCCAGCGGATCGATATGATCATTGTCGATGAAGGCATTCCTGCGGATAGTCTGGAAGGGCTACGAAAGGCCGGGGTTGAGGTGATTCTGGTCGGGGAGAATGCGTCTTCGCTATGACTTACTATGCCCGATAAACGTGTGCCATCGGGCATAATACAAATTGAGTTATCAAGTCACCGGTGCCGGGTTAAACACCGCCAGTTGGTTATGCAGTCCCCATTGGTCTGAGAAGGTTTTCTTCTTCCCGCTGGCAACGTCGAGAATAAAGTGGAACAGTTTCCAGCCCACCTCTTCAATCGTCTCTTCGCCGGTGGCGATGGTGCCCGCATTAATATCCATCAAATCAAACCAACGGTTCGCCAGTTCAGTGCGGGTTGCCATTTTAATGACCGGCACTGCCATCAGGCCGTAAGGTGTGCCGCGACCGGTCGTAAATACTTGAACGGTAATTCCTGAAGCCACCTGTTGGGTGCCACAGACAAAGTCGCTGGCTGGCGTCGCGGCGTAAATTAATCCACGTTTGGTCGGACGCTGCCCTGGCGACAGCACTTCTACAATCGCGCTTTTACCTGATTTGGCAATGGAGCCGAGAGCCTTCTCCACGACGTTTGCCAGACCGCCTTTTTTGTTTCCCGGCGAAGGGTTGGCGCTGCGGTCGGTTTTCCCCATATTGAGATAGTTGTCGTACCATTCCATCTCTTCCAGCAGACGCTTACCGACCTCTTCGTTAACGGCGCGCGGCGTCAGCAGATGAATGGCGTCGCGTACTTCCGTCACCTCCGAGAACATCACCGTTGCACCGCAGCGTACCAGCAGATCAGACGCATAGCCAACCGCCGGATTGGCAGTCACGCCAGAAAACGCATCGCTGCCGCCGCACTGCATACCAACAACCAGTTCTGAAGCCGGGCAGGTTTCTCGCTGACGTTGATTCAGCTTGTGCAGATGGCGTTCGGCAACCTGCAAAATATCCTCAACCATTGACTGAAAACCGACATGCTTTTCATCCTGCAAGCTGACAATACTGGCGCTTTCCAGTGGAATAGCCTGCACATCGTCCGTACCGACCAGCAGGCGCTCTGGTTGCAATTTCTCGCATCCGAGGCCAATCACCATCACCTCGCCGCCAAAGTTTGGGTTCAGCGAAATGTTGTGAATGGTTCGAATAGGCACCACCGCCGCTGGGGCATTAATCGCCACGCCACAGCCGTACAGGTGATTCAGCCCCACCACACCATCGACGTTCGGGTATTTCGGCAGCAGGTCGCGCTCAATAATTTTCACCACGTAATCGACGACGCCTGCCACACAATGCACGCTGGTCGTGATGCCGAGCAGGTTCTTGGTGCCCACACTGCCATCGGCATTGCGATAGCCTTCAAAGGTATAACCTTCCAGCGGAGGTAAAGGTTCCGGCACTTTGGTTGCCAGAGGCAAAGTATGTAAGGGGGGCGCTTCAGGCAGAACCACCATCGATTCATCGATCCAGCTTCCACGTGGGATGGCGCGCATGGCGTAACCAATCACTTCGCCATAACGAATAATTTCGCCATCAGCAGGAATGTCGATCAATGCGACTTTATGCCCCTGGGGAATATGCTCAATTAATTCCAGGCCGTCCGGAAAACGCGTTCCTGCTTTCAGGCCATTATCATTAACAATAATTGCCACATTATCTGTGTCATGAACTTTTATATAAAACGCAGTCGGCGTTTCTTGTCTTATTTCGATATTGGCCATTGTTCAATATTCTCCAGCCAGGGGGATATTAAAATGAGCATTAGATCTCATTTAAAAATAAATAACTTCATTAGGTGAAATAAGAATGTCAGGAGTTTAACGGTAGAAATGTGATCAATGTCAATCATTTCAGGGATTGCGACGCTACCCGGCAAGGCAAAGCGTAAATCTGTGCTTTAGCGCGCAATGTTATGTGCATATGCTCAAAATAATATTTAAATTACATTATTTAAGTTCGCATTTGCACAATGATTATTATTACCCCGCTGCTTATACTAATTCACGAGGCCATTGTCATAACTATATGAATGGAACTCATAAATAATACCTTCCCAATAATAAAAATCAACATAAGTACCCGAGGTAAATAAAATGATTCTGGACACCATTGAAGAAAAAAAGAAAAGCGTGCATACCCGCTATTTAATATTATTTATTATTTTTATTGTGACAGCCGTTAACTATGCCGACCGTGCAACGCTGTCGATTGCCGGAACTGAAGTAGCAAAAGAACTGCAATTAAGCACGGTTTCGATGGGGTACATTTTCTCCGCTTTTGGCTGGGCCTATCTGCTAATGCAAATCCCTGGCGGCTGGCTGCTGGATAAGTTTGGATCGAAGAAAGTTTACACTTACAGCCTCTTTTTCTGGTCGCTGTTTACCTTCCTGCAAGGCTTTGTCGATATGTTCCCTATTGCCTGGGCAGGGATCTCCATGTTCTTCATGCGCTTTATGTTGGGCTTCTCGGAAGCGCCGTCATTCCCGGCGAACGCCCGTATTGTTGCCGCCTGGTTCCCGACTAAAGAACGTGGAACAGCTTCCGCCATCTTTAACTCGGCGCAATATTTCTCGCTGGCGCTCTTTTCGCCGCTGCTTGGCTGGCTGACTTTCGCCTGGGGCTGGGAGCACGTCTTTACCGTTATGGGGGGGATTGGTTTTGTACTAACGGCGCTGTGGATTAAGTTGATTCATAACCCGACAGACCATCCGCGCATGTCTGCGGAAGAGTTGAAGTTTATCTCCGAAAATGGTGCGGTGGTCGATATGGATCACAAAAAGCCAGGCGGTGCGACAGCAAGCGGTCCTAAGCTGCATTACATCAAGCAATTGCTCTCTAACCGCATGATGCTGGGGGTATTTTTCGGGCAATATTTTATCAACACCATCACCTGGTTCTTCCTCACCTGGTTCCCGATTTATCTGGTACAGGAAAAGGGGATGTCGATTCTGAAAGTCGGCCTGGTTGCGTCGATTCCGGCATTGTGTGGATTTGCTGGCGGCGTGCTTGGGGGTGTCTTCTCGGATTATCTGATCAAACGCGGTTTGTCACTGACTCTGGCACGTAAGCTACCAATTGTGCTGGGAATGTTGCTGGCTTCCACCATCATCTTATGTAACTACACCAACAACACCACGCTGGTGGTCATGCTGATGGCGTTAGCCTTCTTTGGCAAAGGATTTGGCGCACTGGGCTGGCCGGTGGTTTCCGATACCGCACCGAAAGAGATTGTTGGCCTCTGCGGCGGCGTCTTTAACGTCTTTGGCAATGTCGCCTCCATTGTCACTCCACTGGTGATTGGTTACCTGGTTAGTGAACTGCATTCCTTCAATGCGGCGCTGGTATTTGTGGGATGTTCGGCGCTGATGGCAATGGTCTGCTACCTCTTCGTGGTTGGTGACATTAAACGTATGGAATTGCAGAAATAAGCAAAGGTATAAGCGATGAATAACGATATTTTCCCCAATAAGTTCAAAGCCGCGTTGGCTGCGAAACAGGTACAGATTGGCTGCTGGTCAGCACTTTCTAACCCGATCAGCACTGAAGTTCTTGGTTTGGCTGGCTTTGACTGGCTGGTGCTGGATGGCGAACATGCGCCAAACGATATTTCCACGTTCATCCCGCAGTTGATGGCGTTGAAAGGTAGCGCCAGTGCGCCAGTAGTGCGGGTGCCGACCAACGAACCGGTGATTATTAAGCGCCTGTTAGATATCGGTTTTTACAACTTCCTGATCCCCTTTGTCGAAACGGAAGAAGACGCGGTACAGGCGGTAGCATCAACGCGTTATCCACCAGAAGGTATTCGCGGCGTCTCCGTTTCTCATCGCGCCAATATGTTTGGCACCGTACCGGACTATTTCGCCCGGTCGAATAAGAACATCGCCATTCTGGCGCAAATCGAAAGCCAGCAGGGCGTCGATAACGTTGACGCCATCGCTGCGACCGAAGGCGTTGATGGCATTTTCGTTGGCCCCAGCGATTTGGCGGCGGCATTAGGTCATCTCGGCAATGCGTCACATCCGGAGGTACAAAAAGCGATTCAACATATTTTCAACCGCGCCAGCGCTTACGGTAAACCCAGTGGCATCCTCGCGCCAGTTGAAGCCGATGCACGCCGTTATCTGGAATGGGGTGCCACATTTGTCGCTGTCGGCAGCGACCTCGGTATTTTCCGCTCCGCCACGCAGAAACTGGCAGATGCCTTTAAAAAATAACGACCACCGCAACAAGAGAGATAATTGATATGACTATGAAAGTTGGTTTTATTGGCCTGGGTATTATGGGTAAACCAATGAGTAAAAACCTTCTGAAAGCAGGTTACTCGCTGGTGGTTTCTGACCGTAATCCAGAAGCTATCGCTGACGTGATTACCGCAGGCGCAGAAACCGCGTCTACGGCTAAAGCCATCGCTGAACAGTGCGATGTCATCATTACCATGCTGCCAAACTCTCCGCACGTGAAAGAAGTGGCGCTGGGGGAAAATGGCATCATTGAAGGTGCAAAACCAGGGACGGTATTAATCGATATGAGTTCAATCGCTCCGCTGGCAAGCCGTGAAATCAGCGAAGCACTGAAAGCGAAAGGTATTGATATGCTGGACGCCCCGGTGAGCGGCGGTGAACCGAAAGCCATCGATGGCACCCTGTCAGTGATGGTGGGTGGCGACAAAGCTATTTTCGACAAATACTATGACTTGATGAAAGCGATGGCGGGATCCGTTGTATATACCGGAGAAATCGGTGCAGGCAACGTCACCAAACTGGCAAACCAGGTCATTGTAGCGCTGAATATTGCGGCGATGTCAGAAGCGTTAACGCTGGCAACCAAAGCGGGCGTTAATCCTGATCTGGTTTATCAGGCGATTCGTGGTGGGCTGGCGGGAAGTACTGTACTCGATGCAAAAGCGCCGATGGTGATGGACAGGAATTTCAAGCCGGGCTTCCGTATCGATCTGCATATTAAGGATCTGGCAAATGCGCTGGATACCTCCCATGACGTTGGTGCGCAATTGCCGCTGACCGCAGTGGTCATGGAGATGATGCAGGCACTGCGTGCCGATGGGCTGGGAACAGCAGACCACAGCGCTCTGGCGTGCTACTACGAAAAACTGGCGAAAGTCGAAGTCACTCGCGAGTGACTTCGTGCCCGGATGGCGTGGTGCAATCCGGGCTGGGAGCCAGGCCGAATAAGAGAAACGCCCTCCGGCGTCATGTGGTAACAGGCAAAGATATGAAAATCGTAATCGCCCCAGATTCTTACAAAGAAAGTTTATCTGCCAGCGAGGTTGCGCAGGCGATAGAAAAGGGATTTCGGGAAATTTTTCCTGATGCACACTATGTTTCTGTTCCCGTTGCTGATGGCGGTGAAGGAACGGTGGAAGCGATGATTGCTGCCACTCAGGGGACCGAACGTCAAGCCTGGGTTACGGGGCCGCTGGGTGAGAAGGTGAATGCCTGTTGGGGGATCTCTGGCGACGGTAAAACCGCGTTTATTGAAATGGCGGCGGCCAGTGGGCTGGCGTTGGTTCCAGCGGAAAAGCGTGATCCGTTGGTGACCACTTCTCGTGGTACGGGTGAATTAATCTTGCAGGCGCTGGAGAGCGGCGCAACCACTATTATTATCGGCATTGGCGGCAGTGCTACCAATGATGGCGGCGCGGGAATGGTGCAGGCGCTGGGAGCGAAGTTAAGCGATGCCAGTGGTAATGAAATCGGCTTTGGTGGCGGCAGCCTCAATACCCTGAATACCATTGATATCTCTGGCCTTGATCCACGCTTAAAGGATTGTACGATTCGCGTCGCCTGCGATGTCACCAATCCGCTGGTGGGTGACAGCGGCGCGTCACGTATCTTTGGCCCGCAGAAAGGGGCTAATGAAGCCACGATTGTTGAGCTGGACAAGAATCTCTCTCACTATGCTGATGTCATCAAAAAATCGCTGTATGTTGATGTGAAAGACGTCCCCGGATCTGGTGCTGCGGGCGGTATGGGGGCGGCGCTAATGGCGTTTCTTGGTGCAGAGCTAAAGAGCGGCATTGAGATTGTGACTACGGCGTTGAATCTGGAAGAACATATTCACGATTGTACGTTGGTGATCACCGGAGAAGGGCGCATTGATAGCCAGAGTATCCACGGCAAAGTACCGATTGGCGTAGCGAACGTCGCGAAGAAATACCATAAACCGGTAATTGGTATTGCAGGGAGTCTGACGAAGGATGTCGGCGTTGTGCATCAGCACGGCATCGATGCCGTATTCAGCGTGTTGAACAGCATTGTTACCCTGGATGAAGCTTTCAGCGGGGCTTATGACAATATTTACCGCGCTTCACGCAATATCGCCGCCACACTGGCGATTGGAATGCGCAGTGCGGGGTGACAAGGGCGTGCAAACCCTCTATACTTCGCGCCGAAGCTGACCAGACAGTCGCCGCTTCGTCGTCGTCCTCTTCGGGGGAGACGGGCGGAGGGGAGGAAAGTCCGGGCTCCATAGGGCAGGGTGCCAGGTAACGCCTGGGGGGGAAACCCACGACCAGTGCAACAGAGAGCAAACCGCCGATGGCCCACGCAAGTGGGATCAGGTAAGGGTGAAAGGGTGCGGTAAGAGCGCACCGCGCGGCTGGTAACAGTCCGTGGCACGGTAAACTCCACCCGGAGCAAGGCCAAATAGGGGTTCATAAGGTACGGCCCGTACTGAACCCGGGTAGGCTGCTTGAGCCAGTGAGCGATTGCTGGCCTAGATGAATGACTGTCCACGACAGAACCCGGCTTATCGGTCAGTTTCACCTGATTTAACAAAGCCCGTCAGTGCAAGCTGGCGGGTTTTTTCTTTTTGGGGCGGGCAGGAAGATGAATGACTGTCCACGACGCTATACCCAAAAGAACGCGGCCTGTTGGTTTAATATAAACACTCTTTTTAGCCATCCTGTGGTCTATGCTGATAACTTACTTCGAATAGCAATTATTAGTTTTGTGATCCTCAACACAAAATGCTATTCGGTAACCGTAAAACAAGAATAAATCATGGGAAACGATTGCGTTCACAAAATGACGTCCTGCCATTGAGAGGAAAAATGACGTTAATAAATTGTTTTATTTGTTTAATATATGTTTATTGGGTTTTAAGTCTTTGCTATGATCAATGTTTCATCTTCAACAAATGGCGCAAAAAAATGTGATGTGCCGCATTATTTATCTATGAAAACGATTTATTTATAATAAAATTTGATAACTTGCGCATTAAATTTAACTTAAAATTCGTCTGCGAAATACACGGTAATTGATTGAAATATCGTCTAAGCGCATTTTCTAATAAGAAAAATCAAGCGTGTTGTTATCGCCATAAAATATGGTTATCCCCCCTTATTTTTTTGATAAAAGTCAGGCTTTGTGTTGATTTTTATTGTCTAACTCATTGATATTAAATGGGTATATCGCTTTAAGGATTTACCTGGAAAACTATTGAAAGTTAATTTGTGAGTGGTCGCACATATCCTGTTCATTCCATTTTGATACAATTCATTCCGTCAATGAGGTAATTAACGCAGGTTGTTATGAGCACTATTCTTCTTCCTAAAACGCAACACCTGGTAGTTTTTCAGGAAGTCATCAGAAGTGGCTCTATTGGATCGGCTGCAAAAGAATTAGGGTTAACTCAACCAGCGGTAAGTAAAATCATTAACGATATTGAAGATTATTTTGGCGTTGAATTAGTCGTTCGGAAAAATACCGGCGTAACGCTGACGCCTGCTGGTCAATTGTTGCTCTCTCGTTCCGAATCCATTACCCGCGAAATGAAAAATATGGTTAATGAGATTAGCGGTATGTCCACTGAGGCTGTAGTGGAAGTCTCATTTGGTTTTCCATCGCTGATTGGCTTTACCTTTATGTCCGGGATGATCAACAAATTCAAAGAGGTGTTCCCGAAAGCGCAGGTCTCAATGTATGAAGCGCAACTGTCTTCGTTCTTACCGGCTATCCGCGATGGGCGCCTGGATTTTGCGATAGGTACGTTAAGTGCAGAAATGAAGCTTCAGGATTTGCATGTTGAGCCGCTGTTCGAATCAGAATTCGTGCTGGTTGCCGGTAAGTCCCGAACATGCACCGGCACCACCACGCTGGAGTCTTTGAAGAACGAACAGTGGGTGTTGCCACAAACGAATATGGGATACTACAGCGAGCTACTCACCACGCTACAAAGAAATGGCATCAGTATTGAAAACATCGTTAAAACCGACTCGGTCGTCACCATTTATAATCTTGTTCTCAATGCTGATTTCTTAACCGTTATTCCCTGCGATATGACTTCACCTTTTGGTTCTAATCAATTTATTACTATTCCGGTTGAGGAAACGTTGCCGGTGGCACGATATGCCGCAGTATGGTCAAAAAATTATCGTATCAAAAAAGCAGCATCAGTTTTGGTGGAATTAGCTAAAGAGTATTCATCTTATAATGGGTGTCGACGAAGGCAATTAATAGAAGTTGGTTAGTTATTTGTTTTTTATTTAAACATGAATAATCCACCTGTATTTTTACAGGTGTTGGTTACGGTTACCTACAAATTTAATTCAGGCGAAGAGGTTTTATAATGCATATTACATACGATCTGCCGGTTGCTATTGATGACATTATTGAAGCAAAACAACGTCTGGCTGGGCGAATTTATAAAACAGGCATGCCTCGCTCTAACTACTTTAGTGAACGTTGCAAAGGTGAAATATTCCTGAAGTTTGAAAACATGCAGCGTACTGGTTCATTTAAAATTCGAGGTGCATTTAATAAATTAAGCTCCTTAACCGATGCCGAGAAACGCAAGGGGGTAGTGGCCTGTTCGGCGGGCAACCATGCACAAGGGGTTTCGCTTTCCTGTGCGATGCTGGGGATTGATGGTAAAGTCGTGATGCCGAAAGGCGCGCCAAAATCCAAAGTTGCGGCAACGTGTGACTACTCCGCTGAAGTCGTACTGCATGGCGATAACTTCAACGATACCATCGCCAAAGTAAGTGAAATTGTCGAAACGGAAGGTCGCATCTTTATTCCCCCTTATGATGATCCGAAAGTCATTGCCGGTCAGGGAACGATTGGTCTGGAAATTATGGAAGATCTCTATGATGTCGATAACGTAATTGTACCAATTGGCGGTGGTGGTTTAATTGCCGGTATTGCAGTGGCGATTAAATCTATTAACCCAACTATCCGTGTTATTGGTGTGCAGTCAGAAAACGTTCACGGTATGGCGGCTTCTTTCCACTCGGGAGAAATAACCACGCACCGAACTACCGGCACCCTGGCGGATGGTTGTGATGTCGCTCGCCCGGGTAATTTAACTTACGAAATCGTTCGTGAATTAGTCGATGATATCGTGCTGGTTAGCGAAGACGAAATCAGAAACAGTATGATTGCCTTAATTCAGCGCAATAAAGTCGTCACCGAAGGCGCGGGCGCTCTGGCATGTGCTGCATTATTAAGCGGTAAATTAGACCAATATATTCAAAACAGAAAAACCGTCAGTATTATTTCCGGCGGTAATATCGATCTTTCCCGCGTCTCTCAAATCACCGGTTTCGTTGGCGCTTAATTAATTCGTTGAGGATAGGATATGAGTACTTCAGATAGCATTGTATCCAGCCAGACAAAACAATCGTCATGGCGTAAATCAGATACCACATGGACGTTAGGTTTGTTTGGCACGGCAATCGGCGCCGGGGTGCTGTTCTTCCCTATCCGCGCAGGTTTTGGCGGACTAATTCCGATTCTGCTGATGTTGGTATTGGCATACCCAATCGCGTTTTATTGTCACCGGGCGCTGGCGCGTCTGTGCCTTTCCGGCTCTAACCCTTCCGGCAACATTACGGAAACGGTGGAAGAGCATTTTGGTAAAACCGGCGGCGTGGTCATTACGTTCCTGTATTTCTTCGCGATTTGCCCACTGCTGTGGATTTATGGCGTTACCATTACCAACACCTTTATGACTTTCTGGGAAAACCAGCTCGGCTTTGCGCCACTGAATCGCGGCTTTGTGGCGCTGTTCCTGCTGCTGTTGATGGCCTTCGTCATCTGGTTTGGTAAGGACCTGATGGTTAAAGTAATGAGCTACCTGGTATGGCCGTTTATCGCCAGCCTGGTGCTGATTTCTCTGTCGCTGATCCCTTACTGGAACTCTGCGGTTATCGATCAAGTTGATCTCGGTGCGCTGTCGTTAACGGGTCATGATGGCATTCTGATCACCGTCTGGTTGGGGATTTCCATTATGGTCTTCTCCTTTAACTTCTCGCCAATCGTCTCTTCCTTCGTGGTTTCTAAACGTGAAGAGTATGAGAAAGATTTTGGACGCGACTTCACCGAGCGTAAATGTTCACAAATTATCTCTCGTGCCAGCATGTTGATGGTTGCGGTAGTGATGTTCTTCGCCTTTAGCTGCCTGTTTACACTTTCTCCGGCGAATATGGCGGAAGCGAAAGCGCAGAATATTCCGGTACTTTCTTATCTGGCTAACCACTTTGCGTCCATGACCGGCACCAAAACGACGTTCGCTATTACGCTGGAATATGCGGCTTCCATCATCGCACTGGTGGCTATCTTCAAATCTTTCTTCGGTCACTATTTGGGGACGCTGGAAGGTCTGAACGGTCTGATTCTGAAGTTCGGTTATAAAGGTGACAAAACCAAAGTGTCGCTGGGTAAACTGAATACTATCAGCATGATCTTCATCATGGGCTCTACCTGGGTTGTCGCCTACGCCAACCCGAACATTCTGGACCTGATTGAAGCGATGGGTGCGCCGATTATTGCCTCACTGCTGTGCCTGTTGCCGATGTACGCCATTCGTAAAGCGCCGTCTCTGGCGAAATACCGTGGTCGTCTGGATAACGTGTTTGTCACCGTGATTGGTCTGCTGACCATCCTGAACATCGTATACAAACTGTTTTAATCTGTAACTCAGGATGAGAAAAGAGATGAATGAATATCCGGTTGTTTTAGTTATTAACTGTGGTTCGTCTTCAATTAAGTTTTCTGTGCTGGATACCTCAGACTGTGAAGTATTAATGTCAGGTATTGCCGATGGTATTAACTCGGAAAATGCATTCTTATCCGTAAATGGAGGAGAGCCAGCACCGCTGGCTCACCACAGCTACGAAGGTGCATTGAAGGCAATTGCATTTGAACTGGAAAAACGGAATTTAAATGACAGAGTGGCCTTAATTGGCCACCGTATCGCCCACGGCGGCAGTATTTTTACCGAGTCCGCCATTATTACCGATGAGGTCATTGATAATATCCGCCGTGTTTCCCCGCTTGCGCCGCTGCATAATTACGCCAATTTAAGTGGTATTGAATCGGCACAGCAATTATTTCCAGGTGTAACTCAGGTGGCGGTATTTGATACCAGCTTCCATCAGACAATGGCTCCAGAGGCTTATTTATATGGCCTGCCGTGGAAATATTACGAAGAGCTTGGCGTGCGTCGTTATGGCTTCCACGGAACCTCGCACCGCTACGTTTCTCAGCGCGCCTATTCGCTGCTGGATCTGGCGGAAGATGACTCCGGTCTGGTGGTCGCGCATCTTGGCAATGGTGCATCTATCTGTGCAGTTCGCAATGGTCAGAGCGTGGATACCTCAATGGGAATGACGCCGCTGGAAGGGTTGATGATGGGCACGCGCAGTGGTGATGTTGACTTCGGTGCGATGTCCTGGGTGGCGAGTCAAACCAACCAGAGCCTGGGCGACCTGGAACGCGTGGTAAATAAAGAGTCGGGATTATTAGGTATTTCCGGTCTTTCTTCCGACTTGCGCGTACTGGAAAAAGCCTGGCATGAAGGCCATGAGCGTGCACAACTGGCAATTAAAACCTTTGTTCACCGAATTGCCCGCCATATTGCCGGACACGCTGCCTCATTACATCGCCTGGATGGAATTATATTCACCGGTGGAATAGGGGAGAACTCAAGTTTAATTCGTCGTTTGGTTATGGAACATTTAGCTGTATTAGGAGTAGAGATTGATACAGAAATGAATAATCGATCTAACTCTTACGGTGAACGAATTATTTCCAGTGAAAATGCGAGCGTAATTTGCGCCGTTATTCCGACCAACGAAGAAAAAATGATTGCCTTAGATGCGATTCATTTAGGCAAAGTAAACGCCCCCGCAGAATTTGCATAATTTAGTTGAAGTATTGTAGAGAGATTATTTTTCATGAAGGTAGATATCGATACCAGCGATAAGCTGTACGCCGACGCATGGCTTGGCTTTAAAGGTACGGACTGGAAAAACGAAATTAATGTCCGCGATTTTATTCAACACAACTATACACCTTATGAAGGAGATGAATCTTTCCTTGCCGAAGCAACGCCTGCAACCACGGCGTTGTGGGAAAAAGTAATGGAGGGCATTCGTATCGAAAACGCGACTCACGCGCCGTTAGATTTCGATACCAATATTGCCACCACCATTACCGCTCATGATGCGGGATATATTGATCAGCCGCTGGAAAAAATAGTGGGTCTGCAAACGGATGCGCCGTTAAAACGCGCGCTGCATCCGTTCGGTGGCATTAATATGATTAAAAGTTCATTCCACGCGTATGGCCGTGAAATGGACAGCGAATTTGAGTACATCTTTACCGATCTGCGTAAAACCCATAACCAGGGGGTATTTGATGTTTATTCACCGGATATGCTGCGCTGCCGTAAATCTGGGGTACTGACCGGTTTGCCGGACGGTTATGGTCGCGGACGTATTATCGGAGACTATCGCCGCGTGGCGTTGTACGGCATCAGCTATCTGGTGCGTGAACGCGAACTGCAATTTGCCGATCTTCAGTCTCGTCTGGAAAAAGGCGAAGATCTGGAAGCCACTATCCGTCTGCGTGAAGAACTGGCAGAACATCGTCGTGCGCTGTTACAGATTCAGGAAATGGCAGCGAAATATGGCTTTGACATTTCCCGTCCGGCGCAAAATGCGCAGGAAGCGGTGCAATGGCTCTATTTCGCCTACCTGGCGGCGGTGAAATCGCAAAACGGTGGTGCGATGTCTCTTGGTCGTACCGCGTCGTTCCTCGATATCTACATTGAACGCGACTTTAAAGCCGGTGTGCTCAATGAGCAGCAGGCGCAGGAACTGATCGACCACTTCATCATGAAGATCCGCATGGTGCGCTTCTTGCGTACACCAGAATTTGATTCGCTGTTCTCCGGCGATCCAATCTGGGCTACGGAAGTGATTGGCGGGATGGGGCTGGATGGCCGCACACTGGTGACCAAAAACTCCTTCCGTTATCTGCATACCCTGCACACTATGGGGCCAGCACCGGAACCTAACCTGACTATTCTGTGGTCGGAAGCGCTGCCGATTGCCTTCAAAAAATATGCGGCGCAAGTGTCTATCGTCACCTCTTCCTTGCAGTATGAAAACGACGATCTGATGCGCACTGACTTCAACAGCGATGATTACGCGATTGCCTGCTGCGTCAGCCCAATGGTGATTGGTAAGCAGATGCAGTTCTTCGGCGCACGCGCTAACCTGGCGAAAACATTGCTGTATGCAATCAACGGCGGGATGGACGAGAAGCTGAAGATTCAGGTGGGCCCGAAAATGGCTCCGCTGATGGACGACGTGCTGGACTACGACAAAGTGATGGATAACCTCGACCACTTCATGGACTGGCTGGCGGTGCAGTACATCAGCGCGCTGAACCTCATCCACTACATGCATGACAAGTACAGCTACGAAGCCTCGCTGATGGCACTGCACGATCGTGATGTTTATCGCACGATGGCATGCGGGATTGCTGGCTTGTCGGTGGCGACGGACTCCTTGTCCGCAATTAAATATGCTCGCGTGAAACCGATTCGTGACGAAAACGGTCTGGCGGTGGACTTCGAAATTGACGGTGAATATCCGCAGTACGGCAACAACGACGAGCGCGTAGACAGTATTGCCTGCGACCTGGTTGAACGCTTTATGAAGAAAATTAAAGCGCTACCAACCTATCGTAACGCCGTGCCGACCCAGTCGATTCTGACGATCACCTCAAACGTCGTGTACGGACAGAAGACAGGTAACACGCCGGACGGTCGTCGTGCGGGTACTCCGTTTGCCCCTGGCGCTAACCCGATGCACGGTCGTGACCGCAAAGGGGCCGTGGCTTCACTGACCTCTGTGGCGAAACTGCCGTTCACCTACGCCAAAGACGGTATTTCGTACACCTTCTCAATTGTCCCTGCGGCGTTGGGCAAAGAAGATCCGGTACGCAAAACCAACCTTGTCGGTCTGCTGGATGGCTATTTCCACCACGAAGCGGATATCGAAGGCGGTCAACATCTCAACGTCAACGTTATGAACCGGGAAATGTTGTTGGATGCCATCGAGCACCCGGAAAAATACCCTAACCTGACAATCCGTGTCTCTGGCTACGCTGTGCGCTTCAACGCGCTGACCCGTGAACAGCAACAGGATGTGATTTCACGTACCTTTACCCAGGCGCTCTGACGCCGGAGGATGTATGAAAAAAATTATCGAAACGCAACGTGCCCCGGGTGCAATCGGCCCTTATGTTCAGGGTGTGGATTTAGGCAGCATGGTCTTCACTTCCGGGCAAATTCCGGTTTGCCCGCAGAGCGGCGAGATCCCGGCTGATGTGAAAGATCAGGCACGTTTAAGCCTGCAAAACGTCAAAGAGATTGTTGTCGCTGCCGGTTTGTCCGTGGGCGATATCGTCAAGATGACGGTATTTATCACCGATCTGAACGACTTCGCCACCATCAATGAAGTCTATAAGCAGTTCTTTGATGAGCATCAGGCGACCTACCCGACCCGTAGCTGCGTGCAGGTCGCGCGTTTGCCGAAAGATGTGAAGCTGGAAATCGAAGCTATCGCAGTACGTAGCGTGTAAAGCCCGGAGTGGGGCGGCCGCAGAGTCGTCCCACTCCTCTTCACAGAGTGGCAATCCGAGAGTGTGGTTATGATTAGTGCATTCGATATTTTCAAAATTGGTATTGGTCCCTCCAGTTCGCATACCGTGGGGCCAATGAATGCTGGAAAAAGTTTTATCGATCGGCTGGTAAGTAGTGGTTTATTAACCGCAACGAGCCACATTGTGGTCGATCTTTACGGGTCGTTGTCACTGACGGGCAAAGGCCATGCCACGGATATCGCTATCATCATGGGACTGGCAGGGAACAGTCCGCAGGATGTTGTTATTGATGAGATCCCTGCATTTATTGAACTTGTGACGCGCAGTAGTCGACTCCCGGTGGCGGCAGGCGCACATGTGGTTGATTTTCCTGTAGCAAAAAACATTATTTTTCATCCGGAAATGTTGCCGCGTCATGAGAACGGAATGCGGATTACTGCCTGGAAAGGGCAGAAAGAACTCTTAAGCAAAACCTATTATTCTGTCGGCGGCGGTTTTATTGTTGAAGACGAACACTTCGGCCTGACGCATGATGTCGAAATGCCAGTACCTTATGACTTCCATTCGGCAGGCGAACTGCTGAAAATGTGTGATTACAATGGGCTGTCTATTTCTGGTCTGATGATGCAAAACGAACTGGCGTTGCGCAGCAAAGCGGAAATTGACGCTGGTTTTGCGCGTATCTGGCAGGTGATGTCTGACGGTATTGAACGCGGCATGAACACCGAAGGCGTATTGCCTGGCCCGCTCAATGTCCCACGCCGGTCGGTGGCGCTGCGCCGCTTGCTGCTTTCTAGTGACAATATCTCTAACGATCCAATGAATGTGATCGACTGGATCAATATGTTTGCTCTGGCGGTCAGTGAAGAAAACGCCGCTGGTGGACGTGTAGTGACGGCACCCACTAACGGCGCTTGCGGTATTATTCCGGCGGTGCTGGCCTATTACGATAAATTCCGCCGTCCGCTCAATGAGCGCTCTATCGCTCGTTTTCTACTGGCGGCTGGTGCTATCGGCGCGCTATATAAAATGAATGCCTCCATTTCCGGTGCGGAAGTGGGGTGTCAGGGAGAAATTGGCGTGGCCTGTTCGATGGCAGCGGCAGGGCTAACCGAACTGCTGGGCGGTAGCCCGGCTCAGGTGTGTAATGCGGCGGAAATCGCCATGGAGCATAACCTTGGGCTGACCTGCGATCCGGTAGCCGGGCAGGTGCAAATTCCGTGTATTGAGCGGAATGCGATTAATGCCGTGAAAGCGGTGAACGCAGCGCGGATGGCGATGCAGCGTACCTCTGCACCACGTGTTTCGCTCGATAAAGTGATCGAGACGATGTATGAGACTGGCAAAGATATGAACGATAAATACCGCGAAACTTCACGCGGAGGACTGGCTATTAAAGTGGTCTGCGGCTGACATTGTTGTCAGCTTTCATCCTTGGGTGCACAAAATGTGCACCCTTTTTTATTGTGATCTGCCGCAAATAGAGAATAACCATTTCCCATTTATCGATTTGGTAGAAAATTATTATCCATCACCGTTATTTCAAAGTCTTGATTGTGAAGATTTTCTCTGACCTCACGCGTATCATTTCTTTATTCTAATAACTCGCCTGCAAAAAACGTAGACCGCATATCGCCTTGATGCGGCTCGGAAAAAAATAATAAGCCCTACAAAATATTGAGCGAGAAATTATGGAAATTGCATCGAATAAAGGCGTTATTGCAGACGCTTCGACCCCGGCGGGTCGTGCTGGAATGAGCGAAAGTGAGTGGCGTGAAGCAATCAAATTCGACAGTACCGACACCGGTTGGGTGATTATGAGTATTGGGATGGCGATTGGCGCGGGGATTGTTTTTCTCCCGGTGCAGGTCGGTTTGATGGGATTGTGGGTATTTTTGCTCTCATCAGTGATTGGTTACCCGGCAATGTATCTGTTTCAGCGGTTGTTTATTAATACGCTGGCCGAATCGCCGGAGTGTAAAGATTATCCGAGCGTCATCAGTGGCTATTTAGGCAAAAACTGGGGCATCCTGTTAGGTGCACTTTATTTCGTGATGCTGGTGATCTGGATGTTCGTCTATTCCACCGCCATCACCAACGATAGTGCCTCCTATCTGCATACTTTTGGCGTGACCGAAAGCGTGCTGTCAGACAATCCGTTTTATGGACTGGTACTGATTTGTATTCTGGTGGCGATCTCCTCACGCGGCGAGAAACTGTTATTCAAAATTTCAACCGGCATGGTGCTGACCAAACTGTTGGTAGTCGCGGCATTAGGCGTGTCGATGGTCGGAATGTGGCATCTGTATAACGTGGGTTCGCTGCCGCCGCTGGGGCTGCTGGTGAAAAACGCGATTATTACGCTGCCGTTTATTCTGACCTCAATCCTGTTTATTCAGACTTTAAGCCCGATGGTGATTTCCTATCGCTCGCGGGAAAAATCGATTGAAGTGGCGCGACATAAAGCGCTACGGGCAATGAACATTGCATTTGGCATTTTGTTCGTCACTGTCTTTTTCTATGCCGTGTCGTTCACCCTGGCGATGGGACATGACGAAGCGGTAAAAGCCTATGAGCAGAATATTTCTGCCCTGGCGATTGCCGCGCAGTTTATTAGCGGTGATGGCGCAGCGTGGGTAAAAGTGGTCAGCGTCATTCTCAATATCTTTGCCGTAATGACCGCGTTCTTTGGCGTCTATTTAGGCTTTCGCGAAGCCACGCAAGGGATAGTAATGAACATCCTGCGCCGCAAGATACCAGCCGAGAAGATTAACGAAAATCTCGTCCAGCGCGGCATCATGATTTTCGCTATTTTACTGGCCTGGAGCGCCATCGTACTGAACGCGCCGGTGTTGAGCTTCACCTCTATCTGTAGCCCGATTTTCGGCATGGTGGGGTGCCTGATCCCGGCGTGGCTGGTTTACAAAGTACCGGCATTGCACAAATACAAAGGTGCCTCTCTGTACCTGATTATCGTCACCGGTTTGTTGCTCTGTGTTTCACCGTTCCTGGCATTTTCTTGATTTACCTGAAATTTTAAGGTTTTTATTATGTTTAATTCGACTTTAAATCCGTTATGGCAGCGTTACATCCTCGCAGTACAGGAGGAGGTAAAACCGGCGCTGGGATGTACTGAACCTATTTCACTGGCGCTGGCAGCGGCGGTTGCTGCGGCAGAACTGGAAGGTCCGGTTGAACGTGTAGAAGCCTGGGTTTCGCCAAATCTGATGAAGAACGGTCTGGGGGTCACCGTTCCCGGTACGGGAATGGTGGGGCTGCCGATTGCAGCGGCGCTGGGAGCGTTAGGCGGAAATGCCAAAGCTGGGCTGGAAGTGCTGAAAGATGCGACAGCACAGGCGATTGCCGATGCCAAAGCGTTGCTGGCGGCGGGAAAAGTGTCGGTTAAGATCCAGGAGCCTTGCGATGAAATCCTCTTCTCTCGCGCCAAAGTCTGGAGTGGTGAGAAGTGGGCTTGTGTCACCATCGTCGGCGGACATACCAACATTGTGCATATTGAGACGCACAATGGCGTGGTGTTTACTCAGCAGGCGTGTGTGGCCGAGGGCGAGCAAGAGTCGCCGCTGGCGGTGCTGTCTAATACGACGCTGGCAGAGATCCTGAAGTTCGTCAATGAAGTGCCGTTTGAGGCGATTCGCTTTATTCTCGATTCTGCGAAGTTAAATTGCGCATTATCGCAGGAAGGTTTAAGCGGTAACTGGGGGTTGCATATTGGCGCGACGCTGGAAAAACAGTGTGCACGCGGTTTGCTGGCGAAAGATCTCTCTTCGTCAATTGTGATTCGTACCAGCGCGGCATCTGATGCGCGTATGGGCGGCGCAACGCTTCCGGCGATGAGTAACTCGGGTTCTGGTAATCAGGGGATCACCGCGACAATGCCTGTGGTAGTGGTAGCGGAACACTTCGGTGCTGATGATGAGCGTCTGGCGCGCGCGTTGATGCTTTCGCATTTGAGCGCGATTTACATCCATAACCAGTTGCCGCGATTGTCTGCGCTGTGTGCTGCAACGACGGCAGCAATGGGGGCCGCCGCCGGGATGGCATGGCTGGTGGATGGGCGTTATGAAACGATCTCAATGGCGATCAGCAGTATGATCGGTGATGTTAGCGGTATGATTTGCGATGGCGCATCGAACAGTTGTGCTATGAAGGTTTCGACCAGTGCTTCGGCAGCATGGAAAGCGGTGTTAATGGCGCTGGATGATACTGCCGTGACCGGCAATGAAGGCATTGTGGCGCATGATGTTGAGCAGTCGATTGCTAATCTGTGTGCGCTGGCAAGCCATTCGATGCAGCAAACGGATCGGCAGATTATCGAGATTATGGCGAGCAAGGCCAGATAAGCGCCGGATTTCGGATGTCATACCTGATGCCGGATGCGATGCTGGCGCATCTTATCCGGCCTGCGGATTGTGCAATTTGTTGGTTTTGTTGGGTTTTGTACCCGGTGCCGGATGCGATGCTGGCGCATCTTATCCGGCCTGTGGATTGTGTAATTTGTTGGTTTTGTTGGGTTTTGTACCCGGTGCCGGATGCGATGCTGGCGCATCTTATCCGGCCTACGGGTTGTGCAATTTGTTGGTTTTGTTGGGTTTTGTACCTGATGCCGGATGCGATGCTGGCGCATCTTATCCGGCCTGCGGATTGTGCAATTTGTTGGTTTTGTAGGCCGGATAAGGCGTTTACGCCGCATCCGGCAACCTGTCTTTACGCGGTAGCTTCATCCTCGGCTAACCGCGTTTCAGCATCAGCGACTATCGCTTCCAGCTCACTCAACATCTCTTCATAGCCAAAGTTTTTAGTAGCGCGGGTGGCTTCTTTCGCCACTACGGACTTCACTTGTTGACGTTTCTTCGTCGATTTTTTACTCACCATCTTCTCCCTGTAAAAACAACTAGACGGGTAAATCTATCAGCAAAGCGCGCAGTGGGGAATCGGCAACCAGCGTAATGTTAGTCTCGTCACGAATAAACGCCCCGTCGCCGCAGCTCAGCGCCGCTTTCTCTTCGTTGTGCGTAATCGCATGAAACTGACCGTGAATCGATTGCAAATAGGCACGCGGGCCGTGTAGTTGAAAGCTCGCACTTTCGTTCTTATCGAGCACGATATGATGCAGCCACACCTGCTGGCGCAGTTGCAGGCTACCCTTCGCGCCATCGGGCGAGGCGATTAATTGCTGCTTATCCATATTAAGCGCCAGTTTTTGAATCAGCGGATTCTCCCGCTGTGGACAAGCGTCCAACCAAAGCTGCATCCGCGTTAACGATTTGTCCTTGCTGATGTTATGTTCGCTATAACTCACGCCCGGCTGAGTAGAAAGCAATAAGGCTTCACCAGCGCTGGCTTGAACATGATTGCCTTCACTGTCGCGGTATTCTGCTTCTCCATCCAGAATCACATTCAAAATATCGACTTTTGGGTAGGTTCGCGGCTGGAAGGCGGCACCTGGGGTCAGCACTTCCTGGTTAAGTACACGCAGGGAGGCATAGCCTAACAATGTAGGGTCGAAGTAGTGTCCAAAGGAAAAAGTATACCGGGCCTGCAACCATCCGTAGTCTGCTTGTCCACACTGTCTGGCAGTTCGGGTAGTAATCATAATTCTTGACCTCTCTTTACTTCCTTTTATGGTAAGGGGCTGGACGCTACATTGTTAGCCAGATATTCTGCCCGGTATGTTCAAATTTCCTGAATGAGAACGACATGGCCAAAGAAAGGGCATTAACGCTGGAAGCACTGCGTGTTATGGATGCTATTGATCGCCGTGGCAGTTTTGCGGCAGCAGCAGATGAGCTGGGACGCGTGCCTTCTGCGCTTAGCTACACCATGCAAAAACTGGAAGAAGAGCTGGATGTGGTGCTGTTTGACCGCTCGGGGCATCGGACAAAATTCACCAATGTCGGGCGTATGTTGCTGGAGCGGGGACGTGTTCTGCTGGAGGCAGCAGATAAACTGACTACTGATGCCGAAGCCCTCGCGCGCGGTTGGGAAACACATCTCACTATTGTGACCGAGGCGCTGGTGCCGACGTCGGCCTTTTTCCCGCTAATCGACAAACTGGCGGCGAAAGCCAATACCCAACTGGCAATCATCACCGAGGTGCTGGCGGGGGCGTGGGAGCGACTGGAGCAGGGCCGGGCAGATATTGTTATCGCGCCGGATATGCATTTTCGTTCTTCGTCGGAGATCAACTCGCGCAAGCTCTATACCTTAATGAATGTCTACGTCGCCGCGCCGAATCACCCGATTCATCAGGAGCCGGAGCCGCTTTCGGAGGTTACGCGTGTGAAATATCGTGGGATCGCGGTGGCAGATACCGCCCGTGAGCGTCCGGTATTGACGGTGCAGTTGCTGGACAAACAGCCGCGCTTAACGGTCAGCACCATTGAAGATAAACGGCAGGCGTTACTGGCGGGGCTTGGCGTGGCAACCATGCCGTACCCGATGGTCGAAAAAGATATTGCTGAAGGGCGGTTGCGTGTAGTCAGCCCGGAATCGACCAGCGAAATCGATATTATTATGGCCTGGCGTCGCGACAGTATGGGGGAGGCAAAATCCTGGTGTTTGCGAGAAATCCCTAAATTGTTTACGGCAAAATAATCCATTAAGCACCTTTTGCAAGGTGCTTAATTATTATTCTTGTTCCAGTTTTGGGTCTGGCCCAAACCGGTTTTCACCTGGTGTACCCGCCTGGCAGTTAAACACGATGATAATCAGCCAGCCGATAACCGGGATTAAGAACAGTAGCACCCACCATGCCGAGCGGTCGGTGTCGTGCAGGCGACGGAACTGAACCGCCCACCACGGTAAAAACACCAGAATGCCATAGATGGTCGTCAGAATGCCCTCGCCACCGGCGCGTTGCCAGCCTAACATTTTGTCCAGCAGCCCCAGCACGAACGTAAAGATGATGTTGACCAGAATAAACATCCAGTACTCTTTGCGCCGCGCACGTCCCCGGAAACCGACATAATTTTTCAGTACTTTCAGATACCAGTCCATTTTTGCCTCAATTTTGCTCAATCACTTGTTTTTAAAGCAGCAAATTAAGAATAGACATGAATGAAATTACAGTAAATATTAACTTGATGAATTAATAAGGCATCGTGAAGGGTACCTTTGTTTAGCTGAAGCGAACATCCCGCCCGTGTGGTTCATCGAGATCCTGCCACGGACCAATCGAAATAATCCCGGTGGGATTGATGGTCTTATGGCTGCGGAAGTAGTGATTACGGATATGATCGAAATTGACAGTTTCGGCAATCCCCGGCATCTGGTAGATATCGCGCAGGAAGCCGTACAGGTTCAGGTAATCGCTGATGCGGTGCTTATCGCACTTGAAGTGGGTGACATACACCGGATCAAAACGGATCAATGTGGTCCACAGGCGAATATCGGCTTCGGTGAGCTGGTTACCTGTCAGGAAGCGATGCAGCCCTAAGATCTGTTCCAGGCGCGCCAGTGATTCAAATACTTTTACTACTGCTTCGTCATAGGCCTGTTGGCTGGTGGCGAAACCGGCCTTATAGACGCCATTGTTAACGGTGTCGTAAATCCAGTCATTGAGTTCGTCAATTTTCGTTTGCAGTGCAGGCGGGTAGTAATCACCAGCTTTCGCACCCAGCGCATCAAAAGCGGTATTGAACATGCGGATGATTTCCGCTGATTCGTTGCTGACGATGGTGTGATTCTTTTTGTCCCACAGCACGGGAACGGTGACACGACCGCTATAGTGCGGATCGGCATGAAGGTAAAGCTGATACAGAAACTCGTGTTGATAGAGCGTGTCGCCGGTTGCACCTGGAAAACTGTCATCAAAGGTCCAGCCATTTTCCAGCATCAGTGGGTTCACCACGGAAACAGAGATGAACGGTTCCAGACCTTTGAGTTTACGCATAATCAGCGTGCGGTGTGCCCACGGGCAGGCGAGTGAAACATAGAGATGGTAGCGGTTTTTTTCTGCGACAAAACCACCTTTGCCAGTCGGCCCAGGCGCGCCATCGGCAGTGAGCCAGTTACGAAATGCGGAAGCTGAACGTTGAAATTTACCGCCGGTGGATTTTGTGTCGTACCAGGTGTCATGCCAGACACCGTCAATCAGTTGACCCATTTTTCTCTCCTCCAATAGCAAAAACGAGGAGCTTCCTCCTCGTTTTTTATCGTTAAGTATAGCCTGTGCTTACCACTTTTTATTCAGCAGGCGGTCGATGCTATATGCGCCCGGACCGGTAATCGCCAGAAGCAGGTATCCACCAGAAATAGTCATATTTTTCATAAACATTAGCGAGTTCATGCCTTCGGCAAAGTTGCTGTGAAATAAAAATGCCGTCAACAGTGTAAAGCCAGCGGTAAACAGTGCGGTGGTACGCGTCAGGAAACCGAACAGGATTGCCAGGCCGCCACCGAACTCAAGCAGGATCACCAGCGGCAGCATAAAGCCCGGGACACCCATCGCTTCCATGTATTGTTGCGTGCCTGCATAACCGGTAATTTTCCCCCAACCTGCGCTAATAAACAGAATTGGCATTAAAATACGCGCTACCAGTACACCAACATCTTCTAATTTTTTCATCTTACTCTCCACTGCGCCACTCAGGCCGCTGATTGTTTTTTTCTGCAAGAGCGCGGTATTAGCGTCGTTGCTGTCGATGGAGAGAAGCATAAACGTAGTGAATGGTGATTGTTAGCAAGGAAAACTGTCAAAAATTTTCAAAAAATTTGAGGGATAAGGCCGGAATGACTCCGGCCAGAGAGGTAATTAACCGCGAAGCTGCTGCTGATTAATCGTACTTTTAACCAGACGCCAGGCACTCCAGACGCCAAAACCGCGTCTGGCCCAGCGAACCAGCATATTCGGATGGCGAATTGTCCAGATAGCCATCACGCTGCTGCCAACCAGCGCCCAGGAGCGCAAACTCAACAGCATATTCCAGCGACGATCGTAAGCGCCTGTTGCCTCCAGCCAGTCACGACGACTGGCGGAAAGATCCAGCCGTTGTTGCTGGATCTGGCTAAGTAGCTGTGCCTTGCGGCGTTCACGTTCGACTTTACCGCTCACGGGACTCCTCCTCGAGCAGTTGCCGATCGTTCGCCAGTTCATGGCGCGTATGGCGCAACAGGGTCGATTTCCGCGACTTGCGTAATGTCCAGATACCGCCAATCAGCGCTAAAAGGAACAACACCACGGTGGTGGCAATCATTGCATTCAGGCGATATTGCGGATCAATCGCCCAGATAATCAGCACCATCAGGCTCATAAGACCAAATGCAGCAAAAAGCATCGTCAGACCCAGCATCAGTAATAACTGAAAGATATTGGCTTTTTCTTCTTCCAGTTCAACCACCGCCAGCCGCAGACGTGTCTCCACCATTTCAACCATGATAGTGACAATTCGCTGCCCGATGCCCAGAACGCTTTTACCGGGCCCTTGCGCGTGCTGAGTGTCCGCCATAATTAACGACGAGACAGTAGAACGCCCAACACTACACCGACGGCAGCGCCAATGCCTACGCCTGTCCACGGATTTTCACGCACGTATTCATCGGCACGTGCCGCCGCTTCACGGGTCTGTTTGGCAATTGCATCACCGGTTTCACCCAGACGGTAACGGCTCTGTTTCAGTGCCTGCTCCGCTTTGCTGCGAATCTTACTCAACTCTTCTTTCGACTTCTCTCCTGAAGCGCTTAGTACTTCTTCCAGCGTATCAGACAGGGATTTCAACTCAGCACGCAGATGTTCCGTAGTGTGTTCTTTCGACATAGTTTTCTCCAGGTGAGTAAGTAGTGACTATTGTGGATTAGTAGGCGCGCGCTTCCAGCTTTTTCAGCTCTTCCTGCGCTTCTGCCAGTTTCCGTTCGCGTTTGGCAATCTTATCCGCATCGCCTTTTTGTTTGGCCTCGGCTAAATCATGTTTGCGTTCCGCTACCTCATCTCTCTGCTTTGCGATTTTCTTCTGATGATCGGCGCGCAGTTGGCTATCTGAACAATTGGCCCGTACTTCTCTAAGGGCTTTGTTCAGGCCGTTGATACGATTCTGGTTTTGGTGTTTTTCAGCATAGCTGATCTCCTTAAGGATATTTTGCTCCTTTTCCTGACAAAGAGTAGTGGCATAACTACTGACACTAAGAGCAAAAAGAGAAACAGCTAAAGCGATGCGGTATTTCATTCTTGAACCTTCCATTGTGACTCGGACCCATTACAGAGGAACGATTGTCCAGACAACGAAGCGGTAGTGTTAACCACCGCCTCATTAATCATAGACAGTAACAGTGAAATCACCAAAGTGAGTGATATGTTTCGGATAACAGGAAGTTATCCGAAGCGATGAGAGTTATCTCGCAGCCGGGTCAGCCACTGCATAGCCTGACTATTATTGTCCTGCTGTGCAATGATGTAGCCATGAGGCAATGTTCTGTCGAGAACAGCTTTTGCGGCGGCACTCTGGTCGCTGGAATCAAATGTAATCAGTAGAGTGTCATTCTTGGGAGTGATGCTTTTGAAAGGAATGCCGTGAGCGTCAAGGTGATGCCAGATGGAAAAACCGTCTGGCATCGTCGTGCCTTGATGAACGGCGCGGATCGCCAGCGTTGAATCTTGCTGACGAACCGCGGACCAGGCCAGCAGCAGCGTGCTGACCAGCAGTAAAGCAGCGCCGGACCAGACTAGCTGACGAAGCGACATGCGAGGTATTTGCATCCCTTACCCCCGATTTCCATATTTCTTTTTCCATAACACAACCAAAGAGCCTGCCAGACCAAACACCAGCAGTACCACCGGGAGCAGCATCAGGCATGACATGAGCTGATCCTCATACTTCAAAAATACCGGCGTTTTGCCGAGCATGTATCCTAAGGTTGTCAGGATCAACACCCACAGCAGACCGCTCATCCAGTTGAAGAACTGAAAACGGGCATTATTCAGCCCTGACAACCCGGCAATAGTCGGCAGTAATGTTCTGACAAACGCAATAAAGCGGCCAATCAGCAACGCGGATAAACCGTGTTTGTGAAAAAGATGATGTGCGCGTTGGTGATAGTGCGCGGGTAAATGGGAAAGCCAGTTTTGCACGGTGCGGGTATTGCCCAGCCATCGCCCCTGTATGTAACTGACCCAGCAGCCAAGGCTGGCGGCAACGGTCAGTAACAGAATCGTTTGCGGATACCCCATCGCGCCTTTAGCAATCAATACACCGACCAACACCAGTAAGCTGTCGCCCGGTAAAAAGGCTGCCGGAAGCAAGCCGTTTTCAAGGAACAAAATTACAAACAAGACAAAATACAACATGCCAATCATCGATGGATTGGCCAGCGTTTCAAAATCCTGCGCCCACAGGGCTTGCAGTAATTGGGTCAAAAGTTCCATTCATTATTCCTGGTGAATCGGTTAACGCCACGCCGGTTTTAAATGATGCACTCCCGCCAGGTTATTACTGTTTTTGTATGGATTGCGGGTCGGGACACCAACACGGCCTGAACTATTCCCTGTTAAAACGTGAGATAAGAAAACATTTAATAGCATAAATTCAAATTGAATCTAATTGTAACAAAGGTCAACGTTGTTCGTTATCAAAATTACATGTCCGTGGGGTCTGATTTTGCTGATTGCAGGGGAGGGTGGCGAGAGGATTTACACAGGCTGACACTTTATACTTTTCGCTTACTGATAAAGCGCACAGGCACCTGGCAGCGCCTGTCAGAAGAGAGGGCTATTTATTGCTATTGGCAGCCGTATCCAGATGTACAACCGGGTTTTCAGCAAACAGGTAACGGTCAGCATTGAACTCGAAATCATCACTGGTTTCGTTAAATAACATAATTTTAGTGTTTTCCAGATGCTGCCACATTGCCAGTTTAGCGGCATGGGGATCTTTGCGAATCAGCGCTTTAAGGATTTGATCGTGGTCATCGCACCAGTTATCGACGGTACGAGAATCAATGTGTTCGTGGAGTTTTTTCCAGTACGGGTTATGGCTACGCTGGGTCCACATTTTCTCAACGATGGCTGCCAGCGCCGAGTTCTGCGTTGCCAGGGCTACCTGAATATGAAACTGCAAGTCCCACTCGGAATCGCGGAAGCATTGTTCGCCGCGTGCCTGCTCCTGGATGGCCATCAGTTTCATGATATCCTGTTTAGTGACCTGGGTAGCGGCAAACTCAGCAATATTGCTTTCGATGAGCTGGCGTGCCTGGAGCAACTCAAACGGACCGTAATTAGCAAATTCCATATTATCGTCAGCCGCTTGCTGATGGCGAGGCTGGTTGGAAACCACATGAATACCTGAGCCTTTACGCACCTCTACATAGCCTTCTACTTCCAGCATGATGATGGCTTCACGAACCACGGTGCGGCTGACGTTTTTTTCATCGGCAATAAAACGTTCGGCGGGTAATTTATCACCCACCAGATAGACGCCCTGCTCGATGCGCTCTTTCAGGTCAGCAGCAAGTTGTTGGTACAAACGGCGTGGTTCAGAGATTTCCATATGCGCTCCAGGCATGATACAGCAGACTATATTTGTTATACCACTTTTGCGAGATTTGCTCTACTCGCAGTGATGAAAAAGCCGCCTGAAAAGGCGGCTTCGAAGGGAAACTAAAACTTATACTTTGCGTTAATGTTGCGGTGCGGGATCGTTATGTGTTTCCTGCGCCACCTCAATCGCTGGTTTGTTCTGCAATACCGTCCAGATAACCAGCGCGCCTAACAGGTCGAACACTGCCAGTACCGCGAACAGCGGGCTGAAGCCGATGGTGTCAGCCAGTGCACCCACAACCAGCGCAAACAGCGTACTTGCCAGCCATGCGGACATCCCGGTCAGACCGTTTGCCGTTGCCACTTCGTTACGACCGAACACGTCAGAAGAGAGCGTAATCAGCGCGCCAGACAGTGCCTGGTGAGCAAAACCACCGATACACAGCAGCATAATCGCTACATACGGGTTGGTGAACAGACCGATCATACCCGGGCCAATCATCAGTACCGCACCCAGCGTTACAACCATCTTACGGGACACGATCAGGTTCACACCAAACCAGCGCTGGAACAGCGGCGGCAGGTAACCACCGAGGATGCAACCGAGGTCAGCAAACAGCATCGGCATCCAGGCAAACATAGCGATCTCTTTCAGGTTAAAGCCGTAAACTTTAAACATGAACAGCGGGATCCACGCGTTGAAAGTACCCCAGGCGGGTTCCGCCAGGAAGCGCGGCAGTGCGATACCCCAGAACTGACGGTTACGCAGGATCTGACCAACGGACAGTTTTTTCGCCGTGCCAACCTGGTGCTGGGCTTCCTGGCCATTAATAATGTAGTCGCGTTCTTCATCGGTCAGATGCTTCTGGTCGCGTGGATGCTTATAGAAAATCAGCCATGCCATCGCCCAGATAAAGCTCAATGCACCAGAGATGATAAATGCCATCTGCCAGCTATGCATTACGATTGCCCATACTACCAGCGGCGGTGCAATCATCGCGCCAATTGAAGAACCAACGTTAAAGTAACCTACTGCGATGGAACGCTCTTTCGCCGGGAACCATTCGGAGCTGGCTTTCAGACCCGCCGGGATCATTGCCGCTTCAGCAGCACCTACTGCACCACGAGCAATCGCCAGGCCGCCCCAGCTACCCGCCAGCGCGGTAGCGCCACAGAACACTGCCCACAACACGGCAAACATCGCGTAACCGATTTTTGTACCCAGAACATCCAGTACATAACCCGCTACCGGTTGCATGATCGTATAAGCAGCAGAATAGGCTGCGATGATGTAGGAATACTGTTGGGTGGAGATGTTTAACTCTTCCATCAGAGTTGGCGCAGCCGCCGCTACAGTGTTACGCGTCAGGTAGCCAAGCACGGTGCCGAGCGTCACCAGTGCGATCATGTACCAACGTAACCCTTTAATTTTACGCATGTAAAACCTCATCGTTTTGTTATATCCGCAGGAATCGCGGCCATCATCCCGCCAGAGGCTGAAGATGTTAGTTACGACCGGGTAACCGAAAAAAAACCGGCACGCCCCGAACGTTGCCATGAAAGTTTCGTGCTAATTCGGCTTCCGTACCGGTCAACCCGATTCATCTAACAAATGAATGAATCAGCAATTTGCATTCCGTCGACTTATGATTTGCGACGGCAGAAAGATAACTTGTCATACAACTTTAAAAGGTGAGAGCCATCACAAATGTGCGAATATTTGTAGGGACATTACTGGATAATGACGAGGCCAGAAATGGCGCGGCTTGCGGCGGTGTTTACCACTTTGAGAGTAATTTTTTTAACTACGTTTATTGATCTAACTCACGAAAATATCTTCTGGCTCTGGAAATTGGTGTGATAACTTTGTCAGCATCGCACCATAAGCAAGCTAGCTCACTCGTTGAGAGGAAGACGAAAATGACTCCGTTTATGACTGAAGATTTCCTGTTAGATACTGAATTTGCCCGCCGCCTGTATCACGACTACGCAAAAGACCAGCCGATTTTCGATTACCACTGTCATTTGCCGCCGCAGCAGATCGCAGAAGATTATCGCTTTAAGAATTTGTATGACATCTGGTTGAAAGGTGATCACTACAAATGGCGTGCAATGCGTACCAATGGCGTGGCTGAACGCTTGTGTACAGGTGATGCCTCTGACCGTGAGAAGTTTGATGCGTGGGCGGCGACCGTTCCACACACTATCGGCAACCCGTTATACCACTGGACGCATCTGGAACTGCGCCGTCCGTTTGGTATCACCGGTAAACTGCTGTCTCCGTCGACTGCCGATGAGATCTGGAACGAATGTAACGAATTGCTGGCGCAGGATAACTTCTCCGCGCGTGGCATCATGCAGCAGATGAACGTGAAAATGGTTGGCACCACCGACGATCCGATTGATTCTCTGGAACATCACGCAGAGATCGCCAAAGACGGTTCTTTCACCATTAAAGTGCTGCCGAGCTGGCGTCCGGATAAAGCCTTCAACATCGAACAGGCGACTTTTAACGACTATATGACGAAGCTGGGCGAAGTTTCCGACACCGACATTCGCCGCTTTGCTGATCTGCAAACCGCCCTGACCAAACGTCTGGATCACTTCGCCGCTCACGGTTGTAAAGTGTCTGACCACGCGCTGGATGTGGTGATGTTTGCCGAAGCGAACGAAGCGGAACTGGATAGCATCCTGGCACGCCGTCTGGCTGGTGAAACTCTGAGTGAGCACGAAGTGGCACAGTTTAAAACTGCGGTACTGGTGTTCCTTGGTGCCGAATACGCACGTCGCGGTTGGGTGCAGCAGTACCACATTGGCGCACTGCGTAATAACAACCTGCGTCAGTTCAAACTGCTGGGGCCGGATGTAGGCTTCGACTCCATCAACGACCGTCCGATGGCGGAAGAACTGTCTAAGCTGCTGAGCAAACAGAACGAAGAAAACCTGCTGCCAAAAACCATTCTTTACTGCCTGAACCCGCGCGATAACGAAGTGCTGGGCACCATGATCGGTAACTTCCAGGGCGAAGGTATGCCGGGCAAAATGCAGTTCGGTTCCGGCTGGTGGTTTAACGACCAGAAAGACGGTATGGAACGTCAGATGACCCAACTGGCGCAGCTCGGTCTGCTGAGCCGCTTTGTCGGTATGCTGACTGACAGCCGTAGTTTCCTGTCATACACCCGTCACGAATACTTCCGCCGCATTCTGTGCCAGATGATCGGTCGCTGGGTGGAAGCAGGCGAAGCACCGGCGGACATCAACCTGCTGGGCGAGATGGTGAAAAATATTTGCTTTAACAATGCGCGTGACTACTTCGCCATTGAACTGAACTAAGGTCTGGGGTTGATATGCAATACATCAAGATCCATGCGCTGGATAACGTCGCGGTCGCTTTAGCGGATCTGGCTGAAGGCACAGAAGTCAGTGTCGATAGCCAGACTGTTACGCTGCGTCAGGACGTCGCTCGTGGACATAAATTTGCGTTAACGGATATCGCAAAAGGAGCCAACGTCATTAAATATGGTCTGCCGATTGGTTATGCATTGGCGGATATTGCGGCGGGGGAACACGTTCACGCCCACAATACGCGCACGAATCTGAGCGATCTGGATCAGTATCGCTATCAACCTGATTTTCACGATCTGCCAGCACAAGCGGCAGATCGTGAAGTGCAGATCTATCGTCGCGCTAACGGCGATGTCGGGGTGCGTAATGAGTTGTGGATCTTGCCGACCGTTGGCTGTGTCAATGGCATCGCGCGGCAGATCCAGAATCGTTTCCTGAAAGAAACTAACAACGCCGAAGGGACTGATGGTGTGTTCCTCTTCAGCCACACCTACGGCTGCTCGCAGTTGGGCGACGATCACATCAATACTCGTACTATGCTGCAAAACATGGTGCGCCATCCGAATGCGGGCGCAGTACTGGTGATTGGTCTGGGTTGTGAAAACAACCAGGTTGATGCTTTTCGCGAAACGCTGGGGGATATTGATCCTGAACGCGTTCATTTCATGATCTGCCAGCAGCAGGACGATGAAATCGAAGCCGGGATCGAACATCTGCATCAGTTGTATAACGTGATGCGCAACGACAAGCGCGAGCCGGGCAAACTCAGTGAACTGAAGTTTGGTCTGGAGTGCGGCGGTTCCGACGGTCTTTCTGGTATTACCGCTAACCCGATGCTGGGGCGTTTTTCTGACTACGTGATTGCTAATGGCGGTACTACCGTACTGACAGAAGTGCCGGAGATGTTCGGTGCAGAGCAGTTGCTGATGAGTCATTGCCGCGATGAAGCGACGTTTGAAAAACTGGTCACTATGGTTAACGACTTCAAACAGTACTTTATTGCCCATGACCAGCCGATCTACGAAAACCCATCACCGGGGAACAAAGCAGGCGGTATTACCACGCTGGAAGACAAATCACTTGGTTGTACTCAGAAAGCGGGTTCCAGTGAAGTGGTTGATGTGTTGCGTTACGGCGAACGTCTGAAAACGCCGGGACTGAACCTGTTAAGCGCGCCGGGTAACGATGCCGTGGCAACCAGCGCACTGGCGGGCGCAGGCTGCCATATGGTGTTGTTCAGTACTGGTCGCGGTACGCCGTATGGTGGTTTTGTTCCAACAGTGAAAATCGCCACCAACAGCGAACTGGCGGCGAAGAAAAAACACTGGATCGACTTTGACGCGGGTCAGTTGATCCACGGTAAAGCGATGCCGCAGTTGCTGGAAGAGTTTATCGACACCATCGTTGAGTTTGCCAACGGTAAGCAAACTTGCAACGAGCGTAACGACTTCCGCGAACTGGCGATCTTTAAAAGCGGCGTAACGTTATAAGATCGAAATGAGTTGTTAATAAAAAACGGCGTTTCATAATGTGAAGCGCCGTTTGCTTTTCCATACCTGCTAAGGATTTATCATGACCGCGTATTGGCTGGCCCAGGGCGTGGGTGTCATCGCCTTTCTGATTGGTATCACAACATTTTTCAACCGTGACGAACGTCGCTTCAAAAAGCAGCTTTCGGTCTATAGCGCCGTTATCGGCGTGCATTTCTTTCTCCTGGGCACCTATCCTGCCGGTGCCAGTGCCATCCTTAACGCCATCCGTACACTGATTACCCTACGCACGCGCAGCTTATGGGTGATGACAATCTTCATTGTGCTCACTGGCGGAATTGGCCTGGCGAAGTTCCATCATCCTGTTGAATTACTGCCGGTTATTGGCACGATCGTCAGTACCTGGGCGCTGTTTCGCTGTAAAGGGCTGACTATGCGCTGCGTGATGTGGTTTTCAACGTGTTGCTGGGTGATTCACAACTTTTGGGCCGGGTCGATTGGTGGCACGATGATTGAAGGCAGTTTTCTGTTGATGAATGGCCTGAATATCATTCGTTTCTGGCGGATGCAGAAAAGGGGAATTGATCCGTTTAAAGTAGAGAAAACCCCTTCCGCCGTAGACGAAAGGGGTTAAGCATTAATTACGCAGGGCGCTATTTGCCAGACGCTCATCTTCCGCCTGGCATGCTGCCGCGGTGAACAGCACGTCAGTTGACGAGTTCAGCGCGGTTTCGCAGGAGTCCTGCAATACGCCGATAATAAAGCCGACGGCGACCACCTGCATGGCGATGTCGTTTGGGATTCCGAACATATTACAGGCCAGCGGGATCAGCAGCAGAGAACCACCTGCTACGCCTGATGCGCCACAGGCACACAAAGAAGCAACCACGCTCAACAGCAGCGCCGTGGGCAGATCCACCGGAATACCCAGCGTATTGACCGCTGCCAGCGTCAACACCGTAATGGTGATCGCCGCGCCCGCCATATTGATGGTTGCTCCCAGCGGAATAGAAACGGAATAGGTATCACGATCCAGATTCAGCTTTTCGCACAGCGCCATATTCACCGGAATATTCGCCGCAGAGCTACGGGTGAAGAAGGCGTACACGCCGCTTTCACGTAGGCACAGCAGTACCAGCGGGAACGGATTACGACGAATTTTCCACCATACCAGCAGTGGATTAACCACCAGCGCCACCAACAGCATACAGCCAACCAGCACCGCGAGCAGTTGCGCATAACCCCACAACGTGTCGAACCCTGTGGTTGCCAGCGTAGAAGAAACCAGGCCAAAAATACCGATCGGCGCGAAGCGAATCACCAGCTTCACCATAAAGGTGACGGCATTCGACATATCGTTGACCAGGTTTTTGGTGGTCTCGTTACCATGACGCAGGGCAAAACCGAGGCCAATCGCCCACACCAGAATCCCGATGTAATTACCTTTTAGCAGGGCGTCGATAGGGTTGGAAACCATACTCATCAGCAACCCGCGCATGACCTCAATAATGCCTGACGGGGGGGTAATATCCCCCGCACTGCTGGATAAATGCAGAGTAGAAGGGAAGGCGAAGCTGAAGACAACTGCGGCCAGTGCAGCGGAGAAAGTACCCAGCAAATAGAGAAACAGAATAGGGCGGATATTGGTTTTTTGTCCGTGCTGGTGGTTAGCGATGGAAGCCATTACCAGCATCAGCACCAGGATTGGCGCTACAGCTTTCAGCGCGCCGACGAACAGGGTGCCTAACAGGCCGACAGCTTCAGCCGCCGGTTTTGAGATCCATGCCAGGAGAATCCCCAGAACAAGGCCGACCAGGATTTGTTTTACCAGGCTGCCATGAGCCAGACGCCGGAATATCCCCGGTGAACGTTGCGTAGTCATTTTTCGATCCTTTCGTTGTGTTGTCGCACATCCCTGGTGCGTTCTGTCGACGCATCTTTCAGGATGTAACAAAGTATTTGCAAGGTTGAGTATAAGGAAAGTTGTGGGTTCGGGAAGCTAAAAATACTGGATTTTAAAGAGAGGTCATATTTTGCAACTTAATTGTTACATTTATTTGACATAAACAGAGGGAAGGACTGACTACTAAGGCTGATTAGATAACATATGGGCAAAACTATTTGGAGTATGAGAACGGTTGCGCTCCTTTAATGTGCAATGCCATATAAAGTCACTGGCGCAGGGAGCGCGCAGGGGGCGGCCAATCGCCGCTGCCCCCTGCACCCCGGGCTCTGGCGAACAAAATCGCCGCCGCGCGGTTCCCTCAGCTTATCCCTTGCGGCTACCGGGTACGGGCGCGAGGTAACATCCCTGTAAAACGCGCCCTCGCCGCGCATCCATGCGGTCTTTTTGTAACGAGCTATAAGTCGATTACATAATTAATAGCTCATCTTTGTCTGGAATGAGTTATCTCCAGTAATGGCTTAATATACAGCGAATTACTCTACCCGCTGCTTATCATGCTGATAATTCACCCACGCGTTGATAATAAACGTCGTCACCAGAATGCCAAACACCACGCCCAGCGAGACGGCGATCGGAATATGGTAGAAATCGACAATCAGCATCTTGATACCAATAAACACCAGAATCACCGCCAGGCCATATTTGAGCATCGAGAAACGCTCCGCCACGCCCGCCAGCAGGAAATACATCGCACGCAGGCCGAGTATCGCAAACAGGTTTGAGGTCAGCACAATGAACGGATCGGTGGTGACGGCGAAGATTGCCGGAATGCTATCCACGGCGAAAATCACGTCGCTTAACTCCACCAGAATCAACACCAGCATCAGCGGCGTGGCATACAGCAAGCCATTCTTACGCACAAAGAAGTGCTCGTTGTCGATGGTGTCGGTCATGCGCAAATGACCCCGCAGCCAGCGTACCAGCGGCTTGTCGCCAATCCCTGATTCGTCTTCATGGGCCAATGCCATCTTCACGCCAGTAAACAGCAGGAATGCGCCAAAGATATACAGGATCCAGTCGAACTGCGAAATCAGCCAGCTACCGGTGAAGATCATGATAGTACGCAGGACAATCGCCCCGAGCACGCCATACACCAGCACGCGGCGTTGTAATGCCGCCGGAACAGAGAAATAGCTGAACAACATCAGCCAGACAAAGACGTTATCAACCGCCAGAGATTTCTCAATCAGATAACCAGTGAGGAAGGCCAGCGCCTGCGGGTCCGCGACTTCGCGTCCCTGTGTCTGCGCCAGATACCACCAGAAAGCGGCGTTAAACAGTAACGACAGCGTCACCCAAACCAGTGACCAGGCTGCAGCCTGTTTCATGGTCATAGCGTGCGCACCCCGACGCCCCTGCAACAACAGGTCGATAGCCAGCATAACAGCGACAACGACAGCGAATCCGCCCCATAACAACGGCGTGCCGACAGTATTCATAGAAGTTCCTTACACATAAAAAAACGGCCAACGTCGGAAGACGTCAGCCGCTGCTTTTTATGCATAGACCTCGCCTTCCGGCAAGGTCTCACTTACAACAAAAAAGGAATACGTCTGCGTATTCCTTTCGGGTTGCCCGGTGACCGGATGTGGTTTTTCACACATCGTAATGACGATCGACCGGCAATGAAGTTACTCCCCTTTGCAGGTAACAAAGTATGACAGACCATTCATCCAGTCAATGGTCTGTTACATGCCTTTTACACTGCTTTACGGTAACAATTATTGCTTTACGCTATCTGCCGGAAAAATCACCCCGGTCTGGCGGCGGATCTCGGTCAGCAGTTTGGCGGTGATACGACTGACTGCCAGACCCGGATGATCTACCAGATGCTCATCCACCAGAGTGGCGAACAGCTCTGCTTCGTAGAGCATGGTATTAATATGCTGCGGCAAGGTGAGATCCTGCATCTGGCTGCCACGCGGTACAAAACAGACTTTCTGGCACTCGGAAAGTTTTTCAATTACCAGTGATCCCGCTTCGCCCTGAATCTCGCTTGCCAGTACAGAATCGCTGACTTTGGAGTGCTGCAACGTAACGCTGAAATCACCGTAATCCATCACCACCACGCCGTGGGCATCCACGCCGCTTGCCAGCAAACTGGCGGTTGCCTGCACGCTTTTCGGCTCACCAAATAACGCCACTGCCGACGCCAGGCAGTAAAAGCCGATATCCATGATCGAGCCGTTAGAGAACGCCGGATTAAAGGTATTGGGATTCTCGCCGTCGAGATAACGTTGATAACGCGAAGAGTACTGGCAGTAGTTAAAAAAGACTTTACGCAATTTGCCGACTTTCGGCAGCGCCTGGCGTAACAAATGAAAGTTAGGCAGGCTGGCCGTTTTAAATGCTTCAAACAGCACCACCTGATTTTCCCGCGCGCAGGCAATGGCGGCATCCACTTCCGCCAGATTCGACGCCAGCGGTTTCTCGCAAATTACATGCATTTTGTGACTGAGGAAAAGCTGCGTCTGGGAAAAATGCAGGGCATTCGGGCTGGCAATATACACCGCGTCAATGGCATCGCTTTCCGCCATCGCTTCCAGCGAAGTGAACAGATGCTCGACAGAAAAATCATTGGCGAAGTGCTGGGCCTGTTCAAGGCTGCGGGAATAGACGGCGGTTAACTTGTATTTGCCGCTCTCATGGGCGGCCTCGACGAACTGGCGGGTGATCCAGTTCGTGCCAATCACGGCGAAACGTATCATAACGCGTGGTTACTCCATAAAGGGATTCTGTCGTCAATGTAGCACGCCTTTTTCATCTTCGGCGTGCGTGGATACGCATTATTTCTGCGCCGGACAGCCATGTTCGCTAAATGGCCCAATCATGACCGACGGCCCGAGATATTTCGGCTGGCGATGGAGGATTTTGGCGTCAATCACCGCGCTGACGCGAGCGAGTTTTTCCCGCAGTTGAGTATAAAAACCCTGTTTCATATTCAGGTCAGGGGCATTAAAACCGATAGCATCGATGCCGTACTGTTTTGCCAGCCAGATGGCGCGTTGGTTATGAAATTTTTGCGAAATAATGGTGATATGGTTCTCACCAAACACTTTATTGGCGCGCACCACCGAATCAAGCGTTGAGAATCCGGCATAATCGCAGAAGATGACTTTCGCCGGTACGCCTTTAGCGATGAGCGCCCGCTGCATTCCTGACGCTTCATCGTAATTTTTTCGTCCGTTATCGCCACTGACCAACAGCCACTTCACTTTTCCGGCGTGGTACAACTCTGCGGCGCTATCAATACGTCGGGTAAAGTAGCGATTACCCGGCTTTGCTCCCAGCAATAACCCCACGTTACGTACCGGAACTGCGTTGACATCGCTCCATGTTAGTTGCTGGCTGGCGTTGACCATCGCCCGATCGCTGATAAAAACCGTCGCGCCTGCTACAAGCAACAGTAAACAGGCAATCTTAAGAATCCGGCGGGAAAAACAAACGCGACGAAGAAGGCGGAAAAATGCGCGCAGCATGGTCGTTATCCTTAACGAAAGAGGGACGTCGATTTTAGGCGTTAATGGGAGAAAATATAACGCCTGAATCCATTTTCAGATTTTGCCCCGGCCAAGCGACAGTTGCGTCAACCACAGGCGAGTGTCGAACTCAAGCTGGTGGTACTGTGGTTCCATATGACAGCACAACTGGTAGAACGCTTTGTTGTGCTCCTTCTCTTTCAGATGCGCCAGTTCATGCACCACGATCATGCGCAAAAATGGTTCCGGCGCGTTGCGAAACACGGTAGCAACGCGAATTTCAGCCTTCGCTTTCAGCTTGCCGCCCTGCACGCGGGAAACAGCAGTATGTAATCCCAGCGCGTTTTTCAGCACGTGGATCTTATTGTCATACATCACTTTATTGATCGGCGGGGCATTACGCAGAAACTGATTTTTCAGATCCTGAGTGTATTGCCAGAGGGCTTTATCGGTGGAGTAGTCGTGCGTTCCCGGATAGCGTTTTGCCAGCACATCACCCAGACGCTGTTCATTAATTAGCGTGCGCACCTGGGAAAGTAGCTGCTCGGGATAGCCCTGAAGATAAGTAAGATTGCTCATAACTGCCCATGAAAAAGAGAAAAAGGGTATACTCACGCACCCTTTTCAGGGGCAACGTCGAAATTTTATCATTCAGGAGGGCCGATGAGCCACTTAGACAACGGTTTCCGTTCACTGACACTACAACGTTTTCCGGCGACGGATGACGTTAACCCGCTACAGGCGTGGGAAGCGGCGGATGAATATTTGCTGCAACAGTTGGACGACACAGAAATCCGCGGCCCGGTGTTAATCCTGAATGATGCTTTCGGTGCGTTAAGCTGCGCGCTGGCGGAACATAAACCGTACAGTATTGGTGATTCGTATATCAGCGAGCTGGCAACGCGCGAGAATTTGCGTCTCAACGGGATTGATGAGTCGAGCGTGAAGTTTCTCGACAGCACTGCCGACTACCCGCAACAGCCGGGCGTGGTGTTGATCAAAGTGCCGAAAACGCTGGCGTTGCTGGAACAACAACTGCGTGCGCTGCGCAAAGTGGTCACGCCGGATACACGTATTATTGCTGGCGCTAAAGCCCGCGACATTCACACTTCCACGCTGGAACTGTTCGAAAAAGTGCTCGGCCCAACCACCACCACGCTGGCATGGAAAAAAGCGCGACTGATTAACTGTACCTTCAATGAACCGCCGCTGGCTGATGCACCGCAGACCGTTAGCTGGAAACTGGAAGGCACCGACTGGACTATCCACAACCATGCGAATGTCTTCTCCCGCACCGGGCTGGATATTGGCGCGCGTTTCTTTATGCAGCATCTGCCGGAAAATCTTGAAGGGGAGATTGTCGATCTCGGCTGTGGTAATGGCGTCATTGGTCTGACGCTGCTTGATAAAAACCCGCAGGCGAAAGTGGTGTTTGTCGATGAATCACCGATGGCAGTTGCTTCCAGCCGATTGAACGTAGAAACCAACATGCCTGAAGCGCTGGATCGCTGCGAGTTTATGATCAACAACGCACTTTCTGGCGTAGAGCCTTTTCGCTTTAATGCTGTGCTCTGCAACCCGCCGTTTCACCAGCAACATGCGCTGACCGATAACGTTGCCTGGGAGATGTTCCACCACGCCCGCCGCTGCCTGAAAATCAACGGTGAGCTGTATATCGTTGCCAACCGCCATCTGGATTACTTTCACAAACTGAAGAAGATTTTTGGCAATTGCACCACTATCGCGACGAATAATAAATTTGTGGTGCTGAAAGCAGTGAAGCTGGGGCGTCGTCGATAAGGTTGGGAGCTACCTGCCGGATGCGGCGTGAACGCCTTATCCGGCTTACATTCAGCATGTTACCCCGAGGCCGGATAAGACGCGTCAAGCGTCGCATCCGGCACTTCAAAGAACGATTTAAATCTCCAGCGCAAGCCGCGTCCCCTGAGCTATCGCTCGCCGTGCGTCCAGCTCCATAGCCACATCGCAGCCGCCAATTAAATGCACGGTTTTCCCGCTATCAATGAGCGGTTGTGCCAGTGCGCGGTTTGGCTCTTGCCCTGCACAGATCACCACATGATCTACTGCGAATACCTGCGTTTCACCGTTGATCACCACATGCAGTCCGTCATCATCGATCTTCTGATAACTTACGCCTGGGATCATTTTCACGCCGCGCGAGAGCAGGGTGGTGCGATGGATCCAACCGGTGGTTTTACCCAATCCCTGACCTGGTTTGCTGGCTTTACGTTGGAGCATTACGATTTGTCGTGGGCTACGGGGGATCTGTATACCTTGCGAACTTAAGCCACCAGCTTGTTGCAGGCTGCTGTCGATCCCCCATTCTGTGCGGAATTCAGCGATATTCTGGCTGGTGGATTCGCCTGGCTGACTCAAATACATTGCCGTATCAAAACCAATACCGCCACAACCGATGATGGCGACTTTGTTGCCCACTGGCGCTTTGTCGCGCAGTACATCGAGGTAACTCAGTACTTTCGGATGATCGATCCCGTCGATGGGCGGAATACGCGGCACGATCCCGCTGGCAAGGATCGTTTCATCGAACGCCTGTAATTGATCCGCCGTCACGGTGTGATTGAGTTTCAGCGTCACGCCCGTCACTTCGATCATCCGGCGGTAGTAACGCAGTGTTTCGTAGAACTCCTCTTTACCGGGGATCTGTTTGGCAATGTTGAACTGCCCACCGATCTCGCCGCGAGTATCAAACAGCGTTACCTGATGTCCACGTGCTGCTGCGTTAATGGCAAACGCCAGCCCCGCCGGACCTGCACCGACCACCGCCAGATTTTTTTTCTGCATAGCAGGAAGGATTGGCATTTTGGTTTCATGGCAGGCGCGAGGATTGACCAGACACGAAGTCACTTTGCCGACGAAGATCTGATCCAGACAGGCCTGGTTACAGCCAATACAGGTGTTGATCTCATCAGCTCTCCCCGATTGCGCTTTTGACAGCAGCTCGGCATCAGCCAGAAACGGTCGCGCCATCGACACCATGTCCGCATCGCCACGCGAGAGGATATCGTCGGCAACCTGCGGATCGTTAATTCGGTTGGTGGTCACCAGCGGCAGTGATACATGGCCTTTCAGTTTGCGCGTGACCCAACTGAATGCGCCGCGCGGCACGGGAGTGGCGATGGTCGGAATCCGCGCTTCATGCCAGCCAATGCCGGTATTGATAATGGTTGCGCCAGCCGTTTCAATGGCCTGCGCCAGTTGTACCGTTTCGGTAAAAGTGCTGCCGCCTTCTACCAGATCGAGCATCGACAGACGGTAGATAATAATGAAATCGTTGCCGACGCGTTCGCGCACTGCACGTACTACTTCAACGGCAAACCGCATCCGGTTAGGGTAATCACCACCCCACTGGTCGCTACGCTGGTTGGTGCGCAGAGTCAGAAATTCGTTGATCAAATACCCTTCGGAACCCATAACTTCTACGCCATCGTATCCGGCCTCCCGCGCCAGTTGCGCACAGCGGGCGAAATCGTTGATCAGTTGCAGGATCTCTTCATGGCTTAACTCATGAGGAACGAAACGGTTGATGGGAGCCTGCAATGCGGACGGGGCGACCAGATGCGGCTGGTAACTGTAGCGCCCGGTATGCAAAATTTGCAGGGCGATTTTGCCGCCTTCCTGATGTACCGCTTCGGTAATAATGCGATGGTGTGGGATCTGACTGGCGTCGTTGAGCATTGCGCCGCCTTCCATGCCAACGCCCGTTAAATCTGGTGCGATACCGCCGCTGACAATCAGCGCCACGCCGTGGCGGGCGCGTTCGGCATAAAACGCCGCCAGCCGCTCAGCGCCATCCGGGTATTCCTCCAGCCCGGTGTGCATTGACCCCATCAGTACGCGGTTTTTTAACGTGGTGAAGCCTAAATCAAGCGGGGCGAACAGCGACGGGTAGCTCATAAGATTGTCCAGTATGTAAAATAATTGTTATGTGGTCGGATGAGTTCTAATTTAGCCGTCGCCGGAGAAAAGGGAAAAGGGGAATGCGGGGTTTGTGATGGGATTCAAAAAGAATACGCCCGGTGGTAATGCCGGATGCGACGCTTGCCGCGTCTTATCCGGCCTACGGGCGTACATGTAGGGCGGATAAGGCGTTCACGCCGCATCCGCCAGCCGTTGTAAATTACTGCTTACGGAAAAAATCGTTATACAACATATACAAATGCGCTGCGCTCCAGGAGAAATTTGGGGCACCTTGCTGTGCGCCGGTCAGCGGGTTGTAATTCTCCTGAATCGAACCGTCGGCGGTTAAGCCTTTGGCGTGCTGGAAAAAAGTATCCGCAAGTTTCAGAGCATCATCGCGATAACCGTAACGCTCCATACCTTTCAGAGCAAACCAGAACTGATCCACCCATACGCGCCCGCGCCAGTAGATATCCGCGCCAAAGGCCGGATTGGTTAACGCTGCCGTTCCCAGTGGGACAAAGGTGTTGAACTCTTTGGTGTCCAGCATCACCTTCACCACCGCGTCGGCATTGGCCTGCGTTGCTGCACCATTAAACAGCGGCGACCAGCCTTCCGGCCCTTTACCGCGCTCGACAATCGGTTTGCCCGCGCAGCCGTTCGCTAACGGTTTATCTTCAATGCGTATGTCATAGTAGAACTGTGTGGCCGGGTCGAACATACAAGTATTGATGTAATCTGCGAGCTGTACTGCCAACTGGCGATAACGTTTGGCTTCTTCGGGTTTGCCGAGGATTTTCGCCATCTCGGCCAGATAATGATTATCGCTGTACATATAGCTGGCCTGATCCACCGATTCCTGTAACAACGAGTAGCCCAGCAACGTCCCGTCCTGACTGCGGTTTTCAGCGAATTTCACCGTCCAGTCACTACGTTTGCCGCCGTTAGCGACATATTTATCCAATTGTTCTTTGTCGATAAAACCAAAGACGGCTGCATCATCACGACCCGATTCCCACGACGCGGCAACCTGCGCCGGAATTTCCAGGCTGTCGTACTGGCCTTTCTCCACCACACGGGCGTAGTTGTTCAGCCCAGACTGCGTCTCTTCTTTGTCGCCTTTTTTCACCGTAAACAGCATCTCGCCGCTCTCGGTGTTGTGGGCTTTGTCGCGGGTCGCGCCATATTCCGGCACGCCGTTGCCGTTGTGATCGCGGTTACGTAACCACCAGTCGTGATAGGCCACCAGCTTCGGGTACATCTCTGCCAACCAGGCTTTATCCTGGGTGACGTTATACACTTCCATTACTGACCAGGCGGCAAGGCTGGGTTTGGTATTACGTTCATTCCAGTTGCCGCCATCGCCGCCACGCTCGGGGCTAAGGTTCCACGCAATCAGGTCCGGCACAAATCCCACATCCTGCGGACGCACGGCGTCGCCAGGTTGGATCTGCCAGGAGAAGACCGCGCGAATATTCTCTTTGGCGATGTCCGGATTGAAATGCGCCATCGCAAACGCCTGCTTCCAGGTATCCCACGGCCAGGTCTGATTGCCGGAGAACCAACGCCCGGTTACCGACGGCGTGACGGTGTTATATTTCACCGCACCGCCCGGCGAACGCCAGTTGCCGTTGAGGGTTTCGATCGCTTTCACCGCGACGCGCGTCTGCTCCAGCGTCGCATCCGGATTGGTTAACCCTTTCTTCAGGTACTCTTCCCAGCGTCGCTGCGAGGCGGTGAGATAAAACGCCGGACGCGCCAGAATATCGCGGATTTGCATCTGTTCTTTGCTGACTTCCTGGGCGGTCAGCAGATGGGAATAGGTGGTATAGAGTGTCGTCGAACCGTTGATATGCGCCTTACTGGTAAAGCGATTACCGTTGATTTCAGTCTGCATCGGTAATGATTTATGCACCTGATATTCCGATTCGCCGGAGGTCAGCAGATCCCAGGTGGCGCGCACTTTGCCAAAGGTAACTTTCAGGCCATCACGGGTGGCGCTGATCTTGCGTTGATAATCAGGGTACTCGCCAGTAATGGTTTTATCAGAAAGCGGTTTCCCTTCTTTCGCTTCCAGTTTTTCCAGCAGCTCGCCGTCCCACACCAGATCCAGCGGTTTATCGCTGGTGATTTTGGTTTCCAGTAGTGACGTGCGCGGCGTGGCGAAGCGCAGAGTCATTTCTATCTGCACATCTTTTGCTGTCAGCTTTTGCACCAGCGCACCGGGAATACTGTATGCCTCCAGTGTGAAGTCGACTTTTTGGCCGCCCTGCCAGACAGTCAGGCGGTCGAAATTGGTGGCCATAAAGTTGATGTACTCTTCCGTTAGCAGTGCAACGCCCGGAAAGCCACCCATGGTGTTCGGGCCGTCAGGCAACAGGTGGCCATGCCAGGCACCGAGATCGAAAAATGGGTTAAAACGCTGGTGGTCGTCGTAATCGTAATCCTTCATGTACTGCGGCGCGCCGGTACGGTTAATCACGTTTTTATAATTGTCGGCGTTAGCGGCATGGGCGGAAAAGCTCATCAGCAGGGCGCAGGCTACTGGCGTTAAAATGGTTTTGATTTTCATGAGATTACTGTCCTTATTACCAGTAAAAATATTGCATCAGGAAGAGTTGGTCGCTGGGATCGTGAGAGGCATTTTTCATGTAGAAGCGGCTGTCAAAAGCCGTAGCGAAACGTCCGCCACCGTATTCGTACCAGATACCAAACTGCATGAAAGAGGTGGTTTCATCGTCTGCGTGGTCAGGGCGATGTCTGGCGTAGGTGTAAGCGGTGGAGAGATAAATGCCTTTTAACGCTTCATACATGGCGCTCACCATCATCCCGCTTTCACTTCCCGGTACGTCCAGCCCGTCGGCGCGTCCGGTATGGTGCCAGGCGCGTGCGGCGAAGTTTGGGGTAAGCAGGCCAGTGAGATAAAGCTGTCCTGTGCCGTCGGTAATTTCCAGACCGTTCATCCAGGTGATGCCTTCGGCAAGGTCATACTGGATGTAACCGTTCATCATTGCCGGATAGGTGTATTTATCGTCGTAGCGATCGTATTTGCCAAAATGCAGCCAGGCTTTGCTTTCGTCATGATGTCCGGCAGGTGTGGCGGTGACGCTATAACGAAAATTACCGGTTAGGTTTTGTACCTTCAGCGCGGTCATAATGTCACGGGTATTGGGAATGACGTAGCCCAGATCGGGCGTGAAATCGCCCCACCATTGCAGGTCATCCAGTGAGGAATCCTGACGCAGACTCAGCATGATTTCGGTGCCATCATTGGTACGATAACCGCCATAGAAACGGTTAATCCCACCTTCAAAACCGCCCCAGCTATGGTCAGGCACCCATGCATTGCCGTCGTGGTCGGCCTGCACGGTCCAGCCTTCACCGTAAATCAGGCCGAACCAGGAGCCATACTTCATCTCCAGGCCACCTTCAATATAGGTGCCGTCACTGTATTTATGTTTATTCTCACCCTCTAAATCCATATATCCACCAACCCCTAATTCGCCGTAAAAACGAAATGAAGGAGAAGACGTCGAAGTAATCGCGGGTGTTTTTGTGTCGTCATGTTCTGCCGGACGTGCTTCATCAGCGGCCGCAAAAAACGCGTAGCAAAACGGCAGAGCAACTAATGCTCTGCAAGGCGTACTATTAAATTTCATAATGTTAATCCATGAGCTAAAGAAAAAGTACAGCCTTTTATCGACATAATTAATAATGTTAAAAATACTCAGGCAGAAACTATTTTCCCTCTCCCCATCCAGGAAGAGGGAAAATGCCTGCTCATTTTTTATTAGTCTGCTTAATCCACGTTGTTGGCTGGCGTCGCTTCAATATGGCGTTCTTCAGCCGTTAATCCTTTTATATATTTGCTGTATTTCCACCACGCAAAGCCGAGGAAAATAACAATACCGCCGACGTTATAAAAAATGATGGTCAGAATATTTGCACCGGTCGGGAAGGTCGAGGCGACAAATCCTACGGCAAATATCGCAATCAGCATTGAAACAACGATAATACCGGTGCGACGGGAACCCATACGGAAATCACGTGGCAGGTGATCTAATTTGGCGCGTAAATTCAGATAGGCCAGCATGATGAATAACGGCGGAAGCATGGACGCTGCCGCGGTCATATTAATAATAGTATTCATTAGATCCTGCACGGTATTGGAGCCGAGCATCGGGATAATCATCAGTGGGATCACGATCAGGAACTGGATCCACGCCGCGCGCGCCGGAACGCCGTTTTCGTTCAGTTCGACGGTTTTCTTACCAAAGATCCCTTCCGGGATTTCGGAGAAGAAAATTTTCACCGGCGTTGCGGTCCACATCAGCAGGGAACCGAACATCGCAGTAAAGGACACAAGGCCAACAAAGCGGTTCATTAATGCTTCCGGCAGACCAAAGTATGCGGCCATGCCGTGGAATACCTGCACCGATCCGCCAGTAAATTTCAACTCTTTGCTGCTGACGAAGACGTTAATCAGCACCGAGGAGACGGAGTACAGTACACCGATAAAAATCCCGGCGAGGATGATCACTTTAACGAACGATTTCGATCCGCCTTTAACGTCGTTAACGTACACAGCAACGGACTCTGCGCCGCCTGCGGCCATAAAGATCCAGGTGGTAACGCCGAGGAACGCCCAGTTAAAGTTCGGGATCATCGCGTCAACGGTGATGGGGTCTGCAGGTTGTACGCCGCCAACCAGCGCCGTACCTGCCAGTAAAATGTAGGAGAGCGTTAACAGCAGCATCAGCGTTGAAGTAACGGAGGTGATTGGTCCCAGCATTTTCGCCCCGTTGGTGGAAACCCATGTGGAGAAGGCGAACAGCACCATGCTGATAATGGTGGTGGCAACTGGCGTCATAATATATTCGTAGCCGAGGAAGGCATACGAGGCGTAAGCAATAACGCGCGGCAATAATGAGGTGAAAAAGAACAGGTTCACGAACCAGTAGGTATAGGCAGTAATAAATGCCCAACGTCCGCCCAGCGAACTTTTTACCCATGCGTAGACACCAGCTTCCGAGTTTTTATTTAACGAAACAAATTCTGCGATGATCAGACAGAAGGGAATAAAATAAAAAATCGTCGCGAGGAAAAACATCGGTGCCGAGGCCAGTCCAAGCTCAATATTATTATTGATGACGTTATTAAAGCTATAAACGGCGGCAAAAGTCAGCGAGAGCAAGCCGAATTTGCCGATTGTATTACGTTTGGTATCAGACATAACACATCTCCGAAAATGAGTAGGGTAGCGGTGGCGGCAAACTCCTTTTGCCGCCGTAGTTGTTATTTGTTATGGAAATAACCATCTTCGATGGTGACTTTGAGAACGACCTTTTTGACTGCGTTATTACAGATAAACCGATACGCTTCATGGTTATCGCAAATAATGATTTGCCCTTCATGAACTTCAACGGTTTCTCCGCAGCCCTTTAAATATTCACGGTCAGTTTCATCGCGATAATATTCCACGACCTGTAACATCTCTTTCGGTGCATATTCAATTTTTTGCTGCCCTTGCAGGTAGTAATGCACTTCAAAATAGCGGCGATGTCCGGTAAATAACGCATCAGTCGCGGAGTCGTTTTCCACTCGATAGGTCAATGAGTCACCGATGGAGTGGGCGACGCCAGGCTGAATATTGTCGATATTTTCAATCGCTTCAACGCAGCGTTGCCACTTCTTGCCAGAGGCGTAAATCTGGCGGAACTGTTCTAAGTTATCGATGATCCTCATTGCTTATTCTCGCTGTGCAAATTCGTGGAAAAGAACCCAGCGCCGAACTCATGCGACGCCAGGCTTTGCGCGGTGGCTTCTCCGCCAGAAACTGGCAGCAACGTAAAGCCGTAGCTGAAGTCACGGAACCAGACGCGCCAGGAGTCCAGCACCTCGCTGCCCCAGGAGTTGGAGCCGAGGCCAAGCAACTGGTGGTCGAGGTTCAGAGTGATGTCATCGCTGCGCCGCAGCTCGTTGCAGTGCTGGGCTGCGTGGATGTTCTCCTGGGTATAGTGCCAGGCGCTGAAGTTAATCGGGCGCTGCGGAACCACCAGCAGACCGCTGCCGTGGCGGTTAGTCAGTGCCGCCCAGCGGACATGCTGGCGGTTGCCGTTGTTCTGCGGGAAGGGATAGTTCTCGAACATGGCATCGACGTTGCTGCGCCAGATATCGATGATGTTAGCCTGCTGGCTGTCGGCGTAGTTTTCGCCCGGTCCACGTCCGTAATACGCCACCTGATCGTATTCGCCGTTAATTCCCATGGTGAAACCGATGCACGGAATGATGTGCGGATAGTCGCCGTAACGTTCGCCGGAAAGTGCCACGTTAACCTGACCATCGGCAGCGATGCGCCAGATGTAGGTGCAGCGCATCCCGAAGTCAAACACCGGCGGGGCAATAACCGTGCGGCTGATGATCAACACCTCGCCATCACTTTGCTCAACGGCAAAGTCGCGCAGATGCTCCTGCATGATCTGCAAATGATTCGGTTGCCACAGTCCTTCGTACTCCTGCTTGTGGTTGTCGATCATTGGCTTGAAGAAGTTGATCTTTGGCTCGCGAGTCAGCAGTGATTCGCCATTCACCTGCCATGACGTCGGTTTGCCAGTCAATTTTGAGAAGGTGATTGCGAAGTTGTAGCCGCGAACGGTGCAGCTCAAACGTTCATCTTCCAGCGTCAGCGGATGGGCGTTATTCGGCGCGAAAGGCACAGGCTGCGCAGTGTTTTCCTTCAGCGGGAACTGATAAGTGGCGATAGGGTGCCCGGCGTCGCTGTAGCGAGTGCGGGAATCTTTGGTCACCGTAATGTTGAGAAACGCTTCGCGGGTGTCCAGTTGCGGCAGCGTGATGTGCAAGGGGGCTTCGCTGTTCGGCGCAACGTCGCGCAGCTTAATTTGCTGCGTCGCGAGCGTTTCACCTTCGGCGCGCACGTCTACGTGCAGGGTGTAGTCATCAAGCGTGGTAAACCACAGTTTATTTTCGACTTTCAGTTCGCCGCGATTCAGATCCAACGCGTGAATTTTTACCGGCGCGATAACCTGTTTGTACTCTTTCAGACCCGGCCCCGGTGTCTGATCGGAATAGATCAAACCATCAAGACAGAAGTTATAGTTGTTGGGATAGTCGCCGTAATCGCCGCCGAATTTATACCAGACGTTGCCGTTGTCATCCTGCGCCTGGATCCCGTGATCACACCACTCCCAGACATAATGCCCCTGAATGCAATCGTGCTTATAGAAGACGTTCTGGTATTCCGTCAGCCCGCCAGGTCCGTTACCCATCGCATGGGCGTATTCACAGATGATGCGCGGTTTTGGATGCGGGTATTCACCAAACTCATTCATCAGCGGCACGCGGGTGTACATGGTGGAAATAATATCGACCACTTCAGCATCGCGATCTTCTTCGTAGTGAACCAGACGCGTGTCATCCAGCGCCTTCGCCGCGTGGTACATCGCGCGGATGTTACAGCCATAGCCGGACTCGTTGCCCAGCGACCAGATGATGATCGACGGATGGTTTTTCTGCGCGTGAATATGACGAACGATGCGCTCGACGTAGACTTTTTCCCACTGCGGATCGTCGGTAATGCGGCTGATATCACCAACGTTAGCAAAGCCGTGCGATTCGACGTCGGTTTCCGCCATTACAAACAGGCCGTAGATATCACACAGTTCGTAAAAACGCGGATCGTTCGGGTAGTGAGCAGTACGCACAGAGTTGATGTTGTGTTGTTTCATCAACTGGATATCTTTCTCAACGCGATCTATCCCAACGGCGCGGCCTTTGCGATGATCGTTGTCGTGGCGATTGACGCCGTGCAGCATCACATAACGGTTATTGATCCAGAACAGACCGTCGCGCACTTTGATATCACGGAAGCCAACGCGTTGCGGCACCACTTCCAGAACATTGCCGTTGGCATCTTTCAGCGTCATGACCAGATGGTAAAGATAAGGGGATTCTGCTGACCATTGCTGCGGCTGTTCGACAGTAAAAGCAAAACTGGCGCTGGTCAGTTTTTCAATTGCCAGGTGATTAATGGCGCTGCGGTGCACCACGCGTTCGCCGTCGAACAGGGTATATTCCAGCGTCGTTACGGCAGGGGAGGCAGCGAGATTTTCCAGCACCACTTCGCAGGAAAGTGTGGCGTCGCAATAGGCTTCGTCAAAGTCGGTACGCACGGTGAAATCGTTAATGTGCGTCAGTTGTTTACCGATCAGATAAACATCGCGGAAGATCCCCGCCGACCACCACATATCCTGGTCTTCCACGTAGGTGGAGTCAGCCCACTGCATCACGCGCACACACAACAGGTTGTCGCCGGTTTTAACCATCGTACTGATGTCAAACTCTGCGGTCAGGCGACTGCCCTTGCTGAAGCCAACATACTGACCGTTAACGTAGACTTCAAAATAGGTTTCGACGCCGTCAAATTTAATCAGCGTCTGTTTACCCTGCCAGCCGTCGCTGAGGGTGAAAATACGTTGATAGGCACCGGTTGGGTTATCGCTGGGAACAAACGGCACATCGATGGGGAACGGAAAACCTTCGTCGGTATATTGCAGTTTGCCGTGACCTTCCATTTGCCACATGGCGGGGACGGTGATGTGCCCCCAGTCAGCCATTAGCTCAGAGGTGAAGGCTTCTGGCACTTGCAGCGGATGATCAAAAAAATGGAAATTCCACTGACCGCTTAAAGGCAGAAACAGGCTGCTGGTTTCGCGGGCAAAGGTACGTGCCTGCGCAACAGAATCATATGAAAAAAAGTACGCACGCGGCGTAAGTCGGTTTTCGTGGGTGAGCTGAATGTTTTCCCAGCGATTCATAGGGCCTCCCGGTAGAGAGAAATCGGAACCATTTATGGCGATGGTAGTTTGTGTAATTGATGGGGAGTTTAGTAAAATTTTTACTAAAAAGTAGCAGGTAAATGCATTTACTTTAACTGGATCACGAAAATAAACGGCAGCACTGTCCGGCAAAAACGATTGCCAGACAGTGTGTGAGGGGATTTAGCGGGTTGTACCGCGCAGTTTTAATTTGCTGGGAACGAAGACTAGCAGCGGCAGCGCGCGACCATCGCGAGCCTTTTCATACACCAGATTAACGCCCTGGCTTCCCATCATCTCGGAATGGATTCGCACGGTTGAGAGCGGCGGAAAGGTAAATCGCGCGGTAGGAATGTCGTTAACGCTGATAAGCGAAATATCCTGCGGGATGTTCAGGCCACGTTCATGAATTGCCCGTAGTACGCCGATAGCAATGGAATCGGAAGCGACAAACAATGCCTTCGGGTAGTTTTCCCGCGCCAGCATTTGTTTTGCCAGTTCATAGCCTGACGAGCTGGAAAAACCGCCGCGCCAGATATCCTCTTCGCGCACAACGTGCTTGAGATGACCATACTCGACAAATGCCGCTTCGCGAATATCTGCTTTGCCTGGCTCGTCTTCGCCGCCAATAAAACCGATGCGATTTACACCCTGAGCAATATAGAAATCGATGATTTCTTTACTGATGCGTGCCAGATCGATATCTACCGCATCGTAATTGCTGCCTGGCTCGTGAAAGTCGATAAAACAGATATTATCGGTTAACGCACTGGCGGCGGCGCGTAGGGCAGGCGTGGGCTTGCCGACAATTAAAATGCCGGTGACGTTTTTAATGTCCGGCAAGCCGTTGTGCTCATAACAGTTGGTCAGTTCGATCGCCAGCTTTTCGCACTGGGTTTCAATGCCGTGACGGATCGCCAAATAGTAAGGGTCGTTGATCTCCAGCTCCTGCTGGTAGCTGTAGATGGCCAGAATATTGTGCTGGTTGACTGCACCAGTCTGTAATTTACGGGCGCTGCTGGTCTTGTACTCCAGCTTTTCTGCGATCTCCAGAATGCGATGTTTCGTCTCTTCCTTTACATTCAATGTCGGATCGTCATTTAAGACCCTGGATACTGTCGCCAGGGATACGCCAGCTTCGATTGCGATGTCTTTTAGTGTTGCCATGTTTACCTTTTTTACTTTCCCTGATGTGCGCCTTCATTGTAGAGGAAGTGCTTATTGGGTCACCTGTTTTCAGTAAATAAAGCGCGTTTCTTTGACGCTGTAACGGTAACACAGTGGCTTACGAATGTGATCACGCCTGCATTCTCTATTTTTAGCCTACAGGATTCAGAAAAACTTTTGCTATAGTTTAGTAAAATTTTACTCGAAGGGGAGAAACAATGGAAACCGTGGCTTACGCTGATTTTGCGCGTCTGGAAATGCGTGTCGGGAAGATTGTGGAAGTTAAACGCCATGAAAACGCCGACAAGCTGTACATCGTACAGGTTGATGTCGGTGAAAGAACGCTGCAAACCGTGACCAGCCTGGTGCCGTACTACCGCGAAGAAGAGCTGATGGGTAAAACGGTGGTGGTACTGTGCAATCTGCAAAAAGCAAAAATGCGCGGTGAAACCTCGGAATGCATGCTGTTGTGTGCAGAAACTGATGACGGCAGTGAAAGCGTGTTATTAGCGCCGGAGCGGATGATGCCTGCGGGTGTGCGTATCGTATAAAAAATGGCGGATGGCGAATTTGCCTCGCTATCCGCCATCGGTATTACGCCTCTTCGACACTTACTCGCATGGCGGCCAGCGCCTTACGCGCCGCTTTGATCACCTGTTCACACTGTTCAATGCTCAGTGTCAGTGGCGGTTCAATGCGGATCGTTTTGGCATTGTTGAGCGTTCCGGCAACCAGCACGCGCTGGCGGAACATCTCGCTGGCAAAGTTGTAGCCGATTTCGTTATCAACAAACTCAATCGCCATCAACATTCCTTTGCCGCGCGCGTCCTGCACCAGATCGGGATATTCCCGCGCCAGTTGACGGAAACCGTCCAGCAACATATCGCCTTTTTGCTCAGCCTGGGCCGGTAAATTCTGTTCCAGCAACACGTTGATGGTTGCCAGCGCTGCCGCACAGGCCAGCGGGTTGCCGCCAAAAGTGGTGGTATGCAGAAACGGATTGTCGAACAGCACTGAGAATACCTCTTCGGTGGCGATGGTCGCGCCAATCGGCATCACGCCGCCGCCGAGGGCTTTCGCCAGGCACAGGATGTCCGGCTGAACGTTCTCATGTTCGCAGGCGAACATCTTGCCCGTGCGCCCCATGCCCGTTTGCACTTCATCGAGGATCATCAGTGCGCCGAACTCATCGCACAGCTTACGTACGGCGGTGAGATAACCCGGCGGCGGCAGAATTACACCACCTTCGCCCTGAATTGGCTCAAGGATCACTGCGGCAACATCATCACCGGTTTTTTTGCACTCGCTAAGGGCTGTGCGCATGGCTTCAATATTGCCAAACGGTACATGACGGAAACCCGGCAGCAGCGGCATAAACGGTTTGCGGAAGGTCGATTTCGCCGTGGCCGACAGTGCGCCAAGCGATTTGCCGTGGAACGCGCCGCTGGTAGCAATAAAAGTAAATTTGCCGCGCGGTGACTGATAAGCCTTCGCCAGTTTTAGCGCCGCTTCAACGGACTCGGTGCCGCTATTACAGAAGAAGCTGTATTTCAGTTTACCGGGCGTCAGCGCGGCAAGGGTTTTCGCCAGCATCGCCCGTAACGGATCGAGCAACTCCTGGCTATGCAGTGGCTGTTTCGCAAGTTGATTCTGTACGGCGGAAACTACAACTGGATTACGGTGCCCCACGTTGAAAATTCCAAAACCTCCCAGGCAGTCAATAAACTCCTGTCCCTGGGTGTCGACAAGCGTATTTAAACCTCCCGCTTGCCACTCTACGGCTCCGTAATCCCCGCCAGCGGTAACAGATTTGCGATACTCTAAAAATCCCGGATTGACATGTTCTTTGAAGTATTCAATCACCTCCCGGTTAAGTGCTTTCATCTCCTCATGATCCAGCGTTCGCTTTTCAATGAGATTCAGGGCGTGGGCGCTGCACGCTAAAGCCGATGCGCTCGAAGGTAACCTGTTCAAAATATGCTCCGGAGGCTCGCGTATCACATGATACCGATTTAAGTATTGCAGGGATTGCGCCACTCCGGCTGCGATTGCGAAAATCGGGATAAACACAAATGCGGCAATCATCTATGCAACATTTAATGCTGATTGTTAACATTTGTTGTTATTTGGTACGATTTCTATCGAGTATGGATTTTGCGCTTGTTATGTAAATGCACTCTTTCAGGGCAGCAAATGCCTGTTTTTTGGGCAATGTAATTAATGTTATCGCATAGTAACATGGTGAAAGTATTTTAAATCAATGAATTACATTTTGTGCTTTAATCGCAAATTGCGATCTAAATCAAATTAAACCGCTAAAGATAACCGCGCCGGGGCCGACATAACTTCCGACAAGAAGTTAACAACAATATAACCTGCACAGGACGCGATTATGTCTTCTCATCCGTATGTCACCCAGCAAAATATCCCGCTGGCTGACGATACCACTCTGATGTCTACTACCAATCTACAAAGCTATATCACACATGCTAATGACACTTTTGTGCAGATTAGCGGCTATACATTGCGGGAGTTACAGGGGCAGCCGCATAACATGGTGCGCCATCCGGATATGCCGAAAGCGGCCTTTGCTGATATGTGGTACACCCTGAAACAGGGGGAACCCTGGAGTGGAATCGTGAAAAATCGGCATAAAAATGGCGATCATTATTGGGTGCGGGCGAACGCGGTGCCGATGGTGCGCGATGGCAAAATCAGTGGCTATATGTCGATTCGCACGCGGGCGACGGATAAAGAGATCGCAGCGGTAGAGCCGCTGTACAAGGCGTTGAATGTCGGGCGCACAAATAAGCGTATCCATAAAGGTTTAGTGGTGCGTAAAGGCTGGTTGGGAAAACTCCCTTCATTGCCGCTTCGCTGGCGGGCGCGTGGAGTGATGGCGCTGATGTTTATCGCGCTGGCGACCATGCTCTGGTTTGCCGCCGCACCAGTGGTGAATTATTTCCTCTGTGCGTTAGTGATGCTGTCAGGAATTGCCTGTTTTGAATGGCAGATTATTCGTCCGATAGAAAATGTCGCCAGCCAGGCGCTGAAGGTGGCGACCGGTGAGTGTAACAGTGTTGATCATCTGAATCGCAGTGATGAACTGGGGTTGACGTTGCGGGCAGTAGGGCAGCTTGGTTTGATGTGCCGCTGGTTGATTAATGACGTATCAAGCCAGGTTTCCAGCGTCAGAAGCGGCAGTGAAACGCTGGCAAAAGGCACCGATGAACTTAACGAACATACTCAGCAGACGGTAGATAATGTTCAGCAAACGGTAGCGACCATGAATCAGATGGCAGCGTCGGTAAAACAGAACTCTGCCACGGCTTCGGCTGCCGATAAACTTTCTATTACCGCCAGTAATGCGGCAGTGCAGGGCGGGGAAGCGATGACCACGGTGATCAAAACGATGGATGATATTGCAGACAGTACTCAGCGCATTGGCACTATTACTTCGCTGATTAACGATATTGCTTTTCAGACCAATATCCTCGCGCTGAATGCGGCGGTGGAAGCGGCGCGTGCCGGAGAGCAGGGTAAAGGTTTTGCGGTGGTTGCGGGCGAAGTACGTCATTTAGCCAGCCGCAGCGCCAATGCTGCCAACGATATTCGCAAGCTGATCGATGCCAGTGCTGATAAGGTGCAATCCGGTTCACAACAAGTGCACGCTGCCGGACGGACGATGGACGATATTGTGGCGCAGGTGAAAAACGTAACTCAGTTGATTGCTCAGATTAGCCATTCAACGCAGGAACAAGCTGATGGGCTTTCCAGTCTGACCCGTGCGGTAGATGAGCTTAACCTGATTACCCAGAAAAACGCCGAGCTGGTGGAAGAGAGCGCGCAGGTGTCAGCGATGGTTAAACACCGCGCCAGCCGACTGGAAGACGCGGTGACGGTGCTGCATTAATCGGTATGCCGGATATCATGGTTGGTACACAATGCCTGATGCGATGCTGGCGCATCTTATCAGGCCTACGGGCGTGTAGGCTGATAAGGCGTTCACGCCGCATCCGGCAATCGGTGATTAATCCAGTTGCGTAATATCAAAAGCGGCGCGGTCAATTACCGCAATGATCTTTTTTATCTGCGCGTCGCTGATGTCACTCTGGTTGACACGTAAGTCCAGCACCGCTTTAAAATTATCCAGCGCCCGCTTCATTTGCGGGTTCTGGCGTAGCGCAGCGCCAACGCAGCGGGCTTTGATCCGCTCTTCAATCATTTCCACTTGTTCGCGATTTTCTTCCAGCCACTGCGCGCCCTGTTCGGTCAGCGCAATCTGCTTCTTGCCGCCTTCTTCTTCGCGGATGGTAATCAGCGACTGCTCCTGGAGAAAATCCAGCGTCGGATAGATGACGCCCGGACTTGGGGTGTAATTTCCCTGGGTCAGATTCTCAATCGCTTTAATCAACTCGTAACCGTGGCTGTCATCGCGTGAAAGAATATCCAGAATCACCAGACGCAATTCACCGTGACCAAAGAAACGCTGCCGACGACCACCGCCGCGACCGTGACGACCACCGCAGCATTGACCATGCTCGTGCTCATGCTGATGACCGTGCCCGCAGTGCTCGTGTTCTGACTTCTCACCTTTGCAGCAGCCTTCATGGCGTGGCTGGCCTTCATGTTTACAACACCCTTCGTGATGATGGCTCATAATCAGCCTCCTGTTGCTTAATTAGATATATCTAATTTATATCTAATGTGAGCATTACTGCAAGTGCAAAAATGATTTTTAAACGCAGATGTGCTCAACATGTAGGCCGGATAAGGCGTTCACGCCGCATCCGGCAGCCTTGCTATGGTGCTGAATGCCTTCACATACTTCAGATATATCAATTCTACAAATTGCTTGCATTTATCATGATTAGCAATCATTATCATTTGTGAATTTTATTTAGATATATCTGATTACCATCACGAAGGCGATAACAATGACTAATTCTCCCCGCTACCCACAGCGCGTTCGAAATGATCTGCGCTTCCGTGAACTGACTGTGTTACGTGTTGAGCGTATCAGCGCCGGTTTTCAGCGTATTGTCCTTGGCGGCGAGGCGCTGGACGGTTTTACGTCGCGCGGCTTTGACGATCACAGCAAACTCTTCTTTCCTCAAACTGACGCTCATTTTGTGCCGCCAACAGTAACGGAAGAAGGTATCGTCTGGCCGGAAGGACCGCGCCCGCCGTCGCGTGACTATACGCCGCTGTACGATGAACAACGCCATGAACTGGCGATCGATTTCTTTATACACGACGGCGGCGTCGCCAGCGGCTGGGCGATGCAGGCGCAACCAGGCGATAAACTCACGGTGGCCGGACCGCGAGGTTCGCTGGTGGTGCCGGAGGATTACGCGTATCAGGTGTATGTCTGCGATGAGTCCGGAATGCCTGCACTGCGCCGCCGCCTGGAAACGTTGAGCAAACTTGCCGTTAAACCGCAAGTTACTGCGCTGGTCAGCGTGCGGGATAACGCCTGTCAGGATTATCTCGCGCACCTTGACGGTTTTAACATCGAATGGCTGACGCATGATGAGCAGGCGGTGGACGCGCGTCTGGCGCAGTTGGCAATTCCTGCCGATGATTACTTCATCTGGATAACCGGTGAAGGAAAAGTGGTTAAGAATTTAAGCCGTCGCTTTGAAGCGGAACAGTATGATCCACAACGGGTACGCGCAGCGGCTTATTGGCACGCGAAGTGATTGAACAGAAAGAAAAAAACAAAAGGCTGACGATTTCTCGTCAGCCTTTTGCTGTGTCTGGTGGCCCCTGCTGGACTTGAACCAGCGACCAAGCGATTATGAGTCGCCTGCTCTAACCACTGAGCTAAGGGGCCATGGTAGCGGATTATAAAGTAACTCCGTGTCGCAATCCAGCCATTACCGCGCGGCTGCTGTTTTTATAAACAATGTGTTTTCAATTCGTTATACTTCCTGCGGGTTGTGTTGTTCAGGAGTTAATATGGTTGACGATATTCTTGCTCCAGGATTGCGTGTGGTGTTTTGTGGCATCAATCCGGGTCTTTCTTCCGCGGAGTCTGGTTTTCCGTTTGCCCATCCGGCGAATCGCTTCTGGAAGGTGATTTATCAGGCCGGGTTTACCGACCGTCAGTTGAAGCCGCAGGAAGCGCAGCATCTGCTGGATTATCGTTGTGGCGTCACCAAACTGGTTGACAGGCCAACGGTGCAGGCTAATGAAGTGTCAAAGCAGGAATTGCACGCAGGTGGGCGCAAGCTAATTGAAAAAATTGAGAATTATCAGCCGCAGGCGTTGGCGATTCTGGGTAAGCAGGCGTATGAACAGGGATTCAGTCAGCGAGGCGTGCAGTGGGGGAAACAAACGCTGACCATTGGTTCGACGCAGATTTGGGTATTGCCGAATCCCAGCGGTTTAAGTCGAGTTTCTCTGGAGAAACTGGTTGAGGCATATCGGGAGTTGGATCAGGCACTGGTAGTGCGTGGGCGATAAAAAACGCCACCAGAAAGGTGGCGTTAGAGTAGCAAGACGAGTGCCGGATATGACGTGAACGTGTTATCCGGCCTACAGATTAATCGTCCAGGAAGCTACGCAGCACTTCAGAACGGCTCGGGTGACGCAGTTTGCGCAGCGCCTTCGCTTCGATCTGACGGATACGTTCACGGGTAACGTCGAACTGTTTACCCACTTCTTCCAGCGTGTGGTCGGTGTTCATGTCGATACCGAAACGCATACGCAGAACTTTCGCTTCACGCGCGGTCAGGCCAGCCAGCACGTCGTGCGTTGCCGCACGCAGGCTTTCGGTGGTCGCAGAATCCAGCGGTAGTTCGAGGGTGGTATCCTCGATGAAATCCCCCAGATGCGAATCTTCATCATCACCGATCGGCGTTTCCATGGAGATTGGCTCTTTGGCGATCTTCAGCACTTTACGGATCTTATCTTCCGGCATCAACATACGTTCAGCCAGTTCTTCCGGCGTCGGCTCGCGGCCCATCTCTTGCAGCATCTGGCGAGAAATACGGTTGAGCTTGTTGATAGTCTCAATCATATGCACCGGAATACGAATGGTGCGTGCCTGATCCGCGATAGAGCGGGTGATCGCCTGACGGATCCACCAGGTTGCGTAGGTGGAGAACTTATAACCACGACGGTATTCGAACTTATCAACCGCTTTCATCAGACCGATGTTGCCTTCCTGAATCAGATCGAGGAACTGCAAGCCACGGTTGGTATATTTCTTGGCGATAGAAATAACCAGACGTAAGTTCGCTTCAACCATCTCTTTCTTCGCACGGCGGGCTTTCGCTTCACCGATGGACATACGGCGGTTGATGTCTTTAACCTGCTCAATGGTCAGGCCGGTTTCTTCTTCAATTTGCTGCAGTTTCTGCAGGGCGCGATGCACTTCTTCAGAGACATCGTGCAGTTTTTCCGACCACGGTTTGTTCATCGCAATCGCTGCATTGAACCAGGTATCGCTGGTTTCGTTGCCGGTAAACAGGGTGATGAAGTTTTTCTTCGGCATTTTGCACTGCTCAACGCAGAGCTTCATGATCAGACGTTCTTGTGTACGAACGCGATCCATCATGACGCGCATGCTGTTGACCAGGTAGTCAAACTGCTTCGGCACCAGGCGGAACTGTTTGAACACTTCAGACAGTTTCAGGATCTCTTCCTGAGCGGCTGCGTGACTGCGGCCTTTCGCTTTGATGGTGTCGCGCGTTACAACATACTGGGCACGCAGTTCAGCAAATTTTTCGCGAGCCAGTTCCGGGTCGATGCTGTTGTCATCGTCGGCGCTGTCGTCGTCGGCATCTTCTTCGTCTTCATCTTCGTCATCGTCCAGATCTTCCTGAGAAAGCTCTGAACCGACGTGAGTGGCGGTTGGTGCCAGTTCTTCTTCTGCGTTCGGATCGACAAAGCCGGTGATCAGATCGGACAGACGTGCTTCTTCCGCTTCAACGCGATCGTACTGTTCCAGCAGATAGGTAATCGCTTCTGGATATTCAGCAACGGAGCATTGAACCTGGTTGATCCCGTCTTCGATGCGTTTAGCGATGTCAATTTCGCCTTCGCGGGTCAACAGTTCAACGGTGCCCATTTCACGCATGTACATGCGTACCGGGTCAGTCGTGCGCCCGATTTCAGATTCCACGCTGGAAAGCACCTGTGCGGCGGCTTCGGCAGCATCTTCGTCTGCTGTGTTTTCAGCCAGCATCAGATCATCGGCATCCGGCGCTTCTTCCATCACCTGAATGCCCATGTCATTGATCATTTGGATGATGTCTTCGATCTGATCGGAATCGACGATATCTTCCGGCAGATGGTCATTGACCTCGGCATAGGTCAGATAGCCTTGCTCCTTACCACGGGTGACAAGAAGTTTTAGCTGTGACTGCGGGTTTTGCTCCATAAGACGGTATCCACACTTATTTCATGAGGTTGGTGTTGGGCGATTGACCGGATATCATTCAGATATTAATGCTGAAATCCAACGGTTGTTTACCGCCAACGATAATTACGAGGGCGTACTTATATCATTGCCGCTGCCTCTCAGTGCGGCTGTCGGGGGCTTCCCGATCGCTATTCGGCACTTAAGCCGTTAAATCACTTTTTCGCCAGCTCCTGGTTTAATGTCCAGAGTTCCAGGCGTTCTTCATTACTTAAACCATGCGTGCGCTCACGAGCGATTAACTCTTCCTGGCGCAGTTCAAGCAACGAATCAAACATATGGTTGAGTGAGTCGGTGAAGGTTTGCTCAGCAATATTCTTATCTGCTATATCGTCCCACATCGACAGTTTTTCAAGGGTGGCAGCATTATTTGTGCCACGATAGTGCTCTAAAAGTTGCCCGGTGGTCAGACCTGGCTGAGAGAGACAAGTGTTGACCAGTTCTCTGAATAAGCCAAGTCCGGGGAGCTTATTTTGATCCAGATTTTCCAGCGGCGGGACTAACGTCGCTAATTCTGGATTTTGCACCAGCAACCCTATAAGTATACGCATGGTCGTGCGTTTTAGCTGCGGAACAGGACGAGAAACACCGTTCTCCGCTGCTTTCGGCATTAATCGTTCAAGCTGGCTGTCATCAAGTATGCCTAACTTGTTGCCTAATTCCTGACGAAGATAGATGCGCAATGTTTCTCCGGGCACCTGAGAAATCAGCGGCAGCGCCAACGTACTTAAACGCGCACGCCCGTCAGGTGTGCTCAGATCAACTTGCGGCATCAGGCTGTTAAACAGAAACGCAGAGAGCGGCATGGCCTGCTCCATACGCGCTTCAAACGCCTCTTTACCTTCTTTGCGTACCAGCGTGTCAGGGTCTTCGCCATCCGGTAAAAACATAAAGCGTAGCTGACGACCATCTGTCATATAGGGCAGCGCAGTTTCTAACGCTCGCCACGCGGCATCACGACCTGCGCGGTCGCCGTCATAACAGCAAATGACATTGTTGGTCGCGCGGAACAACAACTGAATGTGATCGGCAGTGGTCGATGTACCCAACGATGCAACGGCGTAATTAATACCGTATTGCGCCAGAGCAACCACGTCCATATAGCCTTCGACCACCAACAGACGCTGGGGTTCAGCGTTATCCTGCTGCGCTTCATAAAGACCGTAAAGCTGGCGGCCTTTATGGAAAATATCAGTTTCCGGTGAGTTCAGGTATTTTGGGGTATCGTTGCCCAGCACGCGCCCACCAAAACCAATCACCCGACCGCGTTTATCGCGAATGGGGAACATCACCCGCTCGCGGAAACGATCGTAACTGCGACCCTGATCGTTGGTTACCAACATGCCTGCATCAATCAATGACTGGCGATTTTCTGGATTGTCGCCAAACCGTTTCAGGACGTTGTCCCAGCCGGGGGGCGCAAAACCAATCGCAAAACGGGCGATTACCTCATGGCTTAATCCGCGTTTTTCCAGATACTGGCGCGCAGATGTAGCAACAGGTTGCTGTAAAGATTGTTGGTAAAACGTATTCAGACCGTCCATCAACTGATAAAGAGTTTGCCGTTGATGGCGCTCTATCTGGCTGGGGCCGCTGCCTGCTTCAAATGGCACTTCAAGATTGTGCATTGCCGCCAACTCTTCGACCGTTTCGACGAACTCGAGTTTGTCGTAGTTCATCAGAAAGTCGATCGCGTTGCCGTGCGCGCCACATCCAAAGCAGTGGTAAAACTGTTTCTCACCGTTGACGGTGAAGGACGGGGTTTTTTCGTTGTGGAATGGACAACACGCGTGAAAATTCTTGCCCTGCTTTTTTAGCTTCACACGAGCATCGATCAGATCGACGATGTCAGTGCGCGCCAGCAGATCATTAATGAATACGCGTGGGATTCGTCCAGCCATAGGCCCCGATTTTTAGCAATTCATAAACGAAAATAAGCCGCGCATTCCTTTCGGAAGCACGGCCTTACAACTACAACTCGGTCTGATCGGAGAGCAACGCTCTCGGGGAATTAGTACAGACGAGTACGGCGTGCGTTTTCGCGAGCCAGTTTCTTCGCGTGACGTTTCACTGCAGAAGCTTTAGCGCGCTTACGTTCGGTAGTCGGTTTTTCATAGAATTCACGACGACGAACTTCCGCCAGAACACCTGCTTTTTCGCAGGAACGCTTGAAGCGACGCAGAGCTACGTCGAACGGCTCGTTTTCACGTACTTTAATTACCGGCATGTGCCTCTCACCTTTGATTAATTCGGTTTGCCGCTGGCATCAACGCCAGCTTATTTCAAAATGGTGCGGAATTTTACTGCAATTGCTGCTGCTTTGTAAAGCACCGCGGCCTTTTTTGAAAGGGACTTTTATAAGGGTGAGGAGTATACACGAGGCTTTCTCCAGGGGCGAACAAAGTTTTACATCAACCCGCATTGGTCCTACACTGCGCGGTAATAAAGCGAGGTAAAACAAGTCATGCGTGTACTGGGTATTGAAACTTCTTGCGATGAAACCGGCATCGCCATTTACGACGATGAAAAAGGTTTGTTAGCCAACCAATTGTATAGTCAGGTGAAATTACACGCTGACTACGGCGGCGTAGTGCCTGAACTGGCCTCCCGCGATCACGTGCGTAAAACCGTACCGTTGATCCAGGCGGCGCTGAAAGAGTCCGGGCTGACAGCAAAAGATATTGATGCAGTGGCCTATACCGCAGGCCCTGGATTAGTCGGCGCGCTGTTGGTTGGCGCAACGGTTGGGCGTTCGCTGGCGTTTGCCTGGGGCATTCCGGCGATCCCGGTACACCATATGGAAGGGCATCTGTTAGCGCCGATGCTGGAAGATAACCCACCGGAATTTCCGTTTGTCGCGCTGCTGGTTTCCGGCGGTCATACGCAGTTAATCAGCGTCACTGGTATTGGTCAGTACGAGTTGCTCGGTGAGTCCATTGATGACGCTGCCGGGGAAGCGTTTGATAAGACCGCGAAGCTGCTGGGGCTGGATTATCCAGGCGGGCCGTTACTGTCGAAAATGGCCGCCCAGGGTACTGCCGGGCGCTTTGTCTTCCCGCGTCCGATGACCGACCGTCCGGGGCTGGATTTCAGCTTCTCTGGCCTGAAAACCTTCGCGGCAAATACCATTCGTGACAACGGCACCGACGACCAGACGCGTGCTGATATCGCTCGCGCCTTTGAAGATGCGGTGGTCGATACGTTGATGATTAAGTGTAAGCGAGCGCTGGATCAGACGGGCTTTAAGCGACTGGTCATGGCAGGCGGCGTGAGTGCTAACCGCACGCTGCGGGCGAAACTGGCGGAAATGATGAAAAAGCGTCGTGGCGAGGTATTCTACGCGCGTCCGGAGTTTTGTACCGATAACGGCGCGATGATCGCCTATGCCGGAATGGTGCGGTTTAAAGCAGGCGCGACGGCGGATCTCGGCGTGAGTGTGCGTCCGCGCTGGCCACTGGCAGAGTTACCGGCTGCGTAAGGCTATGATTCAGCCTGTGAAAAGGATAAGCACGGGCTGAAAAATCACTCAGGATCTTTTTCGCGCTTTCTTTTGAATTTCGTCCAGATTTTTGTCTCCTGGTGACGCCACAGACGCTGGATGTTGTCATGATGACGCAGCAGGATCAGGCAAGAGAGCATCGAAACCGGGAAGGTGAATTGTGGCTTAAACCACCAGACATAAAACGGAGCAATCAGCGCGCTGACAATCGCCCCCAGCGACGAATATCCACTCAATAGCACGGTAAGCAGCCAGGTTCCCGCCATCACGCCCGTTAAATCCCAGCCAATCGGGGCTATTGCACCAAAAGCGGTGGCAACGCCTTTCCCCCCTTTAAAACCGAAGAAAACCGGCCAGATATGTCCAAGACAGGCAGCTATGGCAATTAAGCCTAACCAGAAGGGGCTGACACCTAATACATACGCGCCCCAAACGGGCAACATTCCTTTCAGAACGTCGAAAATCAGTACTGCTACGGCTGCTCCCTTGCCACCGATACGTAATACATTGGTTGCGCCAGGATTACCGGAGCCGCTGGTTCGCGGATCGGGCAGACCACACAAGCGGCAAACCAGAATGGCACTGGAAATGGAGCCGCAGAGGTACGCGATGAGGATCATTCCAGGCGCGATTGCACTCATAAGCTGTTCCGTTTTGAAAATTCGTGTTTAACGATGAATCCGTGGATAATACGCACATTTCGCCGGAAGTGGTATCCGGGTTAGCCAAAAAGCGAGCAGGTCGTGATGGATATTGTATTTATAGAGCAACTTTCGGTAATCACCACTATTGGTGTTTACGACTGGGAACAGACCATCGAGCAGAAGCTGGTGTTCGATATCGAAATGGCGTGGGATAACCGTAAAGCGGCGAAAAGCGATGATGTGGCGGACTGCCTCAGCTACGCAGACATCGCAGAAACGGTGGTTAGCCACGTCGAGGGGGCGCGTTTTGCGTTAGTGGAACGCGTGGCGGAAGAGGTGGCGGAATTGCTACTGACTCGCTTTAACTCTCCGTGGGTGCGCATCAAACTCAGCAAGCCAGGTGCAGTGGCGCGCGCTGTTAATGTTGGCGTAATCATTGAGCGTGGCAATAATCTGAAAGAGAATAATTAATTTTATAGCTGTTAAACCAAATGGTTATAAGCGGGTCATACTGCAGTAGTTTGGACAAGCGGTATATTTTTATAATTTAGGGGTTTATTGATGAGCGATATGCACTCGCTGCTGATAGCGGCAATATTGGGTGTGGTCGAAGGATTGACAGAATTTCTGCCGGTATCCAGCACGGGCCACATGATTATTGTCGGTCATTTGTTGGGATTTGAGGGCGATACGGCGAAAACCTTTGAAGTCGTTATCCAGTTAGGATCGATTCTGGCTGTGGTTGTCATGTTCTGGCGGCGTTTGTTTGGCCTGATTGGCATTCATTTTGGCCGTCCATTGCAGCGCGAAGGAGAAAGCAAAGGCCGGTTAACGCTGATCCACATTTTACTGGGGATGATCCCGGCAGTTGTCCTGGGGCTGTTATTCCACGATACGATTAAGTCATTGTTTAACCCGATAAATGTCATGTACGCGCTGGTCGTTGGCGGTCTATTGTTGATTGCCGCGGAATGCCTGAAGCCGAAAGAGCCGCGCGCGCCGGGTCTGGATGATATGACATATCGTCAGGCGTTTATGATTGGCTGTTTCCAGTGTCTGGCGCTGTGGCCGGGTTTCTCCCGCTCCGGAGCGACTATTTCTGGTGGGATGCTGATGGGCGTGAGTCGTTACGCCGCTTCTGAGTTCTCGTTCCTGCTGGCGGTGCCGATGATGATGGGCGCAACGGCGCTCGATCTCTACAAAAGTTGGGGGTTCCTGACAACCGGTGATATCCCGATGTTTGCCGTTGGGTTTTTCACCGCCTTTGTGGTGGCGCTGATTGCGATTAAAACCTTCCTGCAATTAATTAAGCGGATTTCGTTTATCCCGTTCGCCATTTATCGCTTTATTGTGGCGGCTGCGGTGTACGTTGTGTTCTTTTGATGTGAAGAACAGTGTCGGATGCCTGGAATTGTCCACGATTGCGTAGGCCGGATAAGTCGTTCACGCCGCATCCGGCAATCAACGCCTGATGCGACGCTTGCGCGTCTTATCAGGCCTACAACCGTCGTTGACATGTAGCCGGATAAGGCGTTTATGCCGCATCCGGCAAAATGCCCAAAACTTATTCAGGCTTTGGGCAACGTTGTTCCTTCCAGGTAGCCACCGCCGCAATTCGGCGTCGTGTCAGCTCCTCGCGGATCTCCACGCCTTTAAATCCTGCGTCAACAACCGCCTTTGTTGGTACTGACTGCGCTACTTCCCACGCTTCACGTAACCAGCGTCCTTGTGGGTAATCTGCCGCTTCAAAACCGGTTCGACCGCGCACGTCTGCCTCGCTGGTCAGCGCCAGTTGCTCGACACGCTGCGGTTTACGCCAGGCATCGATGGAATCAAACAATTTGACGATGGTTTTCGGATTCAGCATTGGGAAGGTGTGGATGAGATCGTGAAACTCCGCGACCAGTTTGGCTAAATCGCGGATTTCATTAGGGACGCGCAGGCGCTGGCACAATTGTTCTACTAATTTCACGCCTGCTGGACCATGACCATGATGACGTGGCCACAGCTCCGGCGGCGTTAGCCCTTTACCGAGATCGTGGCATAACGTTGCGAAACGGACATCGACCTGCGGACTTAGCATCGCCGCCATTGAGAGTGTCATTAAGGTGTGAATACCAGTATCGATTTCCGGGTGCCATTTCGCCGGAGCGGGGACACCAAACAACGCGTCGATCTCCGGGAATAAAACGCGTAATGCGCCGCAATCGCGTAGTACCTGAAAGAACACCTGTGGATTGCGGGTTGTGAGGGCGCTTTCAGTTTCTTTCCACACGCGTTCGGGCGTCAGGTGTTCCAGTTCACCCGCGTGGGTCATCTCGCGCATCAACGTCATTGTTTCATCGGCAATACGAAAACCGAGATGAGCATAACGTGCGGCAAAACGCGCTACGCGTAGCACGCGTAGCGGATCCTCGCCAAAAGCGGGGGAAACATGGCGCAGAAGACGGCTTTGCAGATCGCCCAGACCGTTGTACGGATCGATAATATCGCCGTCATCATCCTGGGCCAGCGCATTGATAGTCAGATCGCGACGCTGAAGATCATCTTCCAGCGTGACATCAGGCGCGGCATAACAGGTAAAACCTGTGTATCCCGAACCGGATTTCCGCTCGGTACGCGCCAGCGCATACTCTTCATGCGTTTGCGGATGCAGAAAAACAGGAAAATCGCGGCCTACCTGCTGGTAGCCCGCGTCAAGCATCTGTTGTGGCGTGCTGCCGACAACCACCCAATCTCTGTCTTTGACCGGTAGCCCTAATAACGCATCCCGAACCGCACCACCGACCAGATAAATCTTCACGCCATTTTCCCTTCGTCAAATACACAATTCCTAATAATAAGATAGTGTGACGAAGAAGGCGATTTAGTTCATCCAGCGATCTTTACGTTTGCGCGTTGGGATCAGGTGCGGCAATACCAGACCGAGCAGCAAGCCAAGCCCCAGCACGCCGCCACCATACATAAACCACTGCATGATGATGGTGCGCTGTTTGTCATCCAGTTGCACGCTGGCGGCATCAACTTTTTTCTGGGCGACAATCAGTTCGTTTTTCAGCTTCTGATTTTCTTCTTTTAACCCGTTGATCACGCTGTCGCTCTGCGCCACTTTCTGCTGCATTTCTGCCGTGCGCTGATTCCAGGTGTTATCGATATTGGTGAGCTTATTAGTCAGGGTTTTGACCTGATTTTCCAGATCTGGCACACGGGAGCGTAGACTTGGCTCTGTGCTAAGTTGTTTCAACGGGATCCAGGCGGTACGACCAGAGCTGTCTTTCACCTGGGCGTAACTGGTGTTGGCGTCAGTTTGTAATAATGTCACTTCCTCACCGGCGTTAACCGTGCCCACGAGGCGATAATTATCTCCCGGGCCACTGCGGACCCAGGTATTCAGTTCGTCAGAAACATAGCGCTTTTCTTCCGCGTGAGAGACGGCAGTGGCGCTAAGCGCGAGTAAAGTTAGTGCGATCAGGCGTAATTTTGGCATCAGGCTGTCGTTATTGTCATGGAAAGTGGAACGATAGTAGTGGCATCAGTGTCGCTACGCAAAGCATTCGGCATCAATCGGAATCCTCTGTGTCAGCTCTTGCCACTGTTTCAAACTTTTACGCCCGTCAAAATGCTCGTTGCATGGCAATTTGGCGCAAAATACTATCTACTGACAAAAAAGATCGCATTTAGTTCGCCGTTCATCGTCACTTATGTGACATAACCGATAAGTAAAGGCCATGGCTCAGGAAATCGAATTAAAGTTTATTGTTAATCACAGTGCCGTTGAGGCGTTGCGTGACCATCTCAATACGCTGGGCGGTGAGCATCATGACCCCGTGCAGTTGCTCAACGTCTACTACGAAACGCCGGATAACTGGCTGCGTGGGCACGATATGGGCCTGCGTATTCGTGGCGAAAATGGTCGCTATGAGATGACCATGAAAGTTGCCGGGCGGGTAACGGGCGGGTTACACCAGCGACCGGAATATAACGTTGCGTTGAGTGAGGCGAACCTCGATCTGGCACAGTTTCCAGTAGAAGTCTGGCCAAACAATGAATTACCTGCCGATCTTGCTTCCCGCGTACAGCCGCTGTTCAGCACTGATTTTTATCGCGAAAAATGGTTGGTAGATGTTGATGGCAGCCAGATTGAGATTGCCCTCGATTTGGGGGAAGTGAAAGCCGGTGAATTTGCTGAACCCATCTGCGAACTGGAGCTGGAATTACTTAGCGGTGAAACGCGCGCGGTGCTGAAACTGGCGAGCCAACTGGTATCGCAAACCGGATTGCGTCAGGGCAGCCTGAGCAAAGCCGCACGTGGTTATCACCTGGCACAGGGCAATCCTGCGCGTGAAATTAAACCCATCTCTATTCTGCATGTTGCGGCAAAAGCGGATGTCGAGCAGGGGCTGGAAGCGGCGCTGGAGCTGGCATTAGCGCAATGGCAGTATCATGAGGAGCTGTGGGTACGCGGCAACGATGCGGCGAAAGAGCAAGTGTTGGCAGCCATCGGCCTGGTTCGTCATACGCTGATGCTGTTCGGTAGCATTGTCCCACGTAAAGCGAGCACTCACTTACGTGATCTGCTGACCCAATGTGAAGCGACAATTGTTTCTGCGGTTTCTGCCGTAACGGCTGTCTACTCTACCGAAACGGCAATGGCGAAACTGGCGTTGACCGAATGGCTGGTAAGCAAAGCCTGGCAGCCGTTTTTAGATAGCAAAGCGCAGAGCAAAATGAGTGATTCCTTTAAACGCTTTGCTGATATCCATCTCTCCCGCCACGCCGCTGAGCTGAAAAGTGTTTTTTGCCAGCCGTTGGGCGATCGCTATCGTGATCAGTTGCCACGTCTTACGCGTGATATTGACTCCGTATTGCTGCTGGCAGGTTATTACGATCCTCTCGTCGCGCAAGCCTGGCTGGAGAACTGGCAGGGGCTGCGTCACGCTATTGCGACCGGGCAACGCATTGAAATTGAACATTTCCGTAATGAGGCAAACAATCAGGAACCGTTCTGGTTGCACAGCGGAAAACGTTAATCAGGCAAGGATAAAATCGCGTATGAAGCCGCTCTCTTCACCGTTACAGCAGTACTGGCAGACCGTTGTTGAGCGGCTGCCAGCGCCTTTAGCCGAGGAATCACTTAGCTCACAGGCGAAGTCAGTACTTACCTTCAGTGATTTTGTGCAGGACAGTGTGATTGCGCATCCAGAGTGGTTGGTGGAACTGGAAAGCGAACCACCGCAGGCCGACGAATGGCAGCATTACGCTGCATGGTTACAGAAGGCGCTCAGTGATGTAAACGATGAAGCCAGCTTAATGCGCGAACTGCGGCTGTTCCGTCGGCGCATTATGGTGCGTATTGCCTGGGCGCAAACACTGGCGCTGGTTGCGGAAGAGAACATTTTGCAGCAACTCAGCCATTTGGCGGAGACGCTGATTGTCGCGGCGCGTGACTGGCTGTATGACGCCTGCTGCCGCGAATGGGGAACGCCGTGTAATGCGCAGGGCGAAGCGCAACCGCTGCTGATTTTAGGCATGGGTAAGCTGGGTGGTGGAGAACTGAATTTCTCCTCGGATATCGATCTGATTTTTGCCTGGCCGGAACATGGTTGCACGCAGGGAGGACGCCGCGAACTGGATAATGCTCAGTTCTTTACCCGCATGGGCCAGCGGCTGATTAAAGTGCTGGATCAACCGACGCAAGATGGCTTTGTCTATCGCGTGGATATGCGGCTGCGCCCGTTTGGTGAAAGTGGCCCGCTGGTGCTGAGTTTCGCGGCGCTGGAAGATTATTACCAGGAACAGGGGCGTGACTGGGAGCGTTACGCGATGGTCAAGGCGCGGATTATGGGCGATAGCGATGGCGTTTATGCTAACGAATTGCGTTCGATGCTGCGTCCGTTTGTTTTCCGCCGTTACATCGATTTCAGCGTGATCCAGTCGCTACGCAACATGAAAGGGATGATTGCCCGTGAAGTCCGCCGTCGTGGCCTTACTGACAACATCAAACTTGGTGCCGGTGGCATTCGTGAAATTGAATTTATCGTCCAGGTGTTTCAGCTCATTCGCGGTGGACGCGAACCGTCGCTGCAATCACGCTCTTTACTGCCAACACTCAGCGCCATTGCCGCACTGCATCTGCTTTCTGAAAACGATGCCGAACAATTGCGAGTGGCATATCTGTTTCTGCGTCGTCTGGAAAACTTGCTGCAAAGCATTAATGATGAACAAACCCAGACGCTCCCAGCCGATGAGCTTAACCGTGCGCGGCTGGCGTGGGCGATGGATTTCGCTGACTGGTTGCAACTGACCGGAGCGCTGATCGGACATATGACCAATGTGCGCCGGGTATTTAACGAACTGATTGGCGATGACGAAAGCGAAACTCAGGAAGAGTCGCTATCGGAGCAGTGGCGTGAGTTGTGGCAGGATGCGTTGCAGGAAGATGACACCACGCCGGTGCTGGCGCATCTTAGCGAGGATGATCGCAAACAAGTGCTGGCGCTGATTGCCGATTTCCGTAAAGAGTTAGACAAACGTACCATCGGGCCGCGCGGACGTCAGGTACTCGACCATCTGATGCCGCATCTGCTGAGTGACGTTTGTGGGCGTGAAGATGCCGCCGTCACGCTGTCGCGTATTACCGCCTTGTTGGTGGGGATTGTCACTCGTACCACTTATCTTGAGTTGCTCAGTGAATTTCCGGCGGCGCTTAAACATTTGATTTCGCTGTGCGCTGCATCTCCGATGATTGCCAGCCAACTGGCGCGTTATCCATTATTGCTGGATGAACTGCTCGATCCGAACACGCTCTACCAGCCGACGGCGACTGATGCCTACCGTGATGAACTGCGCCAGTATTTGCTGCGCGTGCCAGAAGATGATGAAGAACAACAGCTTGAGGCGTTGCGTCAATTTAAACAGGCACAGTTGTTACGTATTGCTGCCGCGGATATTGCCGGAACGCTGCCAGTGATGAAAGTGAGCGATCACTTAACCTGGCTGGCGGAGGCGATGATCGATGCTGTGGTACAGCAAGCATGGGGACAAATGGTTGCCCGCTATGGTAAACCGAATCACCTGAGTGAACGCGAAGGCCGCGGTTTTGCGGTGGTCGGCTACGGTAAGCTGGGGGGCTGGGAGTTAGGCTACAGTTCTGATCTTGATCTGATCTTCCTGCACGATTGCCCGATGGATGTAATGACCGACGGCGATCGGGAAATCGACGGACGGCAGTTTTATCTGCGTCTGGCGCAACGCATTATGCACCTGTTCAGCACACGTACTTCTTCCGGCATTTTGTATGAAGTGGATGCGCGGCTGCGCCCGTCCGGAGCGGCGGGAATGCTGGTTACCTCCACAGAAGCGTTTGCCGATTATCAGAAAAACGAGGCCTGGACGTGGGAGCATCAGGCGTTGGTGCGTGCGCGTGTGGTGTATGGCGATCCACAACTGACAGCGCAATTCGACGCGGTGCGTCGGGAAATTATGACACTGCCGCGTGAAGGTAAAAACCTACAAACGGAAGTGCGGGAAATGCGCGAGAAAATGCGCGCTCATCTCGGCAATAAACATCGCGATCGTTTTGATATCAAAGCCGATGAGGGCGGAATTACCGATATCGAATTTATTACCCAATATCTGGTGTTGCGCTACGCTCATGAAAAACCAAAGTTAACGCGCTGGTCAGACAACGTGCGCATTCTGGAACTGCTGGCGCAAAACGACATTATGGAAGAGCGGGAAGCGATGGCGCTAACCCGTGCTTACACTACGCTTCGCGATGAACTTCACCACCTGGCGTTACAGGAGTTGCCGGGCCATGTGCCGGATGAGTGCTTCACCGCAGAGCGTGAACTGGTGCGGGCAAGCTGGCAGAAGTGGCTGGTGGAGGAATGAAGTGTGATATTATCGCGCGCAAATTTTGAATCTCTCAGGAGACAGGAATGAAAGTAACGCTGCCAGAGTTTGAACGTGCTGGAGTGATGGTGGTTGGTGATGTGATGCTGGATCGTTACTGGTACGGCCCCACCAGTCGTATTTCGCCGGAAGCGCCGGTGCCTGTGGTTAAGGTCAATACCATTGAAGAACGTCCTGGCGGCGCAGCCAACGTGGCGATGAACATCGCTTCTCTCGGTGCTAACGCGCGTCTGGTTGGGCTGACAGGTATTGATGATGCGGCGCGCGCGCTCAGTAAATCACTGGCGGACGTGAACGTAAAATGCGACTTCGTTTCTGTGCCGACGCATCCAACCATTACCAAACTGCGGGTGCTTTCCCGTAACCAACAGCTTATTCGCCTGGACTTTGAAGAAGGTTTCGAAGGCGTCGATCCGCAGCCACTGCACGAGCGGATTAATCAGGCGCTGGGTTCGATTGGCGCGCTGGTGCTTTCTGACTACGCCAAAGGCGCGCTGGCAAGCGTACAGCATATGATCCAACTAGCGCGTAAAGCGGGCGTTCCGGTGCTGATTGATCCAAAAGGTACTGATTTTGAACGTTACCGTGGCGCTACACTGCTGACGCCGAATCTCTCTGAATTTGAAGCTGTTGTTGGTAAATGTAAGACCGAAGAAGAGATTGTTGAACGCGGCATGAAACTGATTGCCGATTATGAACTCTCTGCGCTGCTGGTAACCCGTTCCGAACAGGGGATGACACTGCTGCAACCGGGGAAAGCGCCGCTGCATATGCCAACTCAGGCGCAGGAAGTTTATGACGTAACTGGCGCAGGCGATACGGTGATTGGCGTGCTGGCGGCAACGCTGGCTGCGGGTAATTCACTGGAAGAAGCTTGCTTCTTTGCGAATGCGGCAGCAGGCGTTGTTGTCGGTAAATTGGGGACGTCCACGGTTTCACCGATCGAACTGGAAAACGCAGTACGTGGACGTGCGGACACCGGCTTTGGCGTGATGACTGAAGAAGAACTGAAGCTGGCTGTAGCCGCGGCGCGTAAACGCGGTGAAAAAGTGGTGATGACCAACGGCGTCTTCGATATTTTGCATGCCGGGCACGTCTCCTATCTGGCAAATGCCCGTAAACTGGGCGACCGCTTGATTGTCGCCGTGAACAGCGATGCCTCCACTAAACGGCTGAAAGGGGATTCTCGTCCGGTTAATCCGCTCGAACAGCGCATGATTGTACTGGGCGCACTGGAAGCGGTCGACTGGGTGGTATCATTTGAAGAAGATACGCCGCAGCGCCTGATCGCCGGGATCCTGCCGGATCTGCTGGTGAAAGGCGGCGACTATAAACCGGAAGAGATCGCCGGGAGTAAAGAAGTCTGGGCCAACGGCGGTGAAGTGCTGGTGCTCAACTTCGAAGATGGTTGCTCGACAACCAACATCATCAAGAAGATCCAACAGGATAAAAAAGGCTAACTGGAAAGCGGTTCGCAGATCTCGCTTCGTGCCAGGTAGAGCTATTGGCGCTGTTGTTTTTTCAACCTAAGGTAAAGGAACAAGGGTAAGGGAGGATTTCTCTCCCTCTGATGAGTTGTTAGTAAGTCGGGAAACTTAACAGTAACAACACAACCAGTATGATGACGAACTTCATCATAACCCTTTCCTTCTATAAGGCCCCTTCCTCGGGAGGGGCTTTTCTGTTTCAGCCCCTTACTGACTCTCCGAGTGTTGATGAGTGACAGACCCCGCACAATGCTTTCTCTGATGCAGTTTGGTCTTCCCCGAGCGGTCACGCAAAACGCTGCAACAGCCTGATCATTTGCACTTTTTGCTGGAACGTAGATATAAAAAATCCCCGGCTTTTTGAGCCAGGGATGTGAATATAAGAAGATTTATTCTACTTTATCTGCGACGGGAATCGATGAAGCCAATGGTGAAGTCAGTGCCGCCAGCGAACCGCCTGAAACACCGATTTCATTAAGTAGAGAGTCAATAAGCGGTGCCTGTGTACGGTAAGAAAGAGCGGCTGATAATGCCTGCTCCGCCAGGTTTCCTCCGCCAACGCTGCCTGATGTCGCATCACCCGCAGCGCCGCCACGATTCAAGCCATCGACCTGAATAATCTTGATACCGTCAATAGACTTCATCGGCTCAACGGATTTCTCGATTACAGCAGGCAGAGACTGCAATAGTGCCAGTTTGAATTTAAGGCTGGTTTGTTCGTCAGAAAGTACGTTGATGGCGTCGTTCAACGCTCGTTGCGCTTCTGCTTCTGCCAGGCCTTTTTTACGCGTAGCTTCGGCTAACTCAACAATGGCTGCCGCCTGCATTTCTGCAGCTTCTTTCTCTGCTTTCGCCCGCACGGTCAGTTCAACTGCTTTGGTTTCCGCATCCTGTGCTGCTGCAATCAGCGCTACCTGCTTGGCACGGTCAGCTTCGGCGGTCTGACGTGTCGTTTCTACGTTTTGCTGGGCGCTTACTGCTTCTGCTAAAGCCAGGTTGGCACGGGCTTCTGCCTGCGATTGTTGTTCCGATTTGGCCGCAATGGCGATCGATTTCGTTTGGTTGGCGATTTCGGTGACTTGTTGCTGTTCGATTTCTTTAATGCGAACTTCACGTTCAGCCTCAACTTTTCTGGAGCGGACGGCCTGCTCGCGGTCGATTTCGGTTTCCTGAATCTGACGTTCAGCAAGAATACGCGTTTGCTCTGCTTCACGCCGACGTTCAGCTTCAAAAGCAGCAATTTTTGCGTTCTGCTCGGCAGTGCGGGTTTTCACCTGCTGCTCCTGCTCAAGGGTCATAAACGCTTCTTGCTGTTCAATTTCCAGCTTCCGCGACAGCGCATCACGGTTTTTTTCACGAACCGCAACTTCTACATCTTGTTCAACCTCGTTACGTTCGCGGCGGCGACGTTCTGTTTCCTGGGTCAGCTTGGTCAAACCCTCAGCGTCAAAGGCATTATTCGGGTTGAAATGTTCTTTGGAGGTCTGGTTAAAGTTGGTGAGTGACACGCTTTCCAGTTCCAGGCCGTTTTTCGATAAGTCTTCTGCAACGGTATTTTGCACTCCCTGAACGAAGTTTTCGCGCGTATCTTGCAACTCATGCATCGTCATTTGTGCCGCTGTCGCACGTAGGGCATCGACGAATTTATCTTCGACCAGCATACGTAAATCTTCAGGCGACAGAGTGCGTTGCCCCAGCGTCTGAGCTGCGGTGGCAATTCCTTCAACTGAAGGTTTTACGCGCACAAAGAAAGCGACAACCACATCGACGCGCATACGGTCTTTCGTGATCAGACTATCAATTGTCGAGCGACTGACTTCCAGTTTCAATGTATTCATATTGATGGGGATTATTTCATGGAAGATAGGCATAACAATTGCGCCGCCGCTCATGACTACTTTTTGCCCGCCTAATCCGGTACGGACAAATGCCTGCTCGGCGGATGCCCGACGATAAAGCCGCGCGAAAATAATACCGATAATAAATAGAATGCATACGGCAACAATCGCGGTAAACATCCATGACGGAACTAAGTTGACAATATCATCCATTATTAAATTTCCTTTTAATTAAATAATTACAATATGTTTGGCCAGGGATTTTTTTCAGCCAAATACCGCGTTGTAGAAAGTCGACAAATAATTAATACTTTATCGCCTTTATTGAAGAATATCCCTTTTTCGGGTTCCAGTAATAAATAGTGTATTTGACCAAATTGATCAGTGAGTTTTCCTTCACAGGGTTTTCCGGAAGAGGCCTGATGACCAGTAATTAATGCCATGCAGCCAATATATTCTTCTTCTGTAATGGCAGTACTATGGTCGCGAGGGAGACAGGGCGCAATCACCTTGCCGGTATAATGCACCATGATAATTGTGAGCAGTAAACTAACTGGAACTACGAACAGGTTTGGGAGTGGTGTTTGCCAGAGCATGACACAGACATGCTGAAGAAGAATGCCAATGAGGCCAAAAAAGCCTGCCAACAGACAGAGGACGACGAGGGCTGGCAGTTTTCCAATATTGAGATAATGAAGTGCCTGGCTAATATTACCTGTGGTTATGGAATCGTAATGATCAAGATGTGCATCAAGAGCGCCGGAGAGCATATGGCCACAGATAATGGCAATAATTTCCAACAAACCGATCAATAGTACAAAGGAAATAGCAAAAAGATAAGGTGCGTTATAGTCGGTAAATAAAATCATCTGTCACTCCATCGTCCATTCAGTGACGCATTGTTTACAATGGTATTGTTTCCTTTCTTACATTTGCTTTTGCTAATAATAACATGTGTTAGTGATGTTTTAAAAGGGGAAGTCCATTAATGTTATTTTTTATTTTTCGATAAAAAGTGTGATCCGAAACAATATATTTACGCACGTTATGTTTAAAGGCACTACACTGATTAAGGAATACTGAAATCAGAAAAAGCATATAGCCTTAAAAGGTATGCGATAACCGGAGGATGTGCTTATGGATCATAGTCTTAATTCTTTAAATAATTTCGATTTCCTGGCGCGTAGTTTTGCCAGAATGCATACTGAAGGCCGCCCGGTCGATATTCTGGCCGTCACCGGTAATATGGATGAAGAACATCGAACCTGGTTTTGCGCCCGCTATGCATGGTATTGCCAGCAGATGACACAGCCAAGAGAACTGGAATTAGAACATTGATATTACGGGCCATTTGGCCCGTTTTTGTTTATTTTATTCAGGCTTATCAACTGGTGGGATAGCTGGTGGAGATTGAGTTTCTGCTGTCGGGGTGCAGCGTGTTTCCAGTTCACTGATGCGCTGTTCCAGCAATGCCAGTTTCTCACGAGTCCGTAACAAGACCTGCGTCTGAACGTCGAATTCTTCACGGCTTACCAGATCGAGACGCGTCAACTGCGCTTGTAGGGTTTGGCGGATTTTCTTCTCCACATCTTCCCCGAACTCCCTGATTCCTTTAGGCATCGATTCGTGAACCTGGCGAGCGATTTGCTCAATTTTTTTCGGGTCAATCATTGTAGTTTCCCTGAACTGATAGGTATTGAGTAACATTGTAGTGCGATAAGAGACGGGCATAAACCAGAATTATGTGAACCTGCAGCGTTGCTGCCGCTAGCCATTAGCGTTATAGTGATCTCGCTTATTCTCAGGGCGGGGCGAAATTCCCCACCGGCGGTAAATCAACATAGTTGAAAGCCCGCGAGCGCTTTGGGTGCAAACTCAAAGGACAGCAGATCCGGTGTAATTCCGGGGCCGACGGTTAAAGTCCGGATGGGAGAGAGTAACGATTCTGTCGGGCATGGACCCGCTCACGTTATTTTGGCTGTATGCCGCCACTCCTAAGACTGCCCTGATTCTGGTAACCATAATTTTAGTGAGGTTTTTTTACCATGAATCAGACGCTACTTTCCTCTTTTGGTACGCCTTTTGAACGTGTTGAAAATGCACTGGCTGCGCTGCGTGAAGGACGCGGTGTAATGGTGCTTGATGACGAAGACCGTGAAAACGAAGGCGATATGATCTTCCCGGCAGAAACCATGACCGTTGAGCAGATGGCGCTGACCATCCGCCACGGTAGCGGTATTGTGTGCCTGTGCATTACCGAGGATCGCCGTAAACAACTTGACCTGCCAATGATGGTAGAAAATAACACCAGTGCCTATGGCACCGGTTTTACCGTAACCATTGAAGCTGCTGAAGGTGTGACTACCGGTGTTTCTGCTGCTGATCGTATTACGACCGTTCGTGCCGCCATTGCCGATGATGCGAAACCCTCTGACCTCAATCGTCCGGGTCACGTATTTCCATTGCGTGCACAGGCGGGGGGGGTACTGACTCGCGGTGGTCATACTGAAGCGACTATCGATCTGGTGACGCTGGCAGGCTTTAAACCAGCAGGTGTGCTGTGTGAATTGACTAATGATGATGGCACTATGGCGCGTGCGCCAGAATGCATTGAATTTGCCAATAAACACAATATGGCGCTGGTCACCATTGAAGATTTGGTGGCGTATCGTCAGGCACATGAGCGTAAAGCTAGCTGAAAACGGCTGCTTAAACTGGCGCGATAATCAAAGAAACCGAAGCGGTAGCAGGCTTCGGTTTTATTTTGTCTTCACCTGACGGAATGTAAATATCCCCTCTTTTTCTATGAAAAAATTTCACTGATATCAGCCAACCTTTTTCATTATGATCAAAATCATATATTTGTTCCGTTATTATGCGACCATATGAATATATCCGAAAAGGGTATGTGAAATTTATGCGCCAAATGTTTAGTATTGTTAAATATTAAGGGTAAAAAGGATGTTTATCGCCTGGTACTGGATTGTATTGATTGCGCTGGTTGTAGTGGGTTATTTCCTGCATTTGAAACGTTATTGTCGGGCTTTTCGCCAGGATAGAGACGCACTGCTGGAAGCGCGAAACAAATACTTAAACAGTACGAGAGAAGAGACGGCCGAAAAGCTAGAATAGGGCTTTATGGGAGCCAGCAGATGTTGTCCATGTACAGGACAACATCTGAAATTGTTTTTAGCCAATTCCTGCCGTTTGTAGTAGCACTAAACTGAATCCCATCACTGACATTCCGCATAGCACGCCATAGCTCGGGTTATTATTGGGGTCTATCTCTTTCGCTAACGGCATTAATTCGTCAACAGAGAGCGCCACCATAATCCCAGCCACCGCCGCCATAATTGCCGCCATAACGACGGGTGAAATCATGCTGCCGAGGATCAACCACGCCAGAATGCCGCCGAGTATTTCCGCCAGCCCAGAAATTCCCGCCCACAGAATCGCTGTTCGTTTTGACCCCGTAGCTGCATAAACAGGACCCGCCACTGCCAGACCTTCAGGAATATTGTGTAATGCAACGGCCAGCGCGATGCCAAAGCCCAGTTCCAGATTGCTGCTTGCCGTTACAAAGGTAGCGATACCTTCCGGGAAGTTATGCAGACTGATGCCAAGAGTGAGCAGAATGGCAGTACGCTTGATCGATTTTGGTAACGGTTGCACCGATTTTTGCATTAAATCCTGCGGATGCGCATGCGGTAACATACGGTCCAGACCAAAATAGCCCAGCAGACCAAAGATAAACATCCCATAGCCCAGAACAGGGGACATCCCTTCAGCGGCTAATGCGGCAGGTAGCATCTCCATCAATGAGATAAGCAACATGATCCCCGCTGCAAATCCTAGCGAAAACGCCAGTAGCCGGTTCGAGGGTTTTTGCCCGAGAACGCCGAGAAACGCGCCAATAAACGTGGCTGCCCCCGCCAGTATGGTCAGAATGAGAGGTACTGACATCGACTACTCCTTATAAATCTTCACCTTCAGGCGGATCTTCAAAATAACTGATGATGATCATCATTGTTATCCGGGTTCTTACTCCGCCGAACAAGCGTATTGTGAGGATATCAAAATGACACCTTTAGTTAAGGATATCATCATGTCTTCAACACGTATGCCAGCATTGTTTTTAGGTCACGGTAGCCCGATGAACGTGCTGGAAGATAATCTATATACCCGTAGCTGGCACAAGTTGGGGATGACGTTACCACGCCCGAAAGCGATTGTTGTGGTTTCGGCTCACTGGTTTACCCGGGGAACAGGAGTTACTGCGATGGAAGCGCCGCCCACTATTCATGACTTTGGTGGCTTTCCGCAGGCGCTTTACGACACTCATTACCCGGCTCCAGGATCGCCAGCATTGGCGCAACGTCTGGTTGAATTGTTAGCGCCAGCCCCTGTCACGTTGGATCAAGAAGCCTGGGGTTTTGATCACGGTTCGTGGGGCGTGCTGATTAAGATGTATCCGCAAGCTGATATTCCGATGGTGCAGTTGAGTATCGATAGTACTAAACCCATCGCCTGGCATTTCGAAATGGGGCGTAAACTGGCGGCGCTGCGCGATGAAGGAATAATGTTAGTCGCCAGCGGCAACGTGGTGCATAACCTTCGCACAGTAAAATGGCATGGCGACAGCTCACCGTATCCGTGGGCGATGTCGTTCAATGAGTATGTGAAAGCGAATTTGACGTGGCAAGGGCCAGTGGAACAGCATCCTCTGGTGAACTACCTGGACCATGAGGGTGGGGCGTTATCGAATCCAACACCGGAACACTATCTACCGCTTTTGTATATTTTAGGCGCATGGGATGGGCAAGAGGCAATTACCATTCCAGTCGATGGCATAGAAATGGGGAGTTTAAGTATGCTATCGGTGCAGGTAGGTTAATAGATGAAGAAAACCGAAGCCAAATTGTTGGCTTCGGTTTGCATTACCTTACTTTCTCAGCAGTTTAAGTCCCCACGCACCGCTCATCACCAGTAGCAGCAACAAACAGAGACCAAAAGCCAACATACAGGCCTGTGCCATGTTCATAAAGTGCCACGGTGGTAGCAGATACCAACCTTCAGATTGCTGATACATCTCCACAAACCACTGCTGCATACTGCTCAGTGTGACGCCATCAGGAACGATTGGCGCATCATAGCCGCAATCTCCGGTAGGCTTGAACCAGTTTGGAGCCCATTGTGCCAGCGGCAGATTAAAGGGAAAAGTGGGATCGGTCGAGCAACCCTGTACGCCAAACAGTGAATCGGGATCCGGGTTATGCACTGCATGATGGATATCGTTCAGTTTGAGCGAAAACTTCAGTCCCATAATGCTGCCGTAAAAGGCCATCACACAGCCAATCAACTTAAGGACGATATTCTTCGGATTAATCGCCGCAACCAATCCACCAATAACCATCACAAACATGGCGTAGCGAATGTAAACACACTGCTCACAGGGTGCCATGTAGAGATAGATCTGGAAGAAAGAGTGCGCCAGGATAATCAGCGCGCCCATCGCAACAGCCATTAACAACCATAAAAAGCGTTGTTCCTGCCATCTTACCAGCGTGTTCACCGGTGAAGTGCTAAGGTCTTTCCACATTCCCTTAATACCCATAGCCTGTTTCCCTGTTATTTGCTTGCTAACTCACGGATAAGGTCTGCCATAGCGTCGATAGATTTAATGCTCTTGGTATAGATCAAGTATTTACCATTGACGACATAGGCCGGAACGCCCTGAATTTTGGCTACGTCATAGGCCGCTTTCCATTTTTCCAGTGTTTCCTGTACCGCAGGCTCTTTCAGTGCGGCGTCAAAATCCGCCTGGCTCATACCTGCGGCATCCAGACCGGTTTTGATAAAAGCAGCCGGATCTTTACCGTCAGACCAGCGTTCTTTTTTGTCGTGATAAGCCGCGTAGTAAGCAAACTTGGCTTTCTTAAACTGCGAGTTAGCATCAAATAAAGAAATGCCGGCCGCTTTATCTTTATTAATCAATACTGCAAAGACTTCGCTTGCCTGCTTACCGTATTCACCTTTGGTTTCCAGATGGAATGGGGTAAAAGCGACGACATCCTTCACTTTCTCCGATACCGGGCCGGTAACTGCTTTGTCATATTTGTAGCAGAACGGGCAGGCATAGCTGAAAACCTTGATCAGCGTTTTGTCGGCGTTCGGAATGGGTTTTTCCAGAACCATATAATCCGTGCCTTCGGTGAAGGCGGAAGCAGTAAATGAAACCGCCAGGGTAGCGGTAAGTAGCACGCTTTTAAGCAGTGATGAGATCCCTAATTTCGACATTTTTATTCCCTTCTTAATTATTTAAACATCTGTTTTGGATGGACTAACAGCGCGCGATAGTGAGTTTGGTTGGGTTTATCAGACAGCACGTCGATTTCCACTTTCACTTCTTTGGTTTTGTAGTCGATTTCGTTCAACTTACCGACGGTAGGCTGACCGACGTCGAATAGATGAATGGAACCGCCGAAGCCGAACATGGTGTTACGGTCGGCCTGATATTCGATGATGGAGGTGATTGGGCTATAGAAATCGTAACCGCGTTCTTTACCGTATTCCCAAACTTGCTGAACAGTACCTTTCTTCTCATCAATCTTATATTCCACGAAGCGTGAATATTTCATGGTCGGTAAGGCGGGCTGTTCCAGATGGCGACCGTCGCCATTATCAAAGATAGTGAGCGTACCTTTGCTGGAGATCCATGCGGTATGTTGGGTGTAGGTGAAGTCGAAATCCGAGTTTTCACATAAGCCATTTTCGTTACAGGCGATAGGTTTACCATTGGCATCCACAGGTTTCAGCAGTTTGCTGGCCAGCGGTTTTTCCCAGCCTTTGGATGGTGCAAGGATCCATTTCACTTGCTTATCACGACCAATCTTCACTACGCCCTGATGACGAGAGGAGAGAATAATTGAGTCATCTTTGGCGTCATATGCGATGGAGTTAACGTGCGCCCAGTTACGGCCTGGTCCTACACCCAGAGCGTCACCGAACGGTGTATCCGGTTCCAGTTTTGCCTGCTGACCCGCGTGGGCCAGATCAACGTTAACGCAAACTGCGCCGGCATCCAGTGCGCCAAGCAGAGCATCACGTTTCGGAGCGAGGATCTTTGTCAGATCCCATACATCGACAACGCGACCCGATTTATCGACTTCAAGAATGTGATCACGAATGGTCGTGACGTGTATGCCATCATCGCGACGGTAGTTGCTCTTGCCTACGCGCAGCAGTACCGTGCCGTTAGGCGTCTCAATGGATTCATGGGTAGCGTCAGCGAATCCACGCGGCAGTTTGTGATCTTCCAGCACCTGGCCCATCATGTCGAACTCATACCAGTGCTGGCCTTGTACTGCGGTAAAGGTGCCACGCGGTGTTTCGCGGATACCCATCAGATAACCACGTTTGTTGATGTTGCGGTCACGGCCATCATAGAAGGTGTCTTGATCCAGCCACCAGCGATATTCACCTTCGGTATCGACAATGAAGGTAAAGGGGGCGATATCAAAAGGCAGTGCACCGGTTGCCGGGCCTGCATCGAGGATACCGGCATTTTTATCTTTTTCGCCGTGCCAGTGGAGATCGGAACCTTGTGCGGTAAAGGTATGGGTATTAACCAGATAGAGGCGGTCTTCAAAACCGGGGGCGACTTTAACAACTTTGGTCTGCTGTAGATCGGAGATGGAGCGGTTATCCATGTAATTGTTGACGATGGCTGAAGTCTGCACCACGTAGTCATCTTTCATGGCTTTGCCATTTTCTTTCCATTCAACGGTCACTTTGTTTGCAAATTTCTGATAAAGACCAAAAATCGGTACGCCATCATAAGTTTTTAGTGACTCCTGACCCACGGGATAGCTGATTTCAACGCCTTTTTCGCCCTTACCGTGGACGGTAACTTTGACGTCTGAAATGACGTGACTGTCTAAATTAACCACAGCGGTCAGAGGTGCATTACCGTAGGGATCAACGATGACAGCACCGAGTTGCCCGGCTGGTGGCGCTGGTTTAAAACCTGCAGCCATCACGCCAGTTGCAGATAAACCCAGAGCTAATGCCACAGTTCCGGCTACCAGTGTTTTTCTGTATTTATCAAACATGGATATATCTCCTTATATAACGCAAATATATAATAATGATGAATATCGACTGTTGAGATAGGACTAATAAATTCATTTTATGAATGAAGATGCAGGTTAAATAAATAGTGAGAATGTTTTTGTTGTTTTTTAATATATTGTCATTCTCTGAAATGAATTTTTATCTTTAATGGATAGTAGGGTGGCGATATATCAATAACAATATTCAATATTGTGTAGTGTGATCTCTGCGGCATTGTTTTTTTATTATTAAATCAAATTTTAATGTGATAAAAACAAAATATTTAAGGAATATCAGTGGCTTGTATTGTGATTTCTTTACTTGTTTTAATTACAAAACCGTCTGTATATGACGATTTAACATTAGATTGATTATTAATGTTAAATAAAATGTAGAGATGTATGTGGTTATATATTGATTGGAGTTATGAATTGCGGATTAATAATGAATTGCCCCGGTTATCGGGGCAATTTTAAGCAGTATTATTCAACAAAAATATGGGGGTAGAAGCGAGACATATCCTGGGTGATCAATGCACGGTCTTCACGAATGCCAATTCCGGCAGGTTGATCGTTCACCAGCCAGCTTCCAATCAGCATATAGCTGTCGCCAAATTTCGGCAGCGGATGGAATTGCTGAACAATCATTCCTTCTTCGCCATACGGGCCTTCCGCCGCTTCAATGGTTTTACCGTTCTCAATGATCGACACGTTTGCACCTTCACGTGAGAAGATCGGCTTAACCACATATTTTTCCATTTGCGGATGATCATCTTCCGCAAAATAAGCGGGCAACAGGTTCGGGTGATTCGGGAACATCTCCCACAGCAGTGGCAGAAGCGCCTTGTTGGAGATAATGCTCTTCCACGCCGGTTCCAGCCAGCGTACGCCAGCATCTTCCAGCTTGGTAGAGAACATTTCGCGCAGCATAAATTCCCACGGATATAGTTTGAACAGGTTAGCGATGACCTGATCCTGTAAATCCGTGAACTGACCTTTTTCACCTAAACCGATATCGTCGATATACAGAAACTCGGTAGCGATTTCAGCTTCGGTCGCGCAGTCCTGCAAATACTGAATAGTGCCGCGATCTTCCACCGTGTCGCGACAGCAGGTGAGATGCAGCAACTGAAAGCCATACTGTTCACGTAGCTCGGCAAAGCGATCAATCAGCTTTTCTTGCAGGCTATTAAACTGATCGCTGCCTTCCGGCAGGTTGCCAGCGTTAAGCTGATCTTCCAGCCAGAGCCACTGAAAGAACGCTGCTTCATACAGTGATGTTGGCGTATCAGCGTTATTTTCCAGTAACTTAGGTTCGCCTGTACCGTCCCACGCCAGATCAAGACGTGAATAAAGCGACGGCTGGTGGGTCAGCCATGACTGACGTACAAAGCTCCAGGTATGCTTTGGAATGCGGAATTTGGTCATCAGCTCATCGCTGGCGATCACTTTTTCCACCACTTTCAGGCACATCTGGTGCAGTTCGGCGGTAACTTCTTCCAGTTTTTCAACCTGGGCGAGGGTCAACTTGTAGTAGGCATCTTCACACCAGTACGGCTCGCCGTACATGGTGTGAAAATTGAAACCGTATTCGTGGGCTTTTTCGCGCCAGTCCGGGCGCTCGGTAATACTGACTCTTTCCATCGGTATTAACCACCCATTGAACGAGAAGAGGTGCCGGTTGCGCTACGCTGCATGGTGCTTTGTTTGGCAACAGACTCGCCAAAGCCGCCGCGGGTAACGGTGGTGGTGGTCGCTGGTTTTGGTGCCATTGCTGTTTTCGGTACGGTCATGGTGCGGCCTGGCTGGGCTGCGCCATAGTTTTTACCGGTTGCGTCGGTATATTTACCGTAAGCCGGGCTGGCAGGGTTCTTTGAGGAGAACAGCGGTTGCTGTGCAAAACCCGCTCCGCCGCCCATCAGACGACCCATCATGTAACCTGCCATTAGCGGCATCCAGAAGCTTCCGCTGGATTGCTGGGCCTGCGCCTGGTTTTCTGGTGCCATGCCTGCCTGGGCAGGTGCCTGCTGGCATTGACCTTCGCCAAATTCGGCAACACAGTCTTCACGGGTGGCGTATTTCGGCGCGGTACGTTCGGCTTCTTTCAGCGCATTGTTGTACGCGGTGGTGCATTCTGCGCTTTTGCCTGGGTTTGCGGCTGAACAATCATCAGCGTTTTGATACAGAGACACGGTCTCATCACTCTTTTCACAGCCCGCCAGCATAAAAACAGTGGCAACAGCAAGAGCGACAGGTGTCAGATGGCGTGCGCTCCAGTTTTTGCGGAACGATGCGTGGCGTATGGATTTTGTCCGTTTCATTTTTGTCTTCCGGGACCAGTGGTAAATACCCATCAGAATAGAGGATGGCTGGTCGAAATTGAAGCGAGAAGGGGGAAGAATGCGGCAGATAACCCGTATCTTTACGTTGCCTTACGTTCAGACGGGGCCGAAGCCCCGTCGTTGTCATCAGTTACGGAAAGGGTTATGACCGTTACTGGTGGAAGTGCGTGCGGATACCTGCTGAACGGCTGGTGCCGGGCTATCAGGTGCATAACCATCAGCGATAGCATTTTGTTCCGGCGTTTGCGGCGCGACGTTTTCCGGGTTAGTGGAAACCGGTTTGCTCAGCGCATTGTTCAATGCCAGCAGATCCTGCTCGTTCAACGTACCCAGAGCTGATTTAATATTCAACTGGTTAATCAGGTAGTTATAACGTGCATTCGCCAGTTCTTGCTTGGCGTTGTACAGCGTCGTGGTGGCGTCCAATACATCAACAATGGTACGCGTACCGACCGAGTAACCAGCTTCCATCGCGTCTAATGAGCTTTGGGCGGAAATAACGGCTTGTTTGTAAGCGTTAATGCTACTGATAGATGCATTAATGTTGTTGAAGGAGGAACGCACGGTTTGCACGACGCTACGGTGTGCGCTTTCCAGTTGCTCGCTGGCACCCACGAAGTTGTACTGCGCCTGTTTCACCTGCGAGTTAACCATTCCGCCCTGATAAATCGGCAGCGAGAAGCTCAGGCCCACTTTGTTCTGGCCCATATTGCTGTCGTCATACTGGCCTGCGGTCGTACCACGGGTTTTCGAACCACTGTAGGAGGTGTCAGAAATTCCGGTAGAGGCCGTTAAATCCAGAGTCGGTAAGTGACCATCCTGCGCCTGGCGAATTTGCTCGCGTGCCAGGTCCTGGCTCAAACGTGCCTGTAACAGCGACAGGTTACGCTTTTCAGCTTCTTTCAGCAGAGTGTTCACCGGCTGTGGTTTGTCGGTTTTAAAGTTTTCAACATTCAGCGCCGCCAGTTCCGGGTAGTAATTACCAGTGATCTGACGCAGTTGCTCAACGGCATTGTCGAGATTGTTACGTGCGGTCACTTCGTTTGCCAGCACGGTATCGTACTGTGCGCGGGCGTTCTGCACGTCGGTGATCGCCACCAGACCCACGTTAAAACGTTGGGTGGTTTGATCTAACTGACGGTAGATCGCTTCTTTTTGCGCCTGGGTATAGGAAAGAACGTCAATCGCATTCAACACGTTGAAATAAGCGGTCGCGGTGTTGAGGATCAGAGTTTGTTGATCGGTCTGGTAAGTGACGTCCTGAATTCCGGCCGCTTTTTCCTGCAAGGTCAGCGCACGCCATTTCGACATATCGAAAATGGACTGGGTCAACTGCAGGGACGCACTGGTCGCGTTAGAGTTGATGCCGTTCGCGTCGCGATAGCCGTTGCTGTAGGTGTAATCTGCACCTAAACCCAACTGTGGCAGTAATGGACTGCGCGCTTCATTAATTTTTTCAAAGGCAGCATCACGATCGGCGGCAGACTTACGCAATTCCGGGTTACTAAGGCGTGCTTGCTGATAAACTTGCATCAGGTTCTCGGCCTGGCTCAACGTACTGAACCCAGAAAGGCTCAGGCCGATAAGAATGGGGAGCAATTTCTTCATTTGCATTCCTTGTGGTGAAGCAGTATTTAGCGCGATCAAACTGTAAAATTATTGCGGATTCTAGCAGAAGCCGCCACCGCAAAAGGTTGGCGTTACGTGCCATAGGGCATTAATGTGCCTCAATTTAACACATGACCGCTCAAACGGCAGTCAAACGTCGCTGAAATTCACATTTAATTCACTATTAGTGTCAGGACATTAACAATGCTTAAGCCAGACAACCTGCCCGTTACATTTGGCAAAAACGATGTAGAAATTATTGCACGAGAAACACTTTATCGCGGCTTTTTTTCATTAGATCTTTATAGATTTCGCCATCGTCTATTCAACGGACAAATGAGTCATGAGGTCCGGCGGGAAATTTTTGAGCGCGGGCACGCCGCAGTCTTGCTACCCTTTGACCCAGTACGCGATGAAGTTGTGCTGATTGAGCAGATTCGGATTGCCGCCTATGACACCAGCGAAACGCCCTGGTTATTGGAAATGGTTGCCGGGATGATCGAAGAAGGTGAAAGCGTAGAAGATGTCGCCCGTCGCGAAGCGATTGAAGAGGCGGGACTGATAGTCAAACGGATCAAACCGGTGTTAAGTTTTCTGGCAAGCCCGGGCGGCACCAGTGAGCGTTCGTCAATTATGGTGGGCGAAGTGGACGCCACGACCGCAAGCGGTATTCACGGTCTGGCTGATGAAAACGAAGATATTCGCGTTCATGTGGTAAGCCGGGAACAGGCATACCGGTGGGTAGAAGAGGGGAAAATCGACAACGCAGCGTCGGTCATCGCTTTGCAATGGCTGCAACTGCATCATCAAGCGTTAAAAAATGAGTGGGCATAAATGAAGCGTTACACACCTGACTTTCCTGAAATGATGCGCCTGTGCGAGATGAACTTTTCACAATTGCGCCGTTTGTTGCCGCGCAATGACGCACCCGGCGAAACTGTAAGCTATCAGGTGGCAAACGCACAATATCGGTTAACGATTGTGGAATCGACCCGATACACTACCCTGGTGACAATTGAACAGATTGCACCTGCAATCAGTTACTGGAGCCTTCCGTCAATGACGGTGCGTCTGTATCATGACGCGATGGTGGCTGAAGTGTGTTCAAGTCAGCAGATTTTTCGCTTTAAAGCGCGGTATGATTATCCTAATAAAAAGTTGCATCAACGCGACGAAAAGCATCAAATTAATCAGTTTTTAGCGGACTGGTTGCGATACTGTTTAGCACATGGAGCGATGGCGATTCCGGTTTATTAGCGTCGTGAAACCTAAGGACACCATTTGGAAAGCCTGTTAACCCTTCCTCTGGCTGGTGAGGCCAGAGTCAGGATTTTACAAATTACCGACACTCACCTGTTTGCACAAAAGCACGAAGCCCTGCTGGGGGTAAACACCTGGGAGAGCTATCAGGCGGTGCTGGAGGCGATTCGCCCACACCAGCACGAATTCGACCTGATTGTCGCGACAGGTGATTTGGCACAGGATCAATCCTCTGCGGCCTATCAGCACTTTGCAGAAGGCATCGCAAGCTTTCGTGCGCCCTGCGTCTGGCTGCCGGGTAACCATGATTTCCAGCCTGCGATGTACAGCGCATTACAGGATGCGGGCATCTCCCCGGCGAAGCGTGTGTTTATTGGTGAGCAATGGCAAATCCTGATGCTGGATAGCCAGGTGTTTGGCGTACCGCACGGCGAGTTGAGCGAGTTTCAGCTTGATTGGCTGGAACGTAAACTGGCCGATGCGCCAGAACGTCATACTTTGCTGCTGCTGCACCATCATCCGTTGCCTGCGGGTTGTAGCTGGCTTGACCAGCACAGTCTGCGTAACGCGGGTGAACTGGATAACGTGCTGGTGAAGTTTCCGCACGTCAAATATCTGTTGTGCGGACATATCCATCAGGAACTCGATCTCGACTGGAATGGTCGCCGCCTGCTGGCAACGCCGTCAACCTGTGTGCAGTTTAAACCACACTGTTCCAACTTTACGCTGGACACTATTGCCCCAGGCTGGCGTACGCTGGAACTCCATGCCGATGGCACCCTGACTACCGAAGTGCACCGCCTGGCGGACACTCGTTTCCAACCAGATACCGCTTCAGAAGGCTACTGATGTCAACGCTTCTTTATTTGCATGGATTCAACAGTTCGCCGCGTTCAGCGAAAGCGAGCTTGTTGAAAAACTGGCTGGCGGAGCATCACCCTGACGTTGAGATGATTATTCCGCAGTTGCCGCCGTATCCTTCCGATGCGGCAGAACTGCTGGAATCCATTGTGCTGGAACATGGTGGTGATTCGCTGGGTATCGTTGGTTCGTCACTTGGGGGTTATTACGCTACCTGGTTGTCGCAATGTTTTATGCTGCCAGCGGTAGTGGTAAACCCGGCTGTGCGCCCGTTTGAACTGCTGACGGACTATCTCGGTCAGAACGAGAACCCCTACACCGGGCAGCAATATGTGCTAGAGTCACGCCATATTTACGATCTCAAAGTCATGCAGATTGACCCACTGGAAGCACCGGATCTTATCTGGCTGCTGCAACAGACGGGAGATGAAGTGCTGGATTACCGCCAGGCGGTGGCGTACTACGCCTCCTGCCGCCAGACTGTAATAGAAGGCGGCAACCACGCATTCACGGGCTTCGAAGATTATTTCAACCCGATCGTCGATTTTCTTGGTCTGCACCATCTCTGACGATCAACTCGAATTGCTAACTTAAACCATGACGCAAACTTATAACGCTGATGCCATTGAGGTACTCACCGGGCTTGAGCCGGTTCGCCGCCGCCCGGGGATGTATACCGATACCACTCGCCCAAACCATTTGGGGCAAGAAGTTATTGATAACAGTGTCGATGAAGCACTGGCCGGTCACGCAAAACGCGTGGACGTTATTTTACATGCTGACCAGTCGCTGGAGGTCATTGACGATGGCCGTGGAATGCCGGTGGATATTCACCCGGAAGAAGGTGTTCCGGCGGTCGAATTGATCCTCTGCCGTCTGCACGCGGGTGGTAAGTTCTCCAATAAAAACTATCAGTTCTCCGGCGGCCTGCACGGCGTGGGGATTTCGGTGGTTAACGCCCTGTCAAAGCGCGTAGAAGTCAACGTGCGCCGCGATGGCCAGATTTATAACATCGCGTTTGAAAATGGCGAAAAAGTACAGGATTTGCAGGTTGTCGGCACTTGCGGTAAACGCAATACCGGCACCAGCGTACATTTCTGGCCGGATGAAACCTTCTTTGACAGCCCGCGTTTTTCTGTTTCGCGCCTTACGCATGTGCTGAAAGCCAAAGCGGTACTGTGCCCCGGCGTTGAGATCACTTTTAAAGATGAGATCAACAATACCGAACAACGCTGGTGCTATCAGGACGGTCTGAATGATTACCTCGCGGAAGCGGTAAATGGCTTGCCGACGCTGCCGGAAAAACCGTTTATCGGTAATTTTTCTGGCGATACCGAAGCGGTGGACTGGGCGCTCTTGTGGCTGCCGGAAGGTGGCGAACTGCTGACCGAAAGCTACGTCAACCTGATCCCAACGATGCAGGGCGGGACGCACGTTAACGGTCTGCGTCAGGGCCTGCTGGACGCGATGCGCGAGTTCTGTGAATACCGCAACATTCTGCCGCGCGGCGTGAAACTGTCAGCGGAAGATATCTGGGATCGCTGCGCATATGTGCTGTCAGTAAAAATGCAGGATCCGCAGTTTGCCGGGCAGACCAAAGAACGTCTCTCTTCGCGTCAATGTGCGGCATTCGTTTCTGGCGTGGTGAAAGATGCGTTCACCCTGTGGTTGAACCAGAACGTCCAGGCTGCTGAATTGCTGGCGGAGATGGCGATTTCCAGCGCCCAGCGTCGTATGCGTGCGGCGAAGAAAGTGGTACGTAAAAAGCTGACCAGTGGCCCGGCGTTGCCTGGCAAACTGGCTGACTGTACCGCGCAGGATCTCAATCGTACCGAACTGTTCCTCGTGGAAGGTGACTCCGCAGGTGGATCTGCCAAGCAGGCGCGCGATCGTGAATATCAGGCGATCATGCCGTTGAAAGGTAAGATCCTTAACACCTGGGAGGTCTCTTCTGATGAAGTGTTGGCCTCGCAGGAAGTGCATGATATTTCAGTGGCGATCGGTATTGATCCTGACAGCGCCGACCTTAGCCAGTTGCGTTATGGCAAGATCTGTATCCTGGCGGATGCGGACTCCGATGGCCTGCACATTGCTACGTTGCTTTGCGCACTGTTTGTAAAGCACTTCCGCACGCTGGTGAAACACGGCCACGTTTACGTTGCTCTGCCACCGCTCTACCGCATTGACCTCGGGAAAGAGGTTTATTACGCGCTGACGGAAGAAGAAAAAGAGGGCGTGCTTGAGCAGTTAAAACGCAAAAAAGGCAAGCCTAACGTCCAGCGTTTTAAAGGTCTGGGCGAAATGAATCCGATGCAATTGCGCGAAACCACGCTTGATCCGAATACTCGCCGTCTGGTGCAGTTAACCATTGATGATGAAGACGATCAGCGTACTGACGCGATGATGGACATGCTGCTGGCGAAGAAACGCTCGGAAGACCGCCGTAACTGGTTGCAAGAGAAAGGTGATATGGCGGAGATTGAGGTCTGATAATTCCCGCCAGGAGAATAAAATATAGCCCGGTAAACATACCGGGCTTTTTTTATCAAAATTCCATTTTCACCGTGAATTGCACTTCACGCGGATCGCCAATCTGATTACCCAGATTATTTGTGGCTATGGAAGAGGTGTAATACGTTTTATCAAACAGGTTTTTGACGTTTAATTGCAGAGTGATCGGATACTGCAATTTCATTTTATATGCGGCGAAGGCATCGGCAACGAAATAGCCCGGCAGATAGTAGTCAGCCCCATTGGTTGCTGAACGACGGCTTACGCCATGTCCGCCACCGCCAAACGTCAGCGTGTTATTGCCAGGCATATTATGAATGTCATAGGTCAGGAATAGCGAACCGGTATGACGAGGAACATTCGGCAATGGTTTTCCTGCATAATCAGGATCTTCCAGAACCTTAGCATCGGTATAGCCGTAGCTGGCAATAATATTAATATTTTCAGTTAATGCTCCCGCAAGGTCGACTTCTACCCCTCTTGAACGAACGCGGCCTGCCGTTTTGGCGATGGTTTCGTCACCAACACTTTCGGTATACAACACGTTGCGTTTATGGATATCAAACAGCGCAATATCTGCGGTTATACCATCGAACAGCTCGAATTTTGCCCCGACTTCGTAAGCATTAGATGATTCCGGGGGAAGATCGCCAATGTAGCTGGCAATTGACGATTGCGGCATAAATGTTTGCGAATAATTGGCAAATAAGGATACCGATGGCGTCAGTTTGTAGACCAACCCCAGTTTGGGAGTCCATTGCTCATCGCGGCTGTCAGTATTGACATTAAAAGGACGGCCTTTACCCGCATACTGCGTGTAATACTGATAGCGGATCCCGGCGACGGCAATCCAGTTATTGGTCAGATAGAGCGCGTCCTGAGCATAAGCTGAGTAGCTCTCCTGTTTGATCGTCTGATCACTGTCCGATGCCGAGACCGTTGTACATTTGCTGGTATTGCCATAAACAGGGTTGTAGATATTGAAATCTTTAGCGTTTTTACAGCGAATCATATCTGTGCGCAGAAGATCATAATATTCATATGACACCCCGCCCAGAATCTCATTATAGAATCCAGCGATATCGACATTCCCTTGCAGATCCGCACGAGTAGAATGCATGCGCTGAGTAGAGCCCTGAGTTGCATCAACACGCCGTGTCAGCGTTCCTGTTGTTGCATCATACGCGGTAACGCGAGCTTGATTATCGCTGTATTTATCCTGGCTGTAGCTGTAATCAAAGCGCGCAGTCCACTGGCTATTGAGATGATATTCTGCGTTGAGTTGCGCCAGATCGGACTGACCATCTGTAATATTAAACGGTTCGTCGAAACGTATTTTTCGATCAACGTTTACGGGCTGTTTCGTCGTAAGATCGAAAATTGTTCCGCGATCGAATGGCGTTTTATAGTCCCGATGTGAATAGAGCATGGTTACTGTTGCATTATCACCAAACCAGGTGAGTGATGGGGCAATAAATGTACTGCGCTCTTTACCGAAGTTCCGCCAGTAGTCTTCATCCTGCACTTCCCCCGTCAGGCGGTAGGCCAGTTGAGTGCCTTCAATGGGACCTGTGATATCAAGTTGCCCTGTACCACCACCAAAACTGGAGGACGTGGCAGAGACAGAACCATGGAACGTTTTTTCCGGGCGCTTTGTCACGACGTTAATCAGCCCACCAGGATCGAGAATGCCATACAGCGTGGAGGCCGGGCCTTTTAGCACTTCCACACGTTCTGTTGCGGCGTTGAAACTGCGAGGAAGTACGGTTCGCAGGCCGTTGGTCATGATGGAGCCATCCCGGTTTGCACCAAACCCACGACGTACAAAAGCGTCCTGAGTCCCGCCTAATGTATTGGTTTGCACCACGTTACTGACGTTATAAAGCGCCTCATCCAGCGTCGTCGCATGCTGATTTTCCAGAACTTGATCGCTAACCGTATTGACCACCTGCGGAATATCCAGCATCGGCATATCGGTTAATGTCGCCGTGGAGGTGCTCAGAGGCTGATAACCGTCGGTCGCCTCAGTTGCGGTATTCGCATCCGCGGTAACCGTGATGGTTTCGCCATCTTTGGTCGTTACAGTGTCTGTTGCATGAATCATCGGTGCCGCAAAGAGCAGTGAAAAGAGCGCCCGACCTTTGACTCCTGAGAATGAAGGTGTGAACTTAGCCATTTAGTCTTTTATCCCAAAAACTCGCGGATTGTCGCGAGTGAAAATTGTTTCTTGTTGCTCACTAAGCACTATCCGTTTGTTATTTCGCCATCGGATATGTAATTGAGAATCATTCAATCATGCAATAATGTAGTAGTAAATGAGAAATAACGAAAAAATGCTACAGGTGTTTTCACGATGATTTAATGCAGGTTGATTGTTTTTAAATCATTGATATTTAATGTTTTAATTTTTATTTTCAAAAAGATTTTACCTGTTATTTACCTTGTTTTTGTGTGGCTTTTAACTTCTTGACTACTACATTTTGTGGCGTCAAACTCTCAAAGGAGAATGAGTTTTATTTTTGTTTGTCTTTGATTAAGTTGGCGTACACGTGGCACATAACGCAAAAGGGCAGGGGCTGATCCTCGACAATGTTTCTGCCGGGTATCACAAGAACATCATTGTTGATGGTGTTTCTTTCTCCGTTCCCACAGAGAAAATGACCGTTCTGGTTGGGGCAAACGGCTGTGGAAAGTCGACGTTGCTCAGTACCATTGCGCGTATATTGCAACCCATGGGCGGCTCGATATTGCTTGATGGCAAAGCGATTCACGAGCAACCAACGAAAGCGTTATCCCGCAGACTTGGGATCTTACCGCAGTCGCCATTATTGCCGGAGGGCTTAACCGTTTATGAACTGGTGTCGCGCGGGCGCTTTCCCTGGCAGAATTTTATACGTCAATGGAGCGACGCTGACGAGCAGGCGGTAGAAGAGGCCCTGAAATTAACCGGTACGCAGGAGTTTGCGCATTTACCTGTTGAAAAACTCTCTGGTGGGCAGCGCCAGCGGTGCTGGATTGCGATGGTGTTGGCGCAAAAGACGCCTTATATCCTGCTGGATGAACCAACAACCTGGCTTGATTTACGTTATCAGGTTGAAATTCTTGAGTTATTACATGACTTAACGCGCCATCACGGGCGTACAGTCGTTGTGGTGTTGCATGATCTGAATTTTGCCGTCAATTATGGCGATACGCTGATATTTTTACGCCAGGGGAAAGTGGTGCGTGTGTTGAATGAGGGGGAGCATTGCACGCCTGAGCTGGTGAAAGCTGTCTTTGACGTTGATGTTCACGCATCAATAAATCCTCTGACGGGAAAACCGTTTTTCATGCCGTTTCGTGGTGTAGAAAAAGTATGATGCGCACGGGGCTGGTTACTGTTTTTTTCCTCACCTTACTGCTGGTGGGATGCGTTGTATATCCTGGGATTGGTGCCCGATTTATTGCACCACAAACGGTGTTGCAGGCATTTTTCCATTTTGAACCGCAAAACTTCGATCACAACGTGATTATAAGACTCCGTTTGCCGCGTTTGGCGGCAGCATTGCTTACTGGTGCTTCTCTTGGTGTTGCTGGTGCTTTGTTGCAGGCTGTCATTCGTAACCCATTGGGGGAGCCACATATTTTAGGCTTAAATGCCGGAGCCGCCCTGGCTGTCGTTGCTGCCAGTGCACTAGGACTGGCATTTCCTGTTGGGCGTCCATTGCTGGCATCAGCGGGAGGCGCGGTACTGTTCCTGCTGATATTGCTGCTCTCTTCCGCAGGGCGTTCAGGGTTAACGCCAATGAAAGTCACTTTATGCGGCGTGGCGCTATCGGCGTTCGTTTCCTCAATAACGGCTGCAATCCTGATTCTTGACGAACAAACGTTGTTGGCGATGCGGACATGGTTAGCGGGTGATTTAGCGGGGTTGGATTGGGCGACGCTTGGTACGTCTGCCTGGTTTTCTCTGGGGGGATTTGTATTAGCTCTTTATCTTGCGCCCTCTCTTAACATGTTGGCACTGGGCGATCGCATGGCGCAGGGCCTGGGCGTCTCGGTACTACGCACGCGAACATTCACTCTGATTGCGATCGCGTTGCTCTGTGGCGCGGCCGTATCGATTGCTGGCCCGATTGGTTTTGTCGGCTTGCTCGTACCGCAGATTGTCCGGCGTCTGGTATCAACGGATCTGCGCGTTCTGCTACCTCTTTCAGCTTGTGTCGGTGCCTTACTGCTATTACTGGCAGATATTATTGCCAGGACGCTTTTCACGCCCCATGAGCTGGCGACAGGTGTCATGACGGCATTAGTTGGTGCACCTGTTTTTGTCATTATGGCGACGAGGATGTTCAAATGAGCCGGATAATGAACGTTGGGTTACGCCCGCTACGTGTTGGTGAGTTTTCGACACTGGTACGCCCTAAAAATCTGGTGTTGCTTGGTGGACTGTCTCTGTTTGCTGTTGGAATACTGATATTCGGTCTGATGCATGGTTCTTTTTCTGTCCCGGCATCGGAAGTCGGACGAGCGTTGTTCTCTCCAGAAAATGTGAACACAGACACACGTTATATTGTGCAGGATATTCGCTTGCCGAGAGTCATCATGGCGTTGCTATGCGGAGCCATGTTAGGTATGGCGGGAGCCGCAATGCAGTCTATTGCTCGTAACAGCCTTGCTGATCCCGGTCTTATCGGGGTCAAGGAAGGATGTAGCGTGGCAGTGCTGTGGCTGATTTTCCAGTTTCCAATGCTGGGGATGTTCTGGCGTCCAGTGGCTGGCCTCGCTGGCGGCTTATTCGTTGCGTTAGTGGTGATTTTCTGTGCACGCGATATTTCCCGCCCGCGATTTGTTTTGATCGGCATTGGCGTTTCCTGGTTTTTCGCCGCGGGGATCGGTGTATTTATGACCACAGCAGATGTTCGTGACGTACAAACTGCATTGATGTGGTTATCGGGAAGCCTACATGCAGCCAACTGGATGTTAGTCGGTATTTCAGCCTGTTGGATGTTGCCAGCCGCTCTTTTATTGCTGTTCACAGCCCGGACTGCGGATATCGCTCTGCTTGGTCATCAGGTTGCAACCGGATTAGGCGTGAACAGTTCTCGTCTGGCGTTGTTGCGTGTAGCCGCGCCAATAATCCTGACAGCCGTCTGCGTTTCTTGTGTTGGCAACATCGGCTTTGTCGGGCTGATAGCACCTCATATATCACGTTTTATTCTGCGTGGTGGACAGACGACATTACTGCTGGGGAGCGCCGTATCGGGGGCGTTGTTAGTCATTCTGGCGGATAGCATTGGTCGTTTGGCTTTTTTGCCTTTGCAACTCCCTGCAGGAATCGTTATCTCACTGATTGGTGGACCATTCTTTCTGCTACTTCTCTGGCAACGCAGGAACAGTTTTTAACGGGAGTTATATGCGTTTATTTTTTTCTCTGCTGATACTGTTGTCATTTTTTGCTCGTGCAACAGAGCCTGTTCAGGTGTTTACCGATGATTTAGGGCGCAAAGTCACAGTGCCTGCACATCCAAAGAGAATCGTTTCTTTACACGATCTTGATATCACCATTCCTCTGATTGAACTCGGTGTACCTCCTGTCGCCAGCCACGGGCGTACACGGCCTGACGGTAGCCATTTCATTCGATCAGGTGCGTTACTGACAGGTGTTGATTTCGATAATTCATCGATCGCCTTCATTGGAACAGCCGATATTGATATTGAAGCGATTGTGGCGGCAAAGCCGGACCTGATCATCACAGAACCGACCCGTAATACGCCCATTGAACAACTGGAGAAAATTGCGCCCACGGTGAGCATTGATCATCTCAAAGGGGGCGCGCCAGAAATCTACCGCAAGTTGGCCGAACTTACAGGAACACAGGCGCGACTGGCGATACTTGAACGCCGCTATCAGGCGCAAATCAATGCGCTGAAGGCGACGCTGGACAGTCAAAAAATAACGGTATCGGTGATTCAGGCAAATCAGGGAAAAATTAATGTGATGCATAGCTATCATTCGCTGGGGCGGGTATTACGCGATGCTGGTTTTCGCTTTCCGCCGCTGATTGAGAGCATTCCTGAAGGTGGGCGAATGGATGTGAGCGCGGAGCGTTTGCCTGAACTGGATGCCGATTTTGTTTTTGCAACCTGGCGCGGTGATTCTGGTGGTAAACCTCAGGACGAGCTGGCAGCAATGGAAAAAGTCATGCCGGGATGGTGTCAGTTTCTGACAGCCTGTCGTTCCGGACGTTATGTGTTGATTTCGCGTGAAGAGGCGATTTCTAACTCCTTTGCATCTCTGGGATTGATGGCTGCGCAGATACAATCACAAATTGCGGGGCGACCTTTACCGGAGGCCAAATGATCCAGAAAGACAAAACGCGGGTTGATATTTTTGGGGAGCGTTTTCGTACTCGTGCGAGTCAGTTAACGCCAGGGTTAAGAACCGTCGCCAGCTACATTAATGAGCACCGTGAAGTGGTCCTCGAGCAAACGGCGATGGAAATTGCGGCCACGTTAAACACTTCCGATGCCACAGTAATTCGGGCTATACAGGCTCTGGGGTTTGCCGGGCTGCGCGATCTGAAACGTACTCTGGAACAGTGGCTTGGCCCAGCCCTTAGCTCCAGCGAAAAGATGTCTACGACGGTGAGTAACTTGACGAGCGATGTTAACACCGCAATCGACTTTGTTCTTGAAGGGCATCTGTATACCTGCAATGTCCTGTCAGAGCCTGAAAACCGCCACTCGCTTGCGCAAGCGGTAGCCTTGTTGGTGCAGGCGCGGCAAGTTGCTATTTTTGGCATTGGCGCTTCGGGTATTCTGGCGGATTATACCGCGCGGCTATTCAACCGCATTGGCTTGCCCGCCACGGCGCTAAACCGTACGGGTATTGGCCTTGCCGAGCAATTGATCGCGCTTCAGCGTGGCGATGTGCTGATCATGATGGCGCAAAAATCTGCACACCGGGAAGGGCTGACAACGCTGCGTGAAGCGAAACGGCTAGGGATCCCGGTTATTTTGCTGACAAACGCTCTGGATTCGCGTTTTAGTAAAGACGCCAGTATCGTCATCCACGTTCCGCGCGGGGATGAAAAGGGGAAAACGCCGCTACATGGTACGGTATTGTTGTGCCTGGAAATGATTGTCTGGTCGGTGGCCTCAGCGGTGCCGCAGCGTGCGGTTAAAACCATTAAGCGAATTAACGATTTCCATCGGGGTTTGAAAACGGGAAGAAAGAATGGCTAATCAGGCCTGAGACCGGTAACAACACCGGCCTCTTTTCAGGAACATCAAAGTCCCGGCTGCAGGATACGAATATTCATCTCCAGCACATCGCCTTTTACGGCTTCGCTATATGCTTTCATGTGCGGGGTTTGCAGATGCGCTTCAAGGTGCGCGATGCTTTCCCACTGCTCAATCATCACAATAGAATCCGGCGCCATAGACTGGAAACTCACGCCAGCAGCGCAATCCACCATTGGCGCGTAGCCGTGGCAACCTTCTTCCTTCAGAACTGTTGGAACGATTTTAGCAAACTGATCCAATACCGCCTGACGGTGATGTTGGCCAGGGCGAGTACGGATTTCTGCGATTACTGTAATCATGGTTAACTCCTTCTAAAGCCAGAGCTCTAGTTAACCAAAAATTTCCACAAGATGCTTGCGATATTCTTCAGTATAGCGGGGAACATCAGGCATTTTTATCACGTCATTAGCGATAAATGTCGGCAGCGGTTCCATGCCGAGGAATTGGTTTGCTTTATGGAACGGTAGATACACACCGTCAACGCCAACGCCGTGGAAGAACTGATCTTTTTCGGTGAAGGCTTCCATTGGGGCGTTCCAGGTCAGCGAGAGCATATATTTTTTACCCTGTACCAGACCGCCAGAACCGTATTTTTTCGACGGATCTTTGCGGGTACGACCATCGCTGGCATACAGCGTGCCGTGACCTTCGGTGAACACATCATCAATGTATTTTTTCACCGTCCACGGTGCGCCCATCCACCAGCCAGGCATCTGCCAGATCACCACATCAGCCCAGAGAAAGTTTTGTACTTCGGCTTTGACATCGTAGTCGCTCTCAGCGCGAACGATGCGGACATCATGTCCGAGGTCGCGCAGCGTGCCATCCGCGACTTCGGTCAGGGTGTCGTTCAGTTGACCATTAGAGTGGGCGAATTTTTTCGCACCGTTGATAATCAGAATATTGCTCATTTTTTATCCTCAAGGAGAGACGTTTACCGACAATAGTACGTCACAGAGCGGTGCGGTGAAATTAGCAAAATGTGCAAAGTCTTTTGCGAATTTTGCAAAAGTCTCACCACTACCAGCTCACTTTCGCCTCAAATCCACCTTGTTTCGCATTCCCAAACACAACATTCATGCCATGCAATTTTGCGATCCGCTGGACAATCGACAACCCCAGTCCGCTACCGGTTGCGGTTTGTCCTGGTGGGCGGTAGAAACGTTCGCCAATTCGCGCCAGCGCCTCTGGTGTCACGCCGGGGCCGTTGTCTCTTACGGTGAAATTATCTGCATTCAGAGTGACATCCACTACGCTGCCCTGTGGACTGTAGCGTACTGCGTTATCCAGCAGATTTCGTACCAGTAGACTTAGCAATAGCGGTTGTCCGGTGCGTTTGATGCCGTGGGCATTGAGCGTCAGCCGCACGTCAATTTTTGCCTGCTGCGCCGTGTGGTAGATATCCATCACCGCTGATTGCAGGAGATCTTCAAGTGGGATCTCCGCGACGTCCTGAAGGTTATCCAGCGAGTCGAGCCGCGATAGTGTGAGCAGTTGATCAACCAGACGGGTGGCGCGATCGATCCCCGAATGTAATTGCGTCAGTGCTTTTTTCCGTGCCTGCGGATCATCGTCAGAGAGTTGCGCAACTTCGGTTTGAACTTTCAGCGCCGTTAATGGGCTACGCAGTTCGTGAGCGGCGTCAGAGGTAAAGCGCCGTTCACGCACCATCATCGCATGTGTACGGTCGAACAGTTGATTCAGCGACTCGACTAGCGGACGCACTTCGCTGGGTACGCCCGCGGCGTTGAGTGGTTTTTCCGAGTCGGGATCGCGCATACGTAGCGCCAGCGCTAGTTTGTTCAGTGGCGAGAGCTCACGACCCAGTAACACCATCATGAAGATTAACATGATGGGTAGCGCAACAAGCCAGGGGATGAGCTGGCCGGTGACGATTGCCAGCGCCATGTCTTCACGGTATTCCCATTCCTGGCCGACAACGATGCGATATTTACCATCAGGTGATGTCATCCAGATAAAGCGCCATTGATCTTTATCACCCACCAGTTGCCCGTCAGCAAAACCTTCACGCTGATAGCTATAGGGAATATCTTCTCCATTATCGCCATCGTTAAGAACCATTCTGCCGTCGCGGGTAAAAATGGCAAATGTCAGGGCATCGTCATCCACATGGCCGTGTTTGAATTTATCCGGCGTTCTTGCCATACGATCTGCCGCATTAATTTCGTTAAGATCGAGCGTACTTAATCGTTTGGCAAACAGCATTAACTGGGTATCGAACAACTCATCGACATTATCAATCGTTTGTTTCCAGGCTACAAAGCTGGAGACAACCCAGGTCAGCGAGGCCAGAATCAAAAAGATCAGCGTCAGCCTGACTCGCAGACTAAGGCGTTGGGTAAATTTCATTTCTCACCTAATGTGTAGCCAATACCGTGAACGGTGCGAATAAAGTCACTGCCGAGTTTGCGTCGCAGATGATGCACATGTACTTCGACGGCATTGCTGGTGACCTCTTCGTCCCAGGTATACAGTTTTTCTTCAATCAGTTTGCGTGGTAGAACACGACCAGCGTTACGCATCAGTAATTCCAGCAGGGCAAATTCTTTTGGCTTGAGTGTTAAGGATTCACCTGCCAGGGTGGCGATCCGTTTGCCCGGGTCGAGCATGACGTTGCCGTGATGTAGCTCGTTGCTGGCCTGGCCGTTGCTTCGCCGCATCAGCGCTTCCAGCCTGGCGGCGACTTCTATCAATGCAAAAGGTTTACACAGATAATCGTCGGCCCCCAGACGCAAACCTTCCACGCGTTCCGCCAGTGCGTCGCGCGCGGTCAGGATCAGTACCGGCTCACGCTGACCTTTATCCCGCCACTCGCGCAAAATATCGCGGCCATCCATTCCCGGTAAGGTGAGATCAAGGATCACCGCGTCATAAGGTGCGCTATAAAGCGCCTCTTTTCCCTGACGACCTTCCGTAAACCAGTCAACACTAAAGCCCATCTTACTAAGACCTGTTTTGATGCCGTCACCAATCAGCATGTCATCTTCTATCAGTAAAATTCGCATCTTTTCATCCCTGCGATAGCTGTATTCGTTGTCAGTAAACCGTGTTGTAACGCGCTCTGTACAGTACTAAATTTTCTTTTTTTTCCTTAAGAAGTTGTTAAGGACTATCTTGTTTAATGTCTGGAAACAGACATCAAAGGGAGTAACAAACATGAAAAAATTCGCAGCAGTAATTGCAGTAATGGCCCTGTGTAGCGCACCGGTTATGGCAGCAGAGCAGGGGGGCTTTTCTGGCCCATCGGCAACACAAAGTCAAACCGGAGGATTCCAGGGGCCGAACGGCAGCGTAACTAACGTAGAAAACGCGAAATCTTTGCGTGACGACACCTGGGTAACTCTGCGTGGCAATATCGTTGAGCGCATCTCTGACGATCTGTATGTGTTCAAAGATGCCAGCGGCACCATCAATGTCGATATCGACCACAAACGCTGGAACGGCGTGACAGTTACGCCGAAAGATACGGTTGAGATTCAGGGGGAAGTGGATAAAGACTGGAACTCTGTTGAGATTGACGTGAAACAGATCAGTAAAGTCAATCCGTAATTGTTACTGCTCCCGGGACGCGTTCCCGGGAATAATTTCGCAGGGAGCAACATGAAAAACCGTGCACTGGGCGTAAATATTATCGATTTCCCATCAACCCGCGTGGCGATGTTGCCGCATCGCTGTAGCCCTGAGTTGCTCAACTACAGCGTGGCGAAATTTATCATGTGGCGCAAAGACACGGGGTTATCTCCCGTTAACCAAAGCCAGACTTTTGGCGTCGCCTGGGACGATCCTGCCACCACTGCGCCAGACGCGTTTCGCTTTGATATTTGCGGCAGCGTTAACGAGCCTGTTCCGGAGAATCGTTATGGTGTGAGTAATGGCGAACTCACCGCAGGGCGTTATGCGGTTGCCCGTCATTCTGGCGACCTGGATAACATATCTCACACTATCCGGGCCATCATTCGCCGTTGGCTTCCTGATAGCGGCGAGAAAATGCGTAACGCACCGATATTGTTTCACTACACCAACCTGGCCGAAGGGATGTCAGAGAAGCGGCTGGAAACGGATATTTATGTGCCGTTAATGTGAAGGGGGATCTTTTCCGGAGTGTGAGCCAAATCACTCGCGATAAGTTTGAGCTAACAATGCCACTGGCGTATTGTTGTCAGGCTTATAATTTCTCCGGTAAGGAATACCATGTATACGCGAAATTTATTATGGCTGGTCAGCCTGGTAAGTGCGGCTCCTCTCTATGCTGCTGACGTTCCCGCCAACACACCGCTCGCCCCGCAACAGCTCTTTCGTTACAACAATCATAGCGACCCCGGCACGCTTGACCCGCAAAAGGTTGAGGAGAATACCGCCGCGCAGATTGTGCTGGATCTGTTTGAAGGTCTGGTATGGATGGACGGCGAAGGTAAAGTGCAACCTGCCCAGGCTGAATCCTGGGAAGTGTCAGATGGCGGCAAACGCTATATTTTCCATTTACGCAACGGCTTACAGTGGTCTGATGGTCAGCCTCTGACAGCGCAGGATTTTGTCCTCGGCTGGCAGCGCGCGGTTGACCCCAAAACGGCAAGCCCTTTTGCTGGCTATCTGGCGCAGGCGCATATTAAAAATGCAGCGGCTATCGCGGCGGGAAAATCGGATGTCTCATCGTTAGGCGTGAAAGCGACGGATGACCGTACTTTTGAAGTCACGCTTGAGCAGCCCGTACCGTGGTTTACGACAATGCTAGCCTGGCCGACGCTGTTTCCGGTTCCGCATCATATGATTGCGAAGTATGGCGATAGCTGGAGTAAGCCAGAGCATATGGTTTACAACGGTGCTTTTGTGCTTGATAAATGGGTGGTTAACGAAAAGATTACCGCACGCAAAAATCCAAAGTACCGCGATGCACAACATACGGTATTGCAGCAGGTTGAGTATCTGGCACTGGATAATTCAGTCACCGGCTATAACCGCTATCGTGCGGGTGAAGTCGATCTCACCTGGGTTCCGGCACAACAAATTCCTGCTATTGAAAAATCACTGCCTGGTGAGTTGCAAATTATCCCGCGTCTGAACAGTGAATATTACAATTTCAATATCCAGAAACCACCGTTTGACGATGTTCGTGTCCGGCGGGCGCTATATCTGACGGTCGACAGGCCGTTGATTGCGCAAAAGATACTCGGGTTGCGAACGCCTGCAACCACGTTGACGCCGCCAGAGGTAGAAGGCTTTAACGCGACGACGTTTGATGAACTGCAAAAGCCGATGAGTGAGCGCGTGGCGACGGCAAAAGCCTTGCTCAAACAAGCGGGGTACGATGCTTCTCATCCGCTACGCTTTGAACTGTTCTACAACAAGTATGATTTGCATGAAAAAACGGCAATTGCGTTGTCTTCCGAATGGAAAAAATGGCTTGGTGCACAGGTGACGCTGCGCACGATGGAGTGGAAAACCTATCTTGATACCCGGCGAGCCGGTGATTTCATGCTATCGCGGCAGTCGTGGGATGCGACGTACAATGATGCTTCCACTTTCCTGAACACGCTCAAAAGCGATAGTGAAGAGAATGTCGGTCACTGGAAAAATGCGCAGTATGACGCGTTGCTAAATCAGGCGGCGCAGACCACTGACGCGACAAAGCGTAATGCGTTGTATCAGCAGGCAGAGATGATCATTAATCAGCAGGCACCGCTCATTCCCATCTACTATCAGCCACTGATCAAATTGCTTAAACCTTACGTTGGCGGTTTCCCGCTGCATAATCCCCAGGATTATGTCTACAGCAAAGAGTTGTATATCAAGGCACATTGATGCCTTTATCGCCGTCGGAGCACGTCCGGCGGCGCTATTCACGCTGATCTCCTGTGACTCGACGCGACAGATAATGTAGTATCTCCGGCAATATTGCCCCTTTGAAGGCTGGCGAATAAGTTGAGGAATCAGAATTAATGAGCGATATGGCAGAGCGCCTTGCGCTACATGAATTTACGGAAAACGCCTACTTAAACTACTCCATGTACGTCATCATGGATCGTGCGTTGCCGTTTATTGGTGATGGTCTGAAACCCGTTCAGCGCCGCATTGTGTATGCGATGTCTGAGCTGGGTCTGAATGCTACCGCCAAATTTAAAAAGTCGGCCCGTACCGTCGGTGACGTACTGGGTAAGTACCATCCGCACGGCGACAGCGCCTGCTATGAAGCGATGGTTCTGATGGCGCAGCCGTTTTCTTACCGTTATCCGCTGGTTGATGGTCAGGGGAACTGGGGCGCGCCGGACGATCCGAAATCGTTCGCGGCAATGCGTTACACCGAATCCCGTCTGTCGAAATATTCCGAGCTGTTATTGAGCGAGCTGGGGCAGGGGACGGCGGATTGGGTGCCAAACTTCGACGGCACCTTGCAGGAGCCGAAAATGCTGCCTGCCCGCCTGCCGAATATTTTGCTTAACGGCACCACCGGTATTGCTGTCGGGATGGCAACGGACATTCCGCCACATAACCTGCGCGAAGTCGCACAGGCAGCAATCGCCTTAATCGACCAGCCGAAAACCACGCTCGATCAGTTACTGGATATTGTGCAGGGGCCGGATTACCCGACCGAAGCGGAAATCATCACCTCCCGGGCGGAGATCCGCAAAATCTACGAAAATGGTCGTGGTTCTGTGCGTATGCGCGCAGTGTGGAAGAAAGAAGATGGCGCGGTGGTCATCAGTGCCTTACCGCATCAGGTTTCTGGTGCGCGCGTACTGGAGCAAATTGCTGCGCAAATGCGTAACAAAAAGCTGCCAATGGTTGACGATCTACGCGATGAATCCGACCACGAGAACCCGACCCGTCTGGTGATTGTGCCGCGCTCTAATCGCGTGGATATGGATCAGGTGATGAATCACCTCTTCGCCACCACCGATCTGGAAAAGAGCTATCGCATTAACCTTAATATGATTGGTCTGGATGGGCGTCCGGCGGTGAAAAACCTGCTGGAAATCCTCTCCGAATGGCTGGGATTCCGTCGCGATACCGTGCGCCGCCGTTTGAACTATCGTCTGGAGAAAGTCCTCAAGCGCCTGCATATCCTGGAAGGTTTGCTGGTGGCGTTTCTCAATATCGACGAAGTGATTGAGATCATTCGTAATGAAGATGAACCGAAACCGGCGCTGATGTCGCGTTTTGGCCTCACGGAAACCCAGGCGGAAGCGATCCTCGAATTGAAACTGCGTCATCTCGCCAAACTGGAAGAGATGAAGATTCGCGGTGAGCAGAACGAGCTGGAAAAAGAGCGTGACCAGTTGCAGAGCATTCTGGCTTCCGAGCGCAAGATGAATAATCTGCTGAAGAAAGAGTTGCAGGCCGATGCGCAAGCATATGGTGACGATCGCCGTTCACCGTTGCAGGAACGCGAAGAAGCGAAAGCAATGAGTGAGCACGACATGCTGCCGTCTGAACCCGTTACCATCGTGCTGTCGCAGATGGGCTGGGTGCGTAGCGCTAAAGGCCACGACATTGACGCCCCAGGTTTGAACTACAAAGCGGGTGACAGCTTTAAAGCTGCGGTGAAAGGCAAGAGCAACCAGCCAGTGGTGTTTGTTGATTCTACCGGACGCAGCTATGCCATCGACCCAATTACGCTGCCGTCGGCGCGTGGTCAGGGCGAACCGCTTACTGGCAAACTGACGTTGCCGCCAGGTGCTACCGTTGACCATATGCTGATGGAAAGCGACGATCAGAAACTGTTGATGGCTTCCGATGCGGGTTACGGTTTTGTCTGCACCTTTAACGATCTGGTGGCGCGTAATCGTGCAGGTAAAGCATTGATCACTTTACCGGAAAATGCGCATGTCATGCCGCCGGTAGTCATTGAAGATGCTTCTGATATGTTGCTGGCAATCACTCAGGCAGGCCGCATGTTGATGTTCCCGGTAAGCGAGCTTCCGCAACTGTCGAAGGGTAAAGGCAACAAGATCATCAACATTCCGTCGGCAGAAGCCGCGCGGGGCGAGGATGGTTTGGCACACCTGTATGTACTGCCGCCGCAAAGTACCCTGACCATTCATGTCGGGAAACGCAAAATCAAACTGCGCCCGGAAGAATTGCTGAAAGTTACCGGTGAGCGTGGCCGTCGCGGCACCTTGATGCGTGGTTTGCAGCGTATCGACCGTGTCGAGATTGATTCGCCTCTCCGCGCCAGCAGCAGCGATAGCGAAGAGTAATATGCCGGAGGGGGCTTTCTCCCGTTTGCAAGGACTGCCGGATGGAACGTTAAGTCGTCATCCGGCAGCGTAATCAGCCCCAGGAAACGATAAAAATTCCCTTGAAACCGTTGTTTATTCATGCGTTGCGATTAACAATACGCTTTTCCAGAGAGCGGCTTTTAACAATGCCCTAACCTGATTTCAGGTGACGTACAATGCCAGTCTCTCAGATCTTCAGAGGGTGTTATGCTATATATCTTTCGTCTTATTATTACCGTGATTTACAGCTTGTTAGTCTGTGTTTTCGGCTCCATTTACTGTCTGTTCAGCCCGAGAAATCCGAAGCATGTGGCCACCTTTGGGCATATGTTTGGTCGTCTTGCGCCGCTGTTCGGCCTTAAAGTTGAGTGTCGCAAACCCGCTGATGCTGAAAGTTATGGTAATGCTATCTATATCGCTAACCACCAGAACAACTATGACATGGTGACGGCATCGAATATCGTGCAGCCACCGACAGTCACTGTGGGTAAAAAGAGTTTGCTGTGGATCCCCTTTTTTGGTCAGTTGTACTGGTTAACTGGCAACTTATTGATCGACAGAAACAATCGTACTAAAGCGCACGGCACTATCGCGGAAGTGGTGAATCACTTCAAAAAACGCCGTATTTCCATCTGGATGTTCCCGGAAGGAACGCGCAGCCGTGGTCGTGGCCTGCTGCCGTTTAAAACAGGGGCATTTCATGCGGCGATTGCGGCAGGCGTCCCCATTATTCCCGTGTGTGTTTCCACAACCTCGAATAAGATTAATCTTAACCGACTGAATAATGGTTTAGTGATCGTAGAAATGCTGCCGCCAATTGACGTCAGTCAATATGGTAAAGATCAGGTTCGCGAGCTGGCTGCCCATTGTCGTTCGATAATGGAACAAAAAATAGCCGAGCTCGATAAAGAAGTCGCAGAGCGCGAAGCCGCCGGAAAAGTTTAAGTCGGCAGTCTGTTTTTGCGGGAATGTTTTCCTGCACGGTATTACTTTAGCCAGTTTTACATGGAGCAAATATGTCACTCAGTCGGCGTCAGTTCATTCAGGCATCGGGGATTGCACTGTGTGCAGGAGCAGTCCCCCTGAAGGCAAGCGCAGCCGGGCAACAGCAACCACTGCCCGTTCCGCCGCTGCTTGAATCTCGCCGTGGGCAACCGCTGTTTATGACAGTACAACGTGCGCACTGGTCATTTACGCCAGGAACGCGCGCGTCGGTTTGGGGTATCAATGGTCGCTACCTTGGGCCGACTATCCGCGTCTGGAAGGGCGATGATGTTAAGCTGATTTACAGCAACCGACTGACAGAAAATGTCTCAATGACAGTCGCCGGGCTACAGGTGCCAGGCCCGCTGATGGGGGGGCCTGCACGCATGATGTCGCCAAATGCTGACTGGGCACCTGTGCTGCCAATTCGTCAGAGCGCCGCGACCCTGTGGTATCACGCCAACACACCGAACCGCACGGCACAGCAGGTTTATAACGGCCTTGCCGGGATGTGGCTGGTGGAAGATGAAGTCAGCAAGTCGCTGCCAATCCCTAATCATTATGGAGTGGATGATTTTCCGGTCATTATCCAGGATAAACGGCTGGATAACTTTGGCACGCCGGAATACAACGAGCCGGGAAGCGGCGGTTTTGTTGGCGATACGCTACTGGTCAATGGCGTACAAAGCCCGTATGTTGAAGTTTCGCGTGGTTGGGTGCGCCTGCGTTTATTGAACGCGTCGAACTCCCGTCGTTATCAATTACAGATGAGTGACGGACGTCCGTTGCACGTGATTTCTGGCGACCAGGGGTTCCTGCCTGCACCCGTGTCGGTGAAACAGCTTTCGCTGGCACCGGGCGAGCGTCGTGAGATTCTGGTGGATATGAGCAACGGTGATGAAGTGTCGATCACCTGTGGTGAAGCGGCGAGCATTGTTGATCGTATTCGTGGCTTCTTTGAGCCATCCAGCATTCTGGTTTCCACGCTGGTGCTGACGCTGCGCCCGACCGGTCTTCTGCCGCTGGTGACAGACAGCCTGCCGATGCGTTTGTTACCGACCGAAATAATGGCCGGCTCTCCGATTCGCAGCCGTGATATTAGCCTGGGTGACGATCCTGGCATCAACGGGCAGTTGTGGGACGTCAATCGTATTGATGTCACCGCGCAGCAAGGTACGTGGGAACGCTGGACGGTGCGGGCAGATGAGCCGCAATCATTCCATATTGAAGGCGTGATGTTCCAGATCCGTAACGTGAACGGCGCGATGCCATTCCCGGAAGACAGAGGCTGGAAAGACACCGTATGGGTTGATGGGCAAGTGGAACTGCTTGTCTATTTCGGTCAGCCTTCCTGGGCGCACTTCCCGTTCTACTTTAATAGCCAGACGCTGGAAATGGCGGATCGCGGTTCCATCGGGCAACTGTTGGTTAATCCGGTACCTTAATCTCCATACTCGCCCGAGGAGGGCGAGTATGGAATACCTTTCGATTTCTCTTTCGTTCCGGCTTATAATCCCCGGCCTTTGATTATTTTTTTACCATTTCTGGAAGCAAAATGAGCTCTATCTCCCTGATCCAACCGGATCGCGACCTGTTCTCCTGGCCGCAGTACTGGGCCGCCTGTTTTGGACCGGCACCGTTTTTGCCGATGTCTCGTGAAGAGATGGATCAACTTGGCTGGGATAGCTGCGACATCATTTTGGTTACTGGCGACGCGTATGTTGATCACCCGAGCTTCGGGATGGCGATTTGCGGTCGTATGCTGGAAGCGCAAGGTTTTCGTGTCGGGATCATCGCCCAGCCGGACTGGAGCAGCAAAGATGACTTTATGCGTCTGGGAAAACCGAATCTGTTTTTCGGCGTGACCGCAGGCAACATGGACTCGATGATCAACCGTTACACTGCCGATCGTCGTTTACGTCATGACGATGCCTACACCCCGGATAATGTCGCGGGTAAGCGTCCGGATCGCGCGACACTGGTTTATACCCAGCGTTGTAAGGAAGCATGGAAAGATGTACCGGTGATCCTCGGTGGTATCGAGGCCAGCCTGCGTCGTACCGCGCATTATGATTACTGGTCTGACACCGTGCGCCGTTCGGTGCTGGTAGATTCCAAAGCCGACATGCTGATGTTCGGTAACGGTGAGCGTCCGCTGGTGGAAGTGGCGCATCGTCTGGCGATGGGCGAGCCGATTAGTGAAATCCGCGATGTACGTAATACCGCGATTATCGTGAAAGAAGCGCTACCTGGCTGGAGTGGCGTGGATTCTACTCGTCTCGACACTCCCGGGAAAATTGACCCGATTCCGCATCCGTATGGTGAAGATTTGCCGTGCGCGGATAACAAACCGGTGACACCGAAAAAACAGGAAGCGAAAGTCGTTACTGTGCAGCCGCCGCGTCCGAAACCGTGGGAAAAAACCTACGTGTTGTTGCCTTCATTCGAGAAAGTGAAGGGCGATAAAGTGCTGTACGCACATGCTTCGCGTATTCTGCACCACGAAACCAACCCAGGCTGCGCTCGTGCGCTGATGCAAAAACATGGCGACCGCTATGTGTGGATCAACCCGCCAGCCATTCCGCTTTCTACCGAAGAGATGGACAGCGTCTTTGCGTTGCCGTACAAGCGCGTGCCGCATCCGGCTTACGGTAATGCCCGTATTCCGGCTTACGAAATGATCCGTTTCTCGGTCAATATTATGCGTGGCTGCTTTGGCGGCTGTTCTTTCTGTTCTATTACCGAGCATGAAGGGCGCATTATTCAGAGCCGTTCGGAAGACTCGATCATTAATGAGATTGAAGCGATCCGCGATACCGTTCCGGGCTTTACGGGCGTGATTTCCGATCTCGGCGGGCCAACGGCCAACATGTATATGTTGCGCTGCAAATCGCCACGCGCCGAGCAGACCTGCCGCCGCTTGTCGTGTGTGTATCCGGATATTTGTCCGCATATGGACACTAACCACGAGCCGACGATCAATCTCTATCGCCGTGCCCGCGATCTGAAAGGCATTAAAAAGATCCTGATCGCCTCCGGCGTGCGCTATGACATCGCCGTAGAAGATCCGCGCTACATCAAAGAGCTGGCGACCCATCACGTCGGTGGTTATCTGAAGATTGCGCCGGAACATACCGAAGAAGGGCCACTGTCGAAGATGATGAAGCCGGGCATGGGTAGCTATGACCGCTTTAAAGAGCTGTTCGACACCTACTCGAAACAGGCAGGCAAAGAGCAGTATCTGATCCCGTATTTCATCTCCGCACACCCCGGTACGCGTGATGAAGATATGGTGAACCTGGCGCTGTGGCTGAAAAAACACCGCTTCCGTCTCGACCAGGTGCAGAACTTCTATCCGTCGCCGTTGGCTAACTCGACCACCATGTATTACACCGGCAAAAACCCGCTGGCGAAGATTGGTTATAAGAGCGAAGACGTCTTCGTACCGAAGGGCGACAAGCAGCGACGTTTGCATAAAGCGTTATTGCGTTACCACGATCCGGCAAACTGGCCGTTAATCCGCCAGGCGCTGGAAGCGATGGGTAAAAAGCATCTGATTGGCAGTCGTCGCGATTGCTTAGTGCCTGCGCCAACCATTGAAGAGATGCGCGAGGCCCGTCGCCAGAACCGCAATACCCGTCCGGCGTTGACCAAACATACGCCAATGGCGACCCAGCGCCAGACACCTGCCGGAGCAAAGAAAGCGCCACCCGCGCAATCTCGCCCGGTGAATGCAGGGGCGAAGAAACGCCCAAAAGTGGCTGTTGGTCGTTAAGTTAATTATCCCCGGTAGCAGAATTGCTACCGGGGATATTTTTATCATTCCGCATACATACGCAAGCAGCGCAGGCAATCAAAATAGTCTTGCGCATCAAGGCGTGTATTGGCTCTGTTAGCTTCGGATTTGGCGGCGTAGATCTGCGGGCGTAATGCTTTTATATCCTGCTCAAGTCGGGCGATTTTGGCATTTAATGTTTGTACATTACCCGCCAGTTGACTGACCTTTTGTTCATTGACGCAGCCACTTAGTAAGCTGGTCGCCAGAACAACAGCTCCCACGGTGAAAATCGTTTTCATATAGTGTTCCCTTTTATTTATTATTCCTATTCAACTCACTGCTTTAATCTGGCCGCAGTCTTCGCTTCAATCTGTTTAAGCAAACTTCCGCTATCCGGACGGATGAAATCTGCAATTTCCCACAGCCCTTCGCGCCGCTGTAAAACCAAATCCTGCTCTTCGCTGTTGCCATTGGTCAGCGCAATACGAACATGGATGCGGGCGGAATCAGCGGTTTTCTCCAGTACACGGATTTCATTAATGCGAGAAAATAGCGTTTCTTCGCCAAAACAGATCGGATTATCGTAAATAAATTGCCGCTCGATTTGCATATCTTCATCGGGGTTGCTGTCAGTTTTGAAGGTAGTTTTATAGAAGGCATTAACGGCCTGACGATAAGTGTCGGAAACAACCCACGTCCAGGGCCAGCTATAATCGGCAATATGCTCAAATAGTTCACTGACAAAAGCTTCTGGCTGTTCTTTTTGCAGCGATGCCAGCGTTGCCAGGATTTTTTCATTCTCGCTATTAACTGCCTGCCAGACGCTACCATGATTGCTGGCAATATCGTCAATGACCCAGCGATCATTTTCGGCCACCATTTTCAGCGTTTGCGTGGTCTTTTCTTTATCGTCTTTGAAGGCACGAAAGCGCACAACGGCATCCGCGTGGTCGGCGTCTATTTGGGTAATCGCTACGCTTTCTAACACCAGATCGCCAAAATCCTGACAGTCACAAATCGGATCGTAATCCAGCCAGCCAATATTGCCCGGTAGAGTGAGATTATCATTCAGGGTTAGCACCTTTTGTATGCGTTCAGATGTTATTGCCTGCTCTCCTGTTGCACCGAAATAAGGCGCACTGGCATCCGATTTATAGTTTTGATAAATCAGGCGAACTGTTTGTTCAGCGGTTAGCGATGGTGATTGTGCCTGAGTCGTGAAGCTTGCAAAAACAGCCAAAAACAGAAGAAGTATTTGTCTCATCTGTTTTTTACCTCACCGTCGCGTTTATCCATATTGTAGATGCTTTGTTGCTTTAAGAGCTTCCAGCTCCGCATGATGATGTCCTTAAATGTGGCATTTCTGAACGGAGGAGAGTAACAACGGGCGGGAGGCGAGGGGAATAAATGATTTCTGAAAAGTCCGGTAGCGGAACATTACCGCCACCGGGAGAATTTGTGCGTTAGCCGCCGAACTGGTCGGGATCGGGACCGAGGCGTTTACCTTGATCGAGTTTCGCGATTTCACCAAGTTCGTCTTTGTCGAGACGGAAATCCCAGACATTAAAGTTTTCGGCAATGCGTGAAGGTGTGACTGATTTTGGGATCACCACCAGGCCGTTATCCAGATGCCAGCGGATGACAATCTGTGCTGGAGTTTTGCCGTATTTATCCGCCAGATCGCGAATGATTTTCTGGTCAAAGACACCTTTTCCGCCTTGCGCTAACGGGCTCCAGGATTCGGTCTGAATTTTGTGCGTAGCGTTCCAGGCGTGAAGCTGGCGTTGCTGCATCAGCGGATGAAGTTCGATCTGATTAATCACGGGGGGCACGCCAGTTTCATCAATCAGACGTTGCAAATGGTGGATTTGGAAGTTACAGACGCCGATGCTTTTGATTAACCCTTCTTTTTGCAGCTCGATCATTCCCTTCCATGCTTCGACATAATGGTCGATAGCGGGAACGGGCCAGTGCATTAAGTAGAGATCGATATAATCAAGCTGGAGTTTTTTCAGGCTGTCCAGCAGGGCTTCACGGGGACGCTTGTGGTCGTCGTTCCACAGTTTGGTAGTGATGAACAACTCTTCTCTGGCAAGTGCGGCATTTTTCAGTGCCTTGCCGACGCCTTCTTCGTTTTTATAGGCCGCGGCGGTATCAATCGAGCGATATCCCACTTCCAGGGCTTTTTGAATCGCGGTGATTACCTCCTCATTACTTGCTTGCCAGACGCCCAGTCCCAACTGGGGCATGACATTGCCATCCTGTAGCTTAATAACGGTTGGATTAGTCATATGTTCCTCCTTATATGAACTCACCGGAGCAGGCTCCGGTGAGGTGTTGTGAACTTAAGTCTGGACGAAATACCCAAAAACGAAAGTGTGAGGAGGAAAAAGCTTAACGGGCTGCTTCGTAAATGCGACGGCTGACATCCAGCGTAATATCATGATTTTCGCCCAGTTGGGTCATGCCGTGTTCTTCCAGCTTCTTCAGTAATGCCGGGATAGAACTGCCGTCCAGACCGTAGTCGGACAGGCGCGTCGGCACGCCTAATTGCTCGAAGAAGTTGCGGGTAGCGGCAATTGCGGCGTCAATACGCTCGTCATCGGAACCTTCGGTGATGTTCCAGACACGTTCAGCGTATTGCAGCAGTTTCGCGCGCTTGGTGTCGCGTTTTTCATTCCATAGCGCAGGCAGGACGATAGCCAGCGTTTGCGCGTGATCCAGGCCGTGCATAGCAGTCAGTTCGTGGCCCAGCATATGCGTTGCCCAGTCCTGCGGTACGCCCGCGCCAATCAAACCGTTCAGTGCCTGAGTCGCTGCCCACATGACGTTCGCGCGCACATCGTAGTTTTCTGGCTCTTTCAGGGCTTTCGGGCCATCTTCGAGAAGCGTCAGCAAAATACCTTCTGCGAAGCGATCCTGAATTTTGGCATCAACCGGTTTGGTAACATACTGTTCTACGGTGTGTACAAAGGCGTCCACTACGCCATTAGCCACCTGGCGCGGCGGCAGGGTGTAGGTATAAACCGGATCGAGCACGGCAAATACCGGCTGAACGTGGGCAGAATGAAACGCCTGTTTGTCACCGGTGGTTTTGCGAGAGATCACCGCACCTGCGTTGGATTCTGAACCGGTCGCTGGCAGCGTCAGCACGCAGCCCATTGGGATGGCACTTTTAATCTCTTTACCACCCGTTTGCAGGATGTGCCACGGATCGACATTCTCAGGATAATTTGCTGCTGCGGCGATAAACTTGGTGCCGTCCAGTACGGAACCGCCACCAACCGCCAGCAGGAAAGTCACTTTCTGTTCGCGAACCAGTTTCACGGCGTTCATCAGCGTTTCATAAGTCGGGTTTGGTTCGATACCGCCAAACTCCAGCACGTCCATGCCTTTCAGGGAATCCAGTACTTGATCCAGAACGCCGGTTTTTTTAACGCTACCGCCGCCGTAAGTAATCAATATGCGGGCATCGTGAGGGATTTGCTCGCGTAAACCGGCGATAGCGCCTTTACCAAACAGAATGCGGGTTGGGGTATGCAGATTAAAGTTGTTCATTACTTGCTCTCTTTGCTGGGCCAATATGAGGGCAGAGATCAGTCTGCCTGATGTTTGTCATTGTGGTCGCCAGCGCCGTGGCTCTCAATGCTCATTTCTGCCAATGTCTTGCCTATTTCTCCAGAGTGCTGGAGAAATAGTACAAAATTGCGCACAATCAAATTGCCGCATTAATCCTAAGAAATTACACGATATGAAACGTGAAGAGATTTGCCGACTGCTGACGGATAAAATTAATAATCTGAAAAATAAAGAAAATAGTTTGTCAGAACTGTTGCCTGATGTGCGCTTGCTGTTTGGTGAGAATCCCGGGGCACGTACGCCGGTAATGTACGAGCCAGGCATCATAATTCTCTTTTCCGGGCATAAAATCGGTTATATCAATGAACGAGTGTTTCGTTATGATGCCAATGAATATCTGCTACTGACGGTGCCATTACCCTTTGAGTGCGAAACTTACGCTACGCCGGAGGTGCCATTAGCGGGCTTACGTCTCAATGTTGATATTTTGCAGTTACAGGAACTGTTGATGGACATTGGCGAGGATGAACATTTTCAACCGTCGATGGCAGCCAGCGGCATAAACTCCGCCACGCTGTCAGAAGAGATTTTATGTGCGGCGGAGCGGTTACTGGATGTGATGGAGCGACCGCTGGATGCGCGCATTCTCGGCAAGCAGATCATCCGCGAAATTCTTTACTACGTGCTGACCGGACCTTGCGGCGGAGCATTACTGGCGCTGGTCAGTCGCCAGACGCATTTCAGTCTGATTAGCCGCGTGCTGAAACGTATTGAGAATAAGTACACCGAAAATCTAAGCGTCGAGCAACTCGCGGCAGAAGCCAATATGAGTGTTTCTGCCTTCCATCATAATTTTAAATCTGTCACCAGCACCTCGCCTTTGCAGTATTTGAAGAACTACCGGCTGCATAAGGCGCGAATGATGATCATCCACGATGGCATGAAAGCCAGTGCGGCAGCGATGCGTGTAGGTTATGAAAGTGCATCACAGTTCAGCCGCGAATTTAAACGTTACTTCGGTGTGACGCCGGGTGAAGATGCAGCAAGAATGCGGGCGATGCAGGGGAGTTAAATGCGTTCCCGGCATTGCTGCCGGGAACAGAGGAAAATGTCAGGCGTTACCGTATTTTTTTTTAATTACCACAAACAGCGTGCCTAACAGGCCTGCGGTTAACAGGGCAATTGGCAGGATCATCAGAAACGTCATCACCTGATCTTCATGGCGTTTAACGAACGGGATCATGCTTAAGGCGTAACCAAAACTGGTCACCACGCTGACCCACAGCAGTCCACTTAGCCAGTTGAAAAACTGGAAGCGACGGTTTGGCAGACCGGAAATCCCCGCCATTGTTGGCAGCAGTGTGCGGACAAATGCGAGAAAACGCCCAGCCAGCAGAGCCAGCAAACCGTGGCGGTCAAACATACAGGTGGCGCGTTGATGATATTTAGCCGGAAGCTGCGCCAGCCAGCCTTTCACCGTTTTGGTATTACCTAACCAACGTCCCTGAATATAACTTAACCAGCAGCCCAGACTGGCTGCGGCAGTCAGAATCGCGATTGTTGGCAGAAAATCCATAACCCCTTGGGCAATCAGTGCGCCAGCCAGTATTAACAAGCTGTCGCCTGGCAAAAACGAGGCGGGCAACAGGCCGTTTTCTAAAAACAGCGTGGCAAACATGACAAAGTAAACAACGCTAACAATATGAGGGTCCGCCAGCGCGGCAAAGTCGTGTTGCCAGAGCGCAGCGATAATGTCTTGAATAACAGCCATGGACTTTCCTGTGGAACAGCGTTTAAGCCTTTATTTGCCTATTGTACTCCTGAATCGTCCGGGACGCCTTGATCCCGGACGCAACAATTTAAGACTAATCACAATTAAATGTCTGCAAAATTGTCCAAATTTGGCAATGTTACACAATTCGTGCAAAGCCCGCGTCCAGATCGGCAATCAGATCGTCGACGTTTTCCAGACCAATATGCAGGCGAATCAACGTGCCGCTGAAATCAATCTTTCCTTGTGGGCGGATGGCTGCGATATGTTCCGGCTGATTCGCAAGGATCAACGATTCATAGCCGCCCCACGAGTAGGCCATGCTAAATAAACTGAAGTTATCCAGATAGTTCGCCAGTTCTTCGTCGTTGAGTTTTTTCTTCAGCACAAAGGAAAATAGTCCGCTGCTACCTGTAAAATCTCGTTTCCAGAACTCATGGCCTTTACTTTCCGGCAGAGCAGGGTGGTTAACCCGCTCAACCAGCGGATGTGCTGCCAGCCATTCCGCAACTTTCAGACTGCTTTCATGATGCTGACGCAGACGCACGCCTAAAGTGCGCAAGCCACGGCTGGTCATATAGGCGGTATCGGCATCGACCATCTGCCCCATCAGATAAGAGTTCTCCCGCAGTTGCTCCCAACAACGGGCATTGCACACCGCGGTGCCGATCATCGCATCTGAGTGACCCACAAGATATTTGGTGGCGGCCTGAATGGAAATATCGATACCAAAATCGAGGGCTTTGAACAGCACTCCGGCAGCCCAGGTGTTATCAATCATAATGATGGCGTCCGGCACCACGCTGCGCACGGCGGCGACAATCGCCGGAACATCATGCACTTCCATAGTGATGGAACCTGGCGATTCCAGAAATACCACTTTGGTATTTGGCCGCAGATGTTTAACGATATTCGCGCCAATCAGCGGATCAAACCACGATGTCGTTACGCCCAATTTGCTGAGGATTTTGCTACAAAAATCCTGACTCGGTTCGTAGGCGGTGTTGGTCATCAACACATGATCGCCTTGTTCGACAAACGCGAGAATGGAATTGGCAACGGCTGCCGCCCCGCAAGGAAACAGCACGCAGCCTGCGCCACCTTCCAGTTCACACATCGCTTCTTGCAATGAGAAGTGCGTTAACGTTCCGCGGCGGCCATAGAATAATTCACCATTGGCACGATTACGCGTCGCGTGTTTTTTTGCTTCCACACTATCAAAGACCAGCGAGGAGGCGCGCTGAATCACGCTATTTACCGCGCCAAGGGTATATTTTTTGCTGCGTCCTGCATTGACCAGTTGAGTATCAAGTTGTTTGTTTGCCATGTTGGGATTCCTGTTTTTATACGTCTGGATGTCTAAACTAGCATGAATAATAGTGGGCGCATCCTGAAGAATTGGCATAAAGCAGAAAATTTTCGCAAATGGCGTGCTGGTGACTTTTTTACTGCGTAAACGCAAAGAAAAGAAAGCAAAGGTACGGCAGTATGCAAATAGTAATGAGAACGACTATCAATTCGACGTCGTTTTGATATTATTGTGCGCAGATTTTGTGACTTGCGTCCTGGAGATACACAGTGGGTAATAATTTAATGCAGACGGATCTTTCCGTCTGGGGTATGTATCAGCACGCCGATATTGTCGTTAAGTGCGTGATGATTGGGCTGATTCTGGCCTCCGTAGTCACCTGGGCAATCTTCTTCAGCAAGAGCGTTGAGTTCTTAAACCAGAAGCGTCGCCTGAAGCGTGAACAGCAACTGCTGGCTGAAGCTCGCTCCTTAAACCAGGCCAACGATATCGCCGCTGATTTTGGTAGCAAAAGCTTAAGTCTGCATTTGCTCAATGAAGCGCAGAACGAGCTGGAACTGTCAGAAGGCAGCGACGATAACGACGGTATTAAAGAGCGCACCAGTTTCCGCCTTGAACGTCGGGTCGCCGCAGTGGGGCGTCAAATGGGGCGCGGTAACGGCTACCTTGCAACCATCGGCGCGATTTCGCCGTTTGTGGGGCTGTTTGGTACAGTCTGGGGCATCATGAACAGCTTTATCGGTATTGCGCAAACGCAGACTACCAACCTGGCAGTTGTTGCACCGGGCATCGCAGAAGCGCTGCTGGCAACGGCAATCGGTCTGGTGGCAGCAATTCCGGCGGTTGTTATCTATAACGTATTCGCACGTCAGATTGGCGGCTTTAAAGCGATGCTGGGTGATGTCGCAGCGCAGGTGCTGTTGCTGCAAAGCCGTGATCTGGATCTGGAAGCCAGCGCCGCTGCGCATCCGGTTCGTGTCGCACAAAAATTACGCGCAGGATAATGTCCGATGGCAATGCATCTTAACGAAAACCTCGACGATAACGGCGAAATGCACGACATCAACGTGACGCCGTTTATCGACGTGATGTTGGTTCTGCTGATTATCTTTATGGTGGCGGCACCGTTAGCGACGGTAGATGTGAAGGTGAACTTGCCTGCTTCTACCAGCACGCCGCAGCCGCGCCCGGAAAAACCGGTTTATCTGTCGGTGAAGGCGGATAACTCGATGTTCATCGGTAACGATCCTGTCACCGATGAAACGATGGTTACGGCACTGAATGCGTTAACCGAAGGTAAGAAAGATACCACCATCTTCTTCCGCGCGGACAAAACCGTCGATTACGAGACGTTGATGAAGGTAATGGATACGCTGCATCAGGCGGGTTACCTGAAGATAGGTCTGGTTGGCGAAGAAACTGCCAAAGCGAAGTAACGCAGAATTGCCTGATGCGCTGCGCTTATCAGGCCTACAGACTCTATCGCAATATATTGAATTTGCATGAATTTGTAGGCCGGATAAGGCGTTCATGCCGCATCCGACATTCGGTGCCCAATGCCTGATGCGACGCTGGCGCGTCTTATCCGGCCTACAAAATCTATTGCAACGTTTTGAATTTTCATGAGTTTGCAGGCCTGATGAGGTGTTTTCGCCGCATCAGGCAAGAGTTAAAAGCACAATGATGCCCGGTCGCTTCTCACAACCGGGCATTTTTTCAGCCTAAATGCTCACCGCCGCACACGCCGTGCACTTCCGCAGTGACGTAGCCCTTTCTCCGCGACCTGTTTCGCCAGACCACGGCTGTAGTTAAGAATCGCCGCTTTCGTTGCAGCATAATCCAGCAAGTGTGGGCTTGGCTGATACGCCTGGATTGACGAAGTGGTGATGATACCGGAGCCTTTCGGTAACAATGGAATCGCTTCCTGGTTAATAAGGTAACCAGGAAGATCCCTAAACGTCGGATTTATGCGACAAAGGATTAACGTATATGTTGATTGGCTGTTGCGTGCTGTTTACTCAATTACGATATACTGTTGCCCGTTTTAACTACACGACAGGAATGTATGGAACGTTTTCTTGAAAATGCAATGTATGCTTCTCGCTGGCTGCTTGCCCCCGTGTACTTTGGCCTTTCGCTGGCGCTGGTTGCCCTGGCGCTGAAGTTCTTTCAGGAGATTATTCACGTATTGCCGAATATCTTCTCGATAGCGGAATCTGATTTGATCCTCGTGTTACTGTCGCTGGTAGATATGACGCTGGTTGGCGGTTTGCTGGTGATGGTAATGTTTTCCGGTTATGAGAATTTTGTCTCGCAGTTAGATATCTCCGAGAACAAAGAGAAGCTGAACTGGCTGGGGAAAATGGATGCTACGTCGCTGAAAAATAAAGTGGCGGCGTCGATTGTGGCAATCTCTTCCATTCACTTACTGCGCGTCTTTATGGATGCGAAAAATGTCCCGGATAACAAACTGATGTGGTACGTCATTATCCATCTGACGTTTGTGCTCTCTGCATTTGTGATGGGCTATCTTGACCGACTCACCCGTCATAATCACTGATCTTATTCGGGCGCGGTTCTCGCGCCCGGTATTAACACGTTATTTATCGGAAGACGCCTGCCACAGATTTAGCTCGCCATCAGCGATATGTTGGTCAATCTGCGCCAGTTCTTCGGCACTAAACAGCAGATTATTTAGCGCCTGTACGTTCTCCTCCAGTTGCTCCGGACGGCTGGCACCAATCAATACCGACGTCACTCGATCATCTTTCAGCAACCAGCTTAATGCCATTTGAGCCATAGATTGACCACGCTGCTGTGCCATTTCATTTAATAAACGCAGACTGTTGAGGTTGGCGTTGGTAAGCATTTTCGGCGTCAGGCCGCGAACTTTGTGCCCTTCACGATGCATCCGAGAATCTTCAGGAATACCGTTGAGATATTTTCCGGTTAACAATCCCTGGGCGAGCGGAGTGAAGGCAATGCAGCCCACACCGTTATTTTCCAGGGTATCCAGCAGACCGCTTTTATCCACCCAGCGGTTCAGTAAATTGTACGAAGGTTGGTGAATTAGCAGCGGAATTTTCCACTCGTGTAGCAACTCGACCATTTTTTGCGTTCGCTCTGGCGAGTAAGACGATATCCCGACATACAGAGCCTTACCACTTTGCACCGCATGGGCCAGCGCCGACGCGGTTTCTTCCATCGGCGTATTTTCATCGACGCGATGAGAGTAAAAGATATCGACATACTCCAGCCCCATACGTTTCAGGCTTTGGTCGAGGCTGGCGAGCAGGTATTTACGCGACCCGCCAGAGCCATACGGGCCGGGCCACATATCGTAGCCAGCTTTGGTGGAGATGATTAACTCGTCACGATAAGCGGCAAAATCTTCCCGCAGCAGACGGCCAAAGTTCTCTTCCGCACTGCCAGGAGGCGGGCCGTAGTTGTTGGCTAAATCAAAGTGCGTAATGCCCAAATCAAAGGCTTTACGCAGGATCGCACGCTGTGACTCCAGCGCGTTGACGTGACCAAAATTGTGCCACAAACCGAGCGATAACGCGGGCAGGCGTAAACCGCTTTTTCCGCAATAGCGGTACTGCATCTGCTCGTAACGTTTGGGATTCGCTAACCAGACCATGACATCTCCTTTCCACTGTTCAATTTCGAAACGATGTTTCTAGTCTAGCGATTTGCCAGGGGAGATCCCGTAGCATCGCTCACAGTGTGACGAAAAACTGGGCAAAAACACGTGCTTATGCTTTGCTTAAAAAAACACCAGTTGAGGAGTGAAACGATGCCGCGTCTGACCGCTAAAGATTTCCCACAAGAGTTGCTGGACTACTACGACTATTACGCTCACGGGAAAATATCGAAACGTGAGTTCCTCAATATTGCGGCGAAGTATGCAGTGGGCGGGATGACGGCATTAGCATTGTTTGATTTGCTCAGGCCAAATTACGCATGGGCGACCCAGGTGGAGTTTACCGATCCGGATATTGTTGCGGAGTACATCACGTATCCTTCGCCAAATGGTCATGGTGAGGTGCGCGGCTATCTGGTGAAACCTGCGAAGATGAACAGCAAAACGCCAGCCGTAGTGGTGGTGCATGAGAATCGCGGGCTGAATCCGTATATCGAAGATGTGGCGCGGCGAGTGGCGAAGGCAGGATATATTGCCCTCGCTCCTGACGGTTTAAGTTCCGTTGGCGGCTATCCCGGGAACGATGACAAAGGCCGCGAGCTGCAACAGCAGGTCGATCCAACCAAACTGATGAATGACTTCTTTGCCGCGATTGAGTTTATGCAACGCTATCCGCAAGCCACTGGCAAGGTAGGTATAACCGGATTTTGTTATGGCGGTGGGGTATCGAACGCGGCAGCGGTGGCATATCCGGAACTGGCCTGCGCGGTGCCGTTTTATGGTCGCCAGGCTCTGGCCGCCGATGTGGCGAAAATTGAAGCGCCTTTACTGCTCCACTACGCCGAACTGGACACGCGAATTAACGAAGGCTGGCCCGCTTATGAGGCAGCGTTGAAAGCGAATAATAAGGTCTATGAGGCGTATATTTATCCGGGGGTTAATCACGGATTCCATAATGATTCCACTCCCCGTTATGACAAATCTGCCGCCGATCTTGCCTGGCAAAGAACGCTGAAATGGTTCGACAAATATCTCTCTTGATGCGTTTATCTCTTACTGGATAACGTCTTTCACATACAGGAAAAAATAGCGTGCGTAAAAGTCGTACTTTGCCTAAAATATCGCTATATAGATTCATATATAGCGATTGGAGATAAATTATGAATAACCATTTTGGTAAAGGCTTAATGGCGGGATTAAAAGCAACACATGCCGACAGTGCGGTTAATGTGACGAAATTCTGCGCCGATTATAAACGCGGTTTTGTATTAGGCTACTCGCACCGGATGTATGAAAAGACCGGCGATCGTCAGCTTAGCGCCTGGGAAGCAGGCATTCTGACGCGGCGTTATGGGCTGGATAAAGAGATGGTAATGGATTTCTTTCGTGAGAATAATTCCTGTTCTACTTTGCGCTTTTTTATGGCTGGTTATCGCCTCGAAAATTGATCAAACATACGTATTATCTTGCTTTAATTAATTACACTAATGCTCCTTCCCCTTCGTTTTAGCGCCCCGCCGCAGTATCATGACAATGATAACCATAATAAATGTGTGGTAAATGGCGCATCGATCGCATTATCGATTTTGCGGTTGAGGCAAAATATATGCCAGGTCTTCGCAACGGAATAACTATAAATGACTGGAGATAACACCCTCATCCATTCTCACGGCATTAATCGCCGTGATTTCATGAAGCTTTGTGCAGCATTAGCCGCCACCATGGGGTTGAGTAGCAAAGCCGCCGCAGAGATGGCCGAATCGGTCACTAACCCGCAGCGCCCGCCGGTTATCTGGATTGGCGCGCAGGAATGTACTGGTTGTACGGAATCTCTGCTTCGTGCAACGCATCCAACGGTAGAAAACCTCGTGCTGGAGACTATCTCTCTGGAATATCACGAAGTGCTCTCCGCCGCTTTCGGCCATCAGGTTGAAGAGAACAAACATAACGCGCTCGAGAAATACAAAGGGCAGTATGTGTTGGTTGTGGATGGTTCCATCCCATTAAAAGATAACGGTATTTACTGCATGGTCGCCGGTGAGCCGATTGTGGATCACATCCGCAAAGCGGCAGAAGGTGCTGCCGCAATTATCGCTATCGGTTCCTGCTCCGCGTGGGGCGGTGTCGCCGCTGCTGGGGTTAACCCAACCGGTGCGGTCAGCCTGCAAGAAGTTCTGCCGGGCAAAACCGTTATCAACATTCCAGGCTGCCCGCCGAACCCGCACAACTTCCTTGCGACCGTTGCGCACATCATCACTTACGGTAAACCGCCGAAGCTGGATAACAAAAACCGTCCGACCTTCGCCTATGGGCGTCTGATTCACGAACATTGCGAACGTCGCCCGCACTTCGATGCTGGTCGTTTCGCCAAAGAGTTTGGTGATGATGGCCATCGCGAAGGCTGGTGCCTGTACCACCTCGGCTGTAAAGGGCCGGAAACTTACGGTAACTGCTCCACACTGCAATTCTGCGACGTTGGCGGTGTATGGCCGGTGGCGATTGGTCACCCGTGCTACGGCTGTAACGAAGAAGGTATCGGCTTCCATAAAGGCATCCATCAGCTTGCCAACGTCGAAAACCAGACGCCGCGTTCACAGAAACCGGACGTTAACGCTAAAGAGGGCGGCAACGTTTCTGCGGGCGCTATCGGTTTGCTTGGCGGTGTGGTTGGGCTGGTTGCCGGTGTCAGCGTGATGGCGGTGCGTGAACTGGGTCGTCAGCAAAAGAAAGATAACGCTGACTCACGGGGAGAATAACCGTGAACAGACGTAATTTTATTAAAGCAGCCTCCTGCGGGGCATTGCTGACGGGCGCATTGCCGTCTGTCAGCAATGCGGCTGCTGAAAACCGCCCGCCAATTCCGGGATCGCTGGGAATGTTGTATGACTCGACCTTGTGCGTAGGCTGCCAGGCTTGTGTGACTAAGTGTCAGGATATCAACTTCCCGGAACGTAACCCGCAAGGGGAACAGACGTGGTCGAACAACGACAAACTGTCGCCGTATACCAATAACATCATCCAGGTGTGGACCAGCGGCACTGGCGTCAACAAAGACCAGGAAGAGAATGGCTATGCGTACATTAAGAAACAGTGTATGCACTGCGTCGATCCGAACTGTGTCTCCGTGTGCCCGGTTTCTGCGCTGAAAAAAGATCCGAAAACCGGCATTGTCCATTACGACAAAGACGTGTGCACCGGCTGTCGTTACTGCATGGTCGCCTGCCCGTACAATGTGCCGAAGTACGACTACAACAACCCGTTTGGTGCGCTGCATAAGTGTGAGCTGTGTAACCAGAAAGGTGTGGAGCGTCTCGATAAAGGCGGTCTACCTGGCTGCGTAGAAGTGTGTCCGGCGGGCGCGGTGATTTTTGGTACGCGTGAAGAGCTGATGGCTGAGGCGAAAAAACGCCTGGCGCTGAAGCCTGGCAGCGAATACCACTATCCGCGTCAGACGTTGAAATCTGGCGACACTTACCTGCACACAGTGCCGAAATATTATCCGCATCTGTACGGCGAGAAAGAGGGCGGCGGTACTCAGGTTCTGGTACTGACGGGGGTTCCTTATGAAAATCTCGACTTGCCGAAACTGGACGATCTTTCTACCGGTGCGCGTTCCGAAAATATTCAACACACCCTGTATAAAGGCATGATGCTACCACTGGCTGTGCTGGCGGGCTTAACCGTGCTGGTTCGTCGCAACACCAAAAACGACCATCACGACGGAGGAGACGATCATGAGTCATGATCCACAACCGCTGGGCGGCAAAATCATCAGTAAACCGGTCATGATTTTTGGACCGTTAATCGTCATTTGTATGCTCCTGATTGTGAAGCGTCTGGTGTTCGGTCTGGGCTCTGTCTCCGACCTGAATGGCGGCTTCCCATGGGGCGTGTGGATTGCGTTTGACCTGTTGATCGGCACCGGTTTCGCCTGTGGCGGCTGGGCGCTGGCGTGGGCGGTATACGTCTTTAACCGTGGACAATACCATCCGCTGGTGCGTCCGGCACTGTTGGCAAGTTTGTTCGGTTACTCACTGGGTGGCTTGTCGATTACCATCGACGTCGGTCGTTACTGGAACCTGCCGTACTTCTATATTCCGGGTCACTTCAACGTGAACTCGGTACTGTTCGAGACGGCGGTTTGTATGACCATCTACATCGGTGTGATGGCTCTGGAGTTTGCTCCTGCATTGTTTGAACGTCTGGGCTGGAAGGTATCGCTCAAGCGTTTGAACAAGGTGATGTTCTTTATCATCGCGCTTGGCGCGCTGCTGCCGACTATGCACCAGTCTTCCATGGGATCACTGATGATCTCGGCGGGCTACAAAGTGCATCCGCTGTGGCAGAGCTATGAAATGTTGCCGCTGTTCTCGCTGCTGACGGCGTTCATAATGGGCTTCTCGATAGTCATCTTTGAAGGTTCGTTGGTGCAGGCGGGTCTGCGTGGCAACGGGCCGGATGAGAAGAGCCTGTTCGTCAAGTTGACCAACACCATCAGCGTGCTGCTGGCGATTTTCATCGTGCTGCGCTTTGGCGAGTTAATCTATCGCGACAAGCTGTCGTTAGCGTTTGCCGGTGACTTCTACTCCGTCATGTTCTGGATTGAAGTCCTGCTGATGCTCTTCCCGCTGGTCGTTCTGCGTGTGGCGAAGCTGCGTAATGATTCACGTATGCTGTTCCTGTCGGCACTGAGCGCACTGTTAGGTTGTGCAACCTGGCGTCTGACCTATTCGCTGGTGGCATTCAACCCTGGCGGCGGTTACGCCTACTTCCCGACGTGGGAAGAACTGTTGATTTCTATTGGTTTTGTGGCTATTGAGATTTGCGCTTACATCGTACTCATTCGTCTACTGCCGATACTTCCTCCTTTAAAACAAAACGATCATAATCGTCATGAGGCGAGCAAAGCATGAGCCAGAGAATTACTATTGATCCGGTAACCCGTATTGAAGGGCATTTACGCATCGATTGCGAAATCGAAAATGGCGTCGTTTCGAAAGCATGGGCTTCCGGAACCATGTGGCGCGGCATGGAAGAGATCGTGAAAAACCGCGATCCGCGCGATGCCTGGATGATTGTGCAACGTATCTGTGGCGTATGTACCACCACTCACGCGCTCTCTTCTGTTCGTGCGGCAGAGAGTGCGCTGAACATTGACGTTCCGGTTAACGCGCAATACATCCGTAACATTATTCTGGCTGCGCATACCACGCATGACCATATCGTCCATTTCTATCAGCTTTCGGCGCTGGACTGGGTGGACATCACTTCTGCACTGCAAGCTGATCCGACTAAAGCTTCTGAAATGTTGAAAGGTGTTTCGACCTGGCACCTGAACAGCCCGGAAGAGTTCACCAAAGTTCAGAACAAGATCAAAGATCTGGTTGCCAGCGGTCAGTTGGGTATTTTCGCCAATGGCTACTGGGGGCACCCGGCGATGAAACTGCCGCCGGAAGTGAACCTGATTGCAGTAGCGCACTACTTACAGGCGCTGGAGTGCCAGCGTGACGCTAACCGCGTTGTGGCGCTGCTGGGCGGTAAAACGCCGCACATTCAGAACCTGGCGGTAGGTGGGGTCGCTAACCCGATCAACCTCGACGGTCTGGGCGTACTGAACCTTGAGCGCCTGATGTACATCAAGTCCTTCATCGACAAGCTGAGCGACTTTGTTGAGCAGGTTTATAAGGTTGATACTGCCGTTATCGCGGCGTTTTATCCGGAATGGCTGGAGCGCGGTAAAGGTGCGGTGAACTACCTGAGTGTGCCGGAATTCCCGACCGACAGCAAAAACGGTAGCTTCCTGTTCCCTGGCGGATATATCGAAAACGCGGATTTGTCCTCGTATCGTCCGATTACTTCCCATTCCGATGAATACCTGATCAAAGGGATTCAGGAAAGCGCGAAACACTCCTGGTATAAAGACGAAGCACCGCAGGCACCGTGGGAAGGCACAACCATTCCGGCTTACGACGGTTGGTCTGACGACGGTAAATACTCCTGGGTGAAATCACCGACTTTCTACGGCAAAACGGTAGAAGTGGGGCCGCTGGCGAACATGCTGGTGAAACTGGCGGCAGGACGCGAGTCTACCCAGAACAAACTGAATGAAATCGTTGCGATTTATCAGAAACTGACGGGCAACACGCTGGAAGTGGCGCAACTGCACTCCACTCTGGGGCGTATTATTGGTCGTACCGTTCACTGCTGCGAATTGCAGGATATCCTGCAAAATCAATACAGTGCACTGATCACTAATATCGGCAAAGGCGACCACACCACGTTCGTGAAGCCGAACATTCCGGCAACGGGCGAGTTCAAAGGCGTTGGCTTCCTTGAAGCGCCGCGCGGTATGCTCTCCCATTGGATGGTGATTAAAGACGGTATCATCAGCAACTACCAGGCGGTCGTTCCATCCACCTGGAACTCTGGCCCGCGTAACTTCAATGATGACGTCGGTCCGTATGAACAGTCGCTGGTGGGTACACCGATTGCCGATCCGAATAAACCGCTGGAAGTGGTGCGTACCATTCACTCCTTCGACCCGTGCATGGCCTGTGCGGTTCACGTAGTGGATGCCGACGGCAACGAAGTGGTTTCAGTGAAGGTTCTGTAATGCGTATTTTAGTCTTAGGGGTCGGCAATATTTTGCTGACCGATGAAGCCATCGGCGTGCGGATTGTTGAAGCGTTAGAGCAACGATACATTCTGCCGGATTATGTTGAGATCCTCGATGGCGGCACGGCGGGAATGGAACTGCTTGGCGACATGGCAAATCGCGATCATCTGATCATTGCCGATGCCATTGTGTCGAAAAAGAACGCGCCGGGAACGATGATGATCCTGCGGGACGAAGAAGTTCCGGCGTTGTTTACCAACAAAATCTCTCCGCATCAGCTTGGCCTGGCCGACGTATTGTCGGCCCTGCGCTTCACCGGCGAGTTTCCGAAAAAGCTGACTCTGGTCGGCGTGATCCCGGAATCGCTGGAGCCGCACATCGGTTTAACGCCGACGGTCGAAGCAATGATTGAACCTGCGCTTGAGCAGGTTCTGGCTGCGCTGCGCGAATCAGGCGTGGAAGCCATCCTGCGGGAGGCAGCACATGACTGAGGAGATTGCTGGTTTCCAGACCTCCCCAAAGGCGCAAGTACAGGTAGCGTTTGAAGAAATTGCCCGGCGTTCGATGCACGACCTCTCGTTTCTGCATCCTTCCATGCCGGTGTATGTTTCCGATTTTACGCTGTTCGAAGGTCAGTGGACGGGGTGTGTGATCACCCCGTGGATGTTGAGTGCAGTGATCTTCCCCGGTCCGGATCAACTCTGGCCGCTGCGCAAAGTGAGTGAGAAGATCGGTCTGCAACTGCCTTATGGCACTATGACCTTTACCGTTGGCGAACTGGACGGTGTTTCGCAATACCTCTCTTGCTCGCTGATGTCGCCGCTTTCGCACAGCATGTCGATTGAAGAGGGCAAACGCCTGACGGATGACTGCGCGCGAATGATTCTTTCGCTGCCAGTCACGAATCCGGATGTGCCACACGCAGGGCGTCGCGCCCTGCTGTTTGGCCGCAGGAGTGATGAAAATGCATGAGTTGTCGCTTTGCCAGAGCGCCGTTGAAATTATCCAACGGCAGGCGGAGCAGCACGATGTTAAGCGCGTCACCGCCGTGTGGCTGGAAATTGGCGCGCTCTCCTGCGTTGAGGAGAGCGCGGTTCGTTTTAGTTTTGAAATTGTCTGCCAGGGAACGGTGGCGCAAGGGTGCGATTTACATATCGTCTATAAACCCGCCCAGGCCTGGTGCTGGGATTGCAGCCAGGTAGTGGAAATTCATCAGCACGATGCGCAGTGTCCGCTCTGTCATGGCGAGCGGTTGCGTGTCGATACCGGCGATTCGCTGATCGTCAAAAGTATTGAAGTTGAATAACCGGAGTTAACAATGTGTATTGGCGTTCCTGGCCAGGTGCTGGCCGTCGGTGAAGATATTCACCAACTTGCGCAGGTTGAAGTTTGTGGTATCAAGCGCGACGTGAATATCGCCCTGATTTGCGAAGGCAATCCGGCTGATTTGCTGGGCCAGTGGGTGCTGGTGCACGTCGGGTTTGCCATGAGCATCATCGATGAAGATGAAGCCAAAGCCACATTAGACGCGCTGCGCAATATGGATTACGACATTACCAGCGCGTGATAATTAAAGTCGGATGCTTTCGTAGGCCTGATAAGACGCGCGAGCGTCGCATCAGGCATTGTGCCTGATTGCCTGATTGTCTGATTGCCTGATTGCCGGATGCGGCGTGAACGCCTTATCCGGCCTACATCGGTCTGGAGGGCTTGCTGCGACGAACGCTAACCATTACCCCTGACGCTTATCTTCTGTATTTGTCTCGAAATCACTGGCGTCATGGCGCTCATGCAACTGCTCATTCAGCGGTCCGTTGGTGCGGTTAACAATACGCCCACGCTTCACCGCCGGACGTTCACCCACTTCTTTCGCCCAGCGTTGCACGTGTTTATAACTACCCGCATCAAGAAACTCTGCGGCATCATACACGCCGCCTAACACCACGTTGCCAAACCACGGCCAGATTGCCATATCAGCAATGGTGTACTCATCGCCCGCCACAAACTTATGCTGTGCCAGTTGCTTATCCAGCACGTCGAGCAGACGCTTGGCTTCCATAGTAAAGCGGTTAATGGCGTACTCAATTTTCACCGGCGCGTAATGGTAAAAGTGACCAAAACCACCACCGAGGAACGGCGCAGCACCCTGTAACCAGAACAGCCAGTTCAACGTTTCAGTGCGCTTCGCCAGATCCTGCGGCAGGAAGTAGCCAAATTTCTCCGCCAGATAAAGCAGAATCGAACCTGACTCAAACACGCGGATCGGCGGATTATGCGTATGATCGCGCAGTGCCGGGATTTTCGAGTTCGGGTTCACTTCGACAAAACCGCTGGAGAATTGATCGCCATCGCCAATGCGAATCAGCCAGGCATCGTACTCTGCGCCGGTGACGCCCAGCGCCAGCAGCTCTTCGAGCATAATCGTTACTTTCTGACCGTTTGGCGTACCCAGCGAATAAAGTTGCAACGGGTGCTTGCCAACAGGCAGCGTTTTTTCATGCGTCGGACCAGAAACCGGGCGATTGATATTGGCGAACGCGCCGCCAGCAGATTTATCCCACGTCCAGACTTTCGCGGGCTGATAAGTATTGTCTGTCATACTGAATTGCCTTCTGAGTGGTAGTGTTGAAGCAGTGTAGCAGCTCGCTTGCTGTACAGATTGTGAATTTTTTAACCCTTTGCACCAGCCGCTGCGTTGAGGTGTATGATAAGTCAGACCTCTGTCCGGTTAATGTCGCTGAGCAGGTAATCAGAGCACAACAATTACGCCAACTGCTTAGGTTGTATTGTTAAAGGTAAAGTGATGAGCAAAGGAACGACCAGCCAGGATGCCCCGTTCGGGACATTATTGGGCTACGCCCCCGGTGGTGTAGCAATCTACTCTTCAGATTACAGTTCTCTCGATCCGCAGGAATACGAAGATGACGCCGTATTCCGTAGCTATATCGACGATGAATATATGGGCCACAAATGGCAATGTGTTGAATTTGCTCGCCGTTTTCTCTTTTTGAATTACGGTGTGGTCTTCACCGATGTGGGCATGGCGTGGGAGATTTTCTCATTGCGCTTCCTGCGTGAAGTGGTTAACGACAACATCCTGCCATTGCAGGCATTTCCTAACGGCTCGCCGCGTGCGCCGGTCGCAGGAGCGCTTCTTATTTGGGATAAGGGCGGTGAATTTAAAGACACCGGCCATGTCGCCATCATTACCCAATTACGCGGCAATAAAGTCCGTATTGCGGAACAGAACGTGATTCATTCTCCATTGCCGCAAGGGCAACAGTGGACGCGTGAGCTGGAAATGGTGGTCGAAAACGGCTGCTATACCCTGAAAGACACCTTCGATGACACCACCATCCTGGGCTGGATGATCCAGACAGAAGATACCGAACACAGTTTACCGCAGCCGGAAATTGCAGGTGATTTGTTGAAAATCAGCGGGGCGCGGCTGGAAAACAAAGGCCAGTTTGACGGCAAATGGCTGGATGAAAAAGATCCGCTACAAAACGCCTACGTGCAGGCGAACGGTCAAGTGATCAATCAGGATCCGTATCATTATTACACCATTACCGAGAGTGCCGAGCAGGAGCTGATTAAAGCCACCAACGAGCTGCACCTGATGTATCTCCACGCCACCGACAAGGTGCTGAAAGATGACAATCTGCTGGCGCTGTTCGACATTCCGAAAATCCTCTGGCCGCGTTTGCGTCTCTCCTGGCAGCGTCGCCGTCACCATATGATCACCGGTCGTATGGATTTCTGCATGGATGAGCGCGGCCTGAAAGTCTATGAATACAACGCCGATTCTGCCTCCTGTCATACTGAAGCGGGCTTGATCCTCGAACGTTGGGCGGAGCAAGGCTATAAAGGCAACGGCTTCAATCCGGCTGAAGGGCTGATTAACGAACTGGCTGGTGCCTGGAAACACAGTCGTGCACGTCCGTTTGTCCATATCATGCAGGACAAAGATATCGAGGAGAACTATCACGCGCAGTTTATGGAGCAGGCGCTGCAACAGGCGGGCTTTGAAACGCGTATCTTGCGCGGGTTAGACGAGCTGCGCTGGGATGCTGCCGGGCAACTGATTGATGGGGAAGGGCGACTGGTTAACTGCGTGTGGAAAACCTGGGCATGGGAAACCGCGTTTGATCAGATTCGCGAAGTCAGCGACCGTGAGTTTGCTGCGGTGCCGATCCGTACCGGCCATCCGCAAAATGAAGTGCGCCTGATAGACGTTCTGCTGCGTCCGGAAGTACTGGTCTTTGAGCCGCTGTGGACGGTGATCCCTGGCAACAAAGCGATTCTGCCGATCCTCTGGTCGTTGTTCCCGCACCATCGCTACCTGCTGGATACCGATTTCACCGTTAATGATGAGCTGGTGAAAACCGGTTACGCCGTGAAGCCGATTGCCGGTCGCTGTGGCAGCAATATCGACCTCGTCAGCCATCATGAAGAGGTGTTGGACAAAACCAGCGGTAAATTTGCCGAGCAGAAAAACATTTACCAGCAGTTGTGGTGTCTGCCAAAAGTGGACGGTAAATACATTCAGGTATGTACCTTCACTGTTGGCGGTAACTACGGTGGGACTTGCTTGCGCGGAGATGAATCACTGGTCATCAAGAAAGAGAGTGATATTGAACCGTTAATTGTGGTGAAAGAGTAATAAACTTTGCCATAAACCGCACTGATTATGGAAATAACCAGTGCGGAAAATTGTTTGTGTAATAATCAAAACATTTATCGGGTAGATTTATTTAGATTAATGAATTCATAATATAAATATATTGGGGGTTGAAATTCTTTGTCATGAATTCTTTCCGTGATTTCTGAATGGTGACTTATTCCCTGATCCTAAAGAAATAACATTGTTTTTATCACTAAAAAGCGATATTTCACTTTGCCCATGCCATTAAAGTCACTGATAATGCGTTCGTTCGTAAATTCAAAATGGCGTAATCTAATATATGCTAAATTTATTTGTTGGCCTTGATGTATATACGGGGCTTTTGTTATTACTTGCTCTGGCGTTTGTGTTGTTCTATGAAGCAATTAATGGTTTTCATGACACAGCGAATGCGGTCGCAACCGTTATTTATACCCGTGCCATGCAGCCACAACTTGCTGTGGTGATGGCAGCATTTTTTAACTTTTTTGGTGTATTGCTTGGCGGACTTAGCGTCGCCTATGCCATCGTCCATATGTTGCCAACCGATTTGTTGCTGAATATGGGGTCAACTCATGGTCTGGCGATGGTCTTTTCCATGCTGCTGGCGGCGATTATCTGGAATCTGGGAACATGGTTCTTTGGTTTACCGGCCTCCAGTTCGCACACCTTGATTGGCGCTATTATCGGCATTGGTTTAACCAACGCGCTGTTAACCGGCTCATCGGTGATGGATGCGTTAAACCTGCGTGAAGTGACCAAGATTTTCTCCTCGCTGATTGTCTCCCCTATCGTCGGTCTTGTCATTGCGGGAGGGCTGATTTTCCTGCTGCGCCGTTTCTGGAGCGGAACGAAAAAGCGTGACCGTATTCACCGCATTCCTGAAGATCGCAAAAAGAAAAAAGGTAAACGTAAGCCGCCATTTTGGACGCGCATTGCACTGATTGTTTCCGCTGCGGGCGTAGCGTTTTCGCACGGCGCGAACGACGGACAGAAAGGGATCGGCCTGGTGATGCTGGTTCTGGTGGGGATTGCGCCCGCCGGGTTTGTCGTCAATATGAATGCTTCCGGCTATGAAATTACCCGTACTCGCGATGCAGTGACCAACTTCGAACACTATCTGCAACAGCATCCGGAACTGCCGCAGAAATTGATTGCGATGGAACCCCCGTTGCCTGCGGCATCAACTGAAGGCACGCAAGCGACGGAGTTCCACTGTCATCCAGCAAATACTTTTGATGCGATTGCTCGTGTCAAAACGATGCTGCCGGGCAATATGGAAAGCTACGAGCCGTTAAACGTAAGTCAACGCAGTCAGTTGCGGCGCATTATGCTTTGCATCTCTGATACTTCCGCGAAACTGGCGAAACTGCCAGGCGTTAGCAAAGAAGACCAGAACCTGCTGAAAAAACTGCGCAGCGATATGTTAAGCACCATTGAGTACGCTCCGGTGTGGATTATCATGGCGGTAGCACTGGCGCTCGGTATCGGCACCATGATTGGCTGGCGTCGTGTGGCGATGACCATCGGTGAGAAAATTGGTAAGCGTGGCATGACGTATGCGCAAGGCATGGCGGCGCAAATGACGGCGGCAGTGTCTATCGGTCTTGCCAGTTACATCGGTATGCCTGTTTCCACAACGCACGTACTCTCTTCTGCGGTGGCGGGGACGATGGTAGTGGATGGCGGTGGGTTACAGCGTAAAACGGTAACCAGTATCCTGATGGCCTGGGTGTTTACCTTACCGGCGGCAATTTTTCTGTCTGGTAGTCTGTACTGGATAGCATTGCAGCTTATTTAACCTTCCTGATAATGCCCGCTCCCTGCGATCGGGCATTATCACTTCTGACTAGTGATAACCTCGTGCCGTCATAAAATCCCTAATCGCTTTTTCCGCATCAATCAGCACCTGCTCCAGCGGCTGATTGGCATCGATATCAACCAGTTGTGCACCGCCAAAGGTTAACTGCGGCGTTATGGCTATCTTCCTTTCCAGCGATTCCCTTTTGTGGTCGGGTTTACGCGCGCAGGCAACGTCCAGATCGACATTGAGTTTGATGACCAGATCAGGCTTATGGCTCGCCATCCAGTGAAACGCCTTACGTTCCTGACTTGCCAGCCATGAGACAAAACGACCGCCTTCAACGTTAGGCGGGAATACCGTACCATCGTAAGCGCCAGGAATTTGGTCTTGCGGATAACGGTCGGTTAAAACAATTAACCCGCGACGACGACAGGCAAGCATATGGCGAAAGCGTAGTAAGCGACGGGCGACAAATGCTGTAATTACCAGCGCCGGAACGGGACCCGGTAATTTTTTCGCCGTTTTCACTTTATTGCGTTCAATAGATTTATTAAGTGATTTCCCCATTAAGGGCAATTTGACTACTGCTCGCCCCACATTCCCTGCTTGTTTCCCGAGATGAACTCTTTCTGCGGCACCATATTTTTCGACAACGGTAATGAGATGTTCACACACCGTTGACTTGCCTGAACCATCACTGCCGATAACGGCAATTAACGGAGAGGTTATTGATTGCATGAATATATCCTTAAATTTAAATATCCACCCAAAATATTTATTTGGTTAATATGTTTTTATGAAAGCGTAATTCAGGGTAATACCACAATTAACCATTGTCACAATAAGGTTGAACGGATATTCTGAGCACGGACCACGTAATATTCAATACATTATTTGCTGCCGGGTTTTTCGTGAATCAACGTAATATGTCAATAATTAATTCCACGCCAGTGCGCGTTATTGCCATTGTGGGATGTGATGGTTCGGGTAAATCGACCCTCACGGCAAGCCTGGTGAATGAACTGGCAGCAAAAATGCCAACAGAACACATTTATCTCGGGCAATCGTCCGGGCGAATTGGTGAGTGGATTTCACAGCTCCCCATTATTGGTGCACCTTTTGGCCGTTATTTGCGAGGCAAAGCGGCACATGTGCATGAAAAGCCTTCAACGCCGCCCGGTAATATTACCGCGCTGGTTATTTATTTGCTTTCTTGCTGGCGGGCGTACAAGTTTCGCAAAATGTTGCGCAAAAGCCAGCAAGGCTATCTGCTCATTACAGATCGCTACCCGCAGGTTGAAGTGCCGGGTTTTCGCTTTGATGGCCCGCAACTGGCAAAAACTACTGGCGGTAACGGCTGGATAAAAATGTTAAGGCAGCGCGAACTGAAACTATACCAGTGGATGGCGTCTTATTTACCTGTGTTATTGATTCGTCTTGCTATTGATGAACAGACGGCGTTTTCGCGTAAGCCCGACCATCAACTGGCGGCGTTACAGGAAAAAATCGCCGTCACGCCACAACTGACGTTCAATGGCGCAAAGATCCTTGAACTGGATGGGCGGCAACCCGCCGATGAAGTCCTGCAAGTGTCACTACGCTCAATTCACGCCGCGCTTTCCTGATCACCAAAATGGATAAGGGATAATTTAACGAATGGATGCACTACACACGCAAACTGCTAATAGTACAACTGCGCCGCAGCCCAACTACATTCCAGGGCTGATTGCGGTGGTCGGGTGTGATGGCACGGGGAAATCCACGCTGACCACCGATCTGGTGAAATCACTGCAACAGCACTGGCAAACCGAGCGCCGCTATCTGGGGCTGCTCTCGGGCGAAGACGGCGACAAAATTAAACGCTTACCGTTTGTTGGTGTCTGGCTGGAGCGGAGACTGGCGGCAAAATCCTCCAAAACCCAAAGTATGAAAACCCAATCTCCGGCGCTTTGGGCGGCGGCGATTATGTATGGCTTTTCGCTGCGAAGAATGGCAAATCTGCGCAAAGTTCAGCGACTGGCGCAAAGTGGTGTTCTGGTGGTCAGCGATCGCTTTCCGCAGGCTGAAATTTCCGGTTTCTATTATGACGGTCCTGGGATTGGCGTCGAACGTGCGGCCGGGAAAATCAACATGTTCCTGGCGCAGCGTGAGCGGCAGTTATACCAACAAATGGCGCAATACCGCCCGGAATTAATCATTCGTCTGGGTATTGATATTGATACTGCTATCTCCCGCAAGCCTGACCATGACTATGCCGAGTTGCAGGACAAAATCGGTGTCATGTCGAAGATTGGCTATAACGGCACAAAAATTCTTGAGATTGATTCCAGAGCGCCCTACAGCGAAGTGCTGGAACAGGCACAGAAAGCGGTTTCTCTGGTTGCCATCGTTTCTGACCGCCGACGTTTAACTTAAGGCTGGCGGGCTGTTTTTCATTTTCAACGATAAGGTCTGGCTGAATTGGCGGGTTTTAACATCAAACATTGGTTTGCAGATGGCGCATTTCGCACCATTATTCGCAATAGCGCCTGGTTAGGCTCCAGCAATGTCGTGAGCGCTTTGCTGGGTTTACTGGCGCTTTCATGCGCAGGGAAAGGGATGACGCCAGCCATGTTTGGCGTACTGGTGATTGTGCAATCGTATGCCAAGTCGATCAGTGATTTTATTAAGTTTCAGACATGGCAGTTGGTAGTGCAGTATGGCACGCCAGCCTTAACCAATAATAATCCCCAACAATTTCGCAATGTTGTCTCTTTTTCCTTTTCGCTGGATATCGTCAGTGGTGCGGTGGCGATTGTCGGCGGCATTGCCTTGCTGCCATTTCTTTCTCACTCGTTAGGTCTGGATGAGCAAAGTTTTTGGCTGGCGGCGCTCTATTGCACGCTTATCCCCTCAATGGCTTCCTCCACGCCGACCGGCATTTTGCGCGCAGTGGATCGCTTCGACTTAATCGCGGTGCAGCAGGCGACGAAACCTTTTCTGCGTGCGGCGGGAAGCGTCATTGCCTGGTATTTTGACTTTGGTTTTGCGGGCTTCGTGATCGCCTGGTACGCCTCGAATCTGGTTGGTGGCACGATGTACTGGTGGTTTGCTGCGCGTGAACTGCGTCGTAGAAATATCCATAACGCCTTCAAATTAAATCTGTTTGAGTCTGCCAGACACATTAAAGGCGCGTGGAGTTTTGTCTGGTCAACCAATATTGCTCACTCCATCTGGTCGGCGCGTAACTCGTGCAGCACGGTGCTGGTGGGGATCGTGTTAGGGCCAGCGGCCGCCGGATTATTTAAAATCGCTATGACATTCTTTGACGCTGCCGGAACGCCCGCCAGTTTGCTGGGTAAGAGCTTTTACCCTGAAGTGATGCGTTTAGATCCTCGAACCACCAGACCGTGGTTGTTAGGCGTGAAGTCCGGCTTGCTGGCGGGCGGGATCGGCATTCTGGTTGCGCTTGCGGTGTTGATCGTTGGTAAGCCACTTATTTCGCTGGTGTTTGGCGTTAAATATCTCGAAGCATATGACCTGATTCAGGTCATGTTGGGCGCGATTGTTATTTCGATGCTGGGTTTCCCGCAGGAATCATTGCTGCTGATGGCGGGGAAACAACGCGCTTTTCTCGTGGCGCAAACCATCGCTTCAATCGGCTACATCGTGTTGCTGTTCATGTTCTGCCATCTGTTTGGCGTGCTGGGGGCGGCGTTTGCCTATTTCGGCGGTCAATGTCTGGATGTGGCGCTCTCATTAATTCCGACCTTAAAGGCGTTTTTTCAGCGCCATTCATTGCGTTATAACGCAGCCGGAGAGAAATCCTGATGATGAGAAAATATTTCCCGCTTGAGGCGAGCGAGCGTTTATTTATTGCGGTTGAGGAAGATGATGTTATTGATGAGTGGGTCAGTTTACCATCGACAATTGCTTTGCGTTGTACTGCTGAAATCATTCAGGATAACTATGCGTTATGTCTGCAATTCTGGCTGAATGGTGTTAATCGTCAGGAGTTACTGCATTTAATCCGCAAACAGTCCAAAGGTGAAGAGCTTACGTCTGACGAGCGCAAACAGTTTAAATACATGCGGGCGCGCTACAAGCATTTACGTTTTGCCCAACGGTTGTATTTAAAAAAACACCGGGCGGGATTCTTATTCGGCAAAACGACGGTTTTTCTTGGGCGTTTTCAGGACGGTTTTCGTAACGGTAAGAAAAATATCGTGTCGTATTACGGAAACTTGTTACGTATTTATTTAAGCCCTCTTGTATGGTGGCTGGTGAGTTATTTATTACGCCATAGCCAGTTAGAAAGCGTGAACGGCTTTATCGCTTATCGCCAGAAGCAAATGCACATTCTGAAGGAGATTGTTGCCAAACCACAGCTTACAGGCAGGGAATTTCATGATGTGCGAAAAATCATCAGCCAGCAGGTTTCTTATTACGACACGTTAAGATCGCTTGATCCTGAAAATAAAGAGGCGTTGCAGATTTCCCGCTTTCTCGCAGCCATTAATGGCCTGATGGGAGATAAGCACGACGACATGGTGGCGGACGATATGGAAAATCGCCAGTCGTATGATGCACCTGTGGCACTCGATAGCGATATTCGTCAGCGTTTAGAACTGCTGATTTCGCGTTTTCCGCTATAACCGGGGTAATGATGTTATCTCGTTTGATTGTCGCACTGATTATCATGCTCTTATTACCTGGTGCGCAGGCACACAATTTCGTCACAGGAAAACCGGTTCCCCCTGTTTATATCCAGGAAGGCGGTGAGTTGCTGCTTAATAACGAAGAGATTCACTACCAAAAGTGGAATAGCACGCAACTGGCGGGAAAAGTTCGTATTATCCAGTATATTGCCGGGCGAAAGTCGGCAAAGAAAAAGAACTCATTGCTAATCAAAGCAGTAGAAATAGCAAATTTCCCTCAGGATCGTTTTCAGCCCACCACCATAGTGAACACCGATGATGCCATCTTTGGCACCGGTTATTTCGTGGCAGGTAAAATTGAAAAAAATAAACGCCGCTATCCGTGGGCGCAATTTGTTATTGACGCCAATGGTCTGGGACGTCTTGCCTGGCAACTGCCGGAGCAGAGTTCAACCATTCTGGTGCTGAATAAATACGGGCAAATCCAGTGGGCAAAGGACGGTAGCCTGGTGCCGGAAGAAGTAGATCATGTTATTGCATTGGCACATAAGCTGATCAATGAATAAAAAATTCAAAGGATTGAGGGCGTTAGTGAGATGAAGTTGGTTGAGCACTACATCATGCGTGGTACGCGCCGTCTGGTGCTGATTATCATCGGTTTTCTGATCTTTATTTTTGCCAGCTACTCCGCACAGCGTTATCTGACCGAAGCGGCAAATGGAACCTTAGCGCTTGATGTTGTACTGGATATCGTTTTCTACAAGGTGCTGATTGCACTGGAGATGTTATTACCGGTTGGCCTGTATGTGTCGGTTGGCGTGACGCTTGGGCAGATGTATACCGATTCAGAAATTACCGCTATCTCTGCGGCGGGAGGCAGTCCGGCGCGTTTGTACAAAGCCGTTCTTTACCTGGCGATACCGCTAAGTATTTTTGTCACTCTGTTGTCGATGTATGGCAGGCCGTGGGCTTATGCGCAGATTTATCAACTGGAGCAACAGTCGCAGTCGGAGCTGGATGTTCGCCAGTTGCGGGCAAAGAAATTTAACACTAACGATAACGGACGAATGATCCTCTCTCAGACGGTTGATCAAGATAATAACCGCCTGACCGATGCGCTGATTTATACTTCTACCGCCAATCGAACACGTATTTTCCGCGCCCGTTCGGTCGATGTGGTCGACCCATCACCCGAGAAACCTACCGTTATGTTGCATAACGGAACTGCCTATCTTCTCGATCATCAGGGCCGTGACGACAACGAACAGCTTTACCGTAATCTGCAATTACATCTGAATCCGCTGGATCAAAGCCCTAACGTCAAACGCAAAGCGAAATCGGTCACGGAACTGGCACACTCTGTCTTTCCTGCCGATCATGCTGAGCTGCAATGGCGACAAAGCCGTGGCCTGACGGCGTTGTTGATGGCACTGCTGGCTATTTCTTTAAGCCGGGTAAAACCGCGGCAGGGGCGATTTTCTACGTTACTGCCACTGACATTACTGTTTATTGCCATTTTTTATGGCGGCGACGTCTGCCGCACCCTGGTGGCTAACGGCGCGATTCCCCTCATTCCTGGTTTGTGGTTAGTGCCCGGACTCATGCTAATAGGTCTGTTGATGCTGGTTGCTCGCGACTTCTCTTTGCTGCAGAAATTTTCCCGATGAATGTTTTCAGTCGCTATTTAATCCGCCATATCTTCCTCGGTTTTGCTGCCGCGGCCGGGCTACTGTTGCCGCTTTTTACCACCTTCAACCTGATTAACGAACTGGATGATGTCAGCCCTGGTGGTTATCGCTGGACTCAGGCGGTGCTGGTGGTACTGATGACCTTACCGCGCACACTGGTCGAGCTTGCACCATTTATCGCGTTATTGGGTGGGATTGTTGGCCTGGGGCAACTATCGAAAAACAGCGAACTTACCGCCATTCGTAGCACGGGTTTTTCTATTTTCCGTATTGCACTGGTGGCGCTGGTCGCCGGAATACTGTGGACTGTTTCGTTAGGCGCGATTGATGAGTGGGTTGCGTCGCCATTGCAGCAACAGGCACTGCAAATCAAATCTACCGCGGTAGCGTTGGGAGATGAGGATGATATTACCGGCAATATGCTGTGGGCCAGGCGCGGCAATGAATTTGTGACGGTGAAATCGCTGAACGAACTGGGTCAGCCTGTGGGCGTGGAGATATTTCATTACCGCGACGATCTCTCGCTCGAATCCTACATTTATGCACGCAGTGCCACCATTGAAAACGACAAAACGTGGATCCTGCACGGCGTGAATCACAAAAAATGGCTTAACGGTAAAGAAACGCAGGAAGCATTAGCCAATCTTGCCTGGCAATCGGCATTCACCAGTATGAATCTCGAAGAGTTATCGATGCCGGGGAATACTTTTTCTGTCCGTCAGCTCAACCATTACATCCATTATTTGCAGGAAACCGGACAACCGGGCAGCGAATACCGCCTTGCACTGTGGGAAAAGCTGGGGCAACCCATCTTAACTCTGGCGATGATTTTACTGGCTGTACCCTTTACCTTTAGCACTCCGCGCTCGCCGGGGATGGGCAGCCGTCTTGCTGTAGGCGTCATCGTTGGCTTGCTTACCTGGATCAGCTATCAAATCATGGTCAATCTGGGATTGCTATTTGCGTTGAGCGCGCCCGTTACCGCGCTCGGTTTACCGGTAGCGTTTGTGTTGGTGGCGTTGATTCTGGTGTATTGGTATGACAGGCAACATTAATCCAGCCGTGGCGTAACACCACGGCGGGCCAATATTACGACTTCAGGGTAGCAAATGCCTGAATGATGGTATCGATTTGCTCGCGGCTGTGAGCGGCGTTAACGCTACAGCGCAGCAGCGTAATACCCGCAGGTGCGGCAGGCGGCAGGATAAGATTCACATAAACGCCCAGCGAGATAAGCTCGCGCCAGATACGTAACCCTTCCTCTTTCGAACCGATTATCACCGGCACTACCGGGCTGATATGCGAGCTTAACTCATAACCCAACTTTTGTAGCCCGTCATACAGATGGTTGGCGTTATCCATCAGCTTTTGCCGCAGCTCTGGTTGTGTGGCAATGGTTTTTAACGACGAGCGCACGGTCGCAATGCAGGAAGGGGAAGGCGAGGCGGTAAAAATATACGGGCGGCTGCCGTAGCGCAGCACTTCCATCGCTTCCGAACCCACGGCAAAACCGCCAATGGAGGCCAGGCTTTTACTGAAGGTGCCGACGATAATATCCACATCGTCTTCAACGCCAACGGCTTCAACCAGTCCGCGGCCCGTTGCGCCTAATACGCCAAATGAATGCGCTTCATCGACAATCAAATAACCACCGAGGCGACGTTTGATATCAACGATTTCTGCCAGCGGTGCCACATCACCGAGCATACTGTAGATGCCCTCAACGATGATAATCGCCTCTTTTGCCCGTTCACCGAGGCGAACCATGCGACGCTCCAGATCGTTGGCGTCGTTATGGCGGAAACGAATAATTTCCGCACCGCCGAGAGAACAGGCGTCATAAATACTGGCGTGGCTGTCGGCATCGAGCAATACCACGGCGTTATGGTCGGCAAGTGCGCTGATGACACCTAAATTCGCGGTATAACCGGTTGAAAAAACGATAGCGGTAGGGCGATTGAAGAACTCTGCAATTTCTTTCTCTAATGCCAGATGCGGCGCATAACTGCCATTAGCCATACGAGAACCGGTGGTGCCGGTGCCTTGGGTCGCTAACGCCGCCTGACCTTCCGCAATGGCATCATGATTGAAGGTTAATCCGAGATAATTATTGGTCCCGGCCAGAATCACTTTTTTATTGCCGATACGGCCTTCGGTGGCGGAATACACTTCATCAATACAGGTGCCAAACGGCGTTAAACCGTTATCACTAAATTGCAGCCGCTCACCAGCAAGGCGCGCATATTTATCATAAAGCCCCATTATTTATTCTCCAGCCATGGAAGTAGAGTTTCCATTAATTGCGCAGGGGTTTTGACATCCAGCAGAATATTAATAGGAATGGAAATATCGAATCTGTCTTCCAGCATCATTAAGAGATCCATCACTTTGATCGACTCCAGGCCGAGATCGTTGACGAGATCGCTGTCGGGCTTAATTTCCACACCGTTTTCGACCAACTCCTGTAAACAGGAAAGGATGTAATCCATTACTATTTAACGATTTACCATAGAAACGTTAACACACCTTTAAACAAGACAATCAAAATAGCCCGTTGCGTAATGCGTGTTCCAGGCTAACCCCGGGAAACCAATTAATATCTTCAGAAATACATTTATTACTTGCCGACCAGTCGGCATGGGTTAATTCACGGATTTTCGAGCGGGTCAGCATGGGTTCTTTACCTGCGAGGCGACTCAACGCGGTACTGATATCCGCAAGGCAGGTGAGTAACGGCAGAGGAATACCGACCATCCGCACAGAACCACAACGGGCTACAGCGGCAAGCTGTTGGACACGTCGCCAGTCATAACCTCCGGCGATGCCATCGCATAATTCATACGTTTGCGTCTGTACGGAATCGGCGCTTAACCACTGACCCACAGCCTGGGCGAAATCGGTGACGTGCAGAAAAGAGAGCTGCGTATCTGGTGCGCCAGTACGTGGCAGAAGTCCGCGCAGCATCCAGTCAAACAGCGGTTTTAGCTCTTTATCGCCGGGGCCATACACTGCAGTTGGACGAAAAACGCCCAGCGTGATTTCGCCAGCCATTGCTGCCAGTCGTTGTTCGGCTACGAATTTAGATTTTGCATACCAGGAGAGTTCGGGATGACGCGCCGCCAGTGAAGAGATAAACAGGAAACGTTGGCAGCAGCCGCTCTCTTTTGCCGCCTGCATCAGGCGCAGGCTGCCGTCGACGTTACAACGGGTAAAGATATCTTCTTTGTGTCCGCGCACTTGCCCGGCGCAATGGACCACCGCGCTGGCGCTGGCAACCAGTTCGCTAAGCGAATGCGTATCTTCCAGCGAACCGCGCACCCAGATGAGATTATCGCTAACGTGAGCGCGGGTAGTACGCGTCAAAGCGCGAACGTGAAAGCCGCGGGCGAGCAGGTTATCGATAATATATTTCCCGATAAACCCGGTAGCGCCCGTCACCGCGACAGTTTGATTCATACGAGAGATCCCTGAACATGAGGATTAGCGGCAACGGCCTTCTGATAACGTTTTTTCGCTTCTGCGCGGGCGGGCTTGCCGGAAGAGGTGCGGGGAATACTGTGGGGCGGTAACAGGTCGATAGCCGCAGTTACGCCAAATTCGCTTTGTATCCGCGCCGCCAGCGTGTGTGGATAAGCTGCGTGCGGCGCTTTTCGTCGCTGATCCGGCACTGGATCTGCAAAATAATATTTTCCTGGGCGGTAACGAAAGCAATGGCATCGCCAGAGTGAATTTCCGGTTCCTGTTCCGCAATATATTCAATATCCTGCGGCCAGATATTGCGGCCACGAATAATAATCAGATCTTTAATGCGCCCGGTGACATACAGATAACCGTCCAGCAGATAACCGAGATCGCCAGTATCTAACCAACCCGTCGCGGCAATCTCGTTTTGTGAAGCCATGTCGCCAAAGTAGCCACTCATCAGGCTGGGGCCAGAGATGCAAATATGGCCCACCACACGTTCCGCTACCGGTATCCCCGCTTCATTACGGATTTCAATGCCATGTTCCGGCAACGCTTTACCGCAGTTGACGAAAGTTGATATGGCACGTGTCTCAACACCCGGCGTAACGGCTTTCCCCTGATATTCGAGGATGTCGCGATCCACGTCGTTAACCACAACCCCAGAGGCTTCATCGGAAAAGCTGACAGCCAGCGCGTTCTCTGCCAGTCCGTAGCACGGCATAAACGTTTTATCGTCAAAGTTAACTGGACGGAAACATTCAGCAAATTGATGGAGTTGTTCGGCGGAGATAGGCTCTGCGCCAATACCGGCGACGCGCCAGCAGGAGAGATCCAGTTCAGCGAGATCTCTTTCATTCACGCGGCGCTGGCACAATTCATAGCCAAATGGTGGCGCAACGGAGACGGTGCCGCGATTTTTGCTGATCAATTTAAGCCATTGCAGTGGGCGCATGGCAAAATCCTGGGTGCGCAAATAATCCACTGAAAGCTGCGTGGCGACAGGTGTCAGAAGAAAACCGACCAGCCCCATATCATGGTAGAAAGGTAGCCAGGAGACACAGCGATCGCCTGGGCGTAATTTAATGCCATCGTGGCTGATGGCACGTAGATTGGCCATCACTTCGCGATGAGTGATGATGACGCCACGGGGAAAACGGGTGCTGCCGGAGGTGTACTGCAGATAGGCGATATCGTCTGGCACTGGCAACGGGAGCGTAACATCGGCTTCTGGCAAGGTTTTAAACCAGGCATGGCTCAAAACATGTAACTCGGGTTTGCCCTGCGTCGCGGCATTGACCAGCGGCAACCACTCATCACCAGTGATAATCGCCGCAGGCTGGCAGCTTGCCAGCAACCCTTGCAGTTTTGTGCTCCATGAATCCCGCTGACCGACGCCCATCGGAATCGCCAGTGGGACAGCGACTAATCCGGCATACTGGCAGGCAAAAAACGCTTCGACAAACCCGCTACTGGTTTCCGCAATCAGCGCCACGCGATCGCCTTTTTTCAGGTTTAGCGATAACAGTCGCCTGGCTCCTGTTTCCGCACGTGCTTTTAAAGTGTGATATTCCAGTTCATCTTCAAGCTGGCTACGCCTGTCATAAAAATTCATTCCGGCGTTACCCAGAGCGGCATAGTCCAAAGCATCAACCAGCGTTGGAAAATCGGCATAGCGCATAGGCAGGGAATGCGTAAAGATTTTATTGGACATATACACCACAAGAAAATTGGATATCAAAAATAAAATGACAATAATGCGGTGGATTATATATGCATAAAAGATAAATGAGATAGTATTTTCATTGGTGCGATATTGAACATTGATTAAAATAATAAGTTCTGTTTTTTGTTTCTTATTGTGAATGATATTTAATTTATGAATGTATTAAGTAATGCCTTGTCTGGTCGCATTAAGTCTATAAAAGGCATTATTAACCGTCTTACGCAGGCTCTGGTTTTACCGTAATTATTAATAAATATTATTTTATCTTCGTTTGTATTCATTGGGTGGATTATGAAGGTGCCGTTCGTTGCAGTTGCAGCCTGTTTTTCACCGTTAATTATTTGTTATCCACGTAAATATGGAATGCGATCTGCTGATGATTAAAATTGAAAAAGTAATAAATAAAAATGACTTAAAGGCATTTATCGCTTTTCCGTCGTCACTTTATTCCAATGATTCAAACTGGATCCCCCCTTTATGCATTGAACGCAGTGAGCATCTGTCACAAAAGAATCCGGGAACGGACCATATTATCTGGCAGGCGTGGGTGGCAAAAAAAGAGGGGCAGATAGTCGGGCGCATTACGGCGCAAATCGATACCTTGCACCGCGAGCGATACGGCGAAGATACGGGGCATTTTGGCATGATTGACGCCATTGATGATCCACAGGTATTTGCGGCCTTATTTGACGCAGCGGAAGGGTGGCTGAAGTCACAAGGGGCACGCAACATCACTGGCCCCTTCAGCCTGAATATCAATCAGGAGAGTGGGTTACTGATTGAAGGGTTTGATACGCCGCCCTGCGCGATGATGCCGCACGGCAAACCGTGGTATGCCGCGCATCTCGAGCAATTGGGCTATCAGAAAGGCATTGATTTACTGGCGTGGTGGATGCAGCGAACCGATCTCACTTTCTCTCCGGCGCTAAAAAAACTGATGGATCAGGTACGCAAAAAGGTGACCATTCGCTGCATCAATCGCCAGCGGTTTGCTGAAGAGATGCAGATCCTGCGTGAGATTTTCAACTCTGGCTGGCAGCACAACTGGGGCTTTGTGCCGTTTACCGAACGCGAATTTGCCATCATGGGCGATCAGCTTAAATACCTGGTGCCGGACGATATGATCTACATTGCTGAGATAGACTCTGCACCCTGCGCGTTTGTTGTCGGCTTACCGAACATCAACGAGGCGATTGCTGATCTGAATGGATCGCTCTTTCCCCTCGGCTGGGCAAAATTGCTGTGGCGCTTAAAAGTCAGTGGTATGCGAACTGCGCGAGTGCCGCTAATGGGTGTGCGCGACGAATATCAGTTTAGTCGTATCGGACCGGTAATCGCGCTGTTGCTGATTGAAGCATTACGCGATCCCTTTACCCGCAGGAAGATCGACGCGCTGGAGATGTCATGGATCCTCGAAACCAATACGGGCATGAATAACATGCTGGAACGTATTGGCGCACAGCCATATAAGCGTTACCGCTTGTATGAAAAGCAGATTTAACGCCCGCTAACTCTGGCTCATCTCCAGCGGCACCGCCGAGCGAATCAAGTGGTGACCTTCCAGTTCGATATTGTGGAGATTCTTTTTCACGGTCATCACATGATCGCGGGCCGCGCGCTGGGCCACATGCGGCAGTCGTTGCAAAACCGCGTTATAGATCCGCGCATGTTGGCGATCGATCTGCTTTTTTTGCTGGGGGCGATGGTAGAGATTATTCACGCTGGCAAACACCGAATTAAACATCAGATCGGTCAATGATTGCAGAGTGAAAACCAGCACCTGATTGTGGGAAGCCTGACAAATAGCGAGATGGAAAGCGTGATCCAACTGCGCATGTTCGATCAGTGAAATCTCTTTGTTGTTCTCACTGGCGGCGAGCATTTTTTCATAACAGCGAGTTATCAATACAAAATCAGCCTGGGTTCCCAGCGTTGCCGCCAACCTTGCTGATTCGCCTTCCAGTAATGCCCGGACGTCGAGCAGATCATACAGTGTTCGCGGCTGCGTGCTGAACAGATGGATCAGCGGACTGGTGTCCTGTACCCGATTAAGTCGCGCGACCCGAGAATCGCGCCCCTGCGCCGTTTCAATAATCCCGCGCCCGCGCAGCACCGTCAGCCCTTCACGCAGTGCGGAACGCGAGAAGCCGAGCTTTTCGCACAGTCGACGTTCCGAGGGAAGCGGCTGCCCGACCTTCAACACACCGTCGATAATTAACCGTTCGATACTCTCTGCAACCACTTCGCAAATAGGGCGACGTTCATCTTTCATTCCCGGACCTCGTGCACAGGTAGGACCAATTTTTCTGTTCTTAATTCGCGAAACACGCACATCATGCAAGTGATTATGTTACATCAATTTAACATTGAATTAACCTATGCGTGGTCACAGAGCTGGAAAAAAAATGGTCTGACCGGTAACTAAAGAGATAGACGAAAACAAAAAGCCCGCTTAATAACTGTTCACAGAAGCAGCACGCAAAAATCAGCTACCACACAACACAACAAAGCGAACCCTACTCATGAGCATCTTGTACGAAGAGCGTCTTGATGGCGCTTTACCCGATGTCGACCAAACATCGGTACTGATGGCACTGCGTGAGCATGTCCCCGGACTCGAGATCCTGCATACCGATGAGGAGATCACTCCTTACGAGTGTGACGGGTTGAGCGCGTATCGCACGCGTCCATTACTGGTTGTTCTGCCTAAGCAGATAGAACAGGTGGCGGCGATTCTGGCTGTCTGCCACCGTCTGCGTGTGCCGGTGGTGACTCGTGGCGCGGGCACCGGGCTTTCTGGCGGCGCGTTGCCGCTGGAAAAAGGCGTGTTGTTAGTGATGGCGCGCTTTAAAGAGATCCTCGATATAAACCCCGTCGGTCGCCGTGCGCGCGTGCAGCCGGGCGTGCGTAATCTGGCTATCTCCCAGGCCGTAGCGCCGCATAATCTCTATTACGCGCCGGACCCTTCTTCACAAATCGCCTGTTCCATTGGCGGCAATGTGGCGGAAAATGCCGGTGGCGTTCACTGTCTGAAATATGGGCTTACCGTACATAACCTGCTGAAAATTGAAGTGCAAACGCTGGACGGAGAGACGCTGACACTGGGATCGGATGCGCTGGATTCGCCGGGTTTTGACCTGCTGGCGCTGTTTACTGGATCAGAAGGTATGCTCGGCGTGACCACCGAAGTGACGGTAAAACTGCTGCCGAAGCCCCCCGTGGCACGGGTTCTGTTAGCCAGCTTTGGCTCGGTAGAAAAAGCCGGACTCGCCGTCGGTGACATCATCGCCAATGGCATTATCCCTGGTGGGCTGGAGATGATGGATAACCTGTCGATTCGCGCGGCAGAAGATTTTATTCATGCCGGTTATCCCGTTGATGCCGAAGCGATTTTATTGTGCGAGCTGGACGGCGTGGAGTCTGACGTACAGGAAGATTGTGAACGGGTTAACGACATCTTACGGAAAGCGGGCGCGACTGACGTCCGTCTGGCGCAGGACGAAGCGGAGCGTGTGCGTTTCTGGGCCGGTCGTAAAAACGCCTTTCCGGCGGTGGGGCGCATCTCTCCCGATTACTACTGCATGGACGGCACCATCCCACGCCGCGCGCTGCCTGGCGTACTGGAAGGCATTGCTCGTTTATCGCAGCAATATGATTTACGCGTCGCCAACGTCTTTCATGCCGGAGACGGTAACATGCACCCGTTAATCCTTTTCGATGCCAATGAACCCGGCGAATTTGCCCGCGCGGAAGCGCTGGGTGGGAAGATCCTCGAACTCTGCGTGGAAGTGGGCGGCAGCATCAGTGGGGAGCATGGCATTGGGCGCGAAAAAATCAATCAAATGTGCGCCCAGTTCAACAGCGATGAAATCACGACCTTCCATGCGGTCAAGGCGGCATTTGACCCCGATGGTTTGCTGAACCCTGGAAAAAACATTCCCACGCTACACCGCTGCGCTGAATTTGGTGCCATGCACGTGCACCACGGTCATTTACCTTTCCCTGAACTGGAGCGTTTCTGATGCTACGTGAGTGTGATTACAGCCAGGCGCTGCTGGAACAGGTGAATCAGGCGATTAGTAATAAAACGCCGCTGGTGATTCAGGGAAGCAATAGCAAAGCCTTTTTAGGTCGCCCTGTCACCGGGCAAACGCTGGATGTGCGTTGTCATCGCGGCATTGTGAATTACGACCCGACCGAGTTGGTGATCACCGCTCGTGCCGGAACGCCGCTGATGGCGATTGAAGCGGCGCTGGAAAGTGCGGGGCAAATGCTGCCCTGCGAGCCACCGTATTATGGTGAAGAAGCCACCTGGGGCGGCATGGTCGCTTGCGGTCTGGCGGGGCCGCGTCGACCGTGGAGCGGTTCGGTACGCGATTTTGTCCTCGGTACGCGCATTATTACCGGCAGTGGAAAACATCTGCGTTTTGGTGGCGAAGTGATGAAAAACGTTGCCGGATACGATCTCTCACGGCTAATGGCCGGAAGCTATGGCTGTCTTGGCGTACTTACTGAAATCTCAATGAAAGTGTTGCCTCGACCGCGCGCCACTATCAGCCTGCGTCGGGAAATCAGCCTGCAAGAAGCCATGAACGAAATCGCCCAGTGGCAACTCCAGCCATTACCCATTAGCGGTTTATGTTACTTCGACAACGGCTTGTGGCTCCGCCTTGAAGGCGGTGAAGGCTCGGTAAAAGCGGCGCGTGAACTGCTGGGGGGCGAAGAGGTTGCGGGTCAGTTCTGGCAGCAATTGCGTGAACAACAACTGCCATTCTTCTCGTTACCAGGGACTTTGTGGCGCATTTCATTACCCACCGATGCACCGATGATGGATTTACCCGGCGAGCAACTGATCGACTGGGGGGGCGCGTTACGCTGGCTGAAATCGACAGCCGATGACAATCAAATCCACCGTATCGCCCGCAACGCTGGTGGTCACGCAACTCGCTTTAGTCCAGGTGATGGCAGTTTTGCTCCGTTGCCTGCCCCTTTATTCCGCTATCACCAGCAGCTTAAACAGCAGCTCGACCCTTGCGGTGTGTTTAACCCCGGTCGCATGTACGCGGAACTTTAAGGAGCAGACTATGCAAACCCGGTTAACCGAAGAGATGCGCCAGAATACGCGGGCGCTGGAAGCTGACAGCATTCTGCGCGCCTGTGTGCACTGCGGATTTTGTACCGCAACCTGCCCGACCTATCAGCTCCTGGGTGATGAACTGGACGGGCCGCGTGGGCGCATCTATCTGATTAAACAGGTGCTGGAAGGTAACGAAGTTACACTTAAAACGCAGGAGCATCTCGATCGCTGTCTCACGTGCCGCAACTGTGAAACCACCTGTCCTTCTGGTGTGCGCTATCACACTCTGTTGGATATCGGGCGTGATATCGTCGAGCAAAAAGTGAAACGTCCACTGCCGGATCGAATGCTACGCGAAGGGCTGCGTCAGGTAGTGCCGCGTCCGGCGGTCTTCCGTGCGCTGACGCAAGTAGGCCTGGTGCTACGACCGTTTTTGCCAGAGCAGATTAGAGCAAAACTCCCCGCCGGGATCGTGAAAGCCAAACCGCGTCCGCCGTTGCGTCATAAGCGTCGGGTTTTAATGCTGGAAGGTTGCGTCCAGCCTACGCTTTCGCCCAACACCAACGCGGCAACCGCGCGGGTGCTGGATCGTCTGGGGATCAGCGTCATGCCAGCTAACGAAGCAGGCTGTTGTGGCGCGGTGGACTATCATCTTAATGCGCAAGAGAAAGGGTTAGCGCGCGCGCGAAATAATATTGATGCCTGGTGGCCGGCGATTGAAGCAGGCGCCGAGGCAATTTTGCAAACCGCCAGCGGCTGTGGGGCGTTCGTTAAAGAGTATGGGCAGATGCTGAAAAACGATGCGTTGTATGCCGATAAAGCGCGTCAGGTCAGCGAACTGGCGGTTGATTTAGTCGAGCTTTTGCGTGAGGAGCCGCTGGAAAAGCTGGCGATTCGCGGCGATAAAAAACTGGCCTTCCACTGTCCGTGTACCCTGCAACATGCGCAAAAACTGAATGGCGAAGTAGAAAAAGTGTTACTGCGGCTGGGATTTACCTTAACCGACGTTCCCGACAGCCATCTGTGCTGCGGTTCGGCGGGAACTTATGCGTTAACGCATCCCGATCTGGCGCGCCAGTTGCGGGATAACAAAATGAATGCGCTGGAAAGCGGCAAACCGGAAATGATCGTTACCGCCAACATTGGTTGCCAGACGCATCTGGCGAGCGCCGGTCGTACCTCTGTGCGTCACTGGATTGAAATTGTAGAACAAGCCCTTGAAAAGGAATAACAAAATGAAAACTAAAGTCATTCTTAGCCAGCAAATGGCGAGTGCAATTATTGCCGCAGGTCAGGAAGAGGCGCAGAAAAATAACTGGTCCGTTTCCATTGCTGTTGCCGATGACGGCGGTCATCTGCTGGCGTTAAGTCGTATGGATGATTGCGCGCCGATTGCGGCCTACATCTCCCAGGAGAAAGCGCGTACCGCCGCGCTGGGGCGCCGCGAAACTAAGGGCTATGAAGAGATGGTGAACAACGGACGTACGGCGTTTGTGACGGCACCGTTACTGACGTCGCTGGAAGGCGGCGTACCGGTTGTTGTTGATGGGCAGATTATTGGCGCTGTGGGTGTGTCTGGTTTAACCGGGGCACAGGATGCGCAGGTCGCGAAAGCGGCAGCAGCGGTATTGGCGAAATAAGCGAAAACGAGGAGATTAACAATGAGTGAAACCATAACCCAGGGCCGTTTACGCATTGACGCCAACTTTAAACGTTTTGTTGATGAAGAAGTTTTACCCGGAACAGGGCTGGACTCTACGGCGTTCTGGCACAATTTTGATGATATTGTTCACGATCTGTCGCCAGAGAATCGTCAGTTACTGGCAGAGCGCGATCGCATTCAGGCGGCGCTCGACGAATGGCATCGCCGCAATCCGGGGCCGGTAAAAGATAAAGCAGCCTATAAATCTTTCCTGCGTGAACTGGGCTACCTGGTGCCGCAACCGGGCCATGTGACGGTGGAAACCACCGGCATCGACAGCGAAATCACCAGCCAGGCGGGGCCGCAACTGGTGGTTCCGGCAATGAACGCCCGCTACGCGTTGAATGCGGCGAACGCTCGCTGGGGTTCACTGTACGATGCGCTATACGGCAGCGACATCATCCCGCAGGAAGGGGCGATGGTCAGCGGCTACGATCCGCAGCGTGGTGCGCAGGTTATCGCCTGGGTTCGCCGCTTCCTCGATGAATCACTACCGCTGGAAAACGGCAGCTATCAGGATGTGGCGGCGTTTAAGGTGGTCGACAAACAATTACGTATTCTGTTGAAAAATGGCTCAGAAACCACGTTACGTACCCCGGCGCAGTTTGTCGGCTACCGTGGTGATGCTGCTGCACCGACCTGCATTTTGCTGAAAAATAACGGTCTGCATATCGAACTGCAAATCGATGCCAACGGACGGATTGGCAAAGACGATCCGGCGCATATCAACGACGTTATCGTCGAAGCCGCCATCAGTACCATTCTCGATTGTGAAGACTCGGTCGCTGCGGTTGATGCTGAAGATAAAATCCTGCTGTACCGCAATCTGTTGGGGCTGATGCAGGGCACTCTGCAAGAGAAAATGGAGAAAAACGGTCGGCAAATCGTGCGTAAACTGAATGACGATCGTCAGTACACCGCCGCCGATGGTTCTGAAATTTCTTTGCACGGGCGCTCGCTGCTGTTTATCCGCAACGTGGGGCATTTGATGACTATCCCCGTAATTTGGGACAGCGAAGGCAATGAAATTCCGGAAGGTATTCTTGATGGCGTCATGACAGGTGCGATTGCCCTCTACGACTTAAAAGTGCAGAAAAACTCGCGTACTGGCAGCGTCTATATTGTGAAACCGAAAATGCACGGTCCGCAGGAAGTGGCGTTTGCCAACAAACTGTTTACCCGCGTTGAGACCATGCTTGGTATGGAACCAAATACCCTGAAAATGGGCATTATGGATGAAGAACGCCGGACCTCGCTGAACTTGCGTAGTTGTATCGCCCAGGCACGCAACCGCGTGGCGTTCATCAACACCGGCTTCCTCGACCGTACTGGTGATGAGATGCATTCGGTGATGGAAGCGGGCCCGATGTTGCGTAAAAACCAGATGAAATCGACACCGTGGATCAAAGCCTACGAGCGCAATAACGTGCTTTCCGGCCTGTTTTGTGGGCTGCGCGGTAAAGCGCAAATCGGTAAAGGGATGTGGGCAATGCCAGATCTGATGGCAGACATGTACAGCCAAAAGGGCGATCAGTTACGTGCCGGGGCGAACACGGCCTGGGTTCCGTCACCGACCGCAGCCACGTTGCATGCGTTGCACTATCACCAAACCAACGTACAGAGCGTGCAAGCCAACATTGCCAACACAGAGTTCAATGCAGAATTTGAGCCTCTGCTGGACGATCTGCTGACCATTCCGGTTGCTGAAAACGCAAACTGGTCGGCACAAGAGATCCAACAAGAGCTGGATAACAACGTGCAGGGGATTCTGGGTTATGTGGTGCGTTGGGTAGAGCAGGGGATTGGTTGTTCAAAAGTGCCGGATATCCACAACGTGGCGCTGATGGAAGACCGTGCAACGCTGCGCATCTCCAGCCAACATATCGCCAACTGGTTACGTCACGGTATTCTGACCAAAGAACAGGTGCAGGCGTCGCTGGAGAATATGGCGAAAGTGGTTGATCAGCAAAACGCTGGCGATCCGGCGTATCGTCCGATGGTGGGGAATTTTGCTAACTCGTGTGCGTTTAAAGCCGCCAGCGATTTAATCTTCCTCGGTGTGAAACAGCCAAACGGTTATACCGAACCGTTATTACATGCCTGGCGTTTACGCGAAAAAGAAAGTCATTAATAGCAATAGCAAAAGCCCCGGCAAGTTTTACCGCTGGGGCTATTATAGTTACTGCGGTAGTACATTTATCCCGGAAATAACCGGAGCGATTATCAGGGTTTAATAAAATTAAATACCCGTAGCGCATCATTAGCGGGTTAAAACAACAATATGGACATCTTAACGATACTCTGCGCCTGCGGGTGCGGAACAGAACCCCTTACCCGATATACTTGTTATGCCTGAGGTAGCAATTGCGTTAGCGGCGTGCTGTTGCTGTAAAGTATAACGCCTATATTTTACAGTTCAGTCCTCTTTTGCTTATTACAACCTTAAGCATATCAAGCATATAAAGATAATAAGAGACTGAACAATATGGTTACCTGGACCCAAATGTATATGCCGATGGGAGGGCTGGGGCTATCCGCTCTGGTTGCCCTGATCCCGATAATATTCTTCTTCGTTGCGCTTGCGATATTACGTCTGAAAGGGCATGTCGCCGGAGCAATAACCCTTATATTATCGATATTGATTGCGATATTCGCCTTTAAAATGCCGATTGATATGGCATTTGCTGCTGCGGGATATGGTTTTATTTATGGTTTATGGCCAATCGCCTGGATTATTGTCGCGGCGGTATTCCTCTATAAATTAACCGTTGCCAGCGGCCAGTTTGATATTATCCGCAGCTCGGTTATCTCCATCACCGACGATCAACGTTTGCAGGTGTTGCTGATTGGCTTCTCTTTTGGCGCACTGTTAGAAGGAGCTGCGGGCTTTGGCGCGCCGGTGGCGATTACTGGCGCGCTGCTGGTGGGACTGGGCTTTAAACCGTTATACGCGGCGGGGCTGTGTCTGATTGCCAACACCGCGCCGGTGGCGTTTGGTGCGTTGGGCGTGCCTATTCTGGTTGCCGGTCAGGTGACTGGCATCGATCCGTTCGACATTGGCGCAATGGCGGGACGTCAGTTGCCGTTCCTGTCGGTACTGGTGCCGTTCTGGCTGGTGGCGATGATGGACGGCTGGAAAGGGGTGAAAGAGACATGGCCAGCGGCGCTGGTGGCGGGTGGTAGCTTCGCAGTTACCCAGTTCTTTACCTCTAACTACATTGGCCCGGAACTGCCGGATATTACTTCGGCGCTGGTGAGTATCGTCTCACTCTCTTTATTCCTCAAAGTCTGGCGGCCGAAAAATACCGAAACGGCAATCAGCATGGGGCAATCCGCAGGTGCGATGGTGGTGAATAAACCGTCTTCTGGCGGCCCAGTACCGTCAGAATACAGCCTTGGGCAAATCATTCGTGCGTGGTCACCGTTTTTAATCTTAACGGTGCTGGTCACCATCTGGACCATGAAGCCGTTTAAAGCGTTATTCGCTCCGGGCGGCGCGTTTTATTCGCTGGTGATTAACTTCCAGATCCCCCATTTGCATCAACAGGTACTGAAAGCGGCACCCATTGTCGCCCAACCGACGCCAATGGATGCGGTGTTTAAATTTGATCCACTCTCCGCTGGTGGAACTGCGATTTTTATCGCGGCAATTATCTCTATCTTCATTCTTGGTGTCGGGATCAAGAAAGGTATTGGCGTTTTCGCAGAAACGCTAATTAGCCTGAAGTGGCCGATATTGTCGATTGGCATGGTGCTGGCATTTGCCTTCGTGACCAACTATTCCGGCATGTCCACTACGCTGGCGCTGGTACTGGCGGGTACTGGCGTGATGTTCCCGTTCTTCTCGCCGTTCCTTGGTTGGCTGGGGGTATTTCTTACCGGCTCTGACACATCCTCGAACGCCCTGTTTGGTTCACTGCAATCAACCACCGCGCAGCAAATCAACGTCTCGGACACTCTGCTGGTGGCAGCAAATACCAGCGGCGGCGTGACCGGCAAGATGATCTCCCCGCAATCTATCGCCGTGGCCTGCGCCGCGACGGGCATGGTGGGCAGAGAATCTGAATTGTTCCGTTACACCGTGAAGCACAGTCTGATCTTTGCCAGCGTTATTGGCATTATCACGCTGCTGCAGGCATATGTGTTTACCGGAATGTTGGTTTCGTAATTCAATAGAGCCGGATGGCTGTAAATATCATCCGGCTTTTTTCATATCTGTTTCGTTATTCCGGCTAAACAATAGCAAGATTATTTCTCTATTTATTATCATCAGATCAATAATGTTTGATGATTAGATAACCCGGTAAATAATTAATGGCGTGAAAATCTGTGTTTTTTTACCACGCAAAACAAGCTGTATTAATTGTGTTCGCTTGATGAGCAAGTAGCGTGCTATCTGTTGCTTTTGCAATCGCAATCGTTAAAACTATCAATGACTTGAGATAGTAATATTGTGAATGATTGTTACTTTTTTGTTTGTTAAAAATTTTTATAAATCACCCCTCTGACATCGTATAGGGGATATTCCTATAAATTTTATCTATTTCGTTATCAATAATGCAGATTTCTTAAGAATGGAGGTTATTTTTAGAGAAGGTAAAACATAAAACTATTTCCACAGTTACGAATTTTTTAACTTTGTTTTGTCACTTGCGTTATTAATGAATAAGAAATTTAAATATAAGAAATCGCTTTTAGCGGCTATTTTAAGCGCAACCCTGTTAGCCGGTTGTGATGGCGGTGGTTCAGGCTCGTCCTCCGATACTCCGCCTGTAGATTCTGGAACAGGGTCTTTGCCGGAAGTGAAACCTGATCCAACACCAAACCCGGAGCCGACGCCTGAGCCGACGCCGGACCCAGAACCTACGCCGGATCCAACCCCTGATCCTGAGCCGACACCAGAACCAGAGCCAGAACCTGTTCCCACGAAAACGGGTTATCTGACCCTGGGCGGAAGCCAGCGGGTAACTGGTGCTACCTGTAATGGTGAATCCAGCGATGGCTTTACTTTTACACCTGGCAACACCGTGAGTTGTGTGGTTGGTAGTACGACCATTGCAACTTTCAACACCCAGTCAGAAGCTGCGCGTAGCCTGCGTGCGGTTGACAAAGTGTCGTTTAGCCTCGAGGACGCGCAGGAGCTGGCGGATTCTGAAAATGAGAAAACCAACGCTATCTCTCTGTTAACTTCCAGCGACAGTTGCCCGGCGGATGCAGAACAACTTTGTCTGACCTTCTCGTCAGTGGTCGATCGCGCACGCTTTGAAAAACTGTATAAGCAAATCGATCTGGCACCGGAAGAATTCAAAAAGCTGGTAAATGAGGAAGTGGAAAACAATGTCGCGACCGATAAAGCGCCATCCACCCATACCTCACCGGTCGTGCCCGTCACGACAGAGGGAACAACGCCGGATCTGAACGCCAAATTTGTGTCAGCTAATGCGGAACAGTTTTATCAGTATCAACCTACTGAAATTATTCTCTCCGAAGGCCGCCTGGTGGATAGCCAGGGATATGGTGTTGCTGGTGTTGACTACTACACCAATTCAGGCCGTGGTGTGACAGGGGAAAATGGTGAATTTTCCTTTAGCTGGGGCGAAACCATCTCCTTTGGTATCGATACCTTTGAACTTGGCTCAGTACGCGGCAACAAGTCGACCATTGCGCTGACTGAACTGGGTGATGAAGTTCGCGGCGCGAATGTCGATCAACTGATTCATCGCTATTCGACGACCGGGCAAAATAATACCCGTGTTGTTCCGGACGATGTACGCAAGGTCTTTGCTGAATATCCCAACGTGATTAACGAGATTATCAATCTCTCGTTATCCAATGGCGCGACGCTGGATGAAGGCGATCAAACCGTTGTGCTGCCAAACGAATTTATCGAGCAGTTTGAAATGGGGCAGGCCAAAGAGATCGATACTGCGATTTGTGGTAAAACCAACAATTGCAACTCTGCACGCTGGTTCTCGCTGACGACACGCAATGTTAATGACGGTCAGATTCAGGGCGTTATCAACAAACTGTGGGGTGTGGATACGAACTACCAATCTGTCAGCAAGTTCCATGTATTCCATGACTCCACCAACTTCTATGGCAGCACCGGTAATGCGCGCGGTCAGGCGGTGGTGAATATCTCCAACGCGGCCTTCCCGATTCTGATGGCGCGTAATGATAAAAACTACTGGCTGGCCTTTGGTGAAAAACGCGCCTGGGATAAAAACGAGCTGGCGTACATTACTGAAGCGCCTTCTCTTGTTGTGCCGGAAAACGTGACGCGCGATACCGCGACCTTCAACCTGCCGTTTATTTCGCTGGGGCAAGTCGGTGATGGCAAGCTGATGGTTATCGGTAACCCGCACTACAACAGCATTTTGCGTTGCCCTAATGGTTACAGTTGGGCCGGTGGTGTCAATGATAAAGGTGAGTGTACGCTCAGCGGTGATTCAGATGATATGAAGCACTTCATGCAGAACGTACTGCGCTACCTGTCAAACGACATCTGGCAGCCGAATACCAAGAGCACAATGACCGTGGGTACGAACCTGGAAAACGTTTATTTCAAACGTCATGGCCAGGTCACTGGGAACAGTGCTCCATTTGGCTTCCATCCGGATTTTGCAGGTATTTCTGTTAAACATTTGACCAGCTATGGCGATCTGAATCCGGAAGAAGTTCCGTTGCTGATCCTCAACGGTTTTGAATATGTGACTCAGTGGTCTGGCGATCCCTATGCAGTGCCTCTGCGTGCAGATACCAGCAAACCGAAGCTGACTCAGCAGGATGTGACCGATCTGATCGCCTATCTGAACAAAGGCGGATCAGTGCTGATCATGGAAAACGTGATGAGCAATCTTAAGGAAGAGAGCGCGTCTGGCTTTGTGCGTCTGCTGGATGCCGCGGGTCTGTCAATGGCTCTGAACAAATCGGTGGTGAACAACGATCCGCAGGGTTATCCGGATCGCGTACGCCAGCGCCGAGCGAATGGCATTTGGGTTTATGAACGTTATCCTGCCGCAGACGGTGCGCAGCCGCCGTACACCATCGACACAACTACAGGGGAAGTGACCTGGAAATATCAGGAAGAAGGTAAGCCTGATGACAAGCCGAAACTGGAAGTGGCCAGTTGGCTGGAAGATGTCGATGGCGAACAGGTCAAGCGCTATGCCTTTATCGATGAGGCGGAGTTTAAAACAAAAGAGTCTCTGGAGGCGGCAAAGGCAAAAATCTTTGAAAAGTTTCCTGGATTACAGGAGTGTAAGGACTCGACATATCACTATGAGGTCAACTGCCTGGAATATCGTCCTGGTACGGGTGTTCCTGTGACGGGGACAATGTATGTTCCGCAGTATACGCAACTGAATCTTGACGCCGACACTGCGAAAGCGATGGTGCAGGCTGCGGATTTAGGCACCAACATTCAGCGCCTGTATCAACATGAGCTTTATTTCCGTACTAAAGGCAGTAAAGGCGAACGTCTGAACAGCGTCGATCTCGAACGTCTGTACCAGAACATGTCGGTCTGGCTGTGGAACGACACGGCTTATCGTTATGAAGAAGGCAAAAATGACGAGCTGGGCTTTAAAACGTTCACCGAGTTCCTGAACTGCTACGCCAACAATGCTTACGAGGGCGGCACCGAGTGCTCCGCGGAACTGAAGAAATCGCTGGTCGATAACAACATGATCTACGGAGATAATACTACCAAAGCGGGCATGATGAACCCGAGCTATCCGCTCAACTATATGGAAAAACCGCTGACGCGTCTGATGCTGGGGCGTTCCTGGTGGGATCTGAACATTAAAGTTGATGTTGAGAAGTATCCGGGAGCAGTATCGGCAGAGGGTGAGAATGTTACGGAAACCATCAGCCTGTACTCGAATCCGACTAAATGGTTTGCAGGTAACATGCAATCAACCGGCCTGTGGGCTCCGGCTCAGAAAGAGGTCACCATTGAGTCTACAGCGGACGTTCCTGTGACTGTCACCGTGGCGCTGGCTGACGACCTGACCGGACGTGAAAAGCATGAAGTTGCGCTGAACCGTCCGCCGAGAGTGACTAAAACGTATACTCTGGAGGCTAATGGTACGGTGAAGTTTACGGCTCCTTATGGTGGTCTGATTTATATCAAGGGCGACAGCAAGGAGAATAATAAATCTGCCAGCTTCACCTTTACCGGTGTGGTAAAAGCACCGTTCTATAAAGACGGCGCATGGAAAAACGATCTGAAATCTCCTGCGCCGTTGGGCGAGTTAGAGTCAGATTCTTTCGTCTACACCGCACCGAAGAACAACCTGAACGCCAGCAATTACAAGGGTGACCTGAAACAATTCGCAGAGGAACTGGATACCTTTGCCAGCTCGATGAATGACTTCTACGGTCGTGATGGCGAAAGTGGTAACCACCGGATGTTTACCTATAAAGCATTGACAGGTCACAAGCATCGTTTCGCCAACGATGTGCAGATCTCCATCGGTGATGCGCACTCGGGTTATCCGGTAATGAACAGCAGCTTCTCGACGAACAGCACCACGCTGCCGACGACGCCGCTGAACGACTGGTTGATCTGGCACGAAGTCGGTCATAACGCTGCAGAAACACCGCTGAACGTACCGGGTGCAACTGAAGTGGCGAACAACGTGCTGGCGCTGTACATGCAGGATCGCTATCTCGGTAAGATGAACCGTGTCGCTGACGACATTACCGTCGCGCCGGAATATCTGGACGAGAGCAACGGTCAGGCCTGGGCGCGCGGCGGTGCGGGTGACCGTCTGCTGATGTACGCACAGTTGAAGGAGTGGGCAGAGGAAAACTTTGATATCAAACAGTGGTATCCAGATGGTGACCTGCCTAAGTTCTACAGCGATCGTAAAGGGATGAAGGGCTGGAACCTGTTCCAGTTGATGCACCGTAAAGCGCGCGGCGATGAGGCAGGCAAAACCAAGTTTGGCGAAAGAAATTACTGTGCTGAGTCAAACGGTAACGCTGCTGACACGCTGATGCTGTGTGCATCCTGGGTCGCTCAGGCGGATCTTTCGGAATTCTTTAAGAAATGGAATCCGGGCGCAAATGCTTACCAGCTTCCGGGGGCAAGTGAGATGAGCTTCGAAGGCGGCGTGAGCCAGTCGGCTTACAACACGCTCGCGGCGATGCACCTGTCGAAACCGGAAAAAGGGCCGGAAACCATTAATAAGGTTACCGAGTATTCGATGCCAGCCGAATAAGCCTGTAGGCCGGATAAGGCGTTCACGCCGCATCCGGCATGAAATAAGGCGCACCGGGTCAACATATATGCCCGATGCGCCAGCTTATCGGGCCTGGAGGGAAGAAGCCGCGATTACTTGCGTTGGCAGACACCTGTAGGCCGGATAAGGCGTTCACGCCGCATCCGGCAAGTTACAACAAATAACCTTTAACCATGCTTTTTGATGTTTTTCAGCAATATCCTGCTGCGATACCTGTCCTGGCAACCGTCGGAGGATTAATCATCGGCAGTTTTTTGAATGTGGTGATCTGGCGTTACCCCATCATGCTTCGCCAACAAATGGCGGAGTTTCACGGTGAAACGCCGAGCACGCAGCTAAAAATAAGCCTGGCGCTGCCACGCTCGCATTGTCCGCATTGTCAGCAGACCATCCGCGTTCGTGACAACATTCCGCTGCTCTCCTGGCTGATGCTCAAAGGGCGCTGCCGCGACTGTCAGGCGAAAATCAGCAAGCGTTATCCGCTGGTCGAGTTATTGACGGCACTCGCTTTTTTGCTGGCGAGTCTGGTCTGGCCGGAAAGTGGATGGGGGCTGGCGGTGATGATATTATCCGCCTGGCTGATTGCCGCGAGTATCATCGACCTCGATAATCAATGGCTGCCCGATGTCTTTACTCAGGGAGTATTGTGGACGGGGCTGATTGCGGCATGGGCACAGCAGAGTCCGCTAACGTTACAAGACGCAGTCACCGGCGTACTGGTGGGGTTTGTCACTTTTTACTCCCTTCGCTGGCTGGCCGGAATAATTCTGCGTAAAGAAGCATTAGGCATGGGCGATGTATTACTCTTCGCCGCTTTAGGTGGCTGGGTGGGGGCATTGTCGCTACCCCATGTTGCTTTAATTGCATCATGCTGCGGGCTGATATATGCCGTTATTACAAAAAAAGGATCAACGACGCTGCCTTTTGGACCGTGTTTAAGTCTGGGCGGTATAGCAACACTTTATCTACAGGCATTGTTTTAATGATAACCACGTCATTATCGAAGTGACATTTTTACTCTCATTAATAACCTTAGAGATTATTTACTATGTCGATAAAACAAATGCCAAGGAGGGTATTAATATCGCTATTGTTAAGCGTTACAGGATTATTAAGTGGCTGCGCAAGCCATAATGAAAACGCCAGTTTGCTGGCGAAAAAACAGGCGCAAAATATCAGCCAAAACCTGCCGATTAAATCTGCGGGATATACCTTAGTGCTGGCGCAAAGTAGCGGCACGACGGTAAAAATGACCATTATCAGCGAAGCGGGTGCTCAAACCACGCAAACGCCGGACGCATTTTTAACCAGCTATCAACGACAAATGTGCGCTGACCCAACGGTGAAATTAATGATCACTGAGGGGATTAATTACAGCATAACGATTAATGATACACGCACAGGCAACCAGTATCAGCGGAAACTGGATCGTACCACCTGTGGAATAGTCAAAGCATAACGTCGGGTATATATAAATTGGCGCGGGTTGTTTTTCGTGACGCACGAATTTATCTCAATCAATGGCTGACTAAAATTCGTTACACTCTTAGCCAGGGACAATCTCTTAATACAGACAAAGAGCATCTGCGCAAAATTGCACGCGGGATGTTCTGGCTGATGTTGCTTATTATTTCTGCAAAAATGGCGCATTCACTCTGGCGCTATATCTCCTTTTCTGCGGAATATACGGCGATTTCCCCATCGGTGAATAAATCGACCCATGCGGATGTAAAAACGTTCGATAAAAAAGACGTGCAATTAATCAGCCAGCAAAACTGGTTTGGCAAATATCAGCCCGTTGCTGCACTGGTAAAACAACCCGAACCGGCACCGGTGGCAGAAACACGTCTTAACGTGGTACTGCGCGGGATCGCCTTTGGTGCCAGACCCGGCGCGGTTATTGAAGAAGGCGGCAAACAGCAGGTCTATTTGCTGGGCGAACGGCTTGACTCTCACAACGCGGTGATCGAAGAGATTTATCGCGATCATGTGGTGCTGCGTTATCAGGGAAAAATGGAGCGCCTGAGTCTGGCAGAAGAGGAGCGTTCCACCGTTGCCGTGACCAATGAAAAAACCGTCAGTGACGAAGCAAAGCAAACAGCCGCTGAACCTGCCGCCAGCACGCCAGTTGAGATCCCGGCTGCCGTGCGCCAGGCACTGGCGAAAGACCCGCAGAAAATTTTTAACTATATCCAGCTTACGCCTGTGCGTAAGGAGGGGATTGTCGGTTATGCAGTGAAACCGGGGGCAGATCGTTCTCTGTTCGATGCCAGCGGTTTCAAGGAAGGCGATATCGCCATTGCGTTAAATCAGCAGGATTTCACTGATCCACGAGCAATGATTGCTCTGATGCGGCAGTTACCTTCAATGGATTCCATTCAACTCACGGTTTTACGCAAGGGTGCGCGCTACGACATTTCCATCGCGCTGCGCTAACCGCATTTAATCCAGGAGAATCATTCATCGTGTTTTGGCGTGATATTACGTTGTCGATCTGGCGTAAGAAGACAACTGGCCTCAAAACAAAAAAGCGTTTACTGCCGCTGATGCTGGCAGCGGCATTATGCAGTTCACCAGTTTGGGCGGAAGAAGCCACTTTTACCGCCAATTTTAAAGATACCGACCTGAAATCGTTTATCGAAACCGTCGGCGCTAACCTCAATAAAACCATCATTATGGGGCCGGGCGTTCAGGGGAAAGTGAGTATTCGTACTATGACCCCGCTCAATGAACGCCAGTATTACCAGCTATTCCTTAACCTGCTGGAAGCGCAGGGGTATGCCGTCGTGCCGATGGAAAACGACGTGCTGAAGGTGGTGAAATCCAGCGCCGCAAAAGTCGAGCCGTTGCCGCTGGTCGGTGAAGGTAACGATAACTACGCGGGCGATGAAATGGTCACTAAAGTGGTGCCGGTACGTAATGTGTCTGTACGCGAACTGGCACCGATTCTGCGCCAGATGATCGACAGCGCGGGTTCTGGCAACGTCGTTAATTACGATCCCTCCAACGTGATTATGCTTACCGGACGCGCCTCGGTTGTGGAACGGCTGACGGAAGTGATTCAGCGCGTGGATCATGCGGGAAACCGCACCGAAGAGGTGATCCCGCTGGATAACGCCTCGGCCTCGGAAATTGCCCGCGTGCTGGAAAGCTTGACCAAAAACAGCGGCGAGAACCAACCAGCAACGCTGAAATCACAGATTGTTGCTGATGAACGCACTAACAGCGTCATTGTCAGCGGCGATCCCGCTACGCGAGACAAAATGCGCCGTCTGATCCGTCGCCTGGATTCAGAAATGGAACGCAGCGGCAACAGCCAGGTGTTCTATCTCAAATACAGCAAAGCGGAAGATCTGGTCGATGTTCTGAAACAGGTCAGCGGCACGCTCACCGCCGCTAAAGAAGAGGCGGAAGGCACGGTCAGTAGCGGACGTGAGGTTGTTTCTATTGCCGCCAGCAAACACAGTAATGCCCTGATAGTGACCGCGCCGCAGGACATCATGCAGTCGCTGCAAAGCGTGATTGAACAACTGGATATCCGCCGTGCTCAGGTGCATGTCGAGGCGTTGATCGTGGAGGTTGCCGAAGGCAGCAATATCAACTTCGGCGTGCAGTGGGCGTCGAAAGATGCCGGATTAATGCAGTTTGCCAACGGCACGCAGATCCCTATCGGTACGCTGGGGGCGGCGATTTCTGCAGCGAAGCCGCAGAAAGGCTCCACGGTGATCAGCGAAAACGGTGCCACCACCATTAACCCGGACACCAACGGCGATCTCTCCACGCTCGCCCAGCTACTTTCCGGCTTTAGCGGTACGGCGGTTGGCGTGGTGAAAGGCGACTGGATGGCGCTGGTGCAGGCGGTTAAAAACGACTCCAGCTCTAACGTCCTTTCTACGCCGAGCATCACCACGCTGGACAACCAGGAAGCCTTCTTCATGGTGGGCCAGGACGTTCCGGTATTAACCGGCTCTACCGTTGGCTCCAATAACAGCAATCCTTTCAACACGGTAGAAAGGAAAAAAGTCGGCATCATGCTGAAGGTCACGCCGCAGATTAACGAAGGTAACGCGGTACAGATGGTGATTGAGCAGGAAGTGTCGAAGGTGGAAGGACAGACCAGCCTCGATGTGGTGTTTGGCGAGCGCAAACTGAAGACTACTGTGCTGGCTAACGATGGTGAGCTGATTGTGCTTGGCGGTCTGATGGACGACCAGGCGGGAGAAAGCGTGGCGAAAGTGCCGTTGCTGGGCGATATCCCGTTGATTGGCAACCTGTTTAAGTCCACGGCAGATAAAAAAGAAAAACGTAATCTGATGGTGTTTATCCGCCCGACCATTCTGCGTGACGGTATGGCGGCAGACGGCGTTTCGCAGCGCAAATATAACTATATGCGCGCCGAGCAGATCTATCGCGATGAGCAAGGCTTAAGCCTGATGCCGAACACTGCGCAGCCGGTACTACCAGCGCAAAACCAGGCCTTACCGCCGGAAGTTCGCGCGTTCCTCAATGCCGGGAGAACGCGTTAATGGTGCCTGTAGCACAGGAAACCTCCGCTAACACCGTGCGTCTGCCCTACAGTTTCAGCCGTCGGTTTAGCCTGGTGGCATGGTGCGAAGCGTCGCTGGAGATCCTCCATGTTCATCCGTTGTCGCTCTCTGTTTTGCAGGAGCTGCAACGGGGGCTGAACGCGCCCTTTACGCTGCGGCAAATCGACGAGGCCGAATTTGAACAGCGGCTGAATGCGGTCTGGCAGCGGGACTCTTCCGAAGCTCGCCAGTTGATGGAAGATCTCGGTTCCGCCGAGGACTTCTTTACCCTCGCAGAAGAGCTGCCGGAAACGGAAGATTTGCTGGAAAGTGACGACGATGCGCCGATCATCAAACTGATCAACGCCATGCTGGCAGAGGCAATTAAAGAAGGCGCTTCGGATATCCACATTGAGACGTTTGAAAAGAGTCTGGTGATCCGTTTTCGTGTAGACGGAACGCTACATGAAATGCTGCGTCCCGGGCGCAAACTGGCCTCGCTGCTGGTGTCGCGTATCAAGGTGATGGCGCGGCTGGACATTGCCGAAAAGCGCGTGCCGCAGGATGGACGTATTGCGCTGCTGCTGGGCGGTCGGGCGATTGACGTGCGTGTCTCCACCATGCCTTCTGCCTGGGGTGAGCGCGTGGTGCTGCGACTGCTGGACAAAAACCAGGCCCGCCTGACGCTGGAGCGTCTGGGGCTGAGTCATGAACTGACCGCGCAGTTGCGCCAGCTACTGCACAAACCGCACGGCATCTTTCTGGTGACGGGGCCGACGGGTTCTGGCAAAAGCACCACGCTGTACGCCGGATTGCAGGAGCTGAACAACCACTCGCGCAACATTCTCACGGTTGAAGACCCCATCGAATACATGATTGAAGGGATCGGTCAGACGCAGGTCAACACCCGTGTCGGCATGACCTTCGCCCGTGGCCTGCGTGCGATTTTGCGTCAGGACCCGGATGTAGTGATGGTCGGTGAGATCCGCGATACCGAAACCGCAGAAATCGCCGTTCAGGCGTCGCTTACGGGGCACCTGGTTCTTTCCACGTTGCATACCAACACGGCGGTGGGGGCAATCACGCGTTTGCAGGATATGGGCGTAGAGCCTTTCCTGCTCTCTTCCAGTCTGACGGGCGTGATGGCGCAGCGACTGGTTCGCACGCTGTGCCCCGACTGCCGCCAGCCCGCACCTGCTACCGACGAAGAAAAACGCCTGTTGGGGATTACCGATGCGCGAACCGTCACTCTGTACCATCCGCAGGGCTGCCCCGCCTGTAATCACAAAGGTTTTCGTGGGCGAACCGCCATCCATGAGCTGATCGTGGTGGACGCCACATTGCGTGATTTGATCCACCGTCAGGCCGGGGAACTGGAGCTGGAACGTTATGTCCGGCAACACTCTGCGGGTATCCGCAGCAACGGCATTGAGAAAGTACTCGCCGGAGAAACCTCTCTCGATGAAGTGCTGCGGGTAACGATGGAGGCGTAATGGCACTGTTTTACTATCAGGCGCTACAGCGTAATGGCCGCAAAACCAAAGGCATGATTGAGGCGGATTCCGCGCGTCATGCCCGCCAGTTGTTGCGCGCTAAAGACCTCATTCCCGTGCACATTGAAGCCCGGCTGAATGCTTCGTCAGGGGGAATGTTGCAGCGTCGGCGGCACGCACATCGTCGTGTGGCGGCGGCAGATCTGGCGCTGTTCACCCGCCAACTGGCAACGTTGGTTCAGGCAGCAATGCCGCTGGAAACCTGCTTACAGGCGGTCAGTGAGCAAAGCGAAAAACTGCATGTGAAAAGTCTGGGAATGGCGCTGCGCAGCCGGATTCAGGAGGGTTATACCCTGTCGGACAGCCTGCGCGAACACCCCCGCGTCTTTGATTCCCTGTTTTGTTCGATGGTGGCTGCCGGAGAAAAATCCGGGCATCTCGATGTGGTGCTCAATCGCCTGGCGGATTACACCGAACAGCGCCAGCGCCTGAAATCACGACTGCTGCAGGCCATGCTCTACCCGCTGGTGCTGTTGGTGGTGGCAACGGGTGTGGTCACTATTTTGCTGACGGCGGTGGTGCCGAAAATTATCGAACAGTTCGATCACCTCGGACACGCGCTGCCCGCCTCCACCCGCACCCTTATCGCCATGAGCGACGCCTTACAAGCCAGCGGCGTTTATTGGCTGGCGGGATTGCTGGGGCTTCTGGTGCTGGGGCAACGGCTACTCAAAAAGCCGACTATGCGGCTGCGCTGGGATAAAACTTTGCTGCGCTTGCCCGTGACGGGGCGGGTTGCTCGCGGGCTGAATACGGCGCGTTTTTCCCGCACGTTAAGCATCCTCACCGCCAGCAGTGTTCCGCTGCTGGAAGGCATTCAGACCGCTGCCGCCGTGTCGGCAAATCGCTATGTCGAGCAGCAACTGCTACTGGCGGCAGATCGCGTCCGCGAAGGAAGCAGTCTGCGCGCCGCGCTGGCGGATCTGCGCCTGTTCCCGCCGATGATGTTGTACATGATCGCCTCTGGTGAACAGAGCGGAGAGCTGGAAACCATGCTTGAACAGGCCGCGGTCAACCAGGAACGAGAGTTTGATACCCAGGTGGGGCTGGCGTTAGGGCTGTTTGAACCGGCGCTGGTGGTGATGATGGCGGGCGTGGTGCTGTTTATCGTCATCGCCATCCTCGAACCGATGCTGCAACTGAACAATATGGTTGGAATGTAATTTACGGAGTTATCACATGAATTCGTTATCCCGCACGCAAAAACCACGGGCAGGTTTTACCCTACTGGAAGTGATGGTGGTGATTGTTATTCTTGGCGTCCTGGCAAGTCTGGTGGTGCCTAACCTGCTGGGCAACAAAGAGAAAGCGGACAGGCAAAAAGCCATCAGCGATATCGTGGCGCTGGAAAACGCGCTGGACATGTACCGGCTGGATAACGGGCGTTATCCAACCACCGAGCAGGGGCTTGAGGCGCTGATCCAGCAACCGGCCAATATGGCGGACTCCCGCAACTACCGTACCGGTGGGTACATTAAACGGCTACCAAAAGATCCGTGGGGCAATGATTATCAGTATCTCAGCCCGGGTGAAAAAGGGATGTTTGATGTTTACACCTTAGGGGCGGATGGTCAGGAAAACGGAGAAGGGGCTGCCGCAGATATCGGTAACTGGAATTTACAGGAGTTTCAGTAATCAGTGCCTGGACGCGGATTCACTCTTCTGGAAATCATGCTGGTGATTTTCCTGATCGGCCTTGCCAGTGCAGGCGTGGTACAGACTTTTGCGACCGATTCTGAATCGCCTGCGAAAAAAGCGGCGCAGGATTTTCTGACTCGCTTTGCGCAGTTTAAGGACAAGGCAGTGATCGAAGGGCAAACACTCGGTGTGCTAATCGACCCGCCTGGCTACCAGTTTATGCAGCGTCGTCAGGGGCAGTGGTTGCCCGTTTCCGCGCCCCGGTTATCGGCACAGGTTACGGTGCCGAAACAGGTGCAGATGCTGTTACAACCCGGCAGTGATATCTGGCAGAAGGAGTATGCGCTGGAGCTGCAACGTCGTCGCCTGACGCTGCATGATATTGAACTGGAGCTGCAAAAAGAGGCGAAAAAGAAGACACCGCAGATCCGTTTTTCGCCTTTTGAACCCGCCACGCCGTTTACGCTGCGATTCTATTCGGCGGCGCAAAACGCATGTTGGGCGGTAAAACTGGCGCACGATGGCGCGTTATCCCTCAATCAATGTGATGAGAGGGTGCCATGAAGCGCGGATTTACGTTGCTGGAAGTGATGATCGCACTGGCGATTTTTGCGCTGGCTGCCACGGCGGTATTACAGATCGCCAGCGGCGCGCTAAACAATCAGCAGGTTCTTGAGGAGAAAACGGTAGCTGGCTGGGTGGCCGAAAACCAGATCGCACTGCTCTACCTGATGACCCGCGAACAGCGGGCGGTCAGGCATCAGGGCGAGAGCGACATGGCAGGAAACCGCTGGTACTGGCGAACGATCCCACTGAATACAGGCAACGCGTTGCTCCAGGCGGTGGATATTGAAGTCAGCCTTCACGAAGACTTTTCGCCGGTGGTTCAGTCACGGCGCGCCTGGTTTAGCGCCGTGGGAGGCCAACAGTGAAAAGGATTCGCCCTGGTTTTACGTTACTGGAAATGCTGGTGGCAATTGCCATTTTTGCCTCACTGGCACTGATGGCGCAGCAGGTGACAAACGGTGTCACGCGCGTGAATAGCGCCGTCGCGGAGCACGATCAAAAACTCAACCTCATGCAGCAAACGATGAGTTTTCTGACCCACGATCTGACCCAAATGATGCCGCGTCTGGTAAGAGGCGAGCAGGGCCAGAGGGAACCGGCGTTACTGGCGGGCGCAGGCGTGCTGGCGTCTGAGAGTGAAGGGATGCGCTTTGTACGTGGCGGCGTGGTTAATCCGTTGATGCGCCTGCCGCGCAGTAATCTGCTCACTGTCGGTTACCGCATTCATGACGGTTACCTTGAACGGTTAGCCTGGCCGCTGACCGATGCAGCGGGCAGCGTGAAGCCAACAACGCAAAAATTAATTCCGGCAGATTCGCTCCGTTTGCAGTTCTACGACGGCACGCGCTGGCAGGCGAGTTGGTCGTCAGGGCAGGCGATCCCTGTGGCGGTGCGCATGACTCTGCATTCGCCGCAATGGGGCGAGATTGAACGCATCTGGTTGTTACGTGGGCCGCAATTATCATGATCACCTCACCACCAAAACGCGGAATGGCACTGGTCGTGGTGCTGGTATTGCTGGCGCTCATAATGCTGGTAACCATCACACTTTCCGGGCGGATGCAGCAACAACTTGGGCGAACGCGCAGCCAGCAGGAGTACCAGCAGGCACTGTGGTACAGCGCCAGTGCAGAAAGCCTGGCGCTGAGCGCGCTCAGCCTGAGCCTGAAAAATGAACAACGCGTGTATCTGGCACAGCCGTGGGCTTCCGGCCCCCGTTTTTTCCCACTGCCGCAGGGGCAAATTGCCGTCACCCTGCGTGACGCACAGGCCTGCTTTAATCTGAATGCTCTCGCACAGTCGACGACGGCGACGCGTCCGCTTGCGGTGCAACAGTTGATTGCCTTGATCACGCGTCTCGATGTGCCTGCTTATCGGGCTGAGCTGATAGCCGAAAGTCTGTGGGAGTTTATTGACGAAGATCGCAGCGTGCAAACGCGGCTGGGTCGTGAAGACAGTGAGTATCTCGCCCGCTCGGTGCCGTTCTACGCCGCGAATCAACCGCTGGCGGATATCAGCGAAATGCGTGTGGTGCAGGGAATGGACGCCGGACTTTATCAAAAACTCAAACCGCTGGTCTGTGCGCTACCGATGACCCACCAACAAATCAACATCAACACCTTAGAGGTCGCGCAAAGCGTGATTCTTGAGGCGCTGTTCGACCCGTGGTTAAGCCCTGTTCAGGCGCGGGCATTATTACAACAACGTCCGGCGAAGGGCTGGGAAGATGTCGATCAGTTTCTTGCACAGCCGCTACTCGCTGACGTCGATGAGCGTACAAAAAAACAGCTAAAAACCGTCCTGAGCGTGGACAGCAACTACTTCTGGCTGCGTTCAGATATCACCGTGAATGAGATTGAACTGACGATGAATTCGTTAATTGTCCGCATGGGGCCACAACACTTTTCGGTTCTCTGGCATCAGACAGGAGAAAGTGAGTGAGTTCCATGCTTGAGATTTTTTTCCCGCTTTGCGCCTCTGACTCCATTCGTTGGCAGCGCCGTTCCGCCGACGTGGAGCACGGCATCTGGCCTGACATTGCCGACGAACAGCTTCAGCAATGGCTGCAAACTGATACGATTCGGCTCTACATTCCCGGCGAATGGATCAGCATCTGGCAGGTTGAACTGCCTGATGTTCCCCGTAAGCAGATACCGACTATTCTGCCCGCCTTACTGGAAGAAGAGCTGAACCAGGATATTGATGAACTGCATTTCGCCCCGTTGAAAATCGACCAGCAACTGGCAACCGTAGCAGTGATTCACCAACAGCATATGCGCAACATTGCGCAGTGGTTGCAGGCAAACGGCATCACCCGCGCTACCGTCGCGCCGGACTGGATGTCCATTCCTTGTGGCTCTATGGCTGGCGATGCGCAACGGGTTATCTGCCGCATCGATGAATGTCGGGGATGGAGTGCCGGGTGGGCGCTGGCTCCGGTCATGTTCCGCACACAGCTCAATGAGCAGGAATCACCGCTTTCGTTAACCGTGGTCGGCATTGCACCGGAAGAGCTATCTGCATGGGCTGGCGCAGACGCCGGACGCCTGACGATCACGTCTCTGCCCGCTATTACCACCTGCGGTGAACCAGAAGGGAACCTGCTGACAGGGCAGTGGCAACCTCGCGTCAGCTACCGAAAACAGTGGGCGCGCTGGCGGGTGATGGTTCTGCCTGTATTGCTGATTCTGGTTGTGCTGGCAGTGGAACGGGGCGTGACATTATGGAGCGTCAGCGAACAGGTGGCGCAAAGCCGCGCCCAGGCAGAGAAACAGTTCTTAACGTTGTTCCCGGAGCAGAAGCGGATTGTGAATTTGCGCTCTCAGGTGACGATGGCGATGAAAAAATATCGCCCACAGACTGACGATACCAGGCTACTTGCCGAGTTGTCAGCGATCGCCAGCACCCTGAAATCGGCGTCACTTTCCGACATTGAGATGCGTGGTTTCACCTTTGATCAAAAACGCCAGACGCTCCACCTTCAGTTGCGGGCAGCGAGCTTTGCCAGTTTCGACAAACTGCGTAGCGCACTGGCGGCAGATTATGTTGTGCAACAGGACGCGTTACAGAAAGAGGGTGATGCGGTTTCCGGCGGCGTAACGTTGCGGAGGAAATAACATGTTACGCGATAAATTGATTCACTATTTTCAGCAATGGCGTGAGCGCCAGTTAAGCCGTGGCGAACACTGGCTGGCACAACACCTGGCGGGGCGTTCGCCGCGCGAAAAGGGCATGTTACTGGCCGCGGCGGCGTTCCTGTTTAGCGCCGGATATTACGTCCTCATCTGGCAGCCGTTGAGCGAACGGATAGAGCAACAGGAGACGATGTTGCAGCAACTGGAGGTGATGAACACCCGACTGAAACGCGCCGCACCGGATATTATCGCAGCGCGAAAATCCGCCACGACAACGCCTGCACAGGTATCGCGGGTTATCAGTGACAGCGCTTCCGCGCATTCTGTGATCATCAAGCGGATAGCCGAGCGTGGGGAGAATATCCAGGTCTGGATAGATCCTGTGGTGTTTAATGACCTGCTGAACTGGTTAAACGCGCTGGATGAAAAGTATGCGCTGCGGGTGACACAAATTGATGTCAGCGCAGGTGAGAAGCCAGGAATGGTGAATGTGCAGCGACTGGAGTTTAGGCGGGGGTAGGTGTTGCCATCCTTGTCATAGTCATCCCCTTAACTCCACCTGATAACCCTTAGCCCAATGGTGAGTGCGGAACTGTCAAACTCGCTCACCGGGCTGAGTATTGATGTCGTAAGAATGAGTCCTCCTTCCATACCATCATGGAGTGTTCAGCAATACTGCAGAAATCCGTTTCTCACTATTTAACCCCCGTTAATCAATACTTTTCCTGACTGCAAATACGCTTAAGAGTGGTGATATATTACCAGTATTAATAGATTTCATAAATCATTGAGTGGTAATTGATAGGGCAAAACATATAGGATAATTATTAACTGATCTGTATTTTGTGTAGCCTGGAAATTGATAAAATTCCTGGAGACAATCAGGAAGTAAATTTTAAATAAAAAAACAATTTCCACAGAAATTATTAATCAATTTTAAACATTATCCCGTTTGATATATCAATCTGAGGATAGTGCTGGTCATAATACAGGTCAAAATGCACGCAGCAAATAATCATGTTGTATATTTTAATTGATAGAAATAGTTTCTGTAGGTATTACTTCGCGTGAGCTAAATAAAACTATTTCAGTGTGATCTTAATCACAAATATTACTGTATCAGGTATATAGGAGATATAAACAAGCAGTGAATGAGTGAATTTTAAATAGGGAAATAGTTTCGCAGAAAACAATTTAAGGGTAATAAATCGCGTGCGTTCTGAGATAAGGCAGATTGCAGGTGTTGTTGCGCACCAAATTCTTATGAGGATTTATAATCAAGTAGTTAATATTGGTAATAAATAATAATTTCCCGCGAAATTAACAAATCGTTATGAAGATATGTGTTCCGGTGTAATCCAGGATGCATGAAGCTTTGTGTCTTTTTTTAGCCATAAAGAGTAGTCACAAAGAGGTAGAAATAACGATGGGGCATTTTCATGGGAATTAACTCTACATTCTGAAATAGCTTGTTTTCCTGACATTCCAGGAAGACCGAATGCATTCATGCCTGAAGAATAGGATAGAGAAAAGAGACAGAAATAAACCAATTTATCCCTGCCGAAATAATTTCCGGCGAAATTGGTCGCGGGTGCTACAAAGTACCTGATTGGTCTGAATGAAATTTATCCAATTACAAACAAGTATTACCTCCAGTGTATTGGTAGCTGTTAAGCCAGGGGCGGTAGCGTACCTGAAGAGATTAGGATCACATCATCAAATGGCAAGAAGTGGATTTGAAGTCCAGAAAGTCACCGTAGAGGCATTATTTCTACGAGAAATACGAACACGCTTTGGTAAGTTTCGTCTGGGATATCTGTGGGCGATTCTCGAACCCTCTGCGCATTTGCTGATACTGTTGGGCATTTTTGGTTACATTATGCACCGCACGATGCCAGACATCTCGTTCCCGGTGTTTTTACTTAATGGCCTGATTCCCTTTTTTATCTTTAGCAGTATCAGCAATCGTTCTGTAGGTGCTATTGAAGCGAACCTGGGGCTGTTTAATTATCGACCAGTAAAACCCATCGATACGATCATTGCGCGCGCACTGCTTGAGACACTGATTTACGTTGCTGTTTATATATTGCTCATGCTTATCGTCTGGATGGCAGGCGAATATTTCGAAATAACAAACTTTTTACAACTTGTGCTTACCTGGAGTTTGTTAATCATTCTTTCATGTGGCGTTGGCTTAATATTCATGGTCGTTGGTAAAACCTTCCCTGAAATGCAAAAGGTCCTGCCGATACTGCTTAAGCCGCTGTATTTCATCTCCTGCATCATGTTCCCTCTACACTCGATTCCGAAGCAATACTGGTCATATCTACTCTGGAATCCATTAGTACATGTGGTGGAGCTAAGCCGCGAGGCTGTTATGCCTGGCTATATCAGCGAAGGCGTAAGTCTGAACTACCTGGCAATGTTCACATTGATAACTCTGTTCATTGGTCTGGCTTTATACCGAACTCGTGAGGAGGCAATGCTGACATCATGATTAAGATTGAGAATTTGACAAAGTCATATCGTACCCCAACGGGGCGACACTATGTGTTTAAGGATTTAAACCTCGAAATCCCTTCAGGAAAAAGCGTTGCCTTTATTGGTCGCAACGGTGCGGGTAAATCAACGTTGCTAAGAATGATTGGTGGTATTGACCGCCCCGACAGTGGAAAGATCATCACCAATAAAACAATATCATGGCCAGTCGGCCTCGCCGGTGGATTTCAGGGAAGTTTAACTGGACGCGAGAACGTAAAATTTGTTGCGCGGTTATACGCGAAGCAAGAAGAACTGAAAGAGAAAATAGAGTTTGTCGAAGAATTTGCCGAACTCGGTAAGTACTTCGATATGCCGATCAAAACTTATTCATCGGGTATGCGGTCGCGTTTAGGCTTTGGTTTAAGCATGGCATTTAAGTTTGATTATTATATCGTCGATGAAGTAACCGCAGTCGGTGATGCCAGGTTTAAAGAAAAATGCGCTCAATTGTTTAAAGAAAGGCATAAAGAGTCTAGTTTTTTAATGGTTTCACATAGTTTGAATTCATTGAAAGAGTTTTGTGATGTGGCGATTGTGTTTAAGGATGACAATGCGGTTAGTTTTCATGAGGATGTTCAGGAGGGGGTAGATGAGTATCGGAATTTATTGCTCACAAGTTAGATATCTGGATTCTACGTGACATTATTTAACAATAACTAAATTTTAATAGTTTATATAATTAGAATATATCAAAAAGTAAATTGTTTATTGTATCGATAAAAATAATTGCAAAGGGTATGTTTAATTTGGTAAAGCTGAATACTACGAGTGATTAAATATTTTGCACCATCTACTATATGCCATTTATATTGTGAAAATATGCTAAGTAGCAGTAAGTAAAAATTTATAGATTAAGTTAGAGGTAGATATGAAATTATTACTTTGGGTTCCGCCTTGGTCCGCACATGGTGATTTGAATTTTTATAAAAATGCTGTTCAAAATCATCTAATCCCACAAGGTAATATTCTTTCTGAAGAAGGTTGGGATGTCACATTATTTCTTCCTTCGAACCTTGATATTCTGCGCTCTTTTGCATGTAAAAATATAAAGATAATAAACTTTAATATAAATGATCAAATAAATTGCTTTGGTTCGCTCAATGATTTGTCGATTGAGTTTTACAAGCAAAAGGATAATGTTAAAAAGAAAATTGAAAATATTTCTAGTACCCTATCAAACTATTTGGATGATCATTATGATGTTATTTTGCTTTGGGAGACGCCAGTTCCATTTTTAGAAAAAATGTTCCCTGATGCATTGATAGTAAATCAAATGCCTGGAGTATTCAGTAGACCTCCATATCCACATTTTATAACATTCGATATTAATGGGCTTTATAAGAGTAGCACTCTTTCAATTTATAGCGAAGATATTAAAAAATGTAATTTTCAAGAGAATGAAATAAGTTTGGCTAACTTATTTATAGATAGATCAAAATATGAGATAAACACACTTACACCATTTAAAAGAAAAGACCTTGATCCTACAGAAAAGTATGAGAAGTTAATTCTTCTTCCTTTACAAGTTAGTGCTCATTACTCTTTTCAATCGGATACACCATACTCCAATCAGATGGAGTTTTTACTTGATGTCCTTAAGGATTCCGATGAAAAAACAGGTATTGTAGTCACTCAATATATAACACCTAGAGTTACGGATACAATATTAACTAATGATGTGGTTAGCAGTCTTAAAGCTAAGTGGCCAAATCTCATATACCATCCAAGTTTCGATAAAATTAGCAGCATATCTCAATTTTTATTACCATTAGTAGATGAGGTTGTAACATGTTCGTCATCTCTTGGGTTACAAGGGATTTCTTGGGGACGACAGCTTAAAGTTTATGGAAATACATATCTAACTCCTTATTCCAATAACAGTTCTCCATTACATTACCAGACTTTGAGGAAAGAATCGCTAAACATTCTGTCATTTATATTAACAAGAAACCAACCTCTTGCACACTCTGTCACCAAAGATGGGAAGTTTTTGTCCAGACTTCTTAAAGATTTATTAAATGTCAAGCGTAGTGGTATAAATAATATATATGACTTACCTTCATTTTTATCTATTGATGAAAAATATGAAGACAAGCTATTCAACTCATTCCGAACAGAACGAGTAATCAAAGACCTAAGTCAAATAAATAAACCAATTAGTAATAAAATAAATGAATTAAAACGATTTAGTAAATTTGTAAATGACTCAGCTATTAAAATAATTTCCTTTGATATTTTTGATACATTAGTTTATCGCCCAACAGAAGTGCCAATTGATGTTTTTAAGTTCTTAGAAACAAAAATGCTACACATTAGTAATGGGGTGGCAGAAAACTTTTCTCGAATTAGACACGTCTCAGAGGTCGAAGCTAGGAATGAGAAAGACTCAAAAGAGGTAACATTAGATGAAATTTACGATAAGATAAAAGAGTTTTACAAGCTGGATAGAGAAACAATTAATAACATGAAATGGGCGGAGGTTGAGTATGAAACAAAAATAATTAAACCTCGCCCTGCTGGTAAAAAGCTGTGGGATATAGCAAAAAAAACAGGTAAACCTATTTACATCATATCTGATATGTATTTACCTAAGGATGCTATTCTTAACATCCTTAAAATTAATGGATATGATGGCTTTGAGAAAGTATATATTTCAAATGAATACGGTGTCAGTAAAAAAGAAGGGGGGCTTTTTGATCTTGTTATTAATGAGTCCGGAGTATCTCCTAATAATATTTTGCACATTGGTGATAATAATATCTCTGATAATAAAGAGCCTAAGTCTAGAGGTATTAAAACATATAGACTTATACGTTCTATCGACCGTTTGCGTAGTAGTGATGTCTACTCAAAAATATATCCAGAAAAAATAGGTAATAATGAATTGTCTCGCTCTTTATTAGCCGGATTAACAGCACAAAAGATTTTTGATAGCGAAAGTGATCCGGGTGCTAAAAAGAGCCATTTCTATGGTGATCCTGTTAATTTAGGATATGCAGGGATTGGTCCTTTCGTCTCTGCTTTCATGTTATGGCTAGGACGCAAAGCTAAACAAGATAATATTTCTCACTTATATTTCTTGTCACGTGAAGGGTGGCTTTTAAAACAAGTTTATGATGTTATACATAAAGATGATAAAGATGTACCATCGACAACATATTTGTATGCTTCAAGAAGAGCAACTCGTGTTGCTAGTTTGAGAACACTTAGTGATGTAATATCTTTATCCAGCCATCCATACCAAGGCAATATTACCGTTGGTACTCTTTTAGAAGACAGGTTTGGTATTAATGTAACGAAGATAACTCAGGAACAATGGGAAGAGGCTGGTTTTATAGGTCCTGAAGATAAATTAACTACTGACTTTGTAGAGCGTAAAAAGTTATCAAATTTATGCACTATTATTAGTGATATAATACTAACTCATGCAAAAAATGAAAGAAAAAGCTATCTTAATTATGTCAATAGCACTGGTCTTAGCACAGAAAAAAAACCAGCAATTGTTGATATAGGGTGGCGAGCTAATATGCAAGGTGCTCTTTCATCTCTAATAAATAAACCATTAGATGGTTATTATTATGCAACCTTACAAGGAACAGAGATTTGGTTTGACAAGGGGCTGAAATGCAATGGTTTTATGGGGGATTTACTATCTGCTAATCATCCAAGCTATGTTGTCCAAAATAGGCCTCTAATAGAATATTTAATATGTCATACAGAACCTAGCCTGATCACAATATCTGATGATGATGGTTTTAAACCAATCTTCCGTCCAGAAAGTAGTATTGGCCATCGACGTATTTTGTTAGAGTTAGTTCATCAGGGGGCAATTCAATTTGCAACTGACATGATGAATAATTTTAGGGATTCTATTGATCAAATCTGGATTGATCCCTTCCTTGCTGAACGTACGCTTAGCTCTTTTTTACAAACACCTGATTTTGCAGATGCACAGTTATTTATCGGACACACATTTGAAGATGCTCTTGCTGGTGTGAAACGGAAATATATAATTTCACCTACGGATAAAGATTTTTCAAAAGACTCTGTATGGCGTCAGGGGGCTGCTGTTTTATATTCAAAAAAAGCAGTGGCGAACAAGTCTTCAAAACCATCTCCACAATTGAAAGAGTCTGTTAAAACGCCGACTAATATTACTTCCAAGGAAACTATAAAATATAACTGGAAAAGGGCTGTTGAGGCTAAAATAATAAAGTTACTCGTATCTCAAAAGAAATTCCTTAAGTATAAAAATAATAGGGATGATTTTTTTAAAGACTCAAAATACAAAATCATAAAAAAAATGGCCTCCTGGAAATAAAAATGCGTTGAATATTCATTCACGAAGGGGTATTAAACTCTTCGTGAATGACAGTGGTGTGCTTTTGTTATTTTTTAATAAAAATACATGCGTTTTTATATGTGCAGGAGCTTGTGAGGTTTTTAATCGTGAATAAATTTGATAGTTTTAAATATAACAATAATATTATTATTCATTCTAATGCAAAAATATCATCTGATGTTAATGTAAATATAATTGGTACTGATAATGTTATCGATATAGGTGACTCGGTTATATTGAGGCGATTAAATATAAATATATTGGGTAATAATTGTAAGTTGATTATAAAGAATAACTGTAGTATACGTGGGGCTATTCATTTGAGGCAGAACAACTCGGTCATTATCATTGATTCTTATACCACATCTGTGTCTGCTAATATATTTTCAATGGAAGGCTCAGAGATTAATATTGGTTCAAATTGCATGTTATCTAGTTCTGTGTATATACGAAACTCTGATGAGCATCCTATTTATGATCTTGAAAGTAATGAGCGAATAAATCATGCAAAACCAGTATTCATTGGTAATAACGTTTGGTTATGTGAAGGTGTTACTGTTAATAAAGGCAGCATCATTCCAGATGGATGTGTAATTGGAGCAAAATCATTTGTTTCAAAAGAACTAAAAAGGAAAAACTCAATTTATTCTGGTGTCCCGGCCCAGTTAATAAGAGAGAATATAAAGTGGGACAGGACTTTTAAATAATGAAAACTGAACAAAAACAATTAATTTGTCTACAATTATAATAAAAAAATATGTAAAATCACTGTTGAGGGATCATTTTATAAAAATATGGTTGATAAAAACATAATTAAATTCAGGTCATCATAGGCGCGAACTTGAGATAACATCGGTTTCCGTATCTACCTTAATTTCATGTTCAAACATCCACTCCCCATAATAAACCGCATTAACCTGCGTCTTAACCAATAAATACCCCCGAAACTTCTTAAACAGTTTCATATCCGGTTTAAAATCGGCCTGCCAGAACTGGTGCAAATGCCCTTGATACGTCAATCCTTTGATGTCGTACAGGGCATTGCCCATCACTTTGAGCGGTTTGTTATGAATTAGCGCAGAGATCCCCGCCGTACTGTTAATCGTCACCACCGCTTTAGCATGGCGTAATAATTCCGGCATCGGGAGATCGTGCACGTATATGACTCGCTCACCTAAGCCATATTCCTTACTTAACCGCTTAATTAATGGTCGATAGAGTCTGTGACCACGATCCATCGGATGATGTTTGATCACCAAATAACTTTCTTTCGGCGCTTTACGCGAAAATGAGTACATAACTTCATTAATATAGTCACGCACATCGTTATAATTGCTGTGGTTACGAATCTGGCTATCGTTATATACCTGCAAAACAGCAAGATAATAACGCTGGTCCAGCTCATTCATTAACCTCGGCAATACCTTACGCTGTGTTACCTTGTAAAGTTGTTTGCGCCAGTACGCACGAACCCAGCAACGAGCCTCATACCAGGGGGAAAACGATTTGTGGTGGCGGTAGCGAGGGAACTCATTACGGTAATGCCAGCCCATCAGGTAATACCACATCGCATGGCCTATACGTTTCATCGTTGAAGGTTTTAAGTTCTCAACGTGCGGCGCAGGCATATCTGGTAACTTACGATAAAAATCTGGATCGCGCGGTAGCGATGAATATGCGTTTACTCCGCCTTCTTCAACGGTAATAAATTGCGGGCGTAAATATCCTTCTTCAAATGCCAGAAAGCGGATCCCTTTCGACTTTGCCCAGCGTTTTGCTTCTTTGTGTAATGGGCGGCAGTCACCAAAGCAGAGGATGGTATCAAAGTCATATTGTCGGTGGAGATCCCGTAACCATCCGGGAAACTCTTTCGGCGTTTGGTAGTAAGCCAGGTATTGTCGATGGCGGCAGTAAAAACGATCCCCACCGTTGAAGACAACATTCACAGCGTTACGGCCTAATGACTCTAGCCACTCGGCAACATCACTGAAAAAGGGTCCCATCGGCCCCTGCAATAGCAGATATTTTTTACCGGATAATAAAACGGTTAGTGCATTACCTTGCATAAATGATTTGCGTAATAGTCAACTATGAAATTGTTTAGCCAAATCTGACCTTGCAGAACATAATTAATTTGCGGTAATAGCGTATTACTCGCCCCGCTTTTTTTCTGGTAATAAACATCGGCTTGCGCGGCGTCTGGATCAAATATTCCGCCGCTTCTTCAACCGCAATAGGTTGTAGCCGTGTTGGGTGGATATAGGTTGGATAAACAATCAACGCCTGATATAGCAGATCCGCTAAAGTTAATTTTCGTTCGCGGCGCGGGCAGCGATGTTCATCGACGGTTAAACCCCAACCGGCATAGAAGGGCAGGCCGTAACAATGTACGTGCTTGCCATGTAATAACGCTTCAAACCCCGACAGTGACGTCATGGTATGCACTTCATCTGCGCGCTGAATGCATTGAATAATATCTGCATCCAGTGCCTGATAATCAGCTAGTTCAGCAGCCAGTTCTGCCGGAATATCGCCCTTGCGATTCCCCACCAGTACATCCGGGTGCGGTTTATAAATAATGTAGGCGTGCGGATTACGCTCGCGTACTGTGCGTAATAGCTCAAGGTTGCTCTTAATCGAGACAGTGCCTGTTTTAATAGAGGCATCGTCCTCTACTTGACCCGGCACCAGGATAACTTTTTTACCTTTAGCTTCGTCTGGTAGAGAGAAATCGGCTCCCAGGTTGTACTTGCTCAGTTTGCTTTCAACCAGTCGCTGGCGTAATTTTTCAGCTCGCATCTGCTGCGCCAGCGTTAGCTGGCTATGATTCAGCAGCACTTCCAGGTCGCTGGGGCGCGTGGTGTCATAGTAGATCCCGCGTTTATCCAGCACCAGCGATAGCGGTGGCAGCAGGTCAGAGCCAAGTCCGGATGAACGCAGAAAACCATCTTCCATTCGCCATAACGGCAGTGATTTTCGCTGCGCTTCGGCTCGCCATTGCTGCTCTCCCTTTACACCCCATACCACGCAAGCGGTCGCCGCAGGGCTGCGACGTGAAAAACTCAGCCGGTTTGTCGCGGTACGCAAGAAAGGTTTCAGGATCGCTGACTTCCACAGCGTTAAGCCTGGCGCCCATAAATAGCCATTACGCTGTTGCAGATGTCGGCGTTGTAATTGCAGCCATTGCAGCACGGTAAACAGATCGCTTACTGCTCCCGTTTGCGGATCGATATAGCGACAGTAACGCAGGTATGCAGCGGCAAAAAGTTCTTCCAGTGTGGCTGAACCGCGTCGGGCAGATAACAACGCCGACTGCGGATGACGATCGTCCGTTAAGCCCCAGCCTGCATACCAGGGCTGGCCGAAGCATGTCACCGGTTTTCCTGCCAGCAAGGCTTCAAAGCCGTACTGGGAGGTCACGACGTAAACTCGGGAAACGTGTCGCAACAGCGACTGCGGGCTGACATTCTCGGCAATCAAACGTACTCGTTGCGTGGCGCGCAGATCGGCGAAATAACCTGTTTTCTTTCCTTCCAGTACATCTGGGTGCACCTTCACCCAAATTGTCGCTTGAGGATTTTCCGCAATCGCGGCCTCCAGCATGGCGGCAAACTCATGCTGACCCGCATTACCATACGTCACTGACATATCATTAAATGTCTGATCGACAACCAGAACGATGTCTGAATGTTCTGACTCATCAGCCACAAACGCAGGCGCCAGATTATATTTCGACAAATCATCGGTCACGATGGTGTGCATCGCTTCTCTGGCCTGATCAGCCAATGCCGCATTTCCGGCTTTATCCTGTACCAGTTTCTCCAGCGCCGAAGGCTTGCTGACATCGTAGTAAATGCCGCAATCATCTACCACCAAAGAAAGCGGCGGTGCGCCATTGACGCCAAGATCCAGCGAACGCACAAATCCATCTTCCAGACGGATGACCGGTTTTCCCGCTGCTTTGGCGATGGCGACTGGTTTCGCCGCGCTGGGGCGATGTCCCCACACGGCGATAGCATCAACTTCTGGCGGAACAGGGCGCAGCAGAGAAAGTTTCTGGCACGGTTGCGCCAGAAATTTCTCCAGATGCGGAATACGCCAGATGCCAGACGAGAAAATGCCAATCATGCGTTTTCAGCCAGTTCCTGTGCCATCAGGGTGCGCACTTTTTCAAGACATGCAGGGGTGTCGACGCCCGGACCTGTTGCGGCAACTTCAAACGTGCGAATGTTGATCCCTGCGTTCATCAACCGTAGCTGCTCCAGTGATTCCGCCTGCTCCAGCATGGACTCCGGCAACTGGCTGTAGTTTTGCAGCACATCGCGACGATAAGCGTAAATACCGACGTGTTTCAGGTAACGCGCTTTTTCAGCATTACGCGGATACGGGATCGGTGAGCGGCTGAAATAAAGCGCATCCTGGCGGGTATTCACAACCACTTTTACTGTGCTTGGCTCCGTCGCTTCTTCGGCAGAAATCGCGTGGCATAGTGTTGCCACCGGCAACGCGGGATCGTCACGCATTCCTTGTAACAGTGTTTCTACATCCCGCGGACGAATCATTGGTTCATCGCCCTGCAAGTTAATGTAGATATCTGCTTCCACCGTATGCATCACCTCGACCAGCCGATCGGTGCCGGATTCATGATCGTTGCGCGTCATGATGGCTTTCCCGCCGAACGCCTGCACGGCCTGTTCAACGCGCGGGTCGTCTGTTGCCACCCAAACTTCTGCAACGCCCGCCACCTGTAACGCACGCTCGTAAACATGCTGGATCATCGGTTTGCCGACAATATCGAGTAGCGGCTTACCCGGCAGGCGCGATGAACCATAACGAGCCGGAATGACAATAACTGCTTTGCTCATTTCAACTCCTTACAAAGACAGAATCACTTTTGCACCCACCGCCAACTGGTAAAGGATGGTGGAAATACCGCGAGTAACTTCAATGTTTTTCGATTCATATTTCGGCAGAACCATAATCTCATCGCCCGGCTTGAGTGAATCCACATCTTCCGCGTTGACGGCAGCGCCGTTCTGACGAATGACGATAATTCTGGCGTTACCCGATTTCTGCGTCAGGCCACCACATTTCTCGATGTAATCCTCGGTGGTCATCCCCTTCTGCCAGCTCACCGCGTTCGGGAACAGCACCTCGCCATGAACCATAACCAGCGACGTTTTCTCTGGAATATTGATGACGTCGCCATCTTCAAGCAGAACAGAATCAATATTGGACTCGTTGAGGATCACTTCGCCTTTCGGGACCACAGTACGTGCTTTTGCCACAAAGCGGCTGATCAGTTGCGCTTCCTGCATACGCAGGCTGGCTTCTTCTTTGGTGGAGGACTGGGCAGAAAGTGACGCTTCCTCCAGTTTTTGCAGCGAGAGATTCAGCATCTCTTTCTGACGCTGAGCTACTGATGGGCGATAAAGCTGAACCGCGTTCATCTGCGACATGCTGTTCGGACGGATTTTTTCCAGAACCGCACGCATGGTGGAACCATAAGGCAGCACCATGGCATGTTCGCCGGAATGCGCGCCTTCAACTCGTACCTGAATGGTGCCGGCATAGCGGTCAGTGCTCACGATTAAGGTATCGCCGTTCTGCAACATACGGCCTGGCGCAGAACTGATCGGATAGTATTCGCTACGTTTTTGCAGCCCCTGTTTACGCATAATCGTAATGTGAGTTGCGCCAGGCTTAGGGCGTGCCCAGCTCAACGCTTCTGTTACAGGAATGCTGCTTTCGCGGAACTCAAAGTCGTAGCTGTTAAAGACATCGCCCTGAACGCTGAACGTATGTTGACGAGGCCCAACGATGATGGTGTCACCATCGGCGAACTGCGAAAGCCCCAGTTTTCCGTTTAGCAGGAAGTCATACAGGTTGACGTTGGAGCGCACGCGGTTGCCGCGCTTGACCACAATATCAACGTAGCTCCCGCGTTCCGGATCTACGCCGCCAGCCTTGATCAGATAATTCAGTAAAGAGTCGGACGTCACGCCGCCATACAGACCAGGATTACGTACAAAGCCGGTAACGTACACTTTTACTGGCTGCGCCTGTAATAAGGAGGCGTAGACGTTGACGTTGGACTGGTACACTTCCTTTACTTTTGATGTAACCAGGGCGTTCAACTGGCTATTGCTAACCCCAGCAACTTTCACCGGACCAACGTTCGGCAGGAAAATATTGCCTTTGGGATCAATCTGTAACGCACCATCAAAGGTGAACGCACCCCATAAACGGACCTGAACGCTATCGCCCGGATTAAGGATATAGTCAGGATTGAATCCTACCGTCGCACCGCTATCCGCGCTGGTGCCGTTGAAAAGTTGAGCACCAAACATACGACTCATCACCACCGGCTGTGCTGGCGGTGGGGTGTTGTCGAAGCCGCTCATGTTTTGTGTATCCGACTGCTGCCCACTCAGAATACCGGGCAGTGGTGCTGCCCCCGTAAGGTTTGAGTCAGCGTTAATATCAATGGCCGCGCTGGCCTGCGCCGCGTGACAGGCGGCAATCAGTAAAATTGATTTAAATAATTTCATCACAAACTCATTCAGCGACAGCGTTAATCTCGGTGATCTTCAATAACAGCCAGCAACAGTTTCAGGGTGCCGAACAGCAGGCAGCACACCAGTAACCAACAGGCGATCAAATAAGGGATGTTTGGAAAAGACGATTCCTGCGGCAACTGTGGCGAACTGATCACAGACAGCACCTTGAGCTTACGAGCCGCTTCTACACGGGTCTTTTCAATGGAGGTCAGGGTCAGTTTGTACAGCTCGGTGTTGAACTCTACTTTTGATTTGATTTCTTCAAAATCCACCGCCATACGGTTTAGCTTGTCACCCTGTGGCGCTGTGATTTTGCTTTTTTCTTCATCGATTTGTGCCTGCAATGACTGAATCGCGTTACGCGCGCTCACCACTTGGGGGGCGTCTTCACGCAGATATGTCAGCAAGTTACGCAGATCTGCTTCCATCTGGATCTTCTGAGCCATCAGCGTATTTACTAACGTGCTCGCCGCCTGAGCCTGGGCTTGTGGATCCAGGACGTTATTGCTGTCCTGATAAGAGAGCAGTTCCGCTTTGCTGGCATCCAGACGCTGGCGCGCTTTTTCCATCTCGCTTTCTGCAAAGGCAAGTTGATCACGCGCAATGCGATGCGACATCTCATTGATAAAGCGTTCTGACTCTTTCAACACGGTCTGGTTAAATTTAAGCGCAAACTCCGGGCTAAAGCCCTGTGTCTGAATATTCAGCAATCCGGTTTTATCGTCATACGAAACGTTGATACGGTCCTTGTAGTACTTCAGGAAGCCTTCTGCGGTTTCATCCTTGCTAAGATGATTAAGAAAATCGAGCCCGCTGTGGCTAAATGCTTCACGAAAATTCAGTTGCTTATCCAGCGCCGCCAGCATATCCGGCGAGTTGATATACTCTTTCAGATACAACGCATCTTCCGCGGAACTGGGGTTAGAGGCACCCAGAAGCAGACCAAAATTCAGGCTGCCGCTATTTAAATCATCCGAGCGTTTAATGGCGACTTTCGACTCGCTCATATAACGAGGCTGGCTGAAGATAGCCAGATAGATCAGTAGCACAGCCATCGGTGCCAGAATGATGATTTTCGCCAGGTGTTTTTGGATATCTGTCAGTGAGATGGCAGACAGACGAGCACGCATCCAGGATACGGCAGACTTCAATTTTATCAACATGTAACGATTATCAGAGTTTCAGTGGAGGCGAGGGGGCTGGCCTCTCGCCTCCCGTTGCTTCATTAGTCGAAAATTCGTACAAGACCAGTGACTTTGTTCGCCTTGTTGGTCACCAATAACGTTGAGACTCGATGCTTTTGCATCTTTTCTTCCGCTTCGATGATCATGGTTTCTTCCGGTAGAGTCAGTGGTTCACGCGTCATCATCTGCGCAGCCGTGGCGGATGTCAGAGAATCCTCTTTTTCCATAAAGCGACGCAGGTCACCGTCGGTGATAATACCCGCCAGCCCGCCTTCTGCGTCTTCTACCATCACCATACCCTGGCAACCGCTGGTGATACGTTGAATCACGGTTTTAAACGACGCATCCAGGTGCACCGCAGGAACATCATGCTGCATAACATCAGCAACACGGGTCAGCAGGCGACGACCTAATGAACCGCCCGGGTGATAACGCGCGAAGTCATTCGGCATAAATTTACGCTGGTGGATCATGGCAATAGCCAGCGCGTCTCCGATCGCCATGGTCAGCGTGGTGGACGTTGTTGGTGCAAGGTTATTCGGGCAGGTTTCATTCTCCATGTGAAGTTCCAGCACGGCATCAGCATTTTTCGCCAGCGTGGAATTTCCATTATTAGTAATGGCGATAATTCGGTTGCCGAAATTCTTCAGTGAAGGGACTAGCTTCAGAATTTCATCAGTTTCACCGCTGGCGGAAATAAGGATCAGGAGATCATAAGGCGTAATCATACCGAGATCGCCATGGAAAGCCTCTGCCGGATGAATAAAGAAACTCGGCGTACCAGTAGAGGCCAGTGTCGCTGACATTTTACGACCAACATGCCCTGATTTACCCATTCCCGAAAGAATAACGTGTCCTTTACAGTTCATTATCAAATTAAGGACTCGTTGGTACTGTACGGGATCCAGTTGCTTAGACAAGTTTTGTAATGCTGCGCCTTGTTCTGCCAGAGTCTGGCGAACAGAGGTAATTAAATATGGATCGATAGTACTGCTCTGGTCATCAGGTAAATGTCTTTCAGACATATCAGCTCCTTTGCACGGAAATAGTGCCACAGTCACAACAAACCCGAACCCATAATAAATTATTAATATTAAATCAATGGGTTATAACAAATTATTTAATAAATATAAAAATATGGTTAGTCCATGCTCTTATCCAGGACTTATCACCCTCTTATTAAGTCGCAATGTCTCATGGAAGTGCGAAGATACTGCAATATTACAGGCGAGAAGGGGGAACCAAATTTTGCCCACCTATTTAACACAGCCCTACATTATGAACAAGGAGTTTAGGATTTTTATCAATGATTAAAATGTTTCGCGCTTAACTATTGAATCAAAAAACAATTCAGAGGTTGATTGTTTCATTGTAAAAAAAGAGACGCATGACACTGTTATTTATAAATAAAACACCTCGGTAATGGTGGTGATATTCCGCATTCAACTATTTAAGCTATGTATAGTTAACCAATTGACAATTTCCATATAAAGCAGAAGGGAGTGATAAAGTTTTATTAGTGACTATTAAATATCAAGATTGTTTTCTGGTTGATTATTTCTGCAGGTGGCAGTGGAATTAAAACAGACCAGATTGCATTTATTGGTACATATATTTTCAAGGAAACTATTACCAAATAAAAAATAATTATTGGGATTATCACGTGATGAATCGGTTGCACATATGCCAGAGAGCACTTCCGTCCGGCCATCCTTCATTTTTGTAGCGTACATTTTGCTCAGTGAAAGGGCTGATGGAGAGACAAGCATCAGGCCCTTTTGGCCATACTCGCGGGTAAGGAGATGCCTCGCAGAAAGGCACCTCCGGCAACCAACAGTCCACTTCAGATTCAGAGTGGTTTATTAATCGCGTCATAAAGATGGTTTAAAGTTTTTAATCGCTGTTTGTATGCTTTTCTCAGGCAGGTTGTATCGCTACCACACCGGCGTCGTTCAGCCAGCCACAGTACCTGTGAGTCATGCAGTTCCCCGGCGGCTCCCATCGCGTAAAGTCCATGAAGGAATTGATATTTAACACTCAACTCCACGTCCAAATCATTCAGGCTATGTGATGAACAAATTGCTTTTTCATCCGCACTGTGGGACTGCCGACAATCAAAACTGGCCGCCGTGGCAGAGAACGCCGGGAGAGTGATGATGAGAAATGCGGTAAGAATATTTTTCACTGGCTTAGCCTCCCGGGACGAATAACGGGTCCCGGAGCCATGGTCAGGGTTTTGTTGTTCAACAATCTGAACCCTATAGCCTCTCCGGTTTTCACTGACAGTTCACATGCGTAGTGAAAAGTCGTCCAGTTAATCCCCCGACGGTACTGACCATTGCCCGTCAGGAGCGCAGGTGAGACCAGGCGCTGCATATTATGTTTTCCCTGATCGAGAATAACCTTATCTACGTCGGTGTACTGCTTCTGTAGTTCTTTCAGTGCCAGCGGTCGGCAAATAAATTCGGCTACGCGTTGAGCTTCAGTCCAGTTTGTATAGGCAAAATTACGGTCATTCTTCCCTTTTACCTCACGATGAATGACGTTATTCAGATGTTCTACCTGGGCAGGATTCAACGAGACATTCGTTGCAAATGCAAATCCGGTATACATACAGGATATAGCGGTAATAACAACCAAACGCTTAAAAGTCATAAATACTCCGTTATGCATAAGATCCTACATTTACTGTGCTATTACAATGTATGAATATAAGTTCAAGGAATAGTCAATATGCTGCGCTGCGTCAATATTTTATGGTTAATCAGGCTATTCGGGTGTAGGCCTGAATATGCTGTAATGCAAATTTGCGCTTACCTAAAATAAAATCTCTTCCGCCAATGGTGAGGCCTGTAGAAACTGGGATGGTCTGAGTGTTGGATAAGGATGGCGGTGAATGCTTATGAATCAGTAAGGCAAAGTAAGCGGGGCTATCAGAATAACTTTGCCAGTAGTATGAAGCCAGGTAAGTCAACGTTTCGCACGATGTACCGCCTGTCTGTTAACAGGTTGTGCGGGTAATGAAAAAATAAAAGCACATAATAAAAATACAATTAGGAATATTTATAAAGACGTTTTTAATTGCTTGATATCGCTGTGCTTATTTTTATTGTCTGGCAACATTCCCATTGTTTTTATTCTCAATGTATTGATCTGTATTGTTTTTTTGATTTCGCCATTGCCTTAGTATCCGGTTAAATAAGTATTATGATTAATTTGACTTTAACTGAATTACGTGAGGGGATTATGAGTGACAGTTTCCAGCGGGAGATACCAAAGGCCCGTATTAATCTGAAATTAGAACTGCATACAGGGGGGCGAGTAAAAAAACAGAATTACCCCTGAAGTTACTGGTTGCGGGTGATTTTAGTAATGGTCAGGAATCCGCGCCATTATCTGAGCGTAAAAAAGTTAATCTTAACAAAAATAATCTTGATGCACTCCTTTCAGACTATTCCCCAAAAGTAAATCTTATCGTTAATAACACACTTGCTGATGACGGTAGCGAAGACAGCATCAGGTTGACATTTCAGAGCATAAAGGATTTCTCCCCGGAACAGGTATCCCGACAAATACCTCAGCTAAAAGCCATGCTTTCCATGCGTAATTTACTTCGTGATTTAAAAGCGAACCTTCTGGATAACCAGACGTTCCGTAAAGAACTGGAAAACATTTTGCTGGACCCGGCATTAAGTGCAGAACTCAAAGCAGAACTTTCAGCTTTGGCACCTAAACAGCCGTAACGGTCACGACGATTTAATGGATTAATAAGGAAAATGTTGACGTCTGTAAAAAATGAGAATGCCGCTGGTGGCGAGCCGATTGCCGCACAATCAGGGGGAACGTCAGGGAGTGATAATTAACAGAATATCACTGTGAGCGCCTGCATGTATTGGTGTGTATAAAGCAACAAACATCGTCGAAAATGGCGAGAAATACAGCACGCAAATTACGTGTAGCAACGGCCAGAAATTTACCGTAGCCAGAAAAAGAAAAAGCCCCGCTTTTCAGCGAGGCCTTATGAATAGTGGTGCCGGACTCGGAATCGAAGATTGCTTCTATCATGTTGATATAAATCTGATTTGTTTAGTTTGGTGAAAAATGTACCCTCTTTTGTACCCTCAATCCCTTTTGCTGCGAAAAAGGAATCAATCCCGGGAGTTGGGAGATGAGGTGAAAGGGGGAACGCATATCCTGGTCCATTTCAGTATGTGTTATCTCTGGTTTTTGCCGTTTCCGCTGTTGTATACCCACTCAGCAATAAACTGTTCAGCGGGTAGTGGAGGTGCATAGCGGTATCCCTGCAGATAGCGGCTTCCTTTCTCTGCCATGAACAACTCCTGTGATTCGGTCGGCAATGATATCAATACCTAACCGGCGAGCCAGCTCAATAACATTTTCTACTATATGCCCGGAGATTTCATCCACGCCGACCATTTGTACAAATCCTTTATCGAGTTTGATGTAATCGACGGGAAACGACTGCAGGTAGCTGTGGGTTGCATAGCCAGTACCAAAATCATCCAGTGCAAACAATACTCCCTGTTGATGTAATTTCGCAAATAACGCTTTTGACTCTGTAGTGACGGATAGCTGGTTTCGTTTGGTCAGTTCCAGAACCAGTTTCACTTTCACTTTCTCTTTCGGGAAGGTGGATAGAAACTTTATACAGCTATCTTCCAGCCCCGGGGACAGAAAATGCGCTGGTGAAATATTGATCCCAATATGAAATTGATCCGGTAAAAAATCTGCAACAGAATTCAAGCTATGTTCGACCTGAGACATCAACTGTTGCGTTATCGGGGCAATTAACCCGGTGGACTCTGCCAGCGAATCAGTACTTCGCAGCCGGTCAGCTGGTGATTTTTAGCGGAAATGATGGGTTGAAAATAAGGTCTGAACTCTCCGTGAGCAAGCGCATTTTTCAGCATATCGATCGGGGTGGATGGACGACGGCGGGACAGCAGAAAGGCTGTGAGTATTCCACCGAAGATGGCAACAGGAAACATATACCAGGCCTGTTTCCAGGCGTAGGTAAGTTGCATTTTCACCGGGATGATATAAATCAAGGAGAACGGATATTTTTTTGAATGACTTTCTTTTTGTATGCCGCTGTCGTTCGGGGGCAGAGTGACATTTTTTCCGCTGGCTGACAGGACCGTGTTTCCCAAACGGAATTGTATTGCAGGAACCGCATGAACCACAGAGATGATGTCCTGAATAAAATAATAATCCGTGGCGGTAATGACCGTACCGTTTTTGTAAGGTGTTTTTAACAGGAGCCAGGGCAGAGTACCTGTATCTTCAGGAAAACGAATCAGCATATCGTGCCGCCATCGTTCCTTTTCAGCAACCGGACCGACAGGCAAACCGGGGTGGGTGCTGCAAAATACAGCCTCTTGTTTTGCCAGGCTCAGTGCACGAAGTTGGGGGCGCTTCAGCAGCAGATTGCTTAATTCACGCTGAGTATCTGCGTTACAGTTATTCAGAAGCAAATGTTCTGCTTCCGGGCTGATGCTGTTGTTCTGATTGAGAATGTTTTCTATATAGCCAAGTGCGAAATTAGCTCTGATCTGGCTGTCATTCACCAGCTCTGCTTTTTTCCAGAAAAATGTCAGCAGAACAATGAACAGAAATACCAAGCCACCTGCCACCATAGCTGGAGTATGTTTTTTTACAAATAATCTGGAAAACATGTTTTTTTGCTCTGAATGACGCCAGATTTATCAGAATGTTTTTGTGTATGTACTGAGTCTGTGCTTTGGGTTAAACGGACGATAAGGTTTCCGGATAGTATTTCGCAATAATATCATTCAGCCTGTCAACCAGTTCTGGTTTCCTGAACGTGATGTGCGCGGAGCCTTTCTTAAAGTATTTAATTCTGAACATTTCATCTTCATAGCACTCTTTACCCTGAACAGACCGGATGTGCTCATCCAGATGAATAGTGATGTTTTCCCGGTTGTCGGGGATCGGTTTGCCGCTGAACAGATGCAGCATTCTTTCCAGGTCGGCAAGTCGATCGGCCTGTGGGCCGTTGTTCAGATGAAATCCCCATCTGTCCCACCTCACCAGATTGTTGACGATAATTTTACTGCCAAATTTACAGGGTGAATTGTTTTTGTAATTCCAGCTCAGTCCCCTGAAAACATTGATTACCCCTCGCTCAAACACCTCATCCTTATTCTGGTGCAGTTGTTCAAATGTGCTCAGAATGTTCGCTTCACTGATTTCCGGAAAATTATCGTACTCCAGTGACCGGTACCATGTATCACGGGCCTGCGCATCCATTAATGACAGCATCCCGGAACGTTGCATCAGGTCACGCCAGATTTCGCGGTCAAGGTTGCGGGTGATGGCTTTCATTGCTGTTTCAGGTTTCTCCATGAGCCAGCATCCGCAGCGAAAATCCTGTTTCATCGCCCAGTCCCGGGCGCTTTTACCACCAATGCTTTTTGTCAGTACTGAGATTTCAGTCAGTTGCCGGATAAGCGTTTCGGTTTGTTGCAGTGCTGCATTCCGTACCGTCATAACGTGTCGGATACTGGTGGAGCAGATAACGTCCGTATGCCCGATGACCACTTCCGGATGGGAGATTGTGATGTTTGACATTATCGGTTTCCCTTTTGGTTTATAAACGAAAACGCCAGCCGTATTCAGGCTGGCGTCAGGGTAATGAAGCGTGGTGAGTGATATTCACCGGTTCTGGTGCAGAAGCTGCAGATGACGCAGGGTACGGACATCCTCTCTGGCCTGTTCGATACAGGGCAACAGTGCTGCCGAATCCGTTCTATCCTCATCGTTGTCAAAGATAATTCCCGATTCGCAGTCGATATTGTCCTGTAGCCACGCAATCAGAATATCCAGCGCCGTTTCTGTGGTTAATGATTTCATGTTGTTCCTGGTTACCAGTTGAAGGTGGGTAACCCCGGTAGACATCCGGCACTGGCATCCAGATGAATGAGACTGACGCCATAACGCCGGATAAGTGTGACAACCAGACGGCGGAACGTTTTTGACAGCCCCAGGCGTTTAAGCCGCAGAACCGGGTATGACCACGTATCGGTACGTAACAGATAGCCGCTACCTGTGAAATGAATCCATTCTGATTCACCGAAGTCACTGGTCTGGTGTGACAGCGAGTACAGCCAGGCGTTGTCCTTTTCAGTGATATGTGCGGTACTGCAGCGTATGCCGGAAAGAGTCGTAAACGGTGGTGGTGTGCAGGTTGACTGTTGGTCGGATTCCTCCACCACGCGGAGTGAATAATCGTTTTCAGCGACTTTGTTAATCAGTTCAGCGAGCTCAATACCATCGACGTCAACGACAATTCGCCCCATGTTCAGTGCCTGCACATTAATGCTGTCGGCTTCCAGTGTCAGGGCCAGTTTCATTGTTTCGCCTCCGGATGCTTCCCCTGGGTAATGTTATTTACCGTTCTGTAGTTATCGCGGGTCATCAGGCCGGTTGCCCTGCGAGCCCGGAGGATATCGATGCTGTTTATTAACTGAGAGCGGGTACAGGCGCTGAATCCCGGCTGGTCGGTACGCACCAGCGCGTATTTTTCCACGAGAAAGTTCACCGCATCACACAGTGAAATGCCTGCCTCAATATGCAGCTCAATCACGCGTTCATCCGCGAACGGTGTGTCATTCAGCGTAAGGCTGTAATGCTGGTCCAGTAACCGGGTGAGCAGTGTCTGCCAGATGGTGACGGGAGACGGGCAGCACGATGCCTCCCGTACATGCGTGTCGGGTAATGTTTTCATACTGAAGATTTTCCTGATATGCAGAGATAAAAAATGGGACAGTGGCGTGGTGAAAACACCAGGCCGGAGCAGAGGGTTATTCCGGTGGTTTACTTTTTCGTTTCGGGCGTCGGATAAACAGCCAGATAAACGTAACCACAGGAGCCGAAGGTGTCGGCTTCGCAGGTCAGCCCCTTCGCATACAGTGTCACGGTATGCTGATGGCGGGGATTCAGTTCACCGCTGGTGAGCATGAGCTCCAGTTGTTTCATCAGCAGCGGAAAGGCCTGGTCCAGGTGGTACGAATCCGCGTCGCTGAACCGGCCTCTGATACCGGCGCGGTCTGCAAGGTAATGCAACCGGTTACCCTCCTGCACCAGACGTGCACCGAAACAAGGCGTCACGGTGCAGGGTAGCCCCCACCAGGGGCGGTCGTTGTTGTCGGGATGCGTTGTCCCGGGCAGTGTGTCTGACACGATAAAGTCCTCACTGAAATCAGTTAAGAATAGTTCGATGGTGGCGATAATTCGGCTCATCAGAATGCCCTTCCTGACTCAGTTCAGGGTGACGCTCATCAGCCGGACATACGGGCCAAAACTGTCCTTACGGCGTTCAGCAAACACGGCAAGAACGCCGGGAATATCCTGCACTTCACGACCGGTATACGCCTCAGCACCGCCGTGCCAGCGGTACTTACCGGTACAGAACGGAAAAAGACGGGATGCCGGATGCTGACGGTGAATGCGCATGGCTTCACCACGGGTGATAATTTTCATGGTGGGATACCTCTGAAGACAGAAGATAAAAGTGAAAACAAGTGTGATGTGGTTGTGACGGTGACGGGTTAAAGCAGACCGTGTTCCGCAAAGGAGAACACCTGGCTGCCACCGACTATCAGATGGTCCGGCACCCGGATATCCACCAGGCCCAGTGCCTGTACCAGACGTTCCGTGATAAGCCGGTCTGCCTTACTGGGTGTGACTTCACCGGACGGGTGATTGTGTGCCAGCACCACGGCAGCGGCATTGTGGTGCAGGGCGCGTTTAATCACCTCCCGGGGATGAACTTCCGTGCGGTTGATGGTGCCGGTGAAGAGGGTTTCACCCGCAATCAGCTGATTCTGGTTGTTCAGATACAGTACCCGGAACTCTTCCCGCTCCAGTCCTGCCATGTTCAGAATCAGCCATTCCCGTGCCGCATGCGTGGAGGTGAAGGCCACACCGGGTTCATGAAGATGGCGGTCCAGGGTTTTCAGGGCCCGCTGAATGAGGCTGCGCTCTCTGGTTGTCATTTCTCCGGGCAGAAAGGAAATCTGTTGCATTGTTCCTGCCCCCTTTCAGTCAATGATGCGCATAATGGCGCTGCATTCCGGATGCTGCAGGGCGTAATCCCGCAGCCGGTAATAATGAACCGTCATGGCATAATTCTCTGTACGACAGGCGTGATGGCTGTACGTCATCAGACAGGCGGCAATACCAGCAGCTTCCGGGCCCATTTCAGCGCGGTTACCATTCATGGCATTGAACAGCACCCAGGTTTCTCCATCATCTTCATCCGGTTCAGGTGCTATAAATGCGCCACCGTTGTTCAGGGTGTACAGATTCCAGATACCACCGCAGTAGTCTTCACACAGACGGTCCATCCAGCCGAAGACACGGGGCTCCAGGGTCACCCACTGTGGAATGAGGCCAAAGTGCTGCGGCCAGAAGCTGATGCGCTGTTCATCAGGGACTATGGTGGCAACCAGTTGAGACTGGTTATTCCCTGATGCAGTGGTTACGGAAACAGAAGGTGTGGTGGAGCTATGCGAAAAGGTTGTCATGAGATGATTCCTTATAAAAAGTAAATGAATGGAAGAATGCCTGGGGACTGGTACAGACGTGAGTCAGGACTGCGCTTTCAGGGAAAAGGCATCAGCGCATGCTCTCCAGCAGCGTTTCTGCCATCACCCACAACGCCCGGTTGAGCTTAATGTCGGTATCGATGCTGTGAATGGCCCGGGTATGGATACGTTTTCCTCTGGCACTGCGACCGGAAATCCCGCCTTTCAGCATATTTTCCTGGATGGTCTGATATGCGCTCCACAAGTACTTACCGTAATCCTCCCGGCGTCGCGGTGTCAGAATATCAGCAGTGGTGACGGGCTGATGTTCGTCACCATAACGGTAAGTCAGTGCCGCCTGTGCCAGCGCCTGGCGTGCCGGTGGCGGCAGGACCAGCGACTGCATGGCATCACGCTTCTCCTCTATCCGGTCAAACACGCCCACCACCTCGTAAGCCCCTTCGATAACTTTCTCCACTACATTTCCCCGGTGTGGAACACGCACTTCCCCCAGAGACTGACCACAGACGCATCCGTTCTGGCAGACGAACCTGAAGTAACCCGGCAGCATCTGGTAGCTGGAGGTACCGTCATGGGAGTTCAGCAGGATGATTTCAGGGACATGTTGTCCGTTTATCTCCCCGTCACGGCGCAGACGCAGCATGTGTTTGGTGTATCCCCGGCGGCCCGGGTCGCGCACGCGGGTCTGGCAGGCGAAGAATGGCTGAAAACCTTCCTGCTGCAGGCTTTCCAGTACGGTGATAGTGGGAATGTACGCATATCGTTTACTGCGGGAAGTATGCCGGTCTTCACCGAAAATACCGGGAACATAGTGCATCAGTTCTTCGTGTGTCAGCGGACGGTCACGGCGTATCTGGTTCGCATAACCAAAACGACTGGCTAGTCGCATAATTTGCTCCTTATCGGTGGTTAAGATTTACTGGTGTAATAAATGAAAAAGCCACGTCTCCCGGAGAAGACGCGGCCTGATGAGTGAAATGAATGACGTTTATTGTCTGAGAAGACCGTCACTGGCGAGCTGCGTATTAAGCACCTTTCCGGCATCGGGTTCAGAATTCCGGTAGCTCCAGCGTCGCTGACCTTCCGCGTTGCGGATAACCCAACGGAAATGCATTCCCGGGTCATTCTGGATAAACACATTGCGGTAAGCTGTTATGACAGCAACCGCCTGCCCGTATGAGAAAGATCCTTCAGCCAGAACATACTCTGTGTAACCCGGCATATCTGTTTTCTCCTGATAAATAAAAAGCCTCTGCCACGCGTTGTGACAGAGGCTGAAGCATGAAACTGACTTCAGGGATCAGTTAACGTTTTTTCCGGAAACGGTAATTAGCAGTGGATGGTAGTCCTGGGGATCGAAAACCGATAACGGCAGACTGACACGATGGCCGTTACTTTCTTCAGTTGCTTTAATGATTTCGGTTGTGGCGATATTTTCCACGCACTCCGTTTCCAGAAATGCGTCTGTGGTTCGCGTGGCATTACTGTCACCAAAAGCTTCCGTTTCCATTTTTCTGGTCACCAGCGTCTGACCATATTTGTCTTTGAGTTGCAGAGTGATGGTGAGGGGGCCAAATCCTTCATCGTTTCCGCCATTATCCAGCCGGAACTGGTAAGCACAAATATTTCCCGGGAGCCATATCGTATCTGTATTGCGTATACTGATGTAACGTTGATCCTGTGCCCGGAGTGGGGCAGACCACGTTAACCCCAGAATGAAGGCGGTAATCATGCAGGTTTTGAACAGGTGAATCATGGTATTTACCTCTCTGAGTCATGACGATGACACTGACAAATCAGGTGATAAAACGTAAAAGGCGCAGAATAGCCGTTATGCCGGTAACTCCGGGGGTAATGCTTCTTCCAGTCGGTTAACCATATTGCCGAGATGGGATGCATCATATTCCATGACGGGGCGTTGCCTGATGATACTGACCACCAGTGGTTTGATTAACATATTGGTCGCGGCCCGTTGTTGTATACCGGCGGCGAAAATGATCTCCAGAGCATTCTGATCGATAACACGGGCCAGATTCTCGTTCAGATTTTCAATCTCATGTCCGGTCAGCAGGAAACTGCCGGCAAGCCATGTCACCTGCTCCTGAATCATTGCCAGAATTTTGACGCGATCTTCTTCAACCAGCGCTCCGGCAATTTTTCCTGATACAGCGGAGGCAATCATTCCCCCCAGAACACCGCCAACCACACGCCCTGTCAGTGCACCAAATGGTCCCAGTGGACTGAACAGTATTCCGCCCGCCACTGACCCGACAGCACCACCTGCCACACCGGAAGATGCCACGGCAAGATTCCTGATGAACTGCGCACCGGAGATCCGTCCCCGCAACATTTTGATCATGTCAGGGCCGGTTGTGACAGCTACCAGTGCCAGAGATGTCACCAGCGTACCCTTCATTACTTTGTTCAGGGCACTGATATTTCCTGCACCGGTCCCCTTCTGAAGAGCCAGTCGGACAGTCGGGCTGGCAGTCGAAAAATCAATGTGCTTCAGCATACCCTGAACAACACTGAGCCGGTGGAGTTGCTGGGTTGTGACGTAGACAGCCAGTGTGCGGGTGAAGGTTTTTCCTGCCTGGACAGCAGCTGTCTGCAGGGCAGCATCGCGATCGCCGGTGCTGAGCCAGAAGACCGATGCCGTCAGGGCAAAACTGATCCCTCCGGCCGCCAGACTGACAACCGAACCCTCGGCAATATCATAAGTGACCGATTCGATGGTCCCGAACCGGGTGATATTACGGGCCTGAGTATAAGTCAGATGTCCCCGACGAATCAGCCGGGACGCTTCTGCGGGATCGGTTACACCGGGTACTTTACCTTCGCGGATCTTATTCCTCATGGTTTCAACAGCGCCGGCATACTGATCACGGGGGACTTCCAGTTGCATGGGGCCATTATTTCCCATGTAACGATACTGTCCGTTTTGTCCGTCGAATGCCGCACCGACGCTACGGGCTGCAGTTGAACAATATTTCGTCTGAATTTCTGTTCCGCTGACCAGTCTGTCTGCTCCATTTCTGGCATTATTATCACCGAGGAACCGTGCGTTTTTCAGACGGACTCTGTCGACAATATGGTTTCCCCGTTCAGCGGCAAACCCATGTCCCTGCCCTCCGGAAGCAAACATTTTCTCATTTGTACTCCAGGTTTCCGGCAGTTTCATGAGAATCAGACCATTCGCCGTTGCATCGGAAATAAAACAGTTGTAAGGGCGTTCATAAATTTCCTGACACAGTGTTTCTGTTTCGCGACAAAGAGAGGAGCAGTACCATTCCGGATCCGGCTTATGATTTTCCGGGGCATGATGTACTTCTGTCAGCCCGCAGGAGGCACAGATACGAAGCTCATCCACGTGATGGAATGATACAAAACGGCGACCTTCTGAAAAGGGATACCAGTCACCGCCGTCCAGGCAACGATCGAGAAAATCGTCATTCGCTTCCGGTGATAAATTCAGGCGGTTCCGGAAGAGCGTTTTCAGTTCATCAGGTGTGAATGACAGGTTCTCTTTCAACTGTTCGTTAAAACCTGCCATGTTTCTTTCATACCAGGCATTGTTCAGTAACCAGTTTCCGTCTGCCAGTTCAAATTCCCTCAGCTCTCCCCGGGAAATCCGTTGAGAAATGAGCGTCAGCCAGATGCGCTCCGTCAGTGAGTCAGGAAGGCTGTAATCGTTTTGCAAACTGGTCAGCCACGATTTACTGTTGAGCACCGGTTGTTCTTCCAGTGTCTGGCTGATGGCACAGGTCAGTTTTTTCAGCGCCTGGATTTGGCTGGCCGCCCATAGCAGCGTCACTAATGCAGCCAGCCAGTACAACAACCCGCCCCACCACATCAGTGACGGTGAAATATCGTACTGTAACGCGATCAATGGTGCGCATGCAGAACATGCCATAAGGAAAAAGGCAGTATAAAAACAGCAGTAATACCCGTTAATTTCCTTGCTGATATCTTCTGGTGTGATCCCGTTCTGCTGAATGTTTTTGATCTGCAGGGGAACAGCCAGCAGACCACCGGCGAGAGCGGTGGTCAGAATAAATTTCACAGAGTCAAAGGTGTGAGCCTCCAGCGCGATATGTTTACCATCAAGTCCCCACATGAAGCTGATGATCATTCCGGCAATCGTCAGAAATACGCCTGCCAGCCAGCGAATATGGAACAACCTGGTTATGCGTTCGGTGATATAGCCAGCCAGTAAGGCCGGGCCGAACAGACACAGCAATATGAGCCCTGCCAGCGCAGAAGCCGTGCTGATTAATGCTCTGAACAAAAGGCGAAGAATGGCAAATCCTGCGATCAGCAGGATCAGCGCGCCGACTATCTGTAACATAGTCACTCCGTGATGAATATCATGTTATTGTTAATGCCAGCGAATGTGGCGTTGAATATCCGTTGCGCCGGTCCGGGTCCCGATCATGATGACCGGGACCACAGAGAGGCGATGGTTCTGTCAGAAGGTCACATTCAGCGTGGCCTGACCGTTATAGCCTTCAGCGCTGCTGCCGCTGACGCTGTGGACATAACCAGCCTGAACGCCCAGGGTGATATTTTCCCGGACACGGGCTTCCAGTCCGGCCTGCAGGTCCAGTGACGTACCATTCTGTGACGGTGAGAACGTCATGTTACTGCCGGCTGCGGCTGTACCCATGCTCATGTCCCCCCGGGAGCTGAAGGTGCGGATAACAGAAGGCTGTACCCACCAGTTCACCGGCAGTTCACGCACACTGTGTTTGGCACTGCCGCGCAGGGGGGCACGGGATGAGGTGCCTTCACCAAAGGTCATATCGTTGTGGCTGCCCAGACGGAAACCGGCACGCACATGTTGTGCACTGCCATGCCCGAACTTCACATAACCGGCGTTATCCTGGCCGTCATCCAGGGAGAGCCCCTGCCAGGTGTACTGCAGTTGTGGCTCCAGCATCAGGTTGTCAGTGATACTGAAGGGCAGACCGGTTTCCAGTGAGCCCAGCCAGCCCCAGCCCCGGGTGCGGAAGTCGTTATTGTCCGATGACGCTTTCATGCTGTGGCGGGTTCCCTGTGCCACAATGTCAGCCCACAGGCCGGAGGACGTGTGTGTCAGATTCAGGTATCCGCCCAGGCTGCCGGCATCATCCCGGACCGTGCCGGCGCGGGAACCGTCATCATCCTTAACATCAACGGAAGAATGGCCTGCAGCACCATACACCCCTGTCGTCAGAGACATACCGGCAACCTCTGTTCTGAGCAGGTCACCCTCCAGACGGACGAAGCCATAGCTGCCGCTGCTTTCCGGCGTGGCTCCACGGGCAATACCGCCGTTGTTATCGTGACCGAGATGACCGCCCTGAATGCTGAGACGGACGCTGTTATTTTCACCGCTTACACCGGTCTGATGGCTGCGGGAGCCTGCCAGAATCCGGTCATAGTCCATTGCCTGTGTCAGCATGGAGGCATACAGGGGGACTTCAGCACGATAAGCATTTTCACTGCGCAGGTACCAGTCTTCATCGCTGTCACGGTTCAGGGTGTAGTTAAAGGCGCCGGCCTGAAGCGGGCGACTCAGGGCAAACGCACCTTCTTCTGTGGTGGCACCATTCTGTGCATCCACAACCCGGATACCCTGTCCGGAGGTTGCCACCCCGAGGTTACTGTTTCCGACATTTGTAAACGCAAGCCAGGTTTTGCCGGTTGCCTGACCACCATTAATCACCAGCTGGTCAGAGGCATTGCTGCCATCAAGGCGAACACGCATATTGATGGTGCCACCCTGACCGGTGAGGTTACTGGTGGTCAGTTTATGGAACGTTACCGGGGAGTCGCCTTTTGCAACAGCACGGCTCAGTACGGCATCCTGTGTCGTCTGATTATCAAAGTGAATCTCTCCTGCGTTAACAATATCGCCGGTACTGACCACATCACCATTCAGTACCATACTGGCGCCTTTACTGAGCTGTGTTCTTCCACTCAGACTTCCCCCGGCAGCCAGCGTCAGTGTTCCACGATATCCGACAGTGGTGTTACCGGCCTGTCCCCCGGCATTAACCGTAAAGCTGCCGCCATTTTCCAGCAGCAGGCCGCTGGCCTGACCGGAGATACCATCAATACTGAACTTACCGCTGGCATTGGTCCCCTCAACAGTGGCACCACTGTCTGCAATCAGGGCACCACCGGATGTCATGGTGACACCTGTCGCCTTACCGCCGGCAGACACTGCCAGGGTACCGCCGTCATCCACCAGGGTATTCTGTGCTGAATGGCTCTCCAGTACATCCAGACGACCGCCGGATTCCAGAACAACACCGTCAGCCTTACCGTTTTCCACCGTGAAATTCCCCAGACGGTTGCTGCCAAGAACAGTTGCTGCAGTACTGGTGACCAGTGCGCCGCCCTGCTTCAGGGTGACATTCGTGGCTGTACCACCGGCGTTCACCTGCAGTTTGCCTTTCTGGTTAACGGTGGTGAAATCCGCCAGACCACCTTCCTTGATAATCTGCCAGCCGTCACTGTTTACAACAGTGCCAGACGCCGTACCGCCGTTGTGCACATACTGGTACCCCCCATTCAGCGTGGTATCCAGTGCGTGACCATGTACAGTCTGGTCGCCGCCGGCATAAACCACAGTAGTATTTGCCGTTCCTTCAGCAGCCACAATCTGACGCCCATTTTTATTGATGGTGGTGCGTACGGCATCTCCGTAGACGGTCTGCCCGGTATCACCATTTTCCGCATCCGGTCCCCCTTCCGCGCCGGTATTCACAACCGTGTCGGTTGCCATTGCGCCGGATTTGACGGCCTGCCAGCCCTTCTCATTAATGACGGTACCCGTTGCAATCCCGCCTTCATGTACCCACTGCTCACCGCCGTTCAGAGTGGTATTCACTGCCTGCCCCTGAAGGCTCTGTCCGCCTCCGGCACTGATAACCGTGTCTGAAACGCTTCCTCCGGCATTCACTCTCTGAAGACCACCACCGGTGACAGTAGTGTTGTTGGCGATACCGCCATTTTGTATCCATTGCCCGCCGGTATTGGCCTCGTTATCCGGCCCATACTCCAGCCCGGTACTGATGGTCATTCCGTTGGCCGTACCGAGGACAATCTGGTTGTCATGATTTGTCAGTGTTCCGCCGTTCACGGTTTCTCCCGCCTGTACAACCGTGTCAGCAGCCAGTGCCGGGACTGACGTGACAGCAGCAAGAGACAGAGCAACCGCCACACCAGCGCCTTTTCCCCGTGAGCGTGCCAGTTCGGAAGCCACCACCAGGGGGCCCGTAATGTGATTCCATACCAGCCTGTAGCTGGTGTTCAGATGTCGTTTCATCAGCTTTTCCTTACAGAGGGTGAATAAAAAAGCCGGTACCCACAAAAGTGGATACCGGCAGGTACAAAACAGAGTTATCGGGCACAGCGATACGTCCCGGGCGTAAACGCTCTCACCCTTCATCAGGCAGAGAAGTATCAGTCCGTTGTGTGCAATTCCGTTCTGCATGATGAAGAGATTCAGCTGCCTTTTCGCAGGCCATTAACCACTATAAACGATCGATAGTAACGATCGATACCTGTTTTATCGATCGTTTTATTCTATTAATGACAAAGCGGTCACGCAAGAGAAACAGGAGGGGTATGAGGTGTTTGTGTCATGTTTTCAGTTGGTTAACGTAATGTAATCAGGCATTTCCCCTGGCAGAGTGTTCAGAAGAAAATCCAGTTCCATACCGCGCGGGCAACAGAGACCACCGTGTCACGGACGGCACGCAGAACCGTGCGTGCAACAGAGGCAACACAGACGCTCTCCGCCGTGTCAAATATCCGGTCCACCGCACCGGTAAACTGTTCACGGGCCTGAGACCGGACAGATTCCGTGCGCAGCTCGTCCTGCAGGCGGGTCATCAGGGGACTGGCGGCATGGTCGGGAAGCGCTGTCATGAGCGCACTGACCAGCGTATCCAGTTCCCAGCCGGTGCGGGCCGATACGGCAACAACCGGATGTACGGGCCGGAACAGCCGGAATACCGCCTCCGTTTTCTCGCGAATGTTCTGTGCCTGTGCGGGAGAAGGCTGAATGCCGGCCACATCCCATTCATGGCAGGGCTCCGTTTTATCGGCCTGCGTCACCACAAACAGCACCTGCTGATGTCCCCGGTGCAGGATGTGTCGCCAGAAATACTCATCCACAGACAGGGCACGGTCATCGGCTTTAATCAGCCACAGTACCAGGTCAAGTTCAGGCAGAATGTCACGGTACAGGGCTTCATACTCTGCATCCCTGTCCCGGCTCTCACCCACCCCGGGCAGGTCAGTGATAACCATGTTGTGACCATGGCCACTCAGACGGAAGCGCCGCACTTCCCGGGTGCCGGCGTGAACATCACTGACCGGGGTGACCTCCCCCTGAAACAGTGCATTACAGAGTGAGGATTTACCGGCCCCGCTTTTCCCCATAATGCCAATCACGGGTTCGTGGCTGGTGAGTTTGCGCAGATGTTCCAGGATGTGACGGGAAAGTGAGTAAGGCAGGGAGGAGAGCGGTTTTTCAATTGCCTCAATGGCATCAGACGGATTCATACATGTATTCCCGGTGAAAAAAGACAAAACCCCGCGCACCGGAAAGGTGGCGGGGGATTCACGGAGATAATATCTGTCTGAGATTATTTAGAATGTAACAGGTAATGAATTACTTCCTTCGCTTGTGTTCAAGATATTTTTCTGTAATCAGCATTTCAAAAAACTCTCCTGTTCTCAGACCGTAAACAGTTCTGAGTTCATCAAGCATTTCTTTCGCATTGCTTCTTATATGTATATTAATAGCCTTTTTACCATCACTCCGATATTTGTCTTTTTGTTTTTTTTGATGCCAGGCATGATTTATGCGTGTTCTGAACAGTTCAATGGTATCAGGTGCCTCTTTCCATAAAGCAAAGGCGACGAGAGAGGCAAGATAATATTCTTTCGTTGAAGATGGTATGAACCACCGGGTCACCGGGTTATGTACCGGATGTGTTTCATCCTGTTTTTGTTTCAGTCTTGTCCAGAACCACTGACACATTTCATCATCGTCAGGAAGGAGCCACTTAAACTTTTGACAGGCGCTTTTCTTTTTAAGCCACGCCTGCCTGAGCTCCTCGAGATATATGCTTTTTGCATTTTTATTAATTAAAGAATGACAGGAGTCAAAATATGAAATGATTACTTTTATTCGTTCGTTATGGGATGATGGGTTATCCGGAAGATTGCTTTTTTTGTAAGTGTTTAACGTTTCATCGGTAACAGTTCGTCTTTTTCTGACTTCAATTCCGTTTTTTATTCCTGATGGATTATGGTTTATTTCCGGGAAATTTGTATGGTCTTCCTTCGACAGATAAATAGTTGTCCAGGTAAAGAAAGTCGCAAGTTCGTCAGTTTTCAACCAGAGAAAACTCTCTTCAGGCAGTATTGCCTGCCCTGTAATAATTTCAAGTTCATTAATTTCGTTGTTGAGAGCTTCTCCTGTAGTCGTACCAAAAACACCAAAAGAATTGTTTGAAGTATTACAATACTTTTCTTTTAAAAATGCATTAACATTTCTGATACAGTTTTGTGGGTTGTCAGGCGCAAACTGAGGGAATTCATTGGGGTATTTGTGATTCAGATATTCAGCATAAAACCGACATTTACGGGGATCTTTGCATTTGATAAGCATCTGTTCGTTATTCATTATCTCACTCCATGGCGCCTCTCTTATAACAAAATCGTCTCAATTGTATTTAGTCACTAAGTGATTATCAAATGTTTTTGTTAGTGTTTATTTGTGTTTTTAAATGTTTATATGATGTTATCAGTGTTTTTATATAAAGATACATTGATGTTTTTATGATGGTAAAAAATCATTTTTTCTTTTATATTCATCGGGTTATTATTGTTTATTCTGCGTTTTTGGGATGACAGAAAAGAATGGGCTGTGTTGATCACATGCGCCGTATGCGCTGTCCAGGTGACAGTGCACCTCAATATTCAGTGTTTTCCTGTTGATTGGTGTTGTTAATCTTATGTTTTTGGTTTTGTTTTATTGTGTGGTTGTGAATGTTGTGTTTTTTTTGATGGTCGGGAAAGAAAAAAGAAGGCTATGATGCACTAATCAGGCAATATTTTCGACGCCGGTTGAGTTAAAAGAACAGATAGAGTGGACTGGTGTTGTGTTAATAATTAACTGCTGACAGTATTCTTATTTTAATAACAGGTGTTATTATTGAGGGGTTTATACAGACGGTACTCCTGCTCAATAGTCAGGTGATGATGGTCGTTGAGTGGTTTTATAATATATGTATAACCCTGTAAGACTTATTAATTCAACGCTGACTACCGTTTATTGATATACCTGTATTCGGGAAATGTCATAAAAAATGTCACGTTGTTTGCAGAATCTTTTGTTTTTTAGTTTCTGATACGCAATGACTAAGCAGGAGGATTCACTGTGTTTGTGTGCTGACCGTGATCGCCAGTGGAGATGAATAATTGACTCTTGCATTGAGAAATATACTCTCTTGTATTTTATCGTTTATCTGTATGAAATAAATAATCTTCAGCAATGTTTTTTATGTGAATTTTATCATCTTACCCTGAATGTTCATTTTATCAGTGTGATATTACATTATTTACTGATGAAATTAACCGATAAATGATCTTGTTAAGATTGCCAGAACGACAGTTTTCGCTGGTTCCGTGTAATGGAAGAGATGTTATATCATCTATTTAAGCAATAAGTTTAATACAAGTTTCAGAAGATGTGTTGGTGAGTTGATGACTGATTTTCAGAGGGGGGGAAAGTGTATGGAATTCTGTAAAGAAAAAATCGTTATTGTTCAGTTGACGTATATTGCTGTTGTTGCAGGGATGATTGGTTATTTGTGCTTCTGAATTCACGGCAGCCATAAAAAATTGAACCTGCTGAAAAATAAATATCAATACGATTTGGGGAACCATTTGTTGGTTAATATATCTCCGATAGCATTGGATGCAGCAATCACTGCATCCAATGTAAATAACCATGAATTGCACAGAAACAATATACCTGCGACCCTCTCCGGAAATTCCGGTATCACTGACTACGTACCGTTTTCAGCAGAACGAAATGCGGCGATGGTCATTTGGCGGATTGCCATAGATGACCGTCCGGTTGTGTGCAACGATGAGGAAGGAACCCCGGGAGTGTTATGAATCAACAGGCGTATAACAGGTACTCGTCAATCATCAGTTCAAGCTCGCGCTTTTCCCGTTTGCGCGCTACAGCCCAGCTTTCAAGTTCTGCGTGTGATTTATGCTTTAACTCTTCAGTCCAGGGCTGCATGGAGTGGGCACACATCAGATCATACCAGCACAGCCATATCAGGGTGTGGTAGAGATCGCGATCGTCAAAACGCCGGAGCAGACTGTTCAGCCTGTTTGCCAGCCGGCTTTCGCCCAGACGATGTAGTTCACTGAGTAAAACTCCACCCAGGTTAAAATGTGTAAGCAGCATGATTTCATGAGTCTGAATGCTGGTCATTAACCCTTCCTGAATGGCAGGAATGAACGGTGGCGTTCCCGGGTTGACGACCTGATAGAGTCCCTGTGGTGCCACCGAGATGATGGTGCCTTTTTCCGGCAGAAAAAAGTGGGCCAGGGTCAGGAGGTGATAACCATGAAGATGCGGAGAGCCCATTCCATGAGCGACAATAAACCGGGTTACACTTGCCATCCATTTCTGATGCTGGGTGAGCAGCAGATCACACCGGTTTTCAAGTTTTTGCATAATATTCTCTCCTTTAGCACGCAGCAAAATGCCTCCGGAGGCCGGATAGTGTATTCGCTGCGGTTGAACTGGTAATGGTCAGTAATTACGGACGGGATTGTGCAATACGCGCCTGCAACCAGGCTTCCACTTCACTTTTCAGCCATCGGGAGCTGCGGCCGAGTTTGATGGGGGCCGGAAAGGCACCATCCTTGATGAGTTTGTAAAACCACTTATCGGTTAAGCCGGTCAGTTGAGTGATAAACGCCATGTCGACCATCTGGTCATCCATCAGCGAAACTGGGGTATTCATGAAAATGTTCCTCCGGATGTTGTTAATCTCAACCGGCGTTGGTGATGAAAACGACGGACCACCTTCACCGGCATAACAACCGGGGAGAAACGTAAAAAATGAGTAGGGGAATGTTCCTGCCGGGAGATAAACAGGGAGCATGATGCTGGGGCACCCGGTGGCTACCGCGAAACGATGCTTCTCGCGCGTACGCACGACAGAGAAGGGATGATTTTCGGGAGGATGAGGGGAATGCCGTCGTTCTGATAATTGCAGAGTTATTTACGGGGCGGTTACGGTGGGGCAGCCCGTGTCCGGTGGGCAGGGACAGATATCACCGATGGGATAAGACTGTCTGATTGGTATTATAAATATATAAGAGAGATCAAACACATGAGATCAAATACATGAGTTCATATATGTGAAATACACACTATGAGTGTGATCAGTGGGCATGAGAACGCAGTAGCAACAGATTGCGTTGTACCCACAGGGCTGTCCCTGATAGCTGGCGTATAACCTGCGTATATAAAACGTACCTGCAACACACGTGAACAGAGTGCATTAAGCATCCGTCTGAGCGGTAAACGTATCCGACCTGGTGAGTGACAGTCTGAGAGACCGGTTAGGTGGTGGCACGGGAGTAATGAGTTTGGGGAGGGTACCAGAATGCCAGTCTGGTGCGGTATGCTGACAGTATCACGTTAATTGCAGCATAAAGTGATGAGAGGCTAATGGAAGTTAAAACCAGAGAAGACTGGCTGTATCAGTTCCGTCGTTGTTCATCCCGGGAGACGCTGGAAAAAGTGATTTCCCACACACGTTATAAACTTACCCCTGCGGAGCTGGAAACCTTCAACTCTGCGGTCGATCACCGGCTGGCAGAACTGACAATGAACAAGCTTTACGATCGCGTGCCGGCTTCCGTGTGGAAATATGTCACCTGAACGTTCGGTAATCACAGTGGAATTGCGCCAGGTGTTATCTGCTCTGTGTGATTCTTTTTGGGTTTTCTCAGGTTGTTAGAAGCTGAATATGTTCCTGTTGTCAGGAACCAGGATAATACCGGTGACGTTAAGCGGTATAGCGACAACAAAGAATTCGAAATCAAAAGGGAATGGTGTCCGGAGGTGTGGTCGGTAATGGGCCGATTTTCGGGCATTACCGACCTCTGTTGAGGTTTTCTCGTATTTACCGGGGAGCCGGTGCGTTAAACATTGACGACATAAACCGGCAGGCAGAGTCTGCACCAGCAGTGACGTCAGTAGACAATCGGTATTCCGGTAATAATCGAAGGGAGCTGCTGACACGTAGCCCGGGCAACATTCCGCATTATGAGGAATGGCGTTATCACAATCTCTGCACACCGTTTTGCGTATCACCATCACGTCCTCCTCACAACCTTCCCCGTAACCGGCTTTTTGCATTAAAAAACAACGCTGAAAATTCAGCCGTCAGTCCGGAGACGACAGTCGGGTTATCACAGAGTGCCTGAGATATTGCCTGGCTGGAGGTTACTTCAGGGACTCTGCGCATTTTTTACGGCGTGGTTATTCCGTATGAACGAAACCATACGGAGATTTAATCATGACATACGAATACAACCCCTTCTGGCAACAACGTATCCGTGAGACGGTACTGCGCGCACTGGATGTTCATCCCCGCCTGACGGCACTTCGGGTTGACCTGCGTCTCCCGGATGTACCGGCAGCAACTGACGCAGCAGTGATATCCCGCTTCATCAATGCCCTGAAAGCCCGAATCGACGTTTACCAGAAGCGTAAGCGCCGTGAAGGTAAACGCGTACATCCCACGACCCTGCATTACGCCTGGGCCCGGGAATTCGGGGAGCTTAAAGGCAAAAAACACTATCCCCTCCTGCTGCTGGTCAACCGGGATACCTGGTGTCGTGCCGGCGATTACCGCGCTCCGGGATCACTGGCCAGGATGATTAAACAGGCTTGGTGCAGTGCTCTGGGGGTGGATGCCGGATGCTATGCCACGCTGGCGCATTTTCCAGACACGCCGGCGGTGTGGCTGGCGCGTAATGATGACACCGGCTTTCAGCAGGTGCTGGAACGCGCTGACTATCTGGCGAAGGAGCATACCAAAGCTCACGGCACCGGTGAGCGCAACTTTGGTTGCAGTCGTGGCTGAGCCCGACAGACGAGTTATCTGACCTCAGTGTGATGACGCGTTCACAACCATCACACTGATTTTCCCTTCTGAGACCGGACTGAAACCGCCATTCACACCTGATCACGCTGCCCGAACCGGGACGGCTGTTGCCTGCGTGTCGTCTGGCGGTAAGGAACATATACTATGTACGTAAAATCTTTTCTCGCACTTGGTGGCAACGGACGTCTGACGGGCGCCCGTACCGCACAGACTGCACCTTACGATCGCTACTCCTGCCACCTTTGCGGCAGTGCGCTCAGATACCACCCGCAATACGACACCGAACTGCCCTGGTTTGAACACACTGACGACGGGCTGACGGCTCGCGGTCAGCAGTGCCCTTATGTCAGGCCGGAATGCAGAGAAATACTGTTGATGAAACGTCTGCAGCAATTCGTACCGGATGCCTTACCCGTGGTGCGTAAAGCCCGCTGGCACTGCAGACAATGCCGCCACGATTATTATGGGGAACGCTATTGTACACACTGTCATACAGGGCACTTCAGTGAGGAGGTGGTAGCTGGATGAACACTATAAAAACGGGGCTTGGGATCACGCCGGGTGAGTACATTATCAGTGCCGAGTCTGCGCTCAGCAGAAATATCAGGCATTGTTTCTGCCTTTCCTGTCATGGACGGTTGATTTTGCAGACAGATGCTCAGGAGGCATGGTTTGAGCACGATTTACATGCCCTGAGCGCGCAACAGAAGGCAGCCTGTGTGGTGCTGAATCCGGAAAAGTCCCACCCTTACATTGAGGATATGGCGATGTTTTTATTGCCCTTACCGGTCGTGCTGGAGTGGCATTGTGTGATGTGCGGCCAGTTTTTTCATGGGAAGAAGTTCTGTGAAACCTGTGGTACGGGGATCTATTCCAGAGCGGTATGTACAAAGTCTGTTTACAGGTTCCAGCCAGATTTGCTCCGGAACCTGGAGTGAGGAGGACGCAACATAATGACTTTATCATGACAGGAACGCTTATGCCGGATCCGTGCGGTCCGGCGTTTTGTTCCGCAAACGGTGGAGCACTGGCTGCGTCTGCTGGCGATCTGTTTTACGCACCACTCAGACAGGAGAGACATCGACGAACTTCATCACCTGAGGGCAAATGTTTTGGGTATTTAACGAAGTTACGCAGAATGACCATAGCCACTGGTTATGGCAACAATTTTTCGTTGATGGCTGGATGAATCATCTGTGCTTCTGTTGATTTTTATGGACTGGTGGCGTTTTGTCAGCTGAATATTTATACGGCATTCTCTTCAGTACGATTACACGAATTGACAATCTTTTTTCCAGTGGTTGTTTATCAGGACATTACAGCTAATGATGCCAAAGGGACAGTAATAATGCCGGTATCAGTTTTTATCATCACTCTGTTTGCTGTTTAACCAGACTGGTGTGATTACTGGTGCAGTGAAGACCTTCCCGCATCCTGACTCACACAGCGATCGACCCTTTGTGTCCTGCCCTGGACCTGTCGGTTGCCGGAAGCGCCTTCATGCGAGGCGTCTCCTCACCGATGCGCGTGACTTAAGAAGGGCCTGACGGCTTGTCTCGTTACTGTCCTGTCCGGGTTATCTGTCTGGAGATTCAACTCTGTTTCCTCACAGGAGCTCTGTTATGGCAGGTAAAGTTACGGAAACCGCTGTTGTGGGTGGCGTGGATACACATAAAGATCTGCACGTTGCCGCTGTCGTAGATCAGAACAATAAAGTTCTGGGGACCCAGTTTTTCTCCACAACACGGCAAGGTTACCGGCAGATGCTGGCATGGATGACTTAGTTTGGGGCATTAAAGCGAATTGGTGTTGAGTGTACAGGCACCTATGGATCAGGTCTGCTTCGCTATTTACAGAATGCCGGGTTAGAAGTTCTTGAGGTGACTGTGCCAGATCGGGTGGAGCGACGCAAACGGGGTAAAAGTGACACGATTGATGCTGAATGTGCCGCTCACGCCGCATTCTCCGGAATAAGAACCGTCACACCCAAAACGCGCAATGGCATGATTGAGTCTATTCGGGTATTAAAAACTTGCCGAAAAACAGCAATATCAGCCCGCAGAGTCGCTCTCCAGATTATCCATTCCAATATTATCTCTGCCCCGGATGAATTACGTGAACAGCTCAGAAATATGACGCGCATGCAGCTCATCAGGACTCTGGGATCCTGGCGGCCTGATGCCAGTGAATACCGCAATGTTACCAACGTTTATCGTATTTCATTAAAGTCCCTTGCCCGACGCTATCTCGAGTTACATGACGAAATCGCTGATTTGGATGTCATGATTGCGGCAATTGTCGATGAGCTGGCGCCTGAACTGATTAAACGTAATGCTATTGGATACGAAAGCGCTTCGCAGTTGCTGATCACGACAGGAGACAATCCCTAACGATTAAGATCAGAATCAGGTTTTGCGGCACTGTGTGGTGTTAGCCCTGTTCCCGTATCTTCAGGAAAAACGAATCGTTATCGACTTAACCGGGGTGGAGATCGTGCTGCAAATAGTGCACTTCACATCATTGCCATCGGACGTTTGCGAACTGACGATAAAACGAAGGAATATGTCGCCAGACGAGTAGCGGAAGGGCATACAAAAATGGAAGCAATACGCTGCCTGAAGCGCTATATCTCACGCGAAGTTTATACATTACTGCGTAATCAAAACAGGCAGATCAACAGCATCCCGATAACGGTTTGACTCTTAGAAGGGCGCCCATGGGTCAGAAAAATGTGGCGTTGATATAGCTGAAGTGTGCGTCGGTGCCATTGTTAGTGATATAAAGCTGTACCCCCTAAAATTGCAGCGCTGTCAGAGTTGAAGCTTTGGGATACTGCATCAGTAATCTGTATCTGAGAGTGGTATAAAAAGACTCTTGATTAGGCGACATTTCAGATAACGCCGTAAAGTAACAATATAAGTTCTTGGTTGTTAAATCATGGTTATATCTCAGTAGAAGAATGAGTTGATTTTATGCATAAAAAATGCATGTTTTTTCATTGATGCTTTTCTGTTTCTCTGACCACCTCCCATAAAGTACGGGCACCACGACGAAGAGGTGTACGTCTTATTTTTCCCTCTTTTTCAAGACACATAAGGTAATGGCGGGCCTGATAAGTGCTCATGTCAAAATGTGAAGAAATATCAGTCGTTCTGCATGGCGTGTTTATCTCCTGAATAAAAGACAGTATCTGCGTTTTCTTCATTTCTGTTTACATCCTTATCTGTATTATTCATTTTATTATAACCTGCCTCTGGCTCTCTCATCCACGCCCACTTTTAATTCTCATAAACGCATAAAAAATCAACTCTATAACATGTTTTTTACAATGTTTCTGGTTATTGATTACGTTATTAACCTGCAGATGATTATGCGTATATTTCCTTCTGTTATTTTAATTTCTCACTTTAATATTTCCTGTGATTCTAAATTCATTTTTTATGTGAAAAATATGATCTGTTTTTTGATGAAAATCCAAATTAACATAAAAAGTTCGTTCAGAATTCAATATTGATGCTCACAAAAACGACGATCTTTTTATCTGTATTTTTGTTTATTTTTGGTGGTTTGTTCTGTGTCTTTGGTTTTTGCTTGGTTGCTTGTGCTGTTTTTGTTCTTTATTTCAGTTATAAAGATCGTGAAATTAGTGTTTTTCGCTATAAAACACCGTGATAGTCTTCACCGCAGAAAACAGGACGGCAGCAGAGTGAATACGTTTTTGTTATCCGGATTTATGTCGTCTTTTTATCTGGTTATATTTCTGGAATAGATATAAATGAACAGCAGTGACCTGTATCTGAGCAAGAAGCACGGGCGTACTTTGTCGCCCGGAAAAATGTCAGAGAGCCAGTTCTGGTTATTAGCTGAAATATCTCCGGTTCACAGTGAAAAGGTTCTTAATGCGCTGAGGGATTTTCTGGTTCTGGGTTATACCCGAAGGGAGGCCTGTGAACGACATGAGGTTTCTCAGGGATATTTCTCTGGTGCTCTCGGGCGTATTCAGCGTACCCATCAGGCGGTAAACAGGCTGGTTCCTTTTTATATATCAGAAGCCGGTATTCCATATACGGGATAACAGTTGCATGAAAAATTTATCGCTTTCAGTACTTCTGCTTCTGGCAGGGGGCGGGGTTTCTCACGCCGCTGTTCAGAAAACCGTATTCAGTGCTGACGTGGTGGCTTCGGCCTGTCATGTGGTGGTGGATGCGGACAGTACCGGCAACAGTGGTCGACTGACATTCGGGACTTACCGCAAGTCCACGGGGGCGTCTGTGCCGCCGCGTGACTTCACTGTGCGTCTGTATGAATCCGGTGCCACGGTTCAGGGCTGCTCAGCCTTTAAGGCCGGGCAGGTCGCCACCCTGGATTTTGGTAACCCGGGACAGCTGGATGCAGGGGGTGTGGTCACCCGCGGTGCCGGTGATGGTATTCGCGTGGATGTGCGGGCGGTGGATACACAGGCAGATTATCGCGGACGTCTGACTCAGGACAATCATTCGGTGAATTACCCGGTGGAGTTTGCCACTAAAGGACAGTTCCGTTTTCGTGCGCAGCCGGTGTTCCCGGTAAATGTGAAAGCGGGGGAATACACAGGCGCACTGACCTTTGTGGTCACATATCAGTAACGGAGTAAACGCGTGTGCGTGCAAAAACAAAATTAATAGCGGGGAGTGCGCCTCCGGTGTTTTTTCGCCGTGCTGCACTGGCGCTTGCCATATCAGCGGTGTTTGCCAGTGTTGCGACCGTTGCCGGTGAAAAGCTGGATATGTCCTTTATCCAGGGCGGTGCCGGAGTTAATCCGGAGGTCTGGGCGGCGCTGAACGGTAATTATGCGCCGGGGCGCTACCTGGTTGACCTGTCCCTGAACGGGAAGGAGAGCGGAAAGCAGATACTGGATGTGACACCGGAAGACAGTAAGGAACTGTGTCTGTCTGAGGCATGGCTGACGAAGGCCGGCATTTACGTCAGTGCAGATTACTTTCGTGAGGGATATGACGCCACACGACAGTGCTATGTGCTGACAAAAGCCCCGTCAGTGAAGGTGGATTTTGATGTTTCCACCCAGAGTCTGGCGCTGTCCATTCCCCAGAAAGGGCTGGTGAAGATGCCGGAGAATGTGGACTGGGATTACGGGACCAGTGCATTTCGCGTGAACTATAACGCGAACGCCAACACCGGCCGTAATAACACCTCCGCCTTTGGCTCTGCGGACCTGAAGGCCAATATCGGGCACTGGGTGGTGAGTTCTTCGGCTACGGCCAGCACGGGTGACAGCGGGGACAGCTCTGCCACGATAAATATGTTTACGGCAAGTCGTGCCATTCGTCTGTTAAGTGCAGACCTTCTGGTCGGGAAGACGTCCACCGGTGACAGCATGCTGGGCAGCACGGGGACGTACGGGGTGTCACTGAGCCGGAACAACAGCATGAAGCCGGGCAACCTGGGGTACACCCCGGTGTTCAGCGGCATTGCGAACGGGCCGTCGAGGGTGACCCTGACACAGAACGGACGCTTGCTGTATTCAGAAATGGTGCCTGCCGGGCCGTTCTCCATCACGGATGTACCGTTGTACACCAGTGGGGATGTGACCATGAAGGTTACCGGTGAGGACGGGCGTGAGCAGACCCAGGTCTTTCCGCTGGCGGTGATGAATGGTCAGCTGAGTCCGGGAGAGCATGAGTTTAACCTGGCTGCAGGTCTGCCTGACGATGACAGTGATATGGATGGTGCGGTGTTTGCAGCGTCATACGGTTATGGTCTGGAGAATCTGACACTGCGTACGGGGCTGGTGTTTAACCAGGACTGGAAAGGTGCCAGTGCCGGTATGGTGGTGGGGCTTGGCTGGCTGGGGGCTGTGTCAGTTGATGGGGCATATGCATCAGCGAAATATCGCGATGGCAGCCACAGCGGTAACAAGGTGCAACTGGCCTGGAGCAAACAACTGGAAACCACCAACACGGGTCTGCGCCTGAGCTGGTCACGACGAAGTGAAGAATACGAAGACATGTCTTCCTTTAATCCGTCGGAAGTGTACAGCCAGGTGAACCAGGGGCGCCGGGTGAAGGATGAGTGGAGTGCCGGCATCAGTCAGCCGGTCGGGAAGCTGTTCAGTCTGTCACTTTCCGGCTGGCAACGGAGTTATTACCCGGCCTCTGCAATCAGTGCTCACCGTCAGCAAAAGGACAGCGGTAAGGAGAGAGGGGTGACCGGCACGCTGAGCACGCAGATTGAAGGTGTTGGCGTGAACCTCAGCTGGACCGGTTCGCGGAATGCGGAAGGTGAAAATAACTGGTCAGCATCCGCTTCTGTTTCGGTGCCGTTCATGTTGCTTGACCGTCGTTACAGCAGCAGCACTTCGGTGAGCACCGGTAAGGATAGTGGCACGGGCTTCAGTACGGGGCTTTCCGGTTCGCTGAATGACCGCTTCAGCTATGGTTTTGGTGGTGGTCGTGACAGTGATGGTGGTACCAGCAGTTATCTGAACGCGTCGTACAGCGGTGACCGGGCTTATCTGAGTGGGGCTCTGAACCAGTCGTCATCCGGAGGCACCAGTGGCTCTGTGTCAGCGAGTGGCTCTGTACTGGCAGTGCCGGCGGCGAAAGACATCATGTTCAGCCGTACGACTGGTGACACTGTGGCAGTGGTGAACGTGAAGGATACACCCGGAGTGAAGGTGACGTCCGGTGACGGACAGACAAACAGCGACGGCAACCTGGTGGTTCCGCTGAACAGCTATGACTGGAACACGGTGACGATTGATGCGGGCACACTGCCGC